>Ga0105047_10002701_pt1 | contig 31476 bp, 24 predicted proteins | sample MAT04_FD_78384 | JGI IMG/M metagenome (GOLD analysis project Ga0105047, IMG submission 78384) | Freshwater microbial communities from Lake Fryxell liftoff mats and glacier meltwater in Antarctica - MAT-04 (megahit assembly) | ecosystem: Environmental > Aquatic > Freshwater > Ice > Liftoff... | reverse complement strand
AGCACGGTCGGCCGGGGGTCGGCCGGGGGGCGGCCGGGGGGCGGCCGGGGGTCGGCCGGGGGGGGTCGGCCGGGGGGTCGGCCGGCCGGGGGCCCTGGGGGGCGGCCGGGGGTCGGCCGGGGGGTCGGCCGGGGGTCGGCCGGGGGGGCGGCCGGGGGGGCGGCCGTCAACCGGTTGGAGGTTGGGCGGCGACGGAGCTTCCGCTCCCGCCGCCGTCGCCGAGTTGGCGGGCGATGGCTTCGCCCACGAAGCGGGTGAAGAACACCGCCGCCGCTTCACCCGCGGCCGGCCGGAGCACGTCGAGCGCTCGGTCCACCTCATCGGGGGTGCCGTGGGCGGTGAAACCGTCGCCCACGCGGCCGAGAAAGATCGCCACGAGTTGATCGGCCAGCTCAGCGAGTGCCGGCTGCATGAAGGCACCGGCCACGGCGGCGGTCTCCACGGAGATACCCACTTCGAGCAACCGGATCGAGATGTCGAGGATCTTGGGCTGCTCGGCTCGGGCCGAGCCATCCGGCTGCCGTTTCAGGAATTCGTGGGCGAAGAGATCGGCCTGGGCGGTGGCCGGAAGATGCCCGATCATGGCGTCCACCTCGTCGGACGAATACACCCGAGGCTCCATATCGGCATCCCACCCATGGGCCAAGCCGGACTCGGTGCGGAGCAGTTGGCGAAGTTCTGGATCGAGCCCCCGCCCCCGTTCCACGATCTCGGCGATGGACCCGAGGCGGAGCCCGTGCCGATGGAGCTCGGCGATGACCTCAAGCCGGCGGAGGTGTTCGTCGTCGTAGTAGCCCGAGCGACCCTCACGGTGGGGCGGTGGAAGCACGCCTTCGGTCTGGTAGTACCGAATGCGGCGGGTGGGCATGCCGGTACGCGTGGCGAGGTCGTCGATCGAGTAGCGGACGGCGTCACTCACACCGGCAGCGTAGATGGCGGTGTCGGTTCCCTTGATGAGCACGGCTCGTCCCTCCAAGCCTCGCCTTTGACCACGAAGCGTGACGGTCCGACCACGGAGAGAAACATTCGCTGTGACCCTTGACACTTGCAGTTAACTGTTACATAGTACTGTTATTAACCGAGGCGGCGGTGGGCCGCACCAACGAAGGGGAATGCAACCATGTTCAACACGCCTGTTTCGACGCGCCCAACTGTGCGCCGCAGCCGTCATCTACTGGCGGCCACGGCACTCGCCGCCACCGGGATCGCCGCCGTCGCTGCACCCGCCAGCGCCGCCGCTCCCATCAACTTGGTCGCCCTCGGCGACTCGTTCGTGGCGGGGCCACTCACGGGGAACCTCTCGCTCAGCCCCATCGGCTGCGCCCGCTCGGATGCCGACTACCCCGCCTTCACCGCCAAGGCCCTGGGCGCGACCTCGCTCAAGGATGTGAGCTGCAGCGGGGCCAAGGCGGAGCATGTGCTCGCGGCCCAAAGCGTGGTGGGCGGGCCGGCGCCGGCGCAGATCAACGCGGTGGTCGCCTCGACCACGCACGTGACGATGGGATTTGGCGGCAACGACATCGGGTTCATCGAGATCATCACCGGGTGCGCCACGGCGTGGCCGTTCGGGAAGCCGTGTCAGAACAAGTTCGCCCCGAAGGGAGTGGACTCGCTGGCCAAGCGGATCACGGATGCCGGCCCGGGGGTGGGCAAGGCAATCGCCGCGGTGAAGGCGAAGGCCCCGACCGCCAAGGTCTACGTCGTGGGGTACCCCGCGCTCCTGCCGGAGAAGGGGAGCTGCTGGCCGCAGATGCCCTACACAGCGTCGGACACCACCTACCTGCGTGACACCAACAAGCGGCTCAACGCCATGCTCCAAACCCAGGCCGTCGCCAACGGTGCGGTGTACGTGGATGTGTACACCCCGTCGATCGGGCACGACGCCTGCAAGAACGCCACGACCCGTTGGGTGGAGCCGTTGGTTCCCACGAATCCGGCGGCACCGGTGCACCCCAACCTTCGAGGCAACCAGGGCATTGCCGGGGTGGTCGCTACGGCGCTGCGCGCTGGCTGATCCCGTCACGTCAACCGCATTCCGCCTGTGCCGCCGGTTCGCCCCGGCGGCACAGGCGCGTTCGGCCCGGTGTGGTGCGCGCTGACGCGGCCACGGAGTGCGAAACTCCTTCGCGCTCCCGCCGTGCCTTCGGCCCGGGCACGAGCAACTCCGAGGAGAAGATCGATGGCCGCACGCACCACCGAGTACGAAAAAGTCGAGGCCGATTTCCTACGCACGGCTCCGGTCCACGTCACGTTGCGACAGCGACTCCCCGTCCCCGCCGCCGCGGCATTCCGGTGCCTGGAGGATGGCGACGCGTGGCCCAAGTGGCTCACCGCGATCGCCAAGGTGGAGTGGACCTCTTCGAAGCCCTGGGGCGTCGGCACCACCCGCACGATCTGGCTGGGCAAACGCACCGTCGACGAGCACTTCATCGCCTGGGAGGAGGGGGCTCGCATGAGCTTTCGGTTCGAGCGGGGTGGCGTTCCACCGATCAAGGCCTTCGCCGAGGACTACGCCCTCACCCCCAAAGGAGACGACGCCTGCGAGCTGGCCTGGACCTACGGCTTCGCCCTCCGCGGACCGTTTGTGTTGGTACAGCCGATCTTCGCCGCCAAGTTCAAACGAGATGGGGTGGCGTCCCTTGCCCGTTTGGCCGACCTGCTCGCCCAGGACCCATCGCCTTACCAGATCTGAGTGTGCTCCGCTCCTCCCCCGGACCAATTGTGGGGCGTTCGTGAGGAGTGGGAGACGCTCCGATAGCCCGCACCTCCGGAGACTTCGCCGTGCCCCTCGTCCTCCCGCCGCCGACGCCCGTGAAACGGCTGCTATCCCTACCCTCGCAGGCCAAGGCCGTCCACCGCGCCTACCGACGCACACCGGCTCCGCTCCGTCGTCCGGACACGGCCGCCCGCACGGGAATGGTCGCGGCAGCCGCGTGGGCCGCCATCACGTTCGGAGCGCTCGCCGTGGCGCTCTCCGGTTGGACGCGAGTCGGGTTTGGGGTCGCCGCAGTGAGCGCATTCCTGGCTCCCCTGTTGGCATCGACTCGTCGTACACGCGCCGCATTGTGGGCCGGCGGTATCGCGCTCTCGGTGGCAGCTGTGACCTCAGTATACAAAGCCGTCCTCGAGTGATCGAGTGATCGAGTGATCGAGTGATCGAGTGATCGACGACGTCTCGCCAGCCCGCGGCGGGCTGGTCCCGCGCGTTACCTGGGCGCACGTGCCCACCGATCAACACGTGCTCGAACAGCTCGCGGCGTTGCTCAGCGACACCGAACAGCAGGAGCTCCACCGACTCCACCGTCGTGCCGACCATGCCCGGTATGTGGCCCGTCACGCGCTGCTGCGCCTTCTCGTAGCCGAGTCACTCGGCCACAACCCCGCGCAGGTCATCCTGCGACGGTGGTGCGCAGTGTGCGAGACCACCCGAGATCACGGCCAACTTCTTGTCGAGCGGCCAATGGATGACTATGGGACGGCGGGCGGTCGACCGCTGCACGTGAGCATCGCGTCGACGGGCAACGTGGCCATGGCCGCCCTTTCAGCGGATGGTCCGGTGGGGGTTGACGTCGAGTCGATCGGCGGGGTCCGGTTCGCCGGATTCGATGGCGTGGCCCTTCACCCGATGGAACGCAGGGCACTCAACGACATCCCCGAGTCGGACCGCGCTCGTGCCCGCGCCACCTGGTGGGTCCGCAAGGAGGCACTGGTGAAGGCCACCGGACGCGGCCTCTCGATCGATCCTCGAACGATGGCGTTCTCCTGCCCGGGCGTTCCCTGCCGGCTCCTCGTCTGGAGCGATTCCCCCTTGGCCCTTTCAACGTCGCCGTCCGTCGAAGACCTCCACCTCGCCCCCGAAGACCATGCCGGTTCCCGCGACGGCAACGGCCCTGACACCGCACCACACCCCGACGAGGTTGTTGCGGCAGTGGCTTGGTTGGGGCACACCACTTCCGAGGGCGAACCGCCCCGCCCCGCCGGCCTGCCCGACACTATGTGGGTCGACCTCACCCGTCCGCTGGGGGCGAGCAATTGAGCGGGACTTCGAGGTGCTGATCGGGATCAGGCGCCGAGCGTGAGTGGCGGCAGCTCGAGGTGGTGGAGCCACCGATCGAGGAGCCCTCCGGAGCCGGTGAGGCGCGTGGTGGTATGGCGATCGACCGCGGCCAGGAAGTGGCCGGTGGTCACCACGCCGTACCGGTTGGTGGCCACGTAGTCGCGCACGATCGCGAAGAAGACGTCGTCTCCCGCTACTCGTCGAAGCTCATGGAGAGCGAGGGCGCCCCGTTTGTACACGCGGTCGTCGAACAGCAACTCGACGCCAGGATTCGCCAACACCAGATCGAAGGCTTGGGAACGCACCCGTTGCCAGTGATGTTCGGCAAGGCCGTCGGCCGAGCGTCCTCCCGACGCCTCCGACCACAACCATTCGCTGTAACAGGCGAACCCCTCGTTGAGCCACACGTGTTGCCATGCCGCTGGTGTGAGGCTGTTGCCGAACCATTGATGGGCCAACTCATGGGCGACCAACCGCTCTTCGGTGCGGCGACCATCCAGATGGTTCGCACCGAACACGGCCATCCCCTGTGCTTCGAGGGGAATCTCGAGGTCGTCATCGGTCACGACCACGGTGTACGAACCGAACGGATACGGGCCGAAACGGTCGGCGAACAATTCAACCATGGCAGCCTCTCGCCCAAGGTCGGCTCGGCTCCGATCCCGCAGCCGAGCCGACATCGCCACCCGCAGCGGCACCAATCGATCGACCGAAACGGTCCGGCTGGCCGAGCCGGATCTCGAACGCGTTCGGGGAAGCGACGGCGCCGGTGCGTCGAGCGCGTCGAGTTCGTCGAGCTGGTACCGCCCGATGTGGACGGCGGCCAGGTAGGTGGCCATCGGCTCCGCTTGCTCGAAGGTCCATGTGGTGCGGCTCGACTTCATCTGGCGATCCACCAACTCGCCCGTCGCCACCACTCGATACGCCGATTCCGTGGTCACCTCGATCCGATATGACGCCTTGTTCGACGGCCGGTCGTTGCAGGGGAACCACGACGGAGCGCCGTCGGGCTGGCCGGCAACGAGCACGCCGTCCTCGAGCTCCTCCCAGCCCACCTCACCACAGATGCCGCGCAGTGGTCGGGGAAGGCCCCCGTAGTGCACGTCGAGCACGACCGAGCGGCCGGTTTCAACCACCGCCGGAAGTGAGACGTGAAGATGGTGGCCACGATGTTGGTAACGCACCGCACCGACGCCATCCATCATCACCTTCGTCACCCGCAGGTTGGCGAGGTCGAGCCGCACCGAAGACAGGTCGCGGACCGCAGTAAGGAAGATTCGCGCGCGCGCGGCGAGACGGTTCGACGAAAGGCGGTAGTCGAGGGTGAGTTCGTAGCGTTCGACGTCGTACGAGGCGCTGCCGTGGGTCGGCACATAAGGATCCGCAGGCATCGCTCCATCCTGCCTCACGAACGAACACCTCCCGCCACGCGCCCACGATCAATGCTCCGAATGGAAACAATCGCCCCGCTATGACGACGGGCGTTGGACAGGGGTGCGCCACGGAACGGTGGGATTGCCCATCCAACGAGAACCGGCCGGGAGCTCGTCGCCTCGCATCACCAGCGACGCCGGCCCGACAGTTGCACCCGCTCCGATCCCGGCGGCCGGCAGAATCACACTGTGGGGACCGATCGTTGCGCCGTCGTGGAGCATCACACGATCGAGGCTCATCACTCGGTCGTGGAAGAGATGGGTTTGTAGGACACACCCGCGGTTCACGGAGACGCCGTCGCCGAGCAGCACGAGATCGGCCTCGGGGAGCCAGTACGTCTCGCACCACACGCCCTTGCCAACCTTGGCACCCAGGCTGCGAAGCCACCACACCAGCGCCGGTGTTCCCGTGGCGGCGCGAGCGAACCACGGCGCCGCCAGAATTTCCATGAACGTGTCGGCCACCTCCGTGCGCCACACGAACGACTCCCAAAGGGGATGGTCCCCGTCGTCGATACGCCCGACGAGCACCCACTTGGCGATCGACGACACCAACGCCGCAACTGCGCCGGCACCGACCAACACCGGTCCGCCCAGCAGGAGCGCAACGTGCCACCCCAGGTGAGCAGCGAGCGCTTGGAACACGAACAGCACCGCCAAGCCGAGCATGGCGCTCGCGACCACCGGCACGAATCGGCCCGCTTCCACCACGCTCCGGGCTACCAGCTTTCGAGTGGACGGATGGTAGGTGAGCGACTCATCGGTGTCGTCCGCCGGGCGGCGCAGCCGAACGGGCGGACTGCCCAACCAACTGGTCCCTGCCTTCGAGCGTTCGGGCGTATGGGACAACACCGCGACCAGACTGTTCTTTCGCACACGTCGGCCCGGCGCCGTCATTCCCGAGTTGCCGATGAACGCGCGCCGACCGATCTTCACCGGTTCGATGCGCAGCCATCCCGAGCCGAGCTCATACGACCCCACCATCGTGTCGTCCGCCAAGAACGCGCCATCGGCAACCGTGGCCATCGACGGCACCATGAAGACGGTGGATGCCTCCACTCCCTTGCCGATGTCGGCGCCAAGCAGTCGCAGCCATGCCGGGGTGGCCAGGCTGGAGTAGATCGGGAACAGCCAGGTGCGAGCATCGTCCATCAACCGGATCGTGCACCACGTCTGCCACCCGATCCGGCTCCGTACTGGGTGGTGGCCTGGTCGCAAACCGAGGGAGAACAGCCGCACCAGCATCACGGTGACGCCGGCGAGAAAGCCGAACGCGGCGAGCGTCCCGAGCGGGGCCACCACCATGGCGCGAACGACGACGGTCGAAAGGTCGCCGGCGTCGCGGACGAACCACCCCACCACCGCCAGACCCACAAACGCGGCGGCCATGGGCAGCCCGCCGATCACCATCGATGACACGGCGAAGATCGGCACCCATCCGCGCGCGAGCCCGGGCGCTTCCGCCGGCCACGGCCGGGGAGGCCGCTTCACCCGCGCCGCCGGTGAGCCCGCCCAGCTCTGCCCTGCCGGCACCTTTCCCATCACGGCGGACCCTGGCTCCACGTCGGCATTCGCCCCAACCTCGGAACCGGGGAGCAACGTGCTGCGGGCGCCCACCCGGGCATCGCGGCCGACATGTACCGCGCCCACCACCACCTGATCGCCGTCGATCCAATACCCCGTGAGATCCACCTCCGGCTCGATCGAACAGCCGGGCTCCAACGTCAGCATGCCGGTGACGGGAGGCAACGAGTGAAGAACCACCCCTTTCCCGATCGTGGCACCGAGCGCCCGCGCGTACAACGGGATCCATGGGGCCCCGGAGAGGTGGTCGGCACCCATGGCCTCGCTCAACCGCTCGGCGAACCAGATCCGGAGGTGAACGCTGCCCCCCCGGGGGTAGACGCCTGGTTGGAGCCGTCGCAGAAGGACTCGCGCCGCGACCGCGGCCACGGCCATTCGTCCGGGGGCCACGAAGAACACCATCGACAACAGCAGCAGGATCCACCAATCGAGGGTCACGACCCATGGCAACGGTCCGGCCACGGCCACCAACAACCGGTTGACGATGGCGAGCGCGGTTATCCACCGCACCGAAACGATGCCCTGCAGCGGCAACGCGAGCGCCGACTGCAAGAGCTGCGCACGCCGGGGAGTTGCATGCACCGGCGTTCGTTCGGCGTCCTCGGCCCCGTCCCCGGACCGCTGTTGTCGCTCCACCACGTCGACCAGTGCGCCGAGTCGCGGACTTCCGTAGATGTCGGCGACGGTCACGTTCGGGTAACGCTCACGGAGCAACGACACCAGGCGCGCCGCCGAAAGGCTCCCCCCTCCGTGGGCAAAGAAGTCGTCGTTGGGTCCGGCCACACTCGATCCCAGGATCGACGACCAGTGTTCCGCGACCCACGAAGCCTCGGCCGACAGCACCGCTGGCTCGTCGGCGCTGCCGGTCGACGCTCCGGTTGTGGCACCTGGCAACGGCCACGGCAACGCATCACGGTCGACCTTGCCGGACGAGCGCGTTGGCAACGACGACACAACGGCCAGCCGGGGCACCATCGGCGCAGGGAGCCGAGCCCGCAACAGCCCGGTAAGCGCGCCGAGATCGAGACCAACATCGAGATCGGCGGACCCGACCAACGCCGACTCCCCTACGTCCACGGTTGACCTAGCCCCCCCGGCGATCTCGGTGGTGGATTCCGGCACGATGTACCCGATCAGCACCTGATTCCCCGAACCCGTGGCCTTCACGGCCGCCGCCGCGGCGGCGACACCCGGAAGGGCGGTGAGCGCGGCGTCGACCTCGCCCAACTCGATCCGTCGGCCGCCCACCTTCACCTGATCATCGGCTCGCCCCTGGAACACCAAGCCCTCGGGCTCGAACGTCACGAGGTCGCCACTTCGGTACGCACGGCCCCAACCAAGCGCGGGGAACGGGGCGTATTTCTCTGCGTCTTTCTGGGGGTCGAGATAACGAGCGAGACCAACTCCACCGATCACCAACTCGCCCACTTCGCCCACACCTACGGGGCTACCCGCCCCGTCCACCACGGCAAGATCCCAACCGGCCAAGGGCAAGCCGATCCTCACCACACCGGAGGCACGCAACCGAGCGCCGCACGCCACGACGGTGGCCTCGGTGGGCCCGTAGGTGTTCCAGACCTCGCGACCTGGTCGCACGAGGCGTGCTGCCAACTCCGGTGGGCAGGCTTCGCCTCCGAAGATGAGGAGCCGAACGGCATCGAGCGCCTGCGCCGGCCAAAGCATGGCGAGGGTAGGCACCGTGGACACCACGGTGACGTCCTGAGCGACGAGCCACGGCCCGAGGTCTATGCCGCTGCGCACCAGTGATCGAGGGGCCGGCACGAGACAGGCGCCATAGCGCCACGCCAGCCACATCTCCTCACACGACGCGTCGAACCCCACCGAAAGGCCGGCCAACACGCGATCGTCCGGGCCGAGGGGGCGACGCTGAAGGAACATCGCGGCCTCGGCGTCAACGAAGGCGGCGGCCGACCTATGGGTGACGGCGACCCCCTTCGGCGTGCCGGTAGAGCCGGACGTGAAGATGATCCACGCGTCGTCTTCCGGCGCGGGACCGCCTGCACTGATCGCCCGCATGCCGATCGCCGGCGCGCCACCCTCTGGGTCGACGACGTGTCGGGTGGTGACCCCGCCGGCACCCATGACGGCGGCAACAGCGGCCTCACCGAACACCAGGTCGGCCCGCGCATCGGGATCGTCCGCGTCGACCGGGACGTAACACGCTCCGGCCACCAACACGCCGAGAATGGAGAGGTACAGCTCGTTGGTGCCCGACGGAATCCGCACCCCCACCCGGTCGCCGGATCCGATCCCCTCATTTCGGAGTTGCGCGGCGATCCGCTCGACAGCCTCGACAGTGGATGCGTAGGTGAGACGCTCGGCCCCATCGTCGAGCGCGAGCGCGTCTGGGTGCCGCGCCGCAGTGGCCCGAAGGATGTCGACCAGGGTGCGCTCCGCAGGGGCCTGATCACTACGCCACAACACGCGGCGTTGCCGCTCGGCGCCGGTCGGCTCTTCGCCCACTGGGCCGCCGACGTCAACCGACATTGCCGTCACTCATCGAACACCTCGGAACACACGGCCATGATCGTGGTCGCTGGGCCCTGCTCGCCGTTGGATGCGGGCGTCACCATGGCTTGAACGCGGCACTTCGACCTCACGTGCATCCCCATCGGCCCGAAAACTACCGGCGAACGGTGGACCTGACGTAGACGGCACGCCACCAACGGGTGAACTCCCGACGTTGCGATCAGCACGCCGGAACGAGGAGCGCTCTGCCGGGCTGGCTCCGGCCGGCAACACGTCGAACACGGGCGACCATGTCGCGCTCGGTACGCTCGCCATCGTGTCCGTTCCCCGCACCGAACTCGAGGCCGGCGATGCCGTTCCACCGGATACGGGCGACGACGTCAGCCTCTCGGCCTCGGCCGACTGGGGTCTCCGGGCCCTGCTCATGGTGCTGTTGGTCTGGCTCGGTTGGAGTCAACGCGCCGGATCCACGTCCGAGGAGGGCGCCGAGGAGGAGGACTGCGAGGAGGGGCCGCCGGGCGACCTATCGTCGATCGACGCGACGGTCGTCGACAGCCGATCCGCCCCCAAACCCGTGCGCCCACCACAGCGTCGCAAGCGAGATCACACCACCATCGTCCGGCGCGTCGCCACATCGCACGTCGCCACGCCTACGGCACCGACGCCTATGGCACCGACAACGATCGTTGTTCCGGCGGACCTTGCCACCACGCACAGCACCGCGACCGACGGCACCGGGAGAACGCCCGAGCCAACGGAAACGTCTGGTGTTGAATCGCCACCCTGCGGCCAGCGAACCGTCACCACTGCAGGGCTCACCCCGAACCAGCAGTGGGTGGCCACGGCAGCCGCCGTTGGCGCGATCGTGGCCTATCGCGCCGGACGCCGCACGCAACAGCCACGCTGAGGCGCCTACCAAACTGGTCAGGCCGGGCGACCCTCGCGCAGCAGCTCGCGCCAATGATCGCGCTCGTACACCGCGGGCTCCGTGGTGTCGATGAAGGTGCGCAGCACCTCCAAGAAACGATCCGGGTCGGTGTGGTGGGGGAAGTGCCCCGCCTCCTCGAAGATCACGAGCTCGCTACTCGGAAGGGCCTGATGGGCCAAGTGGGCGTGACTCACGGGGATTACACCATCGTGTTCACCCCACAGGATCAATACCGGCATCTTCTCAACGAGATAACACCGGTCGAGCATCGTGACCACCTGCCCTCGCCAGTCGACCACGGATCGCAGCGTGCGAGTGAAGGCCCCCCGGGTCGACCCGTCGGGTAGGGATTCGAACACCCGTCGAAGCTCGTCGGCGTCGCGGCCAAGATCGTGACCGACGGCCTTCAGCGCGGCGAGTGCGAGCGAGATGCCGAGCCGACCCAACGGAAGGCGGATGGGGATCAGCAGGGCGTCGGACATCGGCGCCGCGCAGAGCCGCAGCAGTGGACTCACCTCACGGCCGATGCCGCCACTCGACACCAGCACCAGTCGGTCCACCCGATCGGGATACTGGTATGCAATCTGCGCTGCCACGCCTCCGCCGAGCGAGTGGCCCACCACTGTGGCGTGGTCGATCCCCAGGTACTCCATGAGGTCGCGCATGCCGTTGGCGTAGGCGGCAGCGGAGTAATCGGCACGAGGTTTGTCGGAGTTCCCGTGGCCGAGCAGATCCGGCGCGATCACGGTGTGCGTCTCCGCCAACTTCGGCATGATCGGCACCCAACTGGCCGAGCTATCGCCGATGCCATGGATCAGGAAGATCGGCGGACCGTCGCCCATCATGCGGTAGGCGCGACGGTGACCGTGGATTGTCTGGTACCGCACACTGGGGAGACGCTGCCGCCTCACCGGCGCGGTTGCCGAGGCGTGCGGCGAGTCCGGCGAGTCCGGCTCGTCGTGGGTCGATCTCGTGGTGGATTTGACCATCGCCGCCATGCCTCCGCGTTCGCCCTGTTGCCCAGGTGCCGAACGTCCAACACTATGTCTCGCCGACGGTTCGACCGCACGCCGCCAAGAGACCACCCGGAGCACCACAAATGAGGGGCCGGAACGTTTTCGTCCCGAGGTCACCGCCTGCGATCTATGGTTCCCCGTCCAGAAGTTCAACGAGCCTCGGACCTTGGTGATCGGACGTCCGCAACACGAGGCCCGCAATCGGAGGAGCCCCATGGAACTCGAAACATCCCAACAGGCGGGCGGCCCGCACCACTTCCTCGCCCAACTTGCCGGGTCCTGGGCCGGCGATGGCACCTTGTGGTTCGAACCCGACAAGCCACCTGCGGCGGAGCACACGTTCGAGGGATCGTTCACCTTGCGCGCCGATGGCTTGTGGGCCCAGTTCGAGTGCAGCTACCACATGCTCGACACCGACGTCGTGGGGAACGCCACGATCGCCACCGACCTCGGTCGCGACCAGTGGCAGATCGCCTGGATCGACTCGTTCCACACCGGAAATGCCGTCATGCTGTCGGTGGGGCCGATTCCGGCGCCCGGGTCCGAAGGGCCCGCTCTCGATGTGCTCACGAGTTACGCCATGGGAGACAGCCCCCCGTGGGGTTGGCGCACCACCCTGGAGCTGGTCACCCCCGATGAGCTCCTCTACCGCCACAAGAACATCACCCCCGACGGGCTCGAGTGCCCCGCGGTCGAGCTCCGTCTCCAACGACGCTGACCGCGGTCGGTAAGGTCGCCCACAATGCGACAGCGCCGTCCCACCCCTCGACGTTTCTCCGGCGGGCCACTCGCCATTGTCGTTCTCACGGTCGCCCTTTCGTTGTTGGCGGCCGGGCCGGCCTTCGCCCATGGCGCCGAAGGGAAGCTCACGGTTCTGGTCAACGAAGCCGGCCCCGGCCGCGCCGTCACGATCGAAGTGGGAATCCTCTACGCCAACGACGAGGACCCGGCGGAGGAGGCGATTGTCACGGTGACCCTCGGGGGTCCGGAGGCACAATCGGTCGGCCCGGTCACGCTCACCCGAGTCGGGACCGGTGGCAGCCGGTACCGGAGCGAAATCCCTGTTCCCACCGCCGGTACCTGGACGGCCACGATCAGCAGCACCGGGCCCACGGCACAAGGGACCGCCGAGGTGCTCGTGCCCGCGGGATCCGGGGGCATCACCACGACCACGAACGCGGCGGGTACTGCGGGTACTGCGCCCCCCACCACACGAGCCGACTCGCCAATCACCACCGGCACCGCACAGCTTCGGTCGGTCACCCCCGTACTCCCGTCCCCCGGGTCGCCCGCCGCCGCACCCGAGTCGACCACCAACACGCTGATCGCCGGGGGCCTGATCGGTCTCCTCGGAATAACAATCGGCGGGTTTGTCATGCGGCAACGGCGCCTTCGCGACGCCGACATCGGCAACCACAACCGGCCCTCCGACGGGTTGGCGGGGAACGATTCACCCAGCGGAAACGCGCTCGACACATGAACGGGGAAGGATCCCCCCATGGGCATCCTGGTTGCGCTGGAACATCGCACCACGTATTCGTTTGATCGCCGCGTTGCGATCGCGCCTCACGTGATCCGGCTCCGACCGGCTCCCCACTGTCGCACGCCGATCACGTCGTATTCCCTCAAGGTCGCCCCCGAACCCCACTTTCTCAACTGGCAACAGGATCCGTTCGGCAACTTCCAGGCACGGTTGGTCTTCCCGGAGCCGGCAACCCTGCTCGACATCACGGTCGACCTCGTAGCCGACCTCACCGTGGTGAACCCGTTCGATTTCTTTCTCGACGAGACGGCCGACACCTTCCCGTTCACCTACGACCCCGTACTTGCGCACGACCTCACGCCCTACCTCTCCCTTGCTCCCGCGCAACCCCTGACCGACCGGTGGGCCACACGAATCGCCGCGGCGTGTGGCGGCACGTCCCCGGTCGACACGGTCGACTTCCTCGTCGACGTCAACCAACGCCTGCGTGATGAGGTGGACTACACCACCCGACTCGAACCCGGTGTTCAACGCCCCGATGAGACGCTCGAGAAACGGTTGGGGTCGTGCCGAGATTCGGCGTGGTTGCTCGTGCAGGTGCTGCGCCGGATGGGTCTGGCCGCTCGGTTCATGAGCGGGTATCTGGTGCAACTCACGGCTGACGTAGCCGCGCTCGATGGTCCCAGCGGACCGGCCGCCGACTTCACCGATCTCCACGCGTGGACGGAGGTGTACCTCCCGGGTGCCGGTTGGGTGGGCCTCGATCCAACGTCGGGCCTGTTTGCGGGCGAGGGCCACATCCCACTTACGGGCACACCAGAGCCGTCGAGCGCAGCGCCGGTCACCGGTGCCGTCGGCCCGTGCGAGGTGAGCCTCGAATTCTCCAACGTGGTGCGACGCATCCATGAAGACCCTCGGGTCACCCGGCCGTTCACCGACGAGCAGTGGTTGGCGATCGATGCGTTGGGCAACGCCGTCGATGAGCGACTCGTTGCCGACGACGTTCGCCTCACCATGGGCGGCGAGCCCACGTTCGTGTCGATCGACGACATGACCGCACCGGAATGGACCATCTCCGCCGACGGCCCGCACAAACGAGTCCTGGCCCAGCAACTCAGCCAGCGCCTGCAGGTGCGATTCGGGGGCGGCGGGATCGTGCATCACGGTCAGGGCAAGTGGTATCCCGGCGAACCGTTGCCTCGCTGGCAGACCGCGATCGTGTGGCGCGCCGACGGCAAGCCGCTGTGGCAGGACCCCGCCCTCCTGGCGTGGCCCTCGGCCGCAGATCGCGACCACCACGCTAGGGAGATCTCCCCGGACGACGGAGCGGAGGGCGATGAACATGCCGGCGGTGACCAGTCTGCCGGCGGTGACCAGGCCGCCAATGAGCAGGCCGCCGTCGAGCAGGCCGCCGTCGAGCAGGCCGCCGTCCACAAGGATGCGGAGACGCTGGCGGAGGCGCTGGTTGCGGCGTTCGACCTACCACCCGATTGTTTGCTCCCGGCCTATGAGGACGCCTTGCTCGACCTCTGGAAGGAGGCACGCCTACCGGTCGGGCCACCCCCCGAGAACGATGTCGACCCCACCGCGCCCGAACTCCACGACGCAGACCATCGCCGCCACCTCGTGGACTCCCTCGACCAACAATCCGGCGCTCCGGCCGGTTGGGTGCTTCCGCTGCACCGCGCACCGGGTGAGCCGTGGGCCACCACACGGTGGGGCCTCCGGCGCGGCCGGCTGGTGCTCACCCCGGGTGACTCCCCCATCGGGCTTCGGCTCCCACTCGACTCGATCAGTTGGGAAGCGCCTGCACTCCCCCCGGAGCCCTCACCCTTTACCCCGAGGCCGGCCCTTCCTGCGCCGGTGCTCCCGTCTCTCGACAACATCGACGCCGTCGTCGCGGCACCCGACGAACTGCCCCTCACGGCCTTGTGCATCGAACCCCGGGACGGCCAGGTCCATGTGTTCCTCCCGCCTCTGGCCACCTTCGACGACGCCGTCGAGTTGCTCGGGGCAATCGAAGCGGTGGCCGGCGCATTGGCTCAACCGGTCGTGCTCGAAGGGGAGTTGCCGCCGATCGATCCTCGAGCACATCGGCTCATCGTCACGCCCGACCCCGGGGTGATCGAGGTGAACGTGCATCCGGCGGCGTCATGGACCGAGCTCACCACGATCGCCGAGTGGCTCGACGAGGACGCCCGATCCGTTCGCCTCGGCACCGAGAAGTTCGACCTCGACGGCCTCCACACCGGAACCGGCGGTGGCAGTCATCTCACGCTCGGCGGCCCCACGCCCGCCGACAGTCCGCTCCTCCGCCGGCCCGATCTTTTGCCCAGCATCATCACCTACTGGCAGCACCACCCGGCCCTGTCCTACGTGTTCAGCGGGCGTTTCATCGGCCCCACCAGCCAGGCTCCGCGGGTGGACGAAGGCCGGGTGGAGACGTTGGCGGAGCTGGAGATCGCCTTCGCCGAGCTCGACGCCTTCACCGAGGGAGCGCCGTACTGGGTGGTCGACCGAGCCCTGCGTCACCTGCTCACCGACATCACCGGAAACACCCACCGAGCCGAACTGTGCATCGACAAGCTCCACAGCCCCGACAGCGCACGTGGTCGCCTTGGCCTCCTGGAACTGCGAGCGTTCGAGATGCCGCCGCATCCGCGCATGACCCTGTTGCAGGCCCTGTTGGTGCGGGCCCTTGTGAGCCGCTTCTGGCGCGACCGCTACCGGCATCCGCTCGTACGTTGGGGCCCCACGCTCCACGACCGTTTTCTGCTCCCGTGGTACGCCGAAGCCGACCTACGCGACGTCTGTGTCGATCTCGCGCAGCACGACATTGCCATGGACCCGTCGTGGTTCGCTCCGTTCATGGAGTTCCGCTTTCCCCGCATCGGTACCACGGTGGTGGCGGGGGCCGAGATCGAACTCCGGGGGGCCATCGAGCCGTGGCAGGTGCTCGGGGAGGAGGTGTCGTTCGGCGGAACGTCCCGGTATGTGGACTCGTCGGTGGAGCGCCTGCAGGTGCTCCTGCGCGGCGCCACGCCTGGTCGTCACGTCCTCACCTGCAACGGGCGGGCGGTGCCGCTGCGCGCCACCCACGAGACCGACACGGCGGTCGCCGGCGTGCGTTACCGGGCATGGGCGCCACCGTCGGCACTGCACCCCACCATCGGGGTACAGAGCCCACTCGTGTTCGACCTGGTCGACCGGTGGTCCGAACGCTCGCTCGGCGGTTGCACATACCACGTCGTCCACCCGGGCGGGCTGGCCTACGACACCTTCCCGGTGAACGCCAACGAGGCTGAAGCGCGGCGTGTATCGCGGTTCGAAGTTCTGGGGCACACCCCGGGTTCGATTGACATGGCCGTCCTCGAACACGACGTCTCCCATCCCGACCCTGATCATCCCTTCACCCTCGACCTCCGCCGCCGATCCTGATTCCGGGAAACGTGGGCGGCGGAACCGGGTAGAGAGGATCCATGCGCGCCTTCGCCTGCCCCACCTGTCAGCACCTCGTCTTCTTCCACAACAGCGTGTGCCTGCACTGCCAGAGCCCACTTGGCTACGACCCCGATGCTGCGACCATCGTGGTCATGGACCCTCGGCGGCAATGCGCCAACATCACGTTGGCGGCGTGCAACTGGCTCACCGCCCCTGTCGGTAGGAACGGAACCGGGGCGCTGTGCCGCTGCTGTGCGCTCACCCGCACGCGACCGCAACCCAATGATGGCCCGGCCGTTGCGATGTGGGCTGACGTCGAGTCCGCCAAACGCCGCCTCGTCTACCAACTGCTCGACCTCGGTCTCCCCATCGACACCCTGAAGTTCGATCTGCTCAGCAGTGCCGACGGCCCCGTGGTCACCGGGCATCGGGACGGCGTCATCACCATCGACCTTGCCGAGTCCGACGACGCCCATCGGGAGCAGGTGCGCACCCATCTCGGCGAGGCCTACCGCACGGTGCTCGGCCACCTTCGCCACGAGGTGGGTCACTACTACTGGCCGATCCTTGTTCGCAACGACCGGCTGCCGGCGTGCCGATCGTTGTTCGGCGACGACCAGGTCGACTACACCAACGCGCTCCACCATCACTACGAACGCGGGCCGGAGCCGGACTGGCAAGAGCATCACGTGAGCGCCTACGCCACGATGCATCCATGGGAGGACTGGGCCGAGACGTTCGCCCATTACCTCCACATCCGCGATGCCCTCCAGACGGCGGGGTCGTTCGGGCTGCGCGCCTTCGGGCCGGTGCCCGTGCCCACCGCGGCCGCCGACGACCTCGTGGCCACCCCCCGCCCGGATGTGGGGGCCGCCCTGGCCACAATCGATGCCCTGGTCACCGACTGGCTTGCGCTCTCGTATGCGCTCAACGCCATGAACCGGAGCATGGGCAAAGACGACCTCTACCCGTTCGTCCTCGCGCCACCGGTGATCGCCAAACTCGGGTTCGTGCACGAACTCGTGGGGAGCGTTCGCAACCGAACGGTCAACCGTTGACCGACTGGCGTCGCACCGTGAGATGACGGCGTTGCGCTTCGGTAAGTGGCCGGCTCAGCGCCTCGTCGAAGGCCTGCACCGCCTCCGCCCGGCAATCCAACCGGGCCAGGAACTCCGCCCGGCTCCCGTGCCACAGGGGATAGGCGGTCATCCCACCGATGGCGTCGACCTCCAGAAGGCCAGCGGCCGCACCATCTCGTTCACCGATCGCCACGGCACGGTTGAGCCGAACCACCGGGCTGGCATCCACACGCGAGAGCACGTCGTACCACGAGACGATCGCCGTCCAATCAGTCTCCGCGACCGATGCGGCGAGGCAATGGGCGGCAGCAATAGCTGCCTGCACCACGAAACGATCAGGACGATCGGGGGTCCGGCGCAGACCCTCCCCCACCAACACCACTCCCTCGCGGATGGCGTCGGGATCCCACCGCGACCGGTCCTGATCGGCGAGAAGCACGAGGTCCCCCGCGTGATCAACCCGGGTGGTTCTGCGGGCGTCAACCAGTAGCACCAAGGCAAGAAGACCGATCACCTGCGCTTCGTCGGGAAGGAGCGCATGCAGCAAACGGGCCAGCCGGACCGCCTCGTCGGCGAGGTCCACACGAACATGGGCATCGCCTGTCGTGGCGGCATACCCCTCGTTGAACATCAGGTAGACGGTGGTCACGACCGCGGAGAGACGCTCGGGCAACTCGTGGTCGGCGGGCACGCAATACGGAATGTGGGCCTTGGTGATCTTTTGACGGGCCCGGGTGAGCCGTTTGGTCATCGTGGCTTCGCTCACCAGCAGCGCCCGCGCCACCTCCGGAGTCGACAGTCCACAAAGTGTGCGAAGGCTCAACGCCACCTGCGCCTCGGCCGAAAGGCTCGGGTGGCAACAGGTGAACACCAACCGGAGCACATCGTCGGGAAGTGAGCTGTCATCGGAAAGCATGCCGTCGGGACCGTCCGTGGCACCGGAGCTTCCACCTGATTCGTCGAAGGGAGAGGACGCCATGGCGTGAGCCGCTCCTTCCTTACGTGGGCGTGCGGTATCTCGTCGGATGATGTCGATGGCACGGTTGCGGGCGGCAGTGATCAGCCATGCGCGCGGGTGGGCCGGCACTCCCGCCGTTCGCCAAACTTCGAGGGCACGCGCCACCGCGTCCTGCACGGCTTCTTCGGCGACGTCGAAACGGCCCGTCTGCCGGATGAGGGTGGCCAGCACAGCCCTGCCCTCGACACGAATCGTACGTTCCAGCACCGCGTCCGACGGCTGGCCCGGCGCTCCCGCGCGGGGCCAGCCGTTCGGCCGTGACGGTTCTGATGGGGAGGGGTGAGGCAGGCTCACATCGGGATGATCGGACGCACCTCGACGGCGCCATTCCACGCCGCCGGGATCTTCGCCGCCCAGGAGACCGCCTCGTCGAGATCGGCACACTCGAAGATGAAGTAGCCGCTGAGCACCTCTTTGGACTCCGCGAAGGGACCATCGGCCTGGATCGGATCGCCGCCCTTTTCATTGACCCGCACGGTGGTGGCCGTGGCCGTCGGATACAGCGCATTCCCGCCCCGGATCACGGCGGCGGCGGCCTCACCGAACTCGCCGTACTGGGCCATCGTGGATCCCTGCTCGGGGAGGGACCAGTCGAGGTCGGCGGTATAGGTGAGGGCGATGTACTGGGGCATGGATGTTCCTTTGCTCGGGACGGACCGACCGGTTGGTCGATCTTCGTCCATGAAACGAACGACCGCCCGCCTAAAGGACACCCGGCCGAAGATTCTTCAACGAAAAGCACCGACGAATGCCCGGCCCCTCGCGACCGATTGGGGTGGTCGGCAGTAGCGTGCTGGCCATGTCGCAGGAGGGAGGCTCGGACACCATCACCGTGTCGGCCCCGATCCGCCGGCTCGCAGAAGAGCTCGGGGAGGCGCTCGGCACCGATCGTCATGAGGTGTTGGATGGTCCCGGCCTCGACGAACGGTCAGCCGCCCAGCGGCAGGCCTTTCTCGAAGAATTGCACTACGCGTTGCACCCGCCCGTGCATGAACGCCGAGCGCCGAGTTTTGGGGCCATCGTTGGTCCATCCATCCATCCCGACGAATGGAACGCCACCACCACGCTCGCCGTCACCCGCCGGTCGATCCCGGCCCACGATCACGCCCGTCGCTTCGCCGATGGGTTGTCGAGTTGGGTGTCGGTTCTGGGCCACCCCGAGGCCCGGCTCAGCCGCAACGGACCTGCGTCGATCACGGAGACCGGCGCCATCACCGACGTGCTCGGCGAGGCCGCGTCCGACACGAGCGAGCTGGTGGTGTTCGACCGAACAGCCGGCTCCGAACGTGATCTCGTGGTGCTGGCCGGGGCCACCGGCGCCACCATCATCCAACGTCATCCATCCGGCGTGGTGCGGGCGGTCGGCGGTTTCGGGGTGCTTCGGTGGGACGGCATCCGCTGGCAACGAGCCCGACCCATCGTCGAACGACTCGACGCGCTCGCCGACACGCTCGGCACGCCCGTTCCCCATCCGCTCAGCCAACTGGTGGAGTTCGCCGTGCACGATCTCGGCGCTCGCAACATCGGCGCGCTGTTGCTCTACTCCCACCGTGACGACCCGCCCCCCACGTTCGAACTTCGCCTGCCCGAACCTCCGCCGCTCATGGTCGGTCGGCCCGCCGACCTTGCCCCGTTGCGTCACGTGCTCGCCCAGATCGACGGGGCCGCAGTGTTCGATCGACGGGGCGTGCTTCGGCACCTCGGCGTCCGTCTCATTCCGAGCGCCGAGGCCGAGGCCGACGTGGATGGACTTCGCGGCATGCGCCACACGTCGGCCCGTCGCTACTCGTTCGATGATCCGGATGCCACCGTGATCGTGGTGAGCGAGGACGGCCCTGTGACGCTCCTGCGCAACGGCGAGGTCGTCCGCACCACCCCACTTCCACCCCACCCCTCCCCAACTGGGCACACAATCTGACGTCAGAGCGACGAAAAGTGTGCCCAGTTCGGCCGGGTTTCCGGCCGAGAGCGCCCAAATCTCACACCGGTGCGGCGGGCCGGCTCGGCTGGCCTCGGAGGGCTCTGGGGTTGGGCAGGTCGGGAAGGGACTCCACCGTGGGCCAAACGGGCAAGACGAGCGTCGAGGGTCGGTCGCCACCGCACCCGATGTCGTGTGTTGCTCCCGGTTCGGTGGGGTTCTCGAAGCACCAGAAGGGGTGATCGCGTCCAGGGGTGGACAGCGTGAGCCGAATGCGCGACTCGGCGCGGAACACGTGCCCCACCGGCATGATCGGCAACCGGAACCGGATCCACTGCCCCGGCTCCAACGGCGTTCGATCTTCCGGCGTGAACGTGTAGTCAACCTCTACCGCGTTCGAGCGGCCCGGATCCTCGGCACGATGAACGGGCCGGTGGTACCCCGTCTGCACACGAGTCTCGATGCCATCGGGACGAATCTCCGTGATCGTTGCCTGCAACGCAGTATCGGGTGTGCTCGGACGAAACCACAGGTGGACGTGGCCCTGACCGAGCACGGTGATCGTTTCGGTCAGCGGCGCGGTCTCGAAGCTCGCCCGGTGTTCGGGCGCAAAGTTGGTCCAGTCGATCGGCACCGTGGGCATGACGAAGTCGTTGAACACCGGAGTGAGCGAGTAACAAATCGGGCCCGCGGCGGGATCGTCGCCGTAGGAAACGATGGCATCGGACTCGAGGCCACCGGGCTCGAAGGAAGCAGCTTCCCCGTTCGCCGTCGAGCCGTCCACAAGTTGATGAACCGGCGTGAGCAGCCACCGCCGCACGCCGCAATCCGCCGGCGGGAAGGCGTTCGCATTGGCCTCGAACCGGGCGCCGGGGGCACCGGGAACCTCCCCCGCCGCACCACTCTCGAACAGCAGACGCACACTCGGTTCTGCTTGATACCGGGCGAGCGCCGCGGGGTAATCGTCGACGAGATCGACAAAACGATCGGGCTCGAGCACGGGCGTGTAGCCGAAATGCTCGGCGAACTGTGACGGGGCGAACATCCGGATCAGTTCTGGCACCTGCGGCACCCGACGGGCCACATGGAACGACAGGAACTCGAACCACCGAAGAATCACCATCGGGCTGTAGCCATCGGGGTGGTGGCCGTTGAACAAGGTGAACAACGTGTGCGGCGATCCGGTGAAGTGCCGCAGCATGAGCGCGAACCGGCTACCCGTCTGCTCGTCCTGCCACGCGCCGGTGAGGTAGACCGGCACGTCGATGTGGTGCACGGCGTTGGCGATGCGACGGGCATCGAGCGCGGGGCGAAAATTTTCGATGGCCCGCCCGAAGCTCTCGAAGTCCACGTTCTGGCTGCGGATCGCCTGGTTGGCCGCCGCCACCGCATCGCCGTTGTCGATGCGCAGTTGGTCCCACGCCATGCCGCCCACTTTGGTTTCGGCGTCACGCTGCGCAAGCCACGCCCGAGTGAACCCCGAGTTGTAGATCCCTCCGGGCCATTGCTGCCGCCAGAGGTCGTCGATCACCGATAGTGGGGTGATGGCGGCCAGGCTCGGCGGGCGGGTGGCGGCCACAAAGAGCTGACTGATGCCTGGATAGCTGAGGCCCACCATGCCCACCCGGTTGTGCAACACCCACGGCTGACGGGCGACGGTCTCCACCACGTCGTAACCGTCGGCGCTCTGGGCCGGACTGAACACGTCGAACACGCCGCCTGAGCAACCGGTGCCGCGCATGTTGACCCCCACGACGGCGAACCCGAGCAGGTTGGCGAGCAGGGTTCCTGGTTGGGGCGCATCGGGGTTCGATGGCCCGTAACCCGAGTACTCCACCACCGTGGGCCACGGCGCCGGGCCGTAGATGTTCTCGTTGGGGAAGCGGACCATCACCGACAAGGTGACGCCGTCGCGAACGGTGAGGTAGCCGAATCCTTCGGGTAGGTCCTGCTCGTAGAGCGACGGATCGGGGTGGTCGGCCACTGCCAACACCCGCACCGGCCCATGCACGACGGCCGCACCATCGGGATTCTCCACCACGGAGTACTCCCCCGGTTGCAGCACGAGTCCTCCGGCGACGGCGTCGACCAGATCGTGATGGGTAGCCAGTACCCGGTGGTCAGTCGGCACGAAGGCCACATGGGCGTTGCCAAGCTCGTCGGCCACCAACGTGACCACGGCTCGTCCGCGTTCGTCGTCCACCCGGAGGTGGGTCCCCGGCGTGGCGCCGGTGATGGTGAGCGTCTCGACGCCCGGCTGCAGGTTGATGGACATGATCCCGCCTTCTCGTGTTGACCCCACCCTATGGGCCGAACTGGTCACACTTTTTGTCGTTGTAAGGACGAAAAGTGTGCCCAGTTCGGCGCTCGGCTCAAGTCGGCCGGCCGATCCTCCGTTGTCCCTCCCATGAACCGGCGCCGAGCCACCCTTGCCGCGATCGCTGTCGCCTCGATCGCCGCCCTCACCGGCTGTCTGCCCATTCCGGGGAATCCCCAGGGCGCCGCAACCGTTCCCGTGGAAGCCCAGGCCGTGAACACGTCGTCTCCCACCCGGGTGATCGGCAATGGCACACCGGCGAGTTGCACCTCGGCCGCCGTCGTGAGCGCGGTTGCGCTCGGCGGCATCATCACGTTCAACTGCGGCGCCGACCCCATCACGATTCCGATGACCGCCACCGCCAGGATTCGCAACAACACCGGTCCGGAGATCGTGATCGACAGCGGCGGCAAGGTGATGCTCGACGGCGGCGGGGCCCGCCGGATCCTCTACATGAACACCTGCGACCAGGCCCAGGTCTGGACCACGGCCCACTGCCAGGACCAGGACCACCCCCGGCTCACGATCCAGAACCTCACCTTTATCAACGGCAACAGCACCGGCGAGACGATGGAAGGTGGCGGCGGCGGGGCGGTGTTCGTGCGCGGCGGACGGGTGAAGGTGGTGAACAGCCGGTTCTTCAGCAACCGCTGCGACAGCACGGGGCCGGACGTCGGCGGCGGCGCGCTTCGCGTGCTGAGCCAGAGCCAAGGGCTTCCTGTCTACGTCACCAACTCCACCTTCGGCGGCCGCGCCGACCTCGGCAACGAGTGCTCCAACGGGGGCGCCCTCAGCAGCATCGGCGTGTCGTGGGTGGTGCTCAACAGCTACCTGAGTTTCAACAACGCCATTGGGAACGGGGCCAACCCCGCACGGGCCGGTACCCCCGGCGGCGGCAATGGCGGCGCCATCGCGCTCGACGGCAACCTCTTCACCCTTCGCATTGCTGGGTCGGTCGTGGAGGACAACCATGCCAACGAGGGTGGGGGTGGGGTGTTCTTCGTGAGCAACAACCGCACCGGCACGATGCGGATCGAGGGTTCCACCTGGCAGCGCAACGTGAGCGCCGGCTTCGAGACCGCTGGCTTCCCCGGCATCTTCTTCCTCGGCGCCAGCCCTCCCGTGATCGTTTAGGGTTTTGGTCTCCGAAACGCCTCAGTTCTGAGGCGTTTCGGAGACCAAAACGCGAAAAATCGGGTTCAGGAGAGGTGGTAGTCGGCGGGGTTGGGGGTGCGGGTCTGCTCCCAGTAGTCGAGGAGAGAGAACGGCCAGTTCTGGGCCACCCGACCGTTGGCGTTCTTGTACCAGGAGCTCACCGACGACGCCCCCCACGCCATCGCCTTGTTCGCCGCGTCCACCCGGTCGTTGAACTCGTCGTGCACCTCGGCCCGACACGCAAGCGACTGTTTTCCCTCCGCCAGCAGCAGCCGCAGGCACTCCGAGATGTAGTGGGCCTCGCACTCCGAGAAGTAGATGATGCTTCCGTTGATCACGATGTTGGTGTTGGGGCCGTACATACAGAACAGATTCGGGAACTCGGGCACGGTGATGCCGAGGTACGCCCGGGCGTCACCGGCCCACCGCTCGTGCAAGTCGACACCATCGACCCCTCGAACGGTCATCGGCGTGAGGAACTCCGACGCGTGAAAGCCCGTGCCATAGATGATCACGTCGAACTCGTGGTGGCCGCCGTCGCGGGTGGCCACGCCGGCATGGTCGATTCGCTCGATTCCGTCGGTGAGAAGGGTGACGTTGGGCTGTTTCAGCGTGCGCGCCCAGACACCATTGTCGCGAATGATGCGTTTCGCGATCGGCGGATAGTCGGGCGTGATCTTGGCCAGCAGGTCGGGTCGGTCGCCGATCTCGGTGGTGAGGTAGTCGACCAGCACCAGGCGAATCAGCTCGTTGATAGCGCTGACCGATCGCTCCTGGTCGGGCCAGGCCGGATCGACGACGGCGCCCGGCAAGAGCCCTTCGTGGGTGCGCCAGAACAGCCAGAGGCGATGCCACTGGCTGTAACCCGGCACGTGTTCGTACACCCAGCGCAGACCAGCCGACACGTCCTCGTGGTAGTCGGGCGACGGGATGAGCCAGTTGGCCGTGCGCTGAAAGATCGTGAGTGACCCCCCGTCGCCCACCTGATCCGCCACGATCGGGATGAACTGCGCGGCGCTCGCGCCGGTGCCGATCACCGCCACACGTTTGCCCGTGAGGTCCACGTCGTGACGCCACCTCGCCGAGTGGAACGTCGCTCCCTCGAAAGACTCCATGCCCTCGATGTCGGGAAACTTCGGGCGGTTGAGCTGCCCGACCGCGCTCACGAGGGCTTCCGTCTCCAGCACCTCGGTCGTACCGTCGGCCGCAGTTCGCACCTGCACCCGCCACACACCCTGGTTCTCATCCCACGTGGCGTTGTCTACCTCCGTCCCGAAACGAATGTGGCGACGCAGATCGAACTCGTCGGCACAGAGGCGGAAGTAGTCGAGCAGTGTCGACTGCGTGCTGAAGTGTTGCGGCCACACCTTCTGGGCGAACGAATAGCTGTAGAGCACGTTCGGAACGTCGACCCGACATCCAGGGTAGAGGTTCTCGAACCACGTGCCGCCCACGTCGTCGTTCTTCTCGATGATGGTGAACGGCACCCCGGCTTGTTGCAGGCGGTGCGCCATCACCAACCCGGACATCCCCGCTCCCACGATCACCACCCGCATCGCCTGGCTGGGCGCAACGTCGGCCGCGTGCCAGGACGGCACTCGATGGTCGACGCCACCGAGCGCGAGCTCCTCCTTGAGCAACTCGAAGTAGGCGCCCTCATTCTCTTCGCCGACCACGTGCGCCATCAGACGAAGCAGCGTCGCATCGTCGGGAACAGCGGGTGCGGGGCAGCCAAGGTCCCGCCATTCCGCCAGTGCGGCGGACGCCAGATCTCGGGCCTCCCTGAGCTGACCCTCGGTAAGGCCACCCTCCGGATCGAACACATTGCTCGGGTCGGGACGAAGGTCGACGTGGAGAAGATCGAGCCTTCCGGTGACCGCCGCCACAGCCGGCAGCAATGCCCCAACGGCTGCATTGTCGAGTGCGGCGCGGATGGTTGCGTCGTCCTCCGTGATCGGGACGGACCGACGTTCAAAAGCCATGGGGCGCAGTCTGCCACGGTTCTTGACTTCAGAGTCAATAGTCGTGTAATCGCGCATGCGGTCCCGCATCGGACCGCTGTGCAAGGCTCGACCCCATGCCCCGCCACGACACCGAGACGGATCCCGCCGATGTCGGCCTCGACGCCGAACGCCTAGCTCGCATCGACACCCATTTCCGGCGTTACGTCGACGACGGGCGCCTGCCTGGCTATCTCGTGCAAGTAGCGCGGGGAGGTGAGGTGGCGTACCTCAGCAGCTACGGCTACCGAGACAAGGAGAATGAGCTCCCCGTCGAGCCCGACTCGGTGTATCGGATCTACTCGATGACCAAAGCCATCACATCGGTGGCGCTCATGATGTTGTGGGAGCAAGCAACGTTCTCGTTGAAGGATCCGGTGGCGAAATATCTCCCCGCCTTCGCCGAAACCAAGGTGTGGGCCGGCGGGTCGGTCAACAAACCCGAGCTCGTACCACAACACCATCCCATGGAGATCCACCAGCTCTTCACCCACACGTCGGGCCTCACCTACGGGTTCCACTACGTGCACCCCACCGACGAGCTGTACCGCAAGGCCGGCTACGCCTGGGACGCGCCGAAAGGCACCACGCTCGCCGAAGCGTGCGACGCGTGGGCATCGTTGCCGCTGCGGTTCCAACCCGGAACCCGCTGGAACTATGGCGTCTCCACCGACGTGCTCGGCCGACTGATCGAGGTGTTGAGCGAACAGCCGCTCGATGCATTCCTTCGCTCCCGAATCTTCGAACCACTCGGCATGGTCGACACGTCGTTCAGCGCGGCCGATCAGCTCGATCGCCTCGCCGCCCTGTATCTCCCCAACGGCATCACGGGTGAAGCGAGCCGGTTCGATCCCATGGGCGACGCCGTCAAACGTCAGCCCACGTTCCTCTCCGGCGGCGGCGGGCTGGTGTCGACGGCACCGGACTACCACCGATTCCTGCACTGTCTCCTCCAGGGCGGGGAACTCGACGACCAACGCATCCTCGGGCCACACACCCTTGAGCTCATGGCCCGCAATCACCTTGTGGACGACGTCGACATCGCGTCGATCGCGGAGGAGGGCATGTCTGAACTGGCCCGAGACGGCTACGGCCACGGCCTGGGTTTCGCCGTCCACCTCGACCCGTCCGTCAGCAGGCAGGCCGGTTCGATCGGCGACCTCTCGTGGGGCGGCGCCGCCAGCACCGGCTTCTGGATCGACCCCGCCGAGGGCCTCGACGTGGTGTTCATGACCCAGCTCCTACCCAGCTCCACCTACCCGCTGCGGCCCGAGCTACGGCAGCTGGTGTACAGCGCCATCGTCGACTGACCGTCGCCGTTCCCACCCTGACGTTGGCGTCAGCTCGGTTGGGTCGTGGCTTGAACCGGTGCGCTAGCGTCGGCACATCAAACAAAAAATCGGCAAGCTTGTCGTCCGACTCTTCCGCTACAAGATCACCGGCGAAGCGCCGACGGATCCGGTGTGTGTGATGGTGGCGGCCCCCCACACCTCCAACTGGGACTTCATCCTCACCATGGCCATGACATGGGCCGTGCAGGTCGACACCCTCTGGCTCGGCAAGAAGGAGATGTTCGCCGGCCCGTTCGCGCCGCTGTTCCGAAAGATGGGTGGCATCGCCGTCGACCGCGACAATCCCGCCGGGCTGGCGCAACGGCTCATCGAGTCGGCCAAGACCAGCAACGCGATGGCGATCATGATCCCGCCGGAAGCCACGAGGGCCAAGAAGACCTACTGGAAGAGCGGCTTCCGTCGCATCGCCATCGGCGCGGAGATCCCGATCGTCCTCTGCTTCCTCGACAAGCCCACCCGCACCGGCGGATTCGGACCCACGATCTGGCCAAGCGACGACGTGGTCGCCGACATGGATCAGATCCGCGCCTTCTACGCCGACAAACACGGCATGAAACCCGGCCGCTTCACCCCCCCGCTCCTGAAAGAGGAAGAAGCGGTCATCGCCGACTAGGCCGGTTGTGATTGCGGTTGCGGGAGCGGGAGTCGAACCCGCTTCGCGGCGCGTATGACGCGCCGCTGATTCCCGATCCCCCGCACGGGGCCGACCGGCGAGAGGGCGACAGGCGAGAGGGCGACAGGCGAGCCCGGGAGGAGTCGAACCTCCTGCTGCCGGTTTTGGAGACCGGAGCGCCACCACTGGCTCGAACCCGAGTGTTCGTGCCGGCCCTAGCCGATGTGGTCAGCCCGAGGAGAAGGCGACAGACATGCGGCCAATGGCCGGAGGGTAGGTGCCGCCCATCACGGTGGCACCGAACGAGCCCCGCCATCGCCGCACCGGCCGCACCGGCCGCGCCGGCCGCGCCGGCCGCGCCGGCCGCGCCGGCCGCGCCGGCCGCGCCGGCCGCGCCGGCCGCGCCACGCGCCGCATTGGGGGAGCATCGACAACACGGGCGCTGTGGGCGAAGGGGGAACACGACACGTCGCCATGGTGACGCTTCGTCCAGGCTTTCCCGAAGCGAATATCGGGCAGGTCACCCCTCGGCTAACCTGACACGAGCGTCAGGTTTCCGGGGACCCCACTCGGAGCAGCCGAATCCGAGGTCATTGCATGGAGCTCCCCAAGATCATCAGCGTCGACGACCACGTCGTCGAGCCACCGCATGTGTGGGAGAACTACCTTCCGGCCAAGTACGTCGAACGGGGTCCTCACGTGAAACGGGGCAAGTTCGGTGCGTTCACCCACAAGACGGGGGCCCGCTACAACAACGAGTTCGACGAAGACGGCATCGAGGGCGACTACTGGACGTACGAGGACCGCCTCATCTACGTCCACAAGAAGTTCGTCGCCATCCCCCTTTCGGCCACCCCGGACGGCACGGTTGAGAGCTTCGATCGCACGGTGATGCAGATGGAGGCCGTCACGTACGACGGGATGCGCCCCGGCTGCTACGACCGTGACGCCCGGGTGCAGGACTTCGCGAACAACTGGATGGACGGGTCGCTCCCCTTTCCCACGTTCCCCCGCTTCTGCGGCCAGACGTTCATGGAGGGCGAAGACAAGGCGCTCGGGTTGGCGTGCGTGCAGGCCTACAACAACTGGATGGTCGAGGAGTGGTGCGAGCCCAGCGGGGGCATGAACATCCCGCTCTGCATCATGCCGTTGTGGGATGTCGACCTCGCCACGGCGGAGATCGAACGAATGGCCGCCAAGGGCGTGCACGCCTTCACCTTTCCCGAGCTCCCGGATCGGCTGAAGCTTCCCGACGGTTCGCGCCTCCCGAGCATCCACACCGGCGAGTGGGACCGGCTCATCGCCGCCTGCAACGCCAACCACGTCACCCTCTGCATGCACGTCGGTTCTTCGTCGACCATGCCGTTGGCGAGCCGTGACTCGCCCGAAGCAGTGGGCGGCACGTTGGCGTTCAACAACGCCATGGCGGCCATGACCGACTGGTTGTTCAGTGGCAAGATGATCGAATACCCCGACCTGAAGTTGGCCTACTCCGAAGGGCAGATCGGCTGGATCCCCTATGCACTCGAACGCGCCGACACGGTGTGGGATCACCACAACGCGTGGATGCACACCAAGGACAAGATCCCCGAGTTGCCGTCCACCTATTACTGGGGTCGGATCTTCGGGTGTTTCACGGCCGACCGTCACGGTCTGGCCAACCTGTCGTCCGTGGGTGAGAACAACATCTGCTTCGAGACCGACTACCCCCACACCGACACCACCTGGCCGCACTCGAAGGCCTACGCCGAGAACATGATCAAAGGCTTGTCCGACGAGGTGACCTACAAAGTGCTCCGCGGCAACGCCATCAACATGCTGAGCCTCGACCGCATCTAACCCCATTTTGGCGTTTCGGTCTCCGAAACGCCTCAGTTCTGAGGCGTTTCGGAGACCAGAACGCCAGGTGGGGTGTCGGTATGGCCGTCGGCGTGACGGGCGAAGCGGGCCTGGTCGGGGCCGTGGACGGGGGCATCGGACGGCCAAGGCCAGCCGCCGAACTCGGTGCGTCGATAGTCGGCGAAGGCCTGCTCGATCTCGGTCTGGGTGTTCATCACGAATGGTCCGTACTGCGCAACCGGTTCGGCGATCGGACGGCCTTGGAGCACGAGGACTTCCACCGCGCCGTCGGGGGCGGTGAGCTCGACCGTTGCCGCGGCGTCGACCACGGCGGCGTTGCCGGCGGCCACCACCTCGCCATCGATCGCCAGCGAACCGCCGTCGAACACGTACAAGGTGCGCACGGTGTCGGTGCCCCCGGCCGCCGCCGGCATCGTCCATCGCCCGTCGGCATCGAAACGCAGGTGCCAGATTGCGACGTCTGATTCGGCCGACGAGGCCCACGAATCAGGCGGTGCGGACGGGGGCTCGAGGCCGGCGAGCGCCCCCGCAATCACGGTGATCTCCGCCCCGTCCCCCTCCTCGCCCTCGGGCCGGTGACGGGGGATCTCGCCGTCCCACAGCATCGTGAAGTAGGGGTCGACCATCTTGCGAGACGACGGCAGGTTCATCCAGATCTGGAACAGCTCGGCGGGGTTGGGGCCGGTCTCGTTGAAGAGGGGGAACATCTCGCTGTGCACGATCCCCTTGCCTGCCGTCATCCACTGGACGTCACCCCGGCCGAACCGCGCCGCCGCACCGAGCGAGTCGGAATGGTCGATGAGACCCTGGCGGGCGTAGGTGACCGTCTCGAACCCCCGATGCGGGTGCTGCGGAAAGCCGGGCACGGTGGCGCCGTGGTACATCCGCCAGCCGTCCTTCCCGGCGAAGTCCTGGCCGATGTCGCGACCCTGCAACGAGGCTGCCGGACCGAACGCACCGTCGGCCTCCGGATAGTGATCGAGGTGGTGGACGCAGAAGAGGAACGGGTCGACGGTGGGCCACGGCGGGTTCCCCAGCCGGATGGTCTGTAAGACGGCACTGGTCATGGGGCCAGGATACGGAGTTCGTTCAGAATGGAGCACGGAGCCGACCGTAGGGTGAGCGCATGGAGCAGCTCATCGCCACCGCCGACCGCTCGTCGAACTGTTTCGGGTGCAGCCCCCGAAACGCCCAAGGGCTCCAACTCACCTTCGTGCAGGTCGGGCCCCACACGGTCGAGTCGCGCTGGACGCCTGCCGATCACCTCGGTGGGGCACCCGGCATCCTGCACGGCGGGATCCAGGCCGCGGCCCTCGACGAGACGCTGGGCTACACCGCCCACACCTGGTTCACCCACCGACCGGACGGCATCGAGCTCCCGCGACAGGACCCGGAGCCGAACATCGTGACCGCCGAGCTGAACCTGCGCTACCGCCGGCCGGTGCCCACGATGGAGCCGCTGGTGGTGCGGGCCACGATCGAGCGTGTGGAGCTACCCAACATCCACCTCACCGGTGAGATCCTCGACGACTCCGCTGCACTTCTCACGGCCGCCACCGCCCGCTTCCGCGTGCTCGACTCCCCGTGAGAATGGGGAGTGGGGTCCAGCTCAAACCACCAGTTCGAAGGTGCCGCTGGCATGGGGCGGGCGTCGACCGTTCACCTGGAGCGCCACCGTCTGCGGGCCTGAGCGGTAGGTACGGATGGTCACGGGCTTGATGCCGTGGCGTTT
>Ga0105047_10002700_pt1 | contig 31483 bp, 26 predicted proteins | sample MAT04_FD_78384 | JGI IMG/M metagenome (GOLD analysis project Ga0105047, IMG submission 78384) | Freshwater microbial communities from Lake Fryxell liftoff mats and glacier meltwater in Antarctica - MAT-04 (megahit assembly) | ecosystem: Environmental > Aquatic > Freshwater > Ice > Liftoff... | reverse complement strand
GGGCATCACTCGCCCCACGGGCTTCGCCAAGGGCAGTGAGGATGACTGGGCCGCCGTCCTCGCGGTCCACCTCGACGGCTACCGCAACGTCCTCGAGGCCGCGTTGCCGGTCATGGCGGATGCCGGACGGGGCCGGATCCTCGGGGTCACCTCGGGCTCCGGTTGGCGCGCTGCCGACGCCGGCGCGTACAGCTGCGCCAAGCGTGCTGTCGCGTCGCTCACCTGGCAGTTGGGCCGCGCCGCTCCCCCGGGCGTGGGGATCAACGCCATCTCACCCCTCGCCATGACCCGCATGGTGACGGCGGCGCTCCAGCGCGCAGCAGCCGGCGGGACCGCGGCGAGCAGTGGCACTGCGCCCGCCGGGGGTGGCGCAGCTCCCACCTCCGCCACCGGCGGGCTGGCGCTCGCAGGCATGCCGGCGCCCGCGGACCTCGGACCGCTGGGTGCCGAGCTGGTGGGCACCGCGCTGTCAGGGATCCGCGGTCAGGTGCTGTTCGCCTGCGGCTCCGAGGTCGCGGTGGTGGAACCACCCCGACTGCTGGAGGTGATCCGCACCGCTGGCGCTCCGTCGGTCGCCGCCATTCTCGACGCCGTGACGGCAACGCTGGCCGAAGCCGAGTCCGCGCAGGCGACCTCCGGCGGCAGCAACCCTCGTTTCGGGTCGATCTTCGACGAGCCACCGGGCCCGCTGGCTCCACCCGCAGGCGTCGGCGCCGTGGTGGTCGTGACCGACCGAGCGGATCTGGGCTCGGAGATCAGGAACCAACTGGACGCCCTGCAGGTGCGGTGCGAGGTGGTGTCCGCCGACCGGATCCCCGCCGGGTTCGCCGACGCCCGCGAGGCGTTGGACGCGGCGTCGGACCGGCTCGGAGGTGCCGACGCAGCCGTCGTTGCGGTCGGGTCGCGTCGGGACGGACCGCCCAGCCACGGCTGGGCGTCGGTGCTCACCCACCACGCGGGCATCACCGCACGGATCCACCAGGACGCAGCATGGGCGAGGGCTGCGGCCGAGCACGTCGGCCGCACGGGTCGCCTACTCCGACTCGTCATGGTCGTGGATGCCGCGGACGCCGGGGGGCGCAGCCGTGCCCAGGCGGCGGCACAGCTCGCGCGGGTATCGCTGCGCGCCACCGGCGGTGCGGTTGCCGCCGTCGCGGTCGCGATCGATGACCGCGACGCCCTCGGACCGACCGCCCATCTCGTCGGCCACCTGGCCACCCACGACGGGGCAGCCGGTCTGATGGGGGCCGAGCTGGTCGTCGGGGCGGGGTGGATCGGCCTGCGCAGCCACCCCCGGCCGGGGGCGAGCCTCGTGTTCGGGGGACCGGAGATCCCGGAGTGGTTCGGCGAGACCCTGGCCGAGATCCTCGGCGGCGACACACCTGGCAGGGGCCACACCCCGGGCGGGGATGTCTCGTGAGCAGGCCCACCCGCATCGTCGATGCCCACGTCCACCTGTGGGACCCGGCGCGGACCGACTGGTACCCGTACCTGGGCGGCGGTCGTGACCTCGGTATGGGCGACGTCACCGGCATGGCGCGCCGGTTCGACGCCAGCACCTACGCCGCCGAGGCCGCGGGGTGGAACGTCGAGAAGCTGGTGAACGTGGCCGCTGCCACCGGTCGCCATTCGGTGGCCGAGACCCTGGAGCTGGACCGGCGAGCAGGGGCCGAAGGCCAACCGGCAGCGATCGTGGGCGGACTCCCGGCGACCGACTCGGTCGGCGAGGCGATCGGGCTCCTCGACGAGCAGCTCGCAGCCGACCGATTCCGGGGTGTGCGGCCGATGGCTCCCGGCGGGCCGCCGGTCCCCGGCGACGAGGTGCTCGCCGCCCTCACCGAGCGGGGCCTGTTGTTCGAGCTGATGGCCCACCCGGATCAGCTCGACGCGGCGGCGCGTCGGCTTGCGGCACATCCCGACCTGGTCGTGGTGGTGGAGCATGCCGGCTGGCCCCGGTCGACCGAACCGGACGAGCGCGCTCGATGGCTGACGGGTCTGGCCGCGCTGGCCGCTGCCGGGGAGCACGTGCACTGCAAGCTCTCGGGCCTGGCGATGCCCCTCGGTGCGATCACCGCCGACGCCCTCCGCCCGTGGCTGGAGCCGGCGATCGAGACCTTCGGCGTCGAACGGTGCCTCTTCGCCAGCAACTTCCCGGTGGACGGGCTGCACGGCACCCTCGAGCAGTTGTGGTCGGCCTACGCCGCGGTGACCGCCGGGTACACGGCCGCACAGGTCGAGGTGCTCTTCGCCGCCAACGCCGAGCGCGTCTACCGCTGCTGAGCGGCGTCGGCCTGCGCGGCGTCGGCCTGCGCGGCGTCGGCGAACGCGACTGCTCCGGCCAGGAAGTCGTCGATCGACGACGTCTTGTACTCGGCGATCGACCGCAGGTCCGGCAGGTAGTGCTCGAATCGACGCCCGACGTCGTCGGCGCCCCCGATCGCCGCGAGGATCCCGATGGCGACCGTTCGGGGCGGCTCGAGACCGCCCGAGAAGTGCGCCGCGTCGTTGCCGGGTCGGTCCCAGATGTCGGTATCGACGGCCCCCGGCACGATCAGACGGACCGCCACCCCCGTGTGCCACAGGTCCATGGCGAGCGACTCGCTCCAACCGCAGAGCGCGAACTTCGAGGCGCAGTACGCCGCCTCGGCCGGGATGCCCGCGCGGCCACCGAAGCTCGACACGTTCACGATCACACCGCGGTCACGCTCGAGCATGCCCGGCAGCACGGCCATGGTCATGCGAGCGGGCGACTCGAAGTTCGTGGCCATGGTCCGGCGGAGCTCGTCGACAGCGAGTTGTTGGACACGGCGACGCATCGGCGCTCCGGCATTGTTGACCAGCACGTCGAGCCCGCCGAGACGCTCCTCGACGCGCCGGGCCAGCGCCTCGGCTCCGTCGGGATCTGCCAGGTCCACCAGATGGGTGTGGACCTCGGCGCCGAGGCCCCGACAGCTGGTCGCGACACCAGCGAGCTTGGCCTCGTCCCGGCCGCACAGCTCCAGCACGGCGACCCGCGCCGCGAGCATGGGCGCCAACGACGCGCCGATGCCCGCAGAGGCCCCGGTCAGCAGCACCCTCGCGTCACCGAGCACCACCCGGACCCCTCAGAACCGCTCGGGGTCGTCGCGACCGTCCAGGTCACCGTTCGGACGAGCGGTCGCGAGCAGCTCCTCGATGACGGCACCCGCTCCCACCGGATCCCCGGGGTTGGTGCCGTCAGGCCCACGGTGCCAGCCCTCGGCGACCGCGATGGTGTCACCGCGCACATCGAAGACGCGACCCGTCACGTCCTTCGCCGCGGGACTCGCCAACCACGTCGCGACGGTCGCCACCCAACGCGGTGACAGCTGCTCGCGGACCTGCTCGGAGATGTTCTCCTCGCCACCCATGAGTGGCGCCACCAAGCGCGTGATGGCCGTGGGGGCGAGGCAGTTCGCCGTCACGCCGAGCCGACCGAGCTCGAGCGCACACACCATGGTGAAGCCCGCGATCCCCGCCTTGGCCGCGCCGTAGTTCGCCTGACCGAGGTTGCCGTACAGACCCGACGGCGACGCCGTGTTGATGATGCGTGCATCCACGGGTCGGCCCGCCTTCGACTCCGCACGCCAGTAGGCCGCTGCATGCCGGGTCGGACAGAAGTGGCCCTTGAGGTGGACCCCGACCACGTCGTCCCAGTCCTGCTCGGACATGGAGAACACCATGCGGTCGCGCAGGATGCCGGCGTTGTTGACCAGGATGTCGAGCCGCCCGAAGACCTCGACCGCCTGGCTCACCATCACCTCGGCCTGCACGAAGTCCGTGACGTCGGAGCCGTTGACGATCGCATGGCCGCCCATCGCCTCGATCTCGGCGACCACCTCATCAGCAGGCCCCGGGTCGGCGCCGCTGCCGTCGGGTCGGGCCCCGAGGTCGTTGACCACCACCGCCGCGCCCTCCGACGCCAGCATGAGCGCGTGTTCGCGGCCGATACCCCGCCCGGCACCGGTCACGATCGCCACCCGTCCCTCGCAGATCCCAGCCACCCCGGGCCTCCCCTCAACTTCTGACAGTTGCGTCACCTTAGGCGAGGCGCCACCGCCGAGGTGGTTGCGTGCGATGCTCCTCCGGCCCGCCGCAGCGAACGGAGAGAACTCTCCTGCAGCCCGGGGGGAACCCGGCTGCAGCCCGGCGGAAGCTATAGTGACGCCGACGTTAGAGAGGCGGTTCCGAGAGGTCGGCGCTGCCACGACTGGTCATGTGGACCCGCTCGGGCCCGGCCGTGGAGGGGCGAACGCGTGAGCATCGCTATCGGCGAGGACCGGCAGATGCTGGCCGACACGGCCCGTCGGTTCGCCACCGAGCAGTGCGGCCCCGACGTCACGCGAGCCGCGATGGGTGCTGGAGCGGAGGTCCTGCCACCGTTCTGGCCGCAGCTCGGCTCACTCGGCTGGATCGGCCTCGCCATCGACGAATCGGTCGGGGGCCAGGGCTACGGGTTCGGTGAGCTCGCCATTGTGGTCGAGGAGCTGGGACGGTGCGTCGCGCCGGGCCCAGCACTGCCGAGCATCTGGGCCGCGGCCGTGCTGCAGCTGAGCCCCGGCAGCGATACGCGGGACCGCTGGTTGCGCGGGCTCGCCGCCGGGGCGCTCGTCGGCACGGTGGCGTTGCAGGGGACACTCACCCTCGACGGTTCCGCGGTGACGGGTAGCGTCGGCCCCGTCCTGTGCGCGGCGATGGCTGACCTGCTCGTGGTGCCCGTCGATCTGGACGGGAACCCAGTGTGGTGCGTGGTCGACGCCGATGCCGCGAGCATCATCGCTCTGGACTCGCTCGACCCCAGCCGGCCGCTGGCGCAGGTCCACCTCGACGGTGCGCACGCGACCGTCCTGGACGGAGTGCTCGGCGATCGGGTGGCCGCCATCGGCACCACCCTCGCCGCGGCCGAAGCTGCCGGTGGCGCCGCGTGGTGCGTCGACACCGCGGCGGCCTACGCCGCGGTCCGGCGCCAGTTCGGCCGCCCGATCGGGCAGTTCCAGGCGGTGAAGCACCGATGTGCCGACATGCTGGTCGAGCTCGAACAGGCGCGTGGCGTGGCATGGGATGCAGCTGCCGCCCTGGATGGCGACGATCCGTTCGGACCCGAGGCATCGGTGGCGACCGCTGCGGCCGGAGCGATCGCGCTCGACGCCGCCGCGACGGTGGCCAAGGACTGCATCCAGGTGCTGGGCGGCATCGGGTTCACGTGGGAGCACGACGCCCACCTGTACCTGCGCCGTGCGATGGCGATGCGCCAGCTGCTGGGCGACCGCAGCGGCTGGCGCCGCCGCATCGCGAGGGCCGCGATCGAGGGCACCCGTCGGCATCTCCAGCTCGAGCTGCCGGCAGCGGCCGAGCAGCTGCGCGACGAGGTGCGTGCCACGGCCGAGACGATCGCGGCGCTCGACAAGCCCGACCGCAGGGCTGCCCTCGCCGACGCCGGCCTCATGGTGGCGAACTGGGCCACCCCGTGGGGCCGGGGCGCGTCCCCTCTGGAACAGCTCGTGATCGACCAGGAGCTCCGCCGGGTCAGGGTACGCGTGCCCCACCTCCAGGTCGGAGCGTGGGCGGCTCCCACCATCGCGGTGCACGGCACTCCCGAGCAGCAGCACCGTTGGGTCCGCCCGACGCTGCACGGTGAGATCAGCTGGTGTCAGCTGTTCAGCGAGCCCGAGGCGGGATCGGACCTTGCGGCGCTCACCACCCGGGCCACGAGGTGCGACGGTGGCTGGCTACTGACCGGCCAGAAGGTCTGGACCACGATGGCGACCGAGGCCGACTGGGGAATCTGCCTGGCCCGCAGCGATCCGGCCGCACCGAAGCACCTCGGCATCACCTACTTCATCGTCGACATGTCCTCGCCCGGGATCGACATCCGCCCGCTGCGGGAGCTGACCGGGCTCGAGATGTTCAACGAGGTCTTCCTCGACGACGTGTTCGTGCCCGACGACTGCGTGGTGGGCGAGGTGCATGGCGGCTGGGCACTGGCACGAGCGACGCTCGCCAACGAGCGCGTCTCGATGGCCAGCGGTTCCTCGTTCGGAGGCGGCATCGAGGCGCTGGTCGCGCTGGTGGCCGAGCGCATGGCCGAGGGATCGATCACCCAGGACGACACGTTGGTACTCGATCAGCTCGGCGCGCTCGTGGCCGAGTCCCACGCGGTGTCGGTCATGGGGCTCCGCTCCACGTTGCGGTCCGTGCACGGTGCCCCACCCGGGGCCGAGGCCAGCGTCAGGAAGCTGCTCGGGGTGGAGCACGACCAGCGGACCCAGGAGTTCGGACTGGGCCTGCTGGGGCCCGAGGGCGCCACGACGGTCGGGGCGGGCGCCCAGTGGACCTTCGGGTTCCTGGCCAACCGCTGCCTCACGATCGCCGGCGGGACCAGTGAGATCCAACGCAACGTGATCGGCGAGCGGCTGCTCGGGCTGCCCCGTGACCCGGAGCCGACCACATGAGGGCCGTCGGTGGCTGAGCTGCTCACCGACCAACTGCGGATCATGGCCGACCGCGTGCCGGACGAGGTCGCATTCGTCGACGTCACCACCGATGCGGCGCTCACCTTCGCCGAGTGGGAGGACAAGTCCAACCGGCTCGCCCGGTGGCTGGTCGCGCACGGTGTCCACAAGGGTGACCGGGTCGCCATCCTCGTCCCGCCGGAGGAGGCGGAGCGATTCCTCACCAGCTACTCGGCGGTGCACAAGGCGGGGGCGGTCGCCGTCCCGACCAACACCCGGCTGGTCGCACGTGAGCTCGCCCTCCTGCTCGGTCACGCCGGCGCCGTCGTGGCGCTCGGCGCCACGTCGACCACGCCGCTGCTCGTCGAGGTGTGGCCGCAGCTCCCGGAGCTCCGTCTGGTCGTGACGAGCGGGCCGACCGGGACCGACGGGCGCGTGGTCGCGTGGCAGGAGGCCACCGACGACGACGGCTCCGAGATCCAGGTGCAGCTGACAGGTGCGGACATGGCGGACCTGATGTACACCTCGGGCACCACCGGGCGACCCAAAGGAGTGGTGGTGCGCCACGGCAACATCGCCATGATGCGCAACGGGTTCCCGCGCTGGACCGGTGCCGGATGGCTCCACTGCTCGCCGATGTTCACCTTCGCCGGCATCGCCTCGACGTACAACCCGATGAAGCTCGGCATGACGCTGATGTACCTGCCGCGCTTCGACGTGGACCGGTGGTTCGACGTCGTCGAACAGCGTCGCCCTGCGGCGACGTTCCTGGTTCCGGCGATGGCAGAGCTGCTCATCGCCAGCGACCGCTTCGACGGCAGCGACCTGTCCAGCATCACCATGTGCCCGCTGGGCAGCGCTCCCGTGGCGCCCGAGACGCTTGCACGTCTGCAGGCGAAGCTGCCCAACGCGACCGTGTCCAACTCCTGGGGCATGACCGAGGCCGGACCGGCGTTCTGCTTCATGCCACCCGAGGAGCAGGGTCGACGTATCGGCTCGGTCGGCCGCCCGATGGCACCCACGGAGTTCCGCATCGTCGACGACGACGGCACCGAGCCGGCCGCGCGTGGGATCGGCGAGCTGCTCGTGCGCAACCCGGGGCGCGAGCGCGAGTACTTCGACGACGCAGAGGCGACCGCAGGGGCCTGGCAGGACGGGTGGCTGCACTCGGGCGACCTGGCGTACCTGGACGAGGACGGTTTCCTCTACATCGTCGGCCGGCAGAAGGACGTCATCATCCGCGGCGGCCACAACGTGCACGCCGCGGACGTCGAAGCGGTGCTCTACGAGCACCCCGACGTGCAGGAGGCAGCCGTGACGGGAGTCCCCCACCCGGTGCTCGGCGAGGACATCGGCGCGTGGGTGGTGCGCGTCCCGGGCTCGACCGTCGACGATCACGAGCTCCACAGCTTCTGCGCCGAACGCCTGAGCGACTACAAGGTGCCCCGCTCATGGACCTTCGTCCAGGAGCTGCCGCGCAACGCCACGGGCAAGGTCGTCAAGCGCTACCTGCCGGGCCGCTGACCGATCGACGGCTCACAGCGCCGTCCCGAGGACCGACCCAGGCCGTCCGCCGTTCAGATCGCGCCCGGCGGGAGCAGCTCGAGCACCTGTTCGTCCGGGTCCCGCACCATGATGGCGAACCCGCCGACGTCGGTTTCGCCCAGGACCGTTCCGCCGAGCTCGGCGACCAGCGCGCACGTCGCGTCGATGTCGTCGACGGTGAACGACAGATGCGTCAGCCCCGGCTGGGTGAAGGTGCGCTCCTCGAGTGACGTCGACCGGGGGCGGTCGAAGTGCAACAGCTCCAGGATCGATCCGCCCAGCTCCAGGTACAGCGCCGTCAGGCCGACCGGCGGCGGCACGCGCAGCAGGGTCGAGGCAGGACCGTCGGGGACCTGTAGCTCGCGGACGACCCGGAAGCCGAACACCCCTTCGTAGAAGCGGCGCGATCGGTCCAGGTCGGCGACGCAGTGGCCCACGTGGTTCAAGACGGTCACGACGACGATCGTAGGGGCGAGCAGCCTCAGGAGGTCGGGCCGAGCACCCAGTGACCATCGTCGGGATGCGGGTACCAGCCGGACGCGGCGCTCGTGCCACCGTCCACCCCCAGTGTCTGTCCCGTCACGTAGGACGACAGCGCGGAGGCCAGGAACACCGCAGCACCGGCCATCTCGTCGACGTGCCCCGCCCTGCCCATCGGCACCATCGCGCCCAGGCGGTCGACCGCATCGGGCGCGATGTCCAGGAGCCCCTCTGTGATGGTGACGTCCGGGGCCAGGGCGTTGACCCGGATGCCGTGTGGTGCCAGCTCGACCGCGGCGGTCCGCGTGAGGTTGATCACACCGGCCTTGGCCGCGGCGTAGGCCGCGTAGCCCGGCGCCGCGCGGGTCCCCTCGATCGAGGTGACGTTCACGATGCTCCCCCCGAGGCCTTCGGCGACCAGCACGCGGGCGACGCGCTGGGTGCACAACAGGACGTGGCCCAGGTTCGCCCTCCACAAAGCCTCCCAACCCCCCGGCGTCGTGGACAGCAGGGACGACTCGAAAACGCCACCTACGTTGTTGACCAGGATCTGGGGCACTCCGAGCTCGGTGACGGTCCGTTCGAGCGCGTCGTCGACCTGGGCCTCGTCGCGGACATCGGTCACGCACCCGATCCCGGCCACCTCGGCCGCAGTTGCGGCACAGGTGGCTGGATCGCGTTCCCAGACCGCAACCCTCGCACCGAACGCCGCGAGTCCGGCGGCGATGCCCCGTCCGATCCCCGCACCGGCGCCGGTCACCACCGCCACGCGTCCGTCGAGCAGCACATCGGCGGGACCGAGGGCCATCAGCTCGCTCCGCTCGCTTCGGAGCGGTGCACCGCGATGACCTGCTCGCCGTACCGTTCCACGGCCTCCACCGCTCGGCCGAGACCGTCGCCGGGGAGCCCGATCTGGACCCACGTGACCCCCATCGCCGCCAGCTCGTCCAGGCCGGCCAGGTGGGTCGCCGGGTCGAAGTCGGCCGATGCAGGGTTCCCGCCGGCAGGATTGACGAAGGTGACGTCGATCGACGCCGGGTCCCGTCCGGCCTCCACGAGTCGTGCTCGCAGGTCGTCCACTGCGGCGGCGAGCTGCCCGGGCGTCTCCAGTGCGGCTGTCCCGACGTTGCCCGCCATCGCGGCCGTGGCCGGGAACGGGGCCCACCCGTCGCCGTGCATCGCGACCCGCCGCCGCGCCGCCGCGCTGTTGCCACCGATCCAGATGGGCGGGTGGGGCCGGCTCAGAGGACGCGGTCGGGCGGTCACCTTACGGGCACGGAAGTGCCGACCCTCGAAGGTGACCTCGTCGGATGTCCACACCGCGCGCAGCACCTCCAGCGCCTCGTCGAACAACTCGCTGCGCTCGTCGGGATCGACGCCGAGCGCGGCGAACTCGCTGCGCAGGTAGCCGACGCCCGCGGCCAGCGTGAACCGGCCACCCGAGAGCACGTCGAGCGTGGCGCACGCCTTGGCCACCACGAAGGGGTTCCGGTACGGCAGGACCACGATGTTGGGGATCAGCCGGATCGTGGTCGTGACGGCGGCCACGAAGCTCATCGCGACGAACGGGTCGAGTGCGTCGTGGCCGCCGGAGTCGAGCCACCGCTGGGACGGTGCCGGGTGGTCGGTGAAGCCGTACCCGTCGACGTCGGCAGCCTCGGCAGCCCTCGCCAGGGTCGCAATGCCCGCGCCGGTGGCCAACTCGGGGTGGTAATGGCCGCTCGCCATGGGGTGGGTGACACTGAAGCGCACCGCGTTCAACCCTTCGGCAGGCCGAGCACGCGCTCCGCGATGATGTTGCGCTGGATCTCCGAGGTGCCGGCGGAGATGGTGTTGGCGAAGCTGTTGAAGTACTGCTCCAACCACGTGCCCTGGGGCTCGTCGACGGCGAGGTGACCGTCGATGGCCACGCTGCCGACTTCGAGTGCGTCGGCGCCCTGGATCTCGGCGGCCACCTGCGCCACCCGCTGGCGCGACTCACTCGCATAGACCTTCATCAGCGCCTGCTCGGGCGCCGTTCCCCCGCGAGCGAGCTTGGCGAAGCCACGGTAACCGAGGCACCGCGCCGCCTCGGTGTCGATGGCGACCTGCACGATCTGGTCCACGGCGAGGGCGCGTTCGACGGGGCCGAGACGCGAGAGCAGGCCGGGCGCCTCGACGAGAAGCCGGTCGAGCGACTCCCCGAGACCCATGACCGCGCTCACCCAGACCATCCCCCGCTCGTGGGCGAGTGAGCCGTTGGCCATCGCCCAACCGTCGTTGAGCGTGCCGACCAGGTTCGTGGCCGGCACCCGCACGCCGTCGAGGAACACCTCGTTCAGGTCCGGGTGCTCCGGCCGGATGAGCTCGGGCAACGGACGCACGGTGATGCCCGGTGTGTCCATCGGGACCAACACGATGGAGATGCCCTTGTGCTTCGGAGCATCGGGATCGGTCCGACAGAACAAGAAGCAGAAGTCGGCGTAGTTGGCGCCGGAGGTCCACACTTTCTGGCCGTCGATGACCCACTCGTCCCCGTCGAGCACCGCCCGCGTGCTCAGCGCCGCCAAGTCGCTACCGGCCCCCGGTTCGCTCATCCCCAGGCATGCCGTGGCCTCGCCACGCAGGATCGGCATGGCGTAGTCCCGGATCTGCTCGTCCGTGCCGTAGTCGATGATCGACGGCACGACGATGCCCAGGCCCTGGACGTTCGTCGTGCGCGGGACCCGGGCCCTGGCGAGCTCCTCCAGGTACACCAGCGTCTCGATCGGGCCGGCCTCGCGCCCGCCGAGCTCGGGCGGCCACCCGGGGACCAGCCAGCCGGCGTCGAACATCGTGCGGGTCCAACGACGCGCCCACGGCGGTGCGTGCCCCGTGGAGACCGAGGGGTCCGCAGCCATCTCAGCAGAGTCGGGGCGGTGCTCGGCGAGCCACTGCCGCAGGTCATCGCGGAACTGCTCCACGGAGTCGTCGAAGCTCAGCTTCATGCGACCTCCTCCAGCCCGAGCATCGAGGCGACCCGTGCGCGATGGAACGCCGAGGTGCCGAACAGCAGCTCACCGGTGGTGGCGCGCTTCAGGTGGAGGTGCAGGTCGTGCTCCCAGGTGAATCCCACTCCGCCGTGGAGTTGCAGCCCGTCACGCACCAGGAGCTGGGCGCACTCACCGGCGGCCGCCTTCGCCATCGCCGCGGCCAGGGCGCGCCGGCCGTCATCCTCCGCGATCGTGAGGGCGGCGAAGTAGGCGAGCGCCGTGGCGCGCTCGACGGCGAGGTAGCAGTCGGCCAAGCGGTGCTTCACAGCCTGGAACGAACCGATCGGACGGCCGAACTGCTCACGGTCCTTCGCGTACCGGAGCGTGGTCTCGAAGATCGCGCGGCAGGTTGCGACGGTCGACAACGACAGCGCCGTCGTCGCCACCTGCAGCGCCCGGTCCACGACGTCGGCAGCAGACGGGTCACCCGGCTCGACGAGCACACGGTCGCCGTCGACGTGCACGTCGTCGAGGTCCAGCGAGGCCAGCGGCATGGTCGGATCGATCACCGGCACCGGTGTGGCGACGACGGCATCGCCGGGCACCACGAACACACCCAGGCCCTCATCGGCGAGTGCCACCACTGCCACCTCGTCGGCCGTGACGCCGTCGAACACATGTGACTTCGTCCCGTCGAGCGTCCAGCCGCCGTCGTGGCGCCGGGCGGTGGTGCGCAGCGCTGCGGTCGACCACCGGCCGTCCTCGGCGAGGGCGAGGGTGCCGGTGACCGAGCCCCTTGCGATCTCCGCGAGCCGGAAGTCCGAACCGGCCGACTCGATCACAGCCACCAGCTGGGTCGCCGTCGCCAGGTGGGGAGTGGGCGCGACCACCCGGCCGAGCTCCTCGACGATGACGCCGACCTCGAGCATGCCCAGACCGAGGCCGCCGTGCTCGACGGCGATGCCCAGCGCCGGCCAGTCCAGTTCGCACAGGGTGTCCCACAGCACCGCAGCGTCGCCGGTGCCCTCATGGATGCTGCGCGGTACCGCCGGTGGACACGCCGAGGACAGCACCGTCCGGGCCGCATCGCGCAGTTCGAGCTGGTCCTCGGTGAACTCGGCATCCATCAGGCGGCGTCCATCACTCGTCGATCGCCAGGAATCCCCGGCGGATCACCGTCACCGTCGACTCCACGGCCTCTGCGCGTGTGCTGAATCCCAGCGTGTAGACGCTGTACGGTGCACGCTCGATGAGCGCGAGCAGCATGGCGGCACTCACCTGGGGCTGGCCGAAGTCACGTCGATCGAGCAGCTTCTCCAGCCGCGTGAACACCGACGCCGCCACCTGCTGGGAGAACTCCTTCAGCTCAGGGCTGGCGTGCATGTCCTGCCAGGTGCTGATGACGCCACCATCTGCCGCGTACGCGTCGAACCAGTCCTCCAGCCAGGACCGCAGCTCGTCGGGCGGCGCGTCGAGCTGCAGCCGGTCGATGAGCTCGATCATCCGGTCCGACGCGTCCTCCGCGAGCATGCGGAAGAAGTCGTCCTTGCTGTCGAAGTAGCGGTAGAAGGTTCCGTGGCTCACCCCGGCCGCAGCAACGATGTCGTCCACGCGAGCGTCGGGGTAACCGCGTGCCGGCAGGACCACCGCCCCGGCGGCGAGCAGCCGTTGCCGGGTCCGTTCACCCAGCGGCCGCAGTGCCGCGGGTGGTGTCCGGGGCTCAGGGACCACGATCGTGATGCGACGCCGGTTCGTCGAGCGACCCCGCTGGACGTTCACCCCGTCGATCGGACCGGCCAGCACGCGGTGGAACAGCCGGGCCACGCCGAGCACCATCGGCTCCCGACTCATGCCCGCCGGAGCGCTCTCGGCGTAGAAGCTGCAGCGGATGAGCAGCGACACGAGGTTGGTGACCAGCCGCTCGTTGGACCGTGTCCGTTGCAGACCGAAGGCCTTCAGCAACGCCCGGCCGGTGGAGTCGCTGATCGAGCCGGACCGGGTGACCCGCCGGGAGTCACCGCGACTCGCAGCGGGGAAGGACGCGAACACCGGCGCCCACGACTCGTGCAGCTCCATGAACGCGTCGACCCAGGTGACCAGGTCCGCCAGACCCTCGGCGTCGGCGCCGACGGTCCCGAGCTGCTGTGCCAGTCCCACCATCTCGGTACCCAGCTCGGCTGCCAGTGCCCAGAAGACGTCGTCCTTCGAGGAGAAGTACTGGTAGAACGCCGGGCGCGAACAGCCGGCACGTTCGGTGATCTGCTCCACGCGGGCGTCCGCGTAGGCGGTCTGGTCGAGAACCTCGAGCGCGGACGCGAGCACCCGCTTTCGGGTATCGGTCCCGCGCTCCCCCACAGAGGGGTTGCTGCCGAACGGTGGCCGGCGGACGATGCTGGACTCCATCGACGCCACGCTAGCGATGCCTACCCGACAACTCGGCCACCGGGGCCGGATCCTCGGCGAACCCGGTGTGGCGAGTGTCGCCGACGACCATGGAGCGATGTCCCTCGATCTGGTCGGGCACCGCACCCCCTCGTCCTTGTCCGGTTGCACCCCCGGACGCGCGAGCTAATCTAACAGCTCCGTCACATGTGCATCGCAGCGAGACAGGGGGACCACATGCAGGTCGAAGATCTGATTCTGGTGAGCGTCGACGACCACGTGGTCGAACCGCCTCATCTCTTCGAAGGTCGCCTCAGCGGGGAGGCAGCCGAGCGGGCCCCGCGGCTCGAGCGACTCGCGAACGGCCGCGAGGTCTGGATGTTCGAGGGCGCCGCGCTGCCGAACGTCGGGCTGAATGCCGTCGCCGGCAGGGTGCCCGAGGAGTACGGCCTCGACCCGCTGGCGTTCTCCGAGATGCGGCCCGGGTGCTACGACATCGACGAGCGCATCAGGGACATGGACGTCAACGGCGTGCTCGGGTCGCTGAACTTCCCGAGCATGACCGGCTTCACCGGACAGCTCTTCACCACGATCGACGACAAGGACATCGCGATCCAGCTCCTGCGCGCCTACAACGACTGGCACGTCGAGGACTGGTGCGGCCGACACCCTGGCCGCATGATCCCGCTGGCAGTGCCGCCGATCTGGGACCCGCAGTTGATGGCGGACGAGGTGCGTCGCATGGCTGAGATGGGCTGCCACGCCGTGACGTTCTCGGAGAACCCGGAGAAGATCGGCCAGCCCAGCTGGCACAGCGACCACTGGGACCCGTTCCTGGCGGCGTGTGCGGAGGTGGGCACGGTGATCTGCCTGCACATCGGATCGTCGTCCACGACGGTCATCACGGCGATGGACGCGCCGATCGACACGATGATCACGCTCCAGCCGATGAACATCGTGCAGTGCGCCGCGGACCTGGTGTGGTCGCCGGTGTTCCGGAAGTTCCCCGACCTGCGCATCGCGCTGAGCGAGGGCGGCGTCGGATGGGTGCCGTACTTCCTGGAGCGGATCGACTACGTGTACCGGCGCCACCACGTCTGGACGAACCAGGACTTCGGCGACCGCCTGCCGAGCGAGGTCTTCAACGAGCACGTGCTCACCTGCTTCATCGACGACGCCGCCGGAATGGAGGTCCGCCACCACTTGAACCAGGACCACATCCACTGGGAGTGCGATTACCCCCACTCCGACTCGACATGGCCGCAGTCGCCGGAGATGGCGATGAAGTGCTTCGACGGTGTGCCGGACGAGGACATCGACCGCTTCACCCACCTCAATGCCATGCGGAACTTCCGCTACGACCTGTTCGCGCACATCCCGCGCGAGCAGGCGACGGTCGGTGCCCTGCGGGCGCAGGCCGCTGGCGTCGACACGACGCCGGTGAGCCACGGCACGGGCAAGTTCCAGGATGACGGCATCGTGACCGCGATGACCCTGGTCGAGCGCATGAGCAAGAAGTGACCGACGCGCCCTTCCGGGTGCAGCCCGTGCTCGACGACGAGAACCGCTTCTTCTGGACCTCGGGCGAGGACGGCTGGCTCCGGATCTTGCGGTGCTCGTCCTGCGGGTACTTCCTGCACCCGCCGCTACCACGGTGCCCCGAGTGCGGCGGCAGCGACGTGGCGCCGGAGCTGGTGAGTGGAAGGGCGACCGTGCACTCGTTCACGGTCAACCACCACTCCTGGGACGGCGGCACCGAGCCGTACGCGATCGGGCTGGTGGAGCTTGCCGAGCAGACCGGGATGCGGCTCACGACGAACATCGTGGGGTGCTCTCCCGACGAGGTGCGCATCGGCATGGCCGTCAGGGTCGTGTTCGAGCAGCGGGACCTGGTGTGGTTCCCGCTCTTCGAGCCCGCCGCCGACGACGGAGACGACGGCGACGACGGCGACCAGGCATGACCGACTTCGAACGCCGGTCGGTGATCTCGGGAATCGGTCAGTCCGAGGTGGGCCGGCGCCTCGGCCGCAGCGGCCTGGACCTCACGCTGGATGCTGCCCTCGAGGCGATCGCGGACGCCGGGCTGGAGCCGTCCGACATCGACGGCCTCGCCACCTATCCGGGCGCCGGTCAGGGTCCGGCTGGCTTCGCCGGACCGGGAACGCCCGAGATCCAGGAGGCCCTGCGTCTCCCGCTCGCCTGGCATTCCGGTGGCATCGAGGGCGCCGCCCAGCTCGCCGCCGTGGTCAACGCCGTGATGGCGGTCGGCGCAGGGTTGGCCCGCCATGTCCTGGTGTACCGGACGGTCACCGAGTCAAGCGCACAGGGGTCCGGCGGTCGTGAGGGCATCGGCATCAGCGGAGGCGGCGCTCAGCCCCGAATCGGCGGACCGTTCCAGTGGAACATCCCCTTCCGGGCCTACTCCGCCGCGAACTGGCTGGCGATGAACGCCCACCGCCACTTCCACGAGTACGGCACGACCCAGGAGCAGTTGGCGATGATCGCGCTCAATGGGCGGCGCAACGCCGGGCTCAACCCGAAGGCCGTGTACCGGGACCCGATGACCCTGGAGGACTACTTCGCGGCGCGCATGATCACCACGCCGTTCCGGCTCTTCGACTGCGATGCACCGGTGGACGGGTCCACCGCTGTGATCGTGTCCGCTGCCGAGCACGCACGGGACGTCGACCACCCCGTGGCGCGCGTCGAGGCGGTCGGTACGGCGCTGCGCGGCAGGCCGTCGTGGGACCAGTTCGACGACATGACCACGATGGCGGCCCGCGACGCCGGCGCACACCTGTGGACCCGTACCACCCTCACTCCCGCCGACGTGGACGTCGCCGAGCTCTACGACGGCTTCAGCTTCCTGACGATGGTCTGGCTCGAGGCGCTCGGATTCTGCGACAAGGGCGAGTCCGGTCCCTTCGTCGAAGGCGGGCAACGCATCGCCCTGGACGGCGCGCTCCCGGTGAACACCCACGGCGGCCAGCTGTCGGCAGGCCGGCTCCACGGCTTCGGCTTCATCCACGAGGCATGCCTCCAACTGCGCGGCGCCGCTGGCGACCGCCAGGTCACGGTTCGCCCGGTCGAGGTCGCTGCAGTGGCCAACGGCGGCGGCCCCATCGCCGGCGCGATGCTGCTCACACGCGAGGACGGCACGTGACCCTGCTCATGCTCCTGGAGATGGTCGCCGCCGGCTTCGGGGACCGCCTGGCGGTGGGGACCGGGGCTCGGGGCCTCACGTACCAGCAGCTGCTCGACCGTGCCGCAGCGGGTGCCACCGCGCTGACCCAGCGCGGGGTGCGCCACCTCGCCTACGTCGGCCAGAGCGATCTCGCCTTCCCGGTGGCGCTCTTCGCCGCGGCTTGGGCGGGCGTGCCGCTGCTGCCGCTCAACTACCGGCTCAGCGACGAGCAGCTCGGCGATCTTCTGTCACACCATGACGACCTGCTGGTCATCACCGACGACCCCGCGCGGTTGGGCACTCTGGCCGCATCGGTGCTGTCGACGGCGGAGTGGGACGAGCTCACCGATCGCGGGCCGGCGGCGGATGACGCGCCGCCGAGCACGACCGACGGCGACGACATCGCGGTACTGCTGTACACCAGTGGGACGTCCTCGGCACCCAAGGCGGTGGTGCTCCGCCACCGCCACCTCAGCTCGTACGTCATCAGCTCGATCGAGTTCGCCGGCTCGTCCGAGGACGAAGCGGCGCTGGTCACCGTGCCGCCCTACCACATCGCAGGCGTGGCCAATGTGGTCACGAGCATCTACTCGACCCGACGCGTCGTGTACCTGCCGGCCTTCTCGCCCGACGGCTGGCTCGACCTGGTCCGCGACGAACGGGTCACCCACGCCATGTTGGTGCCGACGATGTTGGCCCGGGTGGTCGACCACCTCGAGGGCGCCCCGGCCGAGTGCCCGAGCCTGCGGTCGCTGGCCTACGGCGGGGCGAGGATGCCGATCACGGTCCTGGAACGGGCGCTCGTCGCATTCGACGGCGCCGGCTTCGTCAACGCCTACGGGCTGACCGAGACCAGCTCCACGCTCGCCGTGCTCGGGCCCGACGACCATCGCGCCGCATTGACCGGCGACGAGGTCGCCCGGACACGCCTGGGCTCTGCGGGCCGGCTCGTGCCCGGCATCGAGATCGACGTCCGCGATGGCGAGATCTGGGTCCGCGGCGAGCAGGTGTCGGGCGAGTATCTGGGCCAGGACGCCGTGCTCGACGCCGAGGGCTGGTTCCCGACGCGGGACCGCGGGCGGATCGACGACGAGGGGTTCCTCTTCATCGAGGGCCGGGCCGACGACACCATCATCCGGGGCGGCGAGAACATCGCTCCCGCCGAGGTCGAGGACGTGCTCCTGCGCCACCCCGAGGTGCTCGACGTCGCCGTGGTCGGCCTGCCCGACGAGGAGTGGGGCCAGCGGCTCGCCGCTGCCGTGGTGACGCGACCCGGCGCCGCGGTCGACGAGGCCGCGCTGAAGGCCTTCGCCCGGGAGCACCTCCGTGGCTCCAGGACCCCTGACGTCGTCGCCTTCCGCGCTGAGCTGCCCCACACCGACACGGGCAAGCTGCTGCGTCGGGCGGTGCTCGCGGACCTGCTCGAGCAGACCGACTGAGGAGCCGATGGCCTTCGACCTGCCCGACCTGCTCGCCGCGCTCGAGCTCACCCATCGAGGTGGGCACGAGTGGGAGGGCCGGAATCTCGACATCGGCTACCACCGCGTGTTCGGCGGTCAGATCCTGGCCCAGGTGCTGGTCGCCGCCGCCGGGACGGCCGAGGACAAGTCGGTCAAGTCGCTCCACGTGCTGTTCCCCCGCGAGGGCGACACCTCACGACCCATGGAGTACCGGGTGGATCCGATCCAGTCGGGCCGGACCTTCGCCACCACCGAGGTCCTCGCCCACCAGGCGGACCGGGTGGTCGCGGTGGGCCTGGCCTCGCTGCACGCGCACGAGCCGGGCCTCGACCGCAACGACCCTCCCCCTGCGGTGCGGCCGCCCGCCGACGCCGAGGCGAGCGACCTCGGCATGGTCCCCTGGGAGACGCGGCTCGTCGACGGGGTCGATCTGGCCGACCGTGTGGTGGGCCCTCCGGCTCTCCAGTGGTGGATGCGGACCCCACCGCTCGACGCGGACGGGGTCGTGCACCAGGCGCTGCTGGCCCACGCGACGGACCTGACGCTGATCGGCACGGCACTGCGCCCGTTCGAGGGCATCTCGCAGGCCGACTCGACCGTGACGCTGCACACGGCGGTGACCTCGCACACGCTGTGGTTCCACCGGCCCTTCCGCGTGGACGAGTGGCTGCTCGTCGCGCAGCACAGCCCGGTCGTCGCGCACGGCCGGGCCTACGGCCGGGGCGACGTGTACGCCGGAGGCCAACTCGTCGCATCGTTCGCCCAGGAGGCCATGGTCCGCCAGGTGGACGCGACGGGAGCGACCGGATGACCGACATGGCCGCGGCGATCGAGCGCCATCAGGAGGTGCTGCGGCGGGGCGAGCACGTGCTGTCCGGGCTGCGCATGCGCGATGTCGACGTCGACGGAGCCGACCTGGCCGTGGAGCTCGACCTGGACGACAGCGTCGCCAATCCGACCGGCGCCCTCCAGGGTGGCCTGGTGGCGACCCTGGCCGACATCGTGGGAGGGCGCATGGCCATGCGCGGCCTGGACGACCGCAGCATCGTGGTCACTTCCGACCTGACCGTGCACTACCTCGGGCCGGTGCAACAGGGTCCGGCCCACGCCGTCGGGCACGTGCTGCGACGTGGACGCAGGGCGGTGGTGACCCGGGTGGACATCCACGACGGCCGGGGCGGACCGCTCGCCGCGGCCTGCCAACTGGCGTTCACCGTGGTTCGGCCGCGCGCGGAGCCTGACGGCCGGCCCGACACGGCGACCTGAGGTCACCACGAGCCAGCCGTCAGCAGCTAGTGCTGTGGAAGGCAACGTTCGCCTCGTTGCCCAAGGCCCCCCTGCCGGCGATCCGGCGCTATGGGGCGCTCGTCAGTCGAATCACGCTCGCTCGGCGAGACGGTCGTCGACGACGATGACGGCGTGAGTTCCGAGAAGCGCTCGACCGACAGAGAGAAGGAGTTCCACTTCCTCGAGGTCGGCGATCGCACGTACATGGTGCGGTGTCGCCGCGAGGTGCCGTACGGGTTCAGGTACCACGGTGGGTTCGGTCATTGGAGACGAACCGCTCGGGGTGAGCCCAGGTGGATGGTGAGCCTCGAGACCGACCGTGACGCGTGGCCGGTGCTGCGAGAGGCATATGCGGACGAGGCCGGAGCGCGAGTTCGGGTTCGCGATCTCGACGCGGGCCTTCAGGACGGATCCATCACGTTGTCACGTTGGCCAGCGGTGATCCGGCTCGCTCCGTGGTTGCGTTCGTGGGGATGGGACTGAGCAAACCGAAGCCCTCCCAACCGGCGTTGTGGGGCAGGGAGCATCAGTTCCAGAGGCGGTGGGGTGCCCTATGGCCGATGCGATTCGGAGGCCCGGTCCGCAGAAGCGTTTGCTGTGCGAAAGGCCGTCATGCTGCGGATGGGCAACGGGGGCGTCGAGCCGAGCTTGGTCGATGCACGAGAGCACCGATTCCAACTGGGTGTGGTCGTGACGATGACCCTGGCGCTGACGGCGGTTCGAAAGCCGCAGTTGGTCGCCGCTCTCGCGGTTGCGACAGCGGTCCCGGTACTGCCGTGGGTGTTCCGTCGGTGCGTCGCCCCCCGACTACGAGATCCGGCGAGAGTCGAAGATTCCCGCCTCCCTGCGTTCGCACGTGTTGCGGGAGGGGTTGGGCTCTTGGCAGCGGCCGGTCGCGCGGCGGTTGCTCCGTCCAGGGTCTCGGACGCAGCACTCCTTGCAGCTGGCGGTGTCTGCCTCTACGGCTCAGCCACCGGCTACTGCTTGCCGTGCAACGTTCTTCTGATCTTGGAGAAGGCACGGGTTGTCTCGCTCGATCCGCCGCTCGTCTGCTCGTTGCGGTTCTGATCGCCGGAATGCGGTGCCTACGGTGCCTGCCCTGGCAGTCCCGAACCGTGTCGCGAAACACGCCCGAACCCGGCGTTCTGCAGCAGGTCGATCGCGGAACTTGAACGATCGGCACTCTGAGACGACCGTTCTGTGCAAGTTCGGCCCCGGGACGCCGGGAGGAGCTGGATCGGCCGATTGTGTACGTGGGTGGTCGCTGAACGACCACCCACGTACAGGATGCCGCTGGACGATTCCGCGGAATCGTCGACCTGGCCGAGGTGCCGATAGGGGGCAGGGGGAACGTTGCCTGACAGGGCAGCTAGTCCGACGACGGCAGCGGCTTGGCGCCCTTGACCAGCAGTGGCCGTTCGCCGACGGTCAGGGCGCCCGTGCCGCCCTGGGTGCACAGCAGTTCGAGCCCGATCTCGTCGTCCGCGTAACGCTTGCCCAGCAGCACCGGGTCACCCTCCACCGAGATCGGCAGCCGATCCCCTCCCTCACCCAGGGGTCGCAGCGGCTCGCCACCACACCGGACGTCGACGTTAGTGGCGTCCTTGGGCGCCTTCACCACGACGACCTGCGCGTCGCAGGTGGCACTCTCCAGACGCAGTCCTGCTCGTAGCTCCATGCTCGGGTTCCTCCTCGGGTCAGACGCTGACAGGCACCGACGCCGGACCGGCGACGTTGACCATGTGGACGTAACGGATGTGCTCGAGGTCGACCTCGAGCTGCGGCCAGCGCCGGTAGAGCTCGGTGAAGGCGATCCGACCCTCGAGGCGGGCGAGGTGCGCACCGATGCAGTAGTGGATGCCGTGACCGAAGCTGATGCCGAGCGGGCCGGTGCGGGTGATGTCGAAGCGATCGGGTTCGACATAGGCGCGGGGGTCGCGGTTGGCCGCGCCGGTGACGACGAGCACCGGGCTACCGGCGGGGATCGTGCGACCGTGGAAGCTGCGATCCGCGAGCGCGAACCGCCCCTGGTACTGCGACGGGGCCCGCCAGCGCATGACCTCCTCCACCGCCGCACCGACCAGCGACGGCTCGGCGAGGAGGGCCGCCAGTTGGTCGGGGTGCTCGGCGAAGGTCATCACCCCGTTGCCGACGAGCTTGGTGACCGTCTCGGCACCGGCGGCGACGAGCAGTCCGACGAACTGCGCGACCTCATGGTCGTCGAGCTGCTCGACCGTGCCGTCCTCCCGTTCGACCCGCGCCCCGATCAGGTGGTCGATCATCAGGTCGCCGCGATGACGGCGGCGCTCGGCGACCAGCTCCGTGACGTACCCGAACAACGCGATCGCGGCCTCGATCCCCTCCGCCGGCGGGAACGGATTGCCCACCTCACGCTCCAACATGGTGTCGGTCCACCGCCGCAGCTGCTGACGATCCTCCGGGGGCACGCCGAGGATCTCGGAGATCACCTCGACCGGGAACGGCCCGGACAGGTCGACCACGACGTCGAACGAGCCCGCCCCCGCCAGCTGATCCAGGTGGCCTGTGATCACGTCGTGGACCACCGACTCCCACTCGGCGATGCGGCGCGGCGTGAACGCCCGGTTGACGAGCTTGCGCATGCGCTCGTGCATCGGCGGGTCCATCATGATGATCGAGCCCATCTGACCGGTCACCTCTCCGAACGCCGCACTGCGCAACTGGTCCAGGGTCACTCCCCTGGTGGAGGTGTAGGTCGAGTGGTCGCGGTGCACCTCGATGCAGTCGTCATAGCGGGACACCGCGTAGAAGCCCAGCTCGGGGTGGTGGTAGACCGGCTCCTCGTCGCGCAGCCATCGGTAGACCTCCCAGGGGTCCTCGAAGAAGGTCCGGCTGTAGGGATCGAACTCGGTCACCTCGACCCACCGCCGCCCGGGCCGAAGCGCTGCTCGAGTTCCGCGGTGAGGCGCCGCCGGTCGACCTTGCCGGAATCCAACCAGGGCAGCTCCGTCTGGTCCCGGAACACCGCGATGTGACGCGGGACCTTGTACGACGCGATCTCCTGCTTGACGCGGGATCGCGCCGCGTCCGGGTCGAGCGAGGCACCAGGCCGGAGTGCGACGGCAGCGACGACGTCCTGTCCACGGTCGGGATGGTCGACACCGGTGACGAACGCCATCACGACCTCGGGCATGGCCTCGAGCACCAGCTCGACCTCGCGAGGCGTGATGTTCATGCCCGACGACTTGATCAGGTCGCCCATGCGGCCCGTGAAGTAGAAGTGGCCGTCGGTGTCGAAGCGACCGGCATCGCCGGTGCGGTACCAGCCATCCTCGGTGAAGGTGGCTGCTCGCTCACGCTTGTGCAGGCCGAGCATCAGCGGATATCCACGCAACCACACCTCACCCGTCCGACCGACCGGGAGCTCCTCGAGGGTCACGGGGTCGACGACCCGGTGCTCGACCCCGGGCACCGACAGACCGAAGCTGCCCTCCTTGTCCGGCGGCAGCTCGATCGGGGCGTCGAAGGTGTGCGGGCCGAGCGTCTCGGTCATGCCGAGAGCGTTCGCCGCCGGCACGTCGGCCTCGACCTGCTCGGCCTGTGGCAACAAAGCCGACAGGGCGCCGCGCCGCACCGAGGACAGGTCGCGCTCGGCGAAGGTGGGGTGGTCCGCCAGCGCCTTGGCCATGTGCGGCCAGCCGAGCACCTGGGTCACACGCTCGCGTTCGAGCAACTCCAGTGTCGCGCCCGGCTCGAACTGCTCCTCGAAGACCAGGCAGGCGCCGACGTGCATGGCGGCGATCAGCGTGAAGCTGAATCCGCCGACCCAGAACATCGGCATGGGTGTGTACAACACGTCGTCGGAGCAGAGGTCGCGCATCTGGCCCAGGTTGTGGGCGTGGCGGATCGTCGCGCCGTGGCTGTGGATCGCACCCTTCGGCTTCGCGGTGCTGCCCGACGAGTAGACGACCACCATCGCGTCAGAAGGATGCACCTCGTGTTCGACCTGGACCAGCAGTTCGTCGTCGACCGCCGCGCCGCGTGCGACCAGTTCCTCGATGGAGCCGCACCAGGACCGTGGCTCGGCGTCCCAGGTCCACACGGTGCGCAGGTACGGATGCGACGGCAACATGATGTGCTCGTGGGGCTGGCCGTCCAGACCCGGCGCGGCCTGTTCCAGGCGGTCCAGATAGTCGTGGCCGAGGTGGGACCCCACGGTGAGCAGCACCTGGAGATCCGCGTGTCGCACAGTGCGGCTCACCTCCGCTGACTTGCTGTACGTGTTCAGCATCGCGACCACTGCGCCGATGCGCGTCGCGGCCAACCAGACCAGCACCCACGCCGGGCTGTTCGGCGCGAGCAGGCCCACATGCGTGCCCTTGCCGACACCCGAGGCCAGCATTCCCCTGGCGAGCTCGCCCGACCGTTCCAGCGCCTCGGCGTAGGTGATGCGGTCGTCGCCCAGGACCACGAAGGGTCGGTCGGGCCACTGCAGAGCGCAGGAACGCAGCAGCGTCGCGCTCGTGGGCGTGAACGGTGGGAAGTGCACGGTCCGTGTCACCGGGATCGTCCTTCCCCCAGGGTCGACGAACTGGATAGGTTGCAGATCATGCCGCAATCGATGACGACGCGACGGTCGATGTGAAGCCGCTGGACCTGGCCGGCCTGCAGGAGCGGGCCACGTCGGCCGCTCAGCACTGGGCAGCGGGCTGCCGCGTGACCGAGCTGCACCCCATGGAAGGTGGCACGATCAGCCTGGTCTACGGCGCCAGGGTGCTCGGCGGCCCGACACCCGACGAGCGAGTGGTGCTCAAGGTCGCTCCCCCCGGACTGCCGCCGGTGCGTAATCGTGACGTCCTGCGTCAGGCACGTTGCATCGGCGCGCTGCACGGACAGCCAGGGGTGGCGGTGCCACCGCTGCTGTTCTGCGACGAGGGCGAGCCCGACGACATCCCACCCTTCTTCGCCACTGGCCTTGTGGCCGGTGAGTGCGCCGAGCCGCTGCTGGAGGCCGAGCGCGATCGACGCCCGGACGACCTGGTTCGAGCCCGGGCCTTCGCCGCTGTGGAGATGCTCGCGGCGCTGCACCGAGTCGATCCTGCAGCGATCGGCCTCGCCGACGAGCCGGTGACATCGCCCACCGACGAGGTCGACCGGTGGGCCCGCACCTTCGAGACGGTGCCCGAAGAGGTGCGCGTCGGCTATCTGGACTGCGCAACCGCGCTCCGCTCGACCGCTCCCGAGCCCGTGCCACCCGTTGTGGTGCACGGCGACTATCGACTGGGCAACATGCTGATCGACCGCAGCCGGATCGGAGCGATCATCGACTGGGAGATCTGGTCGCGTTCCGACCCTCGGATCGACCTCTCGTGGCTGCTGTTCTTCACCGACCAGGCCGGCCACCCCGTCGTGTCGCCGACGGTCGACTCCGGCATGCCCACCGATGTCGAGCTGCTCGAGGCCTATCAGGCGGCCACCGGCACGCCGGTGCGGGACCTGGAGTGGTTCCATGCCCTCACCCGCTTCAAGGAGGCCGCTGCGATGGCGCTCATCGCGAAGCACCTGGCCAAGGGGGGCGATCACGGCACGCTCGCCAGGATGGCCGAGATGCTGCCGGCACTCATCGCGGACGCCACGGCACGGGTGCGCTGAGCGGCCGTCACAGATTGCCTGCGGTCGCGTCCAGGTAGGTCTGCATCTGCGACACCGCCACGTCGTTCCCCGCGGACTGCTGGACCAGGTCGTCGAACGCCGAGCGCCGGTCGTCGTCCGGGTCGAGCTCGAGGACCATCCGGTCGAAGCGCTCACGCGCCTCGACCACGCGCCGAGGGCCGAACCGGGTCGGCCAATGGTCGGGGGACGGCTCATAGCCCTTCAGGACCTGACGGGCGACCGAGATCTTGTGGACCTCGGTCGGCCCGTCCATGATCCCCATCATCGTGCCCGTCGCCGTGGCGAACTCCATCAGGTTCGACACTCCGAGCGCGCCGTGCAGGTGCTGTGCACGCGCGGCCAGGTCACTGAGCACCTCGGCCGCGAGCACCTTGCACGCCGCGATCTGGCGTCGGGCCTCGGCCGTGCTGGATCGGTCGATCAGCCAGGCGGTGTGCAACACCATCAGCCGGAACGACTGCAGCTGGATCCACGAGTCGGCCACCGCCTCCTGCACCAGCTGCTTGCGCGCCAGCAGCTCGCCCTGGGTGGTGCGCGACAGCGCACGTTCACACATCATGTCCAGCTGACGACGGGCCAGCGCCACCGCGCGCATGGCGTGGTGGATGCGGCCCCCTCCCAGACGGCGCTGCGCCGCCTCGAAGGCCTTGCCCTCGCCGCCGAGCAGGTTCTCGGCCGGCACCCGCACCGCTTCGTAGCGGACGTGGGCGTGCTGCCCCTCGCCCCATGGCTCGTGTCCCAGGCCGATGTTGGCCAGCACCCGGATGCCCGGGGCGTCCGACGGCACGAGGAACATCGACATGCCCTGGTAGGGGCTCACGGTCGGGTCGGTGACGGCCATGACGATCAGGAACGACGACGACCGCAGGTTCGACGAGAAGAACTTCTCGCCGTCGATCACCCAGCTGTCGCCGTCACGCACCGCACGGGTGGTGATCATCGTCGGGTCGGACCCGCCCTGCGGCTCGGTCATCGAGTAGCACGAGAACACCTCGCCCTCGAGCAGCGGCTGGAGCCATCGGGCCTTCTGCTCGTCGCTGCCGTAGTGGGCGATGATCTCGGCATTGCCGGTGTCGGGTGCCTGACAGCCGAACACCGTCGGCGCCCAGCCCGACCGCCCGAGGATCTCGTTCATCAGCGCCAGCTTGAGCTGGCCGTAGCCCTGTCCGCCCAGCGCGGGCCCGAGATGGCACGCCCACAGACCGCGTGCGCGCACCTGGGCCTTGAGGCCGTCGATCAGCGCGCGCATCGGTTCCTCGATCGCGCGGTGGGTCTCGTGACCGAACAACACGTCGAGCGGCTCGACCTCGGTCCGCACGAACTCGTCCATCCAGTCCAACCGCTGCTGGAACCCGGGCTCGGTGGAGAAATCCCACACGCGGCTAGGCGACGTTCATGAGTCGGCTGAGGTTGCCGCCCATGACCTTGGCGACATCTTCGGGCGCGCACCCGGCGAGCTCCTCGACGAAGCTGATCGGGTCCGCCATGCCCTCCGGGTGGGGGAAGTCCGAGCCGAACAACACGTTGTCCACACCGATCACGTCGATGAGTCCCCGAGTGTCCTCCTCGTGGAACGGGTGCACGAAGATGTTGCGCTTCAGGACCTCCACCGGATCCTCGTCGAAGACGTGCGGATTGAACGAGTATGCGTGCTGCATGTCGCTGATGAGCGGCCGCACCCAACCGGTGCCGTTCTCGACCGGGACGATCTTGAGGCCGGGGAAACGGCTGCACAGCCCGTGCCCGATGGCCGAGGCCACGGTGTCGGTGATCTCCCGGTGCTGTCCACCGATGATCGCGGCGAAGCCCGACACACCGCGGAACGGCGTGAACTCGTTGGAACTGACGCCCTCCCACTCGTTGAGGTACCTCGTGTAGCCGCTGTCGGAGGCGTGCATGCCGACGACGATGCCGGCGTCCTCGACGAGCTTCCAGAACGGGTCGAACTCGGGCAGCGCGAACGACCGTGGGCCACGCAGCCCCGGCACGGGCGCTGGCCGGATGAGAATGATCCGAGCCCCACGCTCGAGCACGTACTCGAGCTCCGCGATCGCGAGCTCGAGGATCGGCAGCGTGATCACCGGCGCCGCGAAGATGCGGTCCTCGTAGTTGAAGCTCCACTCCTCGTGCATCCACTCGTTGAGCGCGTGCACCACGGCGTGGATCGCATCGGGATCCTCACGCAGCCGCTCCTCGACCAGGCTCGCGAGGGTGGGCCACATGATCGCCCGGTCGATGCCCTGCTCGTCCATGAGGGCCAGGCGCGGTCCCGGCTCGCGGAATGCGGGAGGGGCATCGATGCCCCTGCCCATGATCTCCCGTCGGCTCTTCCCCTCCGGGTTGCCGACCTTGTAGTACTCCTCCTGCGCGCCGGGCGCAGCGACGCGGTCGAACGTGGGGTTCGGGATGTAGTCACTGATCCGACCGTTGACCGCGATCTTGGTGCGACCGTTCACCTCGACGTACTGGATGAGCCCCTCGTACCGGGCCGGCATGTGCCGGGTCAGGGCGTCCTTCGTCTCGTACATGTGGTTGTCGGCGTCGAAGACCTCGAAGTCGAGCTGGCGTGACGGCATGTGATCCCCCATGGTGCAGACACACGGTGACGAACCGACGCCACCGGAGGTGACATCGCTGTTAGAAGACCATACACTCCCACCCCGAGCCACGGGAAGGGTCACGACATGGAGGTCTCGTGGAGTTGCAGCTGAGCGACGAGCAGGAGGCCTTCCTCGCCACGACGCGCCGCTTCCTCGCCGCCGAGTGCACGATCGCCAGGGTCCGGGAGTTGGAGCACGAGCCCGCCGGGTTCGACGCCGACGTGTGGCGCCGCGGCGCAGAGCTGGGTTGGACCTCACTGCTGGTCCCCGAGGCCGACGGCGGTGGCAGCCTGTCCGAGCACGGGCTGTCCGACCTGGTGCTCGTTGCCGAGGAGATGGGTCGCACGGTCGCGCCGGGCCCACTCGGACCGGTCAATGTCGTGGCAGCCGCGCTCGCGGCCCACGGCACGCCCGCCCAGCGCGATGCGGCGTTGCCGGGCCTCCTCGCGGGCACCGAGGTCGCTGCCTGGTGCGGGCCCGACGCCGTCCACGCCCGACGGGACGGTCGCCACATCACGCTGAGCGGCGGTGTGTCGACGGTCGAGGCGGGCGCGCAGGCGCAACAGCTGCTCGTGACCGCGCGGGTCGACGGCGATCGTCGCCAGGTGCTGGTGCGGAGCGACGCGGCAGGGCTGACCGTCGAACCGATGTCCGGGCTCGACCTGGTCCGGAGGTTCGCTCAGGTGCACTTCGACGGGGTCGTCCTGGTCGAGGACGAGGCCACCGTCGGCGCCGGCAGCGACGTGGACGCAGCACTCGAACGACAGCTGCAGATCGCCTGCGTGCTCCAGTGCGCGGAGACCGTCGGCGCTCTGGACCACGTGTTCGAGATGACGCTGGAGTACCTCGGCGACCGCTACTCGTTCGGCCGTCCGCTGTCGTCCTACCAGGCACTGAAGCACCGGATCGCGGACGACAAGATGTGGCTGGAGGCCTGCCACGCCATCGCCGGCGCAGCTGCGCGGTCGGTTGCCGAGCAACGCCCCGACGCTGCCATCGTGGTCAGTGCCGCGAAGGCCTGGATCGGGCCGCACGCCACCGAGCTGATCCAGGACTGCGTCCAGCTGCACGGAGGCATCGGGGTCACCTGGGAGCACGACCTGCACCTCTACCTGCGTCGGGCCACGGTCAACCGGGTCACCCACGGCACGCCCGAGGAGCACGCCGAACGGGTCGCCGGACACCTCCTGGAGACGGCGTCGTGAACCTCGAGCAGGACCTACGCGAGCCCGAGTCGCTGGAGGACTTCCGTGCCCGCGCCCGGGTGTGGCTGGCCGACAACATGTCGGCCGCAGGGGCGGATCGCAACGAACGTAGCGACGGCCGCCGGTCCAAGGAGCGCGCGCTGCAGTCTCGGCTCTGGGGCGGCGGGTTCGCGGGGATCTGCTTCCCCGCGGAGTACGGCGGTCTGGGGCTCGGCACCGAGTACCAGCAGGCATTCACCTCCGAGTCCGCGCCCTACGACATGCCGTTCTCGCTGAACGTGCCGACCCTCGGCATCCTCGCGGCCACCCTGGTCGAGTTCGGCACGCACGACCAGAAGCTGCGTCACCTGCCGAGGATCCTGCGGGGCGAGGAGCTCTGGGTGCAGTTCCTGTCGGAGCCGAGCGGCGGCTCCGACCTGGCCGGCTGCCTCACGCGCGCCGACCGGGACGGCGACGTGTTCGTGCTCAACGGCTCCAAGATCTGGAGTTCGGGAGCCGACGCGAGCGACTACGCGATGTGTCTCGCCAGGACGAACTGGGACGTCCCGAAGCACCGCGGCCTCACCATGTTCATCCTCGAGATCCACCAACCGGACGTGACCGTCGAACAGATCCGCCAGGTCGACGGATCGATGGAGTTCTGCCAGGAGTTCTTCGACGACGTGGTCGTTCCCGCCGCCGACGTCGTGGGTGAGGTCGACGACGGATGGACCGTCGCCTCCCGCCTCCTGGTCCACGAACGCATGGCCGTCGGTGGGGGCTCTCCCTACACCAGTGGCGCCAGCATGGGCCACGACAGCGGTGGCGGTGGGTCGATCCTGGTCGATGCCGTCCGGGCCACGGGTCGCACCGACGACGCGCACGCCCGCCAGCTGCTGGCCGAGGCGCACATCCGCCAGATGGTCGCCGGCCAGCTCGTCCGCAGGGTCAGCGAGGGGATCGCGACAGGGGTGATGCCCCCACCGGCGGGCTCGATCATCAAGCTGTTCGGCGCGACCAACGTGATGCGCCGCACCGAGATCGGGCTCTCGCTGGCCGGCAGCGCCGCAGCGGCGTGGCCCAGCGGCTCGCCGACGCCGGGCGCCGAGCTCGGACCGGCCACGCTCTCCCGCCAGGGCGTGTCGCTCGGCGGCGGCTCCAACGAGATCCAGCGCAACATCATCAGCGAGCGCCTGCTCGGCATGCCCCGCGAGCTCGCAGCCGACCGTGAGGTCGCGTACCGGGACGTCCCACGCGGCGGCTCGTCACGATGACGGCGGGGGCCACCAGCCGACCCGTTCCGAACTAACGTCGGCGTCAGGTATCGAGTCCGGGGGGACAGATGGCAGATCTCCTGAAGTACCAGGGTGCGCGTGTGGTGGTCACCGGCGCGGCATCGGGCATGGGGGCCGCCACCGCGGCCCTCCTGCGCGAGTTGGGTGCCGAGGTGCACGGCGTGGACATCCAGCGCGGCGAGGCCGCGACGGACCATTTCCACCTGTGTGACCTGGGAGACCCCGGGGCCATCGACGCGACCGTCGAGGCCATCGGTGGACCGGTCGACTCACTGTTCAACTGCGCGGGTCTCCCCACCACCGCACCCGGCCAGCAGATCGTCCGGGTGAACTTCCTGGGACACCGGCTCCTGACCGAGGCGCTGCTGCCGACGATGCCCACGGGCAGTTCCGTCGGCTTCATCTCGTCGGCGGCCGGCATGGGGTGGCAGGGCAACATCGACCTGCTCAAGGGCCTGCTCGACACCGACGACTTCGCCGAGGGCCTTGCGTGGTGCGAGGACCATGACGATGCGATCGCGCTCAACGGCTACGGATTCTCCAAGGAGGCGATCAACGCCTACGTCGCCTGGCGCGGCTACCAGACTGCCGCCACCGTTCGCATCAACAGCATCATGCCCGGGCCGACCGACACGCCGATGATGCCGAGCTTCGTCGAGATGATGGGTGCGGACTTCTTCGAGAAGTTCCCCAAGCCCGTCGGCCGCAACTCCCGGCCCGAGGAGCAGGCCTGGGCGCTCGTCATGCTCAACAGCCCACGCTCGAGCTACACCGCGGCAACCAACCTCTTCACCGACGGCGGGTTCAGCGGCGGCCTCTTCACCGGCAGCATCGACTTCGCCGCACTCATGCCCAGCTGAGCCGGCTGGCAACGGGCGGCCGCCGTCGGTCGCCGTCGGTCGCCGTCAGAGGATGGCGCCCGACTCCTTCATCGCCGCGATCTGGTCCCAGTCGTAACCGGCCTCCATCAGGACCAACTCGGTGTGCTCGCCG
>Ga0105047_10002699_pt1 | contig 31490 bp, 30 predicted proteins | sample MAT04_FD_78384 | JGI IMG/M metagenome (GOLD analysis project Ga0105047, IMG submission 78384) | Freshwater microbial communities from Lake Fryxell liftoff mats and glacier meltwater in Antarctica - MAT-04 (megahit assembly) | ecosystem: Environmental > Aquatic > Freshwater > Ice > Liftoff... | reverse complement strand
GCCTGACGACCCTCAGCTGCCGTTCGCGGTTCTCCGAACCTGCCCGACGGCCAGGCCTCAGCTCAACGCGCTCCGCTTCCATGAAGCAGCCGTTCGTGACCTCCTGGGCCCGGCCACTTCCGGTCATACGATCGATCGAGAAGTCGCCACTTCTATGACCGGTTTCAAAGGACGGCTGCCACGCGGCGACGGCCACTTGAGCGGGCCCTATCTCCAAAGCAGTCACTGATGGTCGAGCGAGCGTGATCGACAGCACCGGCAATGCCGCGCCCGAATCGGCGCACCTGCACTTCGCGATCCTGCGGCCGGGCACGGAGCGGCCGTGGTGGGCGCAGGTGCGGCTATCTCTCCCGGGGCAACAATGCGCTGGCGATGCTGTCGGTTCCGGCCGACGCGTGGACGGTGCGCACCGGTACTCGAAGTCTCAGCGCGTGTAGTCACCCCCCAGAGTGCGCTGTACATTCGGTCCAGCCTGAACATGCCGGACGAGGTGTTGGGTGTTCAGTGGACTTCCGACAATCCATCCCAGGGGCAGTACCTATGACACCGAGGACAGCTTCCACCCCTGCGCGTAGGATCGCACCGGAAGCGGCGGCGGGCCTGGTTCAATCGGGCATGTGGCTCGACTTTGGCGCCACGCTCTGCCAGCCGGACGTCTTCGATGCCGCGCTCGCCCGGCGGACAGCGGAGTTACGCGGCGTCAAGATCCGTGCGTGCCTGACGGTTCGCGCGCGCGCCGTGCTGGAGGCAGACCCGCGGGGCGAGCACTTCTTCTGGATCAACCTGCATTTCTCGGGCTACGACCGCAGGATGCATGACGCCGGGCTTGCCAACTACCTGCCCGTAAACCTCGGCGAAATCCCCGACTACTACCGCCGCTTCATCGACCCGGTGGACATCGTGATCTTGAAGACCTGCCCGATGGATGCGGACGGGTACTTCAACTTTAGCGCCGCCAGCTTCTGGCACCGTGCCCTGATCGAGCGCGCACGCATGGTCATCGTCGAGGAATCCGCGGGGCTGCCGTATGTGTCGGGCGTGCAGACCGGCGTTCACATCAGCGAGGTGGACTACATCATCCAGGGTGACGGTGACCCCGCACCGGAACTGCCCAATCCCCCGCCGACCGACGTGGACCGGGCTGTCGCCCGCTTGATCCTGGGCGAAATCGAGGACGGCGCCTGTCTGCAGATCGGCATCGGTGGCATGCCCAATGCCGTCTGCGGCCTGTTGCGGGACAGCGGCGTGAAGGACCTGGGCATCCACACCGAGATGCTGACCGACGGGATCATCGATCTCTACGAGCGCGGACTCATCACCGGCGCCCGCAAGCAGCTCGATCCGGGAAAGATGACCTGCACCTTTGCGCTCGGCTCGCGTCATCTCTACGACACGATCGACCGCAACGCGGACTTCCACTTCTGCCCCGTGGACTACACGAACCTGCCCCACTTCATCATGCAGAACGAGCGTGTGGTGGCCATCAACAACACGACCCAGATCGACCTGCAGGGCCAGGCGGCGTCGGAATCCGACGGCCATCGACACATCAGCGGCACCGGCGGACAACTCCAGTTCGCGCGCGGCGCCTATGCATCGAAGGGCGGCAAGTCCTTCATCTGCCTGGCATCGACCTATGAGAAGCGCGGCGAAAGGCGCAGCCGCATCGTGCCGAGCCTGACGCCCGGCAACATCGTGACCACGCCGCGGTCGGACATCATGTATGTGGCCACTGAATACGGCCTGGTGAACCTGAAGGGCAAGTGCGTGGCCGAGCGCTCGAAGGCGCTGATCTCCATCGCCCATCCCGACTTCCGAGAGGGGCTGGAGCGCGAGGCCCACCAGCAACGGCTGATACCGAGGGGATTTTTCTAGGGACCGATACCGATCAGGCCGGCCGCTGGAACCACCCACTCAGCAGTCCCCGGCTTTGACCGCGACCTGCCGAAGGTCGACTGCAGCTCCGACGGCGTCATTCGTGGCGGTCTTCAGTGTGAGTCGAAGGCATTCGGATGCAGTCCTTGAGCTGGGATCCTCTGGCAGGCGATGCTGCCCACCTTCGAGCGACCGCTTTCGCCGGTACGCACGTTCAGGGCGGCGCGTGTGACGGTCAAGTTCCAATGTAGACCGGTCGCTCGCTGAAAAAGCCGCCGCGGGCTTCTATGGGTCGGGACATGCCGGCCGCTTTCCCAGGTTCTTCGCCGAAAAGCAGACCGTGAATCTGGACTACCCGGAAGCAGCCGCCTGCGACAGGGTGCTGTCGACCCATCAGCGACCCACGCTGCCGTGAACTCGTCGCCCCGAAGCGGCCGGTCGCATATGCACCGGGGCCTCGATGGTGTTCCCGCAGCAGTGGGCACACACAGGTGGGCGGCTGACAGCACGCTCACGCGCACCTGAACTGCGTGGGGGAGGAGCCCGTCCAGCGGCGGAAGGCCCGGGTGAAGGCGCTGGGTTCGGAGAAGCCGAGCAGGAAGGCGACGTCGGTGGCCGTCGTGCCGGGGCGCGCCAGATGCGCCAGCGCCAGGCCTTTGCGAACGTCGTCGACGATCTCGCGGTACGAGGTGCGCTCGTCGCTCAGACTGCGCTGAACCGAGCGCTCGCTCATCGCCAACACGGAGGCGATGCTGGCCAGGCTCGGCACTTCGCCGTTCAGACGTGAACCCAGGATCGTCTGGACGCGGCCACTGACGGCGCCGCGCGACTTGAGCTGCTCGATGCGGCGCCGCGCGTCGCCCTCGAAGACTTCGAGCAAGGCCGGGTCGGCCGACAGCATGCCCGCAGCCAGCGCCGAACTCGGGTACACGACCGCGTTCTCGGATTGATCGAAGCAGACCGCTGCGCCGAACAGGCGTCGGTGTTCGACTGTCGATGGTGGCGCCGCGTGGCGGAACGTCACGGCCGTCGGTTCCGGCGGCTGTGTCGCCAGCCGTTTGAGCGTGAGCACGATGCCGGCGGCCAGCGTCTCGATGGTTTGACGGGGCGAACGGTGCAGATAGCTGTCGACCTCTTCGGCCGCGCCAAAACGGCAGCTTGTCGCGCCGTCCTCGTGGGTCACGCTGACATGCAGGCCTTCGTTCAGGAGCGGTGCGTAACGCGCCAGGCGGGTCAAGGCATCGCCGGCCGTGCGGCAGCTCAGGATCACGTAGCCGACGATGCTCAACGCGCCCGGGTTGTAGGTCTCGGCGCTGTGCAGGCCCAGGTCGGTGTCGCCAGTCAGTTGCTCCGCGGTGGCCCACAGCCGCTGCATGGCCGAAGCGGGAACGCGCGAGTTCGGTTCGTCCAGCCATTGCGGGTCGATCTCTGCGGCGCGACAAACGGCCTCCGCCGCCAGGCCGCGACGCCCCAGGAAGCCGACGAAGTCGATGAGCAGCGAAGTCGCGATCGTGGCTTCAGGCACGGGCGTGGCCCTTTGTGATGTCGGTGAATCTGGCGTCGCGGGTCAAGAGGCTGGCGGGTCCGGTCATGGCGGAAATTGCCCGCTGGAAACAGACTGCTGCCATGCCATCAAAGGCGATGGCACCGCAAAAGGAGTTTAGGGTGAACCGAGTTTCTACGGACGTCTCGCGCACGGCAGCGGTCATCGGCGGCGCGTCGCTGATCGCCGCCACGCTGCTGTTCTCCGCCGTGTTCGTCTACCTGGCGCACAGCTTCGGCTACCCCGCCGTGCTGGACCTGCCAGCCGCCGAGGTGTTGCCCCGCTTGCTGGCGCTCGGCCCGACGGGCCGAGCGGTCTGGGTGTTGTACGGCCTGATTCCCTTGCTGCTTGTGCCCACCGCGCTGGGCGTTTACGCGGCGGGCCGCCAGGCTGCCCCGCTGACCGCGCGGGTGGCGGTGATCCTGGCGCTGCTGAGCGCGGCCAGCATGATGGTCGGCCTGCTCCGGTGGCCAAGCCTGCACTGGCAACTGGCGCTCGCCTATGCCGACGCGTCACCTGCCGCGCGTGAAGCCATCGGCGCTGTGTTCGCGGCGTCCAACAGCTACCTCGGCAACTTCATCGGTGAGTTCCTGGGGGAGCTGTTCCTGAACGCGTTCTTCTTCAGCGCGGCGCTGGTGGTGGCCCGCGCCGCCGGCGGATCACGTTGGCTGGTGGTGGCGGGCTCGGCGGTCAGCCTGCTCGGCGGCATGGCCATGCTGCGCAACGTGGTGCCGCTGGTCGAACCGATCGCCGCACTCAACAATGCGGTGCTGCCGATCTGGATGCTGGTGTTTGGCGTCGTCTTGCTGCTGCACCGCAATGGCTTGCACCTTGCATCGCCGGAGCCGGTGTTGGCGCGCACCTGAACGCGTGAGCTCGGCACCAGCGGCGATTCGCGTACACACCCGGCCGCGGCCGAAGGAGACACCGATGCTGAAGCAGGCCCTGGCCAGGCTGGCCGCCACCTTGTGCGTCGCCCTCGCGGCCAGCGGATGCTCTACCACCCGCCCCTGGGCGAACGAGCCGCTGACGGCGCAGGAGACCGTGCGCTACGACGGCCTGGCGCAGTTGTTCGATGCCAGCCGCCTGCCCGACGTGCTGGTCGTGGCTCACTTCTCCGGTGGTGGCTCCCGCGCCGCAGCGTTTGCGCATGCGGTGCTGAGTGAACTCGACGCGGCACCGTTCGTCTGGCGCGGCCGCGAGACGACGCTGACGCGCGAGATCGACATGGTCACCGGCGTGTCTGGCGGCAGCGTGGCAGCAGCCCACCTGGCGCTTCACGGCTCACGCGAGCACCTGTCCCGATTCCCCGCCGACTTTCTGGCGCTCGACTTCCAGAGCCGGCTGCTGAGTGCAGCGCTGTCGCCGGGCCAGATGTACCGCGCGACCTCACCCTGGTACGGCCGTGGCCACCTACTGGCCAAAGAACTGGACGAGGCCCTGTTCAAGGGCACCACGTTCGGGCAATTAGCCCGACTCGACGGCCGTCCCTATCTCATCATCGGCGCCACCGACCTGTCCACCGGGGCGGAATTCAACTTCACGTCGGATCGGATGGCGCTGCTGTGTTCGTCCATCGACCGGGTGCCGCTGTCCGTCGCCGTCGCATCATCGAGTGCAGTCCCGGTGATGTTCAGTCCGCTCACGTTGCAGAACCACAGTCAGGGCTGCGCGCAGCAGCCAAGCAAAGGGCCCGGGGGCAGCGCGGCAGCCGCGGATCCGGCTCGGGTGAGATTGGTCAAGGGCGAGTCCGAATCGATGGCCAGCGGCCAGCGGCGCTTCATCCATCTCGTCGACGGCGGTGTCTCGGACAATCTCGGCACACGCCGGCTCACCGACTATGTGGCCAAAGCAGGAGGCATCGGGGCGGTGATGTCAATGCTCGGTGTCGGGCAGGCGCCGTCGGTTCCGGTACCGCGTCGCATCGTCGTCATCTCGGTGAATTCGGAGAGCAATGCGGGTCTGCCCATCGACGCCAGCGGCGAGGTGCCGGGAACTGTGGATGTGCTCAACGCAATGATCGGTGGCGGCCTGGGGCGGTTCTCCAGGGAGACATCGCTTGTCTTCAGCGACGCCGTCGAACAGTGGCGCAAGGAACTGCGCGCCGATCCGCGCTGGGCGCCAGAAGCGCAGGCGGACATCTTCTCCATCGAGGTCAAGTTGACCGACCTGGACGACCCCGCACTGCGCAAACAGGTGCTTGACATCCCGACCGCGTTTCGCATCTCGGAGGAGGCGCGCACCCTGCTGCGCCAAGCCGCGCAGCGCAGCCTGGACCAGTCCGCCGAGTTCAAACGCTTCCTGCTGTCTGTGCCGGCCGCGCGCTGAGCGCAGCGTTGGCCGGGCTGCACAGCATCTGGTTCAGCCAAGCCTGTCCTGCGCCGAGCCCGAGCAGCTTGCGCAGGTTGATCAAATTCGCCCGCCCGAGCGGCCGGATCTTGGGCATCGGCTCCTCTCGAACAGCACCGCTACTCGGAGGCTTCAAGCTCGCGAAGCATGCGTTGGAATGCTAGCGACCTGCGCAGCGCCGCAGCGGCCTCGCGGCGCAGTGCGTCGACCTGCTCGGCTGGCAGCTGCAGCGAGGTCGGCACCGCCATCAGTTGCTCGCGCAGCGCGGGGTCCGGCAAGTCGGCCAGGCTCACCTCGATGAGATGGAAGCGGGTGTCGCGGGCATAGACCTCGAAGTCGCCTCGCGCATGCGCCGCGCCGACCTCAGCCCGCCAGGTCTCGAGCAGCGCGCGTTGGTGTGCCAGTGCAGTAGCCGAGTTGCGGTTGATCGGAATGTCTGCCAACGCCAGCGCGGTGCGAAGCGGCCCGGGCACGTCGGGCAGGCGGTCCTCGGCCGCACGCGCGCTCGTCTCGGCGTTGACGACGATGAATACCGCGCGCCGCACGCCGCGGTAGCCAGCGAAGCGCGTGCCTTCGACGATGCTGTCGAAATGCGAAACGAACTCCATCGGCCCGCGGGCGCCGACGTTGTCTGACAGGCCCCCGTCCAGCAGGTGCACATGGGGCCGCAGCAACCCCGCAGCGCCGTGGGCGCGAAAGCTCTCGAGTTCGGCCAGATGCTGCGGGGCGCGGCCCCTGCCTGCGGTTGGCGCGGCTTGCGCGGCCAGCTTGCGCAGCGAGGGTTCGCCGCAGCCCGGCCCGCCGTCAGGCGGGACGTGGTTCCAGAGCGTGATCGGGCTCAGCACCATTGGCACCGCACTCGAAGCCGCCACCGCGCGCGCCAGCGGCACGCCGTCGAGGTCGCTGCACAGGAAGTCGAACTGATCCTGCACGAATTCGAAGCGGGCGCCGTTGAACATGTCCGACGCGTGGATGACGAGGAAGGGTTTGCGCGGCACGCGGCCCAGGTCGCCAAAGGTGGCGCCCTTGAACAGCTGCTCGTCGAGGAATTCGGCCAGCAGGTCGCCGCGGCCAAAGCGCGGCGATTGGATGCGCCACAGGCCGCGTGGCGACAACATCCTGGCCGTCAGGCCTTGCTGCAACGGCGCCTTGAGGAAGTTCGACTCGAACGCGGCCATGCCGTCGACGCCGTTCAGCGCATAGGCCGCGGCCAGGATGCTGCCGCCCGAGACGCCCATCAGGAAGTCGATCTGGTCGATCAGCCGTTGCGGGCGAGCCTGCCAGACGATGGGCGTATCGCGCAGGGCCTCGAGCACGCCGAAGCCGAAAGCCGCCGCGCGCGTTCCGCCACCCGAGAACGACAGGTGCAGGATGAAGGTGTCGTCGGGCTCGCTGGCCAGCACCCGGTTGGCCCGGTAGCCGCGATCGGTATCGATGCGGTCCAGCCGCGGGTTCACCGGGTAGTGGGCGGTGCTGCACCCGGCCAGAACCGCAGCGGCCAGCAGCGCTGCGGCAAGGCGCGCGCGCAGGCGGGTGCTCCGCACTGGCGGGACACCCGCGCAAAGCTCTGTCGATCGCGGGATCTGCGCCATCGTCGTCACGTTCTCCGGTGGCCCACTGTAGGGCTCTTTGGGTCGTGCGAACTCGCGGTGCAGGCGATTGCTGCCTGAGCCGCAGGGCCTTCGGCGGCTGCTCAGAGTCGATGACGTTTAACCAGCTGACCCGCATCTGAGGAAAGGTGGGGAGCCGGCGCAATCCAGGGGTCTGCCCTAGGGCACAAGGTGACGCAGGTCCTCAGGAACCGGCATCGGCTCGAAGGCGCTGACACGCGCCCGGCCGGTGTTGCCACGCGGCACCCACAGCCGGGAGAACAAGACCGAGGCCAGCATCCGCGGAACCTGGCCCAGCACCTCGCGCCAGTCGCGCCGGCGCATCCCCGCCACCAGCATCAAGCCATGCACGTAGGTGTGGCGCAGCGTGTTCCGCTGGGCCAGCACATGGGCCCGTTCGAGATGGACGAAGCACAGGTCGAATTGACGGCCCCGCAGCGCGATACGGGCCGATGACAGTTCTTCACCATAGGTCTTGAGCATGAGGAGTCCCCTTGTTCTGCGAAGGCGACAGGCCCGCGCTGGGATGGACTGTGGCCAGTGGATGCGCAGTGCCCCAGCGTCTTGCGATCAGCCGTCGGATTCGATCCGGCAAGGGTTCGGCGTGGCGATCGAACGGTACGCCCGACTGCCCGACAGTGCCGCGGCTGCTGAGGCGGCGCAAGCCGAAAGTCGATGCGGCGACAGTTACCGCTGGCGAAGAGACGCGCTGGGCTGGCCCCACCACCACTCGGTCGAAGCGCTGGACCATTCGGGCGTCTGCGAAGACCTCGCGTCTCAAGTCACTGTCGAAGTGATGCGGCCGCCCCGAAAGTCCATCCATCGATGACTACCGGACCCAGTACATGAACATCTTTGTCTTGGCCTTTGTCGGCGGCCTGGTCGGCGCCGTCCTGATGGACATCACCGAAACGTACGCCGCCAAGGTCGGCATCACGAGCGGCGTGAACGTCGCCCTCATCGGCCGGTGGTGCATCGGCTTGACGCAAGGCCGACTCAGGCACGTCAACATCCTGCACACCCGGCCGTTGCCCGGCGAAGTCGATGCAGGCTGGGCCTTTCACGTCTTCGTCGGCGGTGGCGGAGTGGCGCTCATCTACCCCGCGGTCCTGCAGCTTTCGGGATTGCCGCCAACAGCCGATCACCTGGTGGGCGGCTTGCTTTTCGGACTGGCCACCTGCCTGCTTCCTTGGTTCATCTTGCTGCCGTCTTTCGGCTGGGGCAAGTTCGGGCGATGCGGGCCACCAGGCGCCAACGCCTTGTTGGCGGCCACGCTGTCCCACATCCCGTACGGCCTTGGGGTCGGCGCCGTCATCGCGGTGGGTTCCCGTCTCTGACCAGCCGTTCGGCAACCGCTCCGGCCGGCACTTGGCGGCCGGCGATCCCGGCCCTACAGTGCCCTGGGCATCCACCCTCATTCAGCGCGACGCGCCTGCCATGCCTGCTTCCACAGCCCGCAACATCACCAACACCGCCGCCCGCTGGCCCGACATGCTGAAGGGCGCGCTGCCGGTCCTCGCGCTTTCGTCTGTCTTCTGGGCCGCGGCATCGACCCTGCTGTTCTTCCTGTCCCCTGGGCTCGACACCTGGCCCCGATTGCTGGTGTTCCACGAGTGCGTGGGTCTCACGATCGTGGCCTGCGTGTTGCTGATGCGGCGAGCGCGCCTGTTCACGAATCTGCAGCCGATGACACGTTGGCTTGTCATGGGCGTCATTGCCATCCCGACGGGCTACCTTGTCGGCCACCAATTCGCATTTCTGCTGCTCGGCGAGCCGGCGCGCATGGTCGGGCACCAACAGATCAGCCTGATCCCGATCCTCTTCACCGTCTTGGCCGGTGGGCTGGGGCTGCACTACTACGCCACGCGCGAGCGGCTCGCCAACGAGGCCGCCGCGCGCTCCGAAGCGCAGCGCCTGGCGGTCGAGTCACAGTTGCGCCTGCTGCGCGCGCAGCTCGAGCCGCACATGCTCTTCAACACCATGGCCACCCTGCGCTCGCTGGTCAGGGAAGACGTCGACAGGGCCGAGTCGATGATCGATCAGTTGATCGTCTACCTGCGCAGTGCGCTCGCCGCCTCGCAGACCGAGTCGGTCACCCTGGGCCGGGAGTTTGCGCAGTTGCGCGCTTACCTGGACATCATGTCGGTGCGCATGGGGCCGCGTCTGGCCTACCGGCTGGAGCTGCCGACCGAGCTGGAAGACACCGGCGTGCCGGCCATGCTCTTGCAGCCGCTGGTGGAGAACGCGATCAAGCACGGCCTGGAGCCCAAGGTCGGCCCTGGCAGCATCGAGGTGGTGGCGCGTGCGACGGCCTCCGGCATCGAGATCAGCGTCAGCGACAGCGGATTGGGACTGCCTGCGCGGGACGAGGCTCAGGACCCTAGCCAGGACGAGAAGGACGACGACGAGACGGGCATGTCCCCGACCAGCACGAGCTATGGCCTGCAGCATGTGCGAGACCGCTTGCGGGTGATCTACGGACCGACGGCTCGACTCACGCTGCAGCGGCGCGAGCCGGCCGGCGTCTGTGCCGTGGTGTTCATCCCGACCTGACCCTATCCAAGCTGCACCCAAGGTGTTGGCACCTGCCCGCGCGTTCATCGATCTGCCGAGGAGACCTGAATGACCCTGGCCACCCCACCGACCGCCGTGATTGCCGAAGACGAACCGGTTCTCGCACGCACCCTGACCCGCCTGCTGGCGCAGGTGTGGCCCGACCTGCGCATTGCCGGCGTGGCCGAAGACGGATTGCAAGCGACCGAGATCGCACTGGCACAACTGCCCGACATGATGTTCCTCGACATCAAGATGCCCGGCCGCACCGGCATCGAGGTTGCCGAAGCGGTCGCCGACGATTGGCCCGACGACAAGCCCGAGCCGCTGTTTGTGTTCATCACGGCCTATGATGCCTTCGCGGTGGCGGCCTTCGAGCGCGCCGCGGTCGACTACCTGCTCAAGCCCGCGACGGCGGAGCGTCTGCAACAGACCGTGGAGCGGCTCAAGGCGCGGCTGGCGGCACGCGGGGCCGCCCCCGATGCGGGTGACCGGGCAGCGCTGATGCGGCGCATGCAGTCGATCACGACGCCGCAAGACGCGACGTCAGGCGAATTGCAACCGGAATCGCAAGAGCGCATCAAGGTGATCCGTGCCGGCGTGGGCAACACGGTCCGCATGATCCCGGTGACCGATGTGGTGTGCTTCGAGGCGACGGAGAAATACGTGAACGTCGTGACGCCCACCGGCGAAGCACTCGTGCGCCTGAGTTTGCGCGAACTGATGGCGCGCATTGACGCGGCCGACTTCATCCAGGTGCATCGCAGTGTGGTGGTGAATTCGAACTGCATCGTCAGCGCGACGCGCGACGAGAACGGGCACTACAGCTTGAGTCTGCGCGGCATGCAGCGGCCTTTGAAAGTCAGCCGCGCCTTCGGCCACCTTTTCCGCCCGATGTAGTTCGTGGCGGCGCGGCGGGGCGCTGGGCCGGGTTGAGCATCACGGGCGTGTTCGCTCGATGGCGGCCAGCCGGACCTGGAGGTCTTGCGCGTCCACTGCCTGCGCGAGGTATTGCTCCTCAACGCTGCGGGCACGCGACCGGGTGAACAGACGCGCGAGCCTTTTCAACAGATTCTTCATGAGTCACTCCTGACTGGGTGGGGGGTCCCGCGGTGCACCGCGGGACGGGTTCGTCATCAGCTCTGGGCGCAATGGCAGGCCTTGCCGCAAGAGCCGCTGGCCGCACAGGCGCAGGCCGCGCCGCAAGAGCAGTTCGCTGCGCAGGTGCAGGCCGCGGAGGCTGGCTGTTGGCAGCCGCAGGTGCAGGCTTCGCCGGGGCACGTGGCACAGGCGCAGGGGACGGGTTGCTTGGCTTGGTTCATGGTGAGTTCCTCGGTGGCTCGACAACGGGATGTCATCGATGAAGCGCACTTTCGTCGGACGCAGCCCATCGCGACAGAACCTTGAGACGGACCGTCGCATGCGCTCCCGCAGTGGTCGACAACATCGACCCAGCGGTGCGTGGCTTGACATTGCCAGTGGGTGCAGCGCATCGCGCGCTGCAGACGGATCGGCTTGGCGTCAGGGCACCGTGATGGAACGTCGCGTCAACCACTCGGTCGACAAAGCGAACCGCTGCGGGATGGCAGTGCACCACCGGTCGCAAAGCGCTGTTGCCTGCAGGGTCCGGCTACGAAAGTGCGCCCAACTCGTCGCCGTCTCGGATGACGGGTCGGACCTCCTCCAACACCCTTCTACTGATTCAGGACCACGCTATGAACCGCTTCATCACCACTGCACTTTCCGTCGCTGCTCTCGCCGCCACCACGGGCTGCATGTCGCCGCCGACCAACCTCGACGTTGCGCTCACCCGGCCGACTGTCGACAAGAAGTACGTCGTCACGCTGCAGCCGCCCGCCACGCCGGCAGCCATCAACCAACTGCACTCCTGGCAGGTCCGGGTCGCGTCGTCCGCAGGCGTGCCGGTGGCGCATGTGCGCATCACGGTGGACGGGGGCATGCCGCAACACGGACATGGCCTGCCGACGAAACCCCAGGTCACGCAGGAACTGCCGGGTGGCACTTATCTGATCGAGGGGATGAAGTTCAGCATGACGGGTTGGTGGGAAATCAAGCTTGCGATCGACACCCCTGACAGCCCCGACGGCGCCGACAAGGTGACCTTCAACACGGTCGTCGCGCAGCCGGTCGCCGGCCGCTGAAGCGCTGACACCTCATCCTCAGGAGATCACGATGCGCAGACTTCACTCCATGGCGTGGATCCTCGGCAGCATGTTCGCCACATGCGCGGCGCTGACAGTGACCTTGGTCCAGGCTGCTGATGGCCAGGCAACGTCGCGCGCGGATCGCTGGAGCACGGAGGACAGGGCCGTCCTGGCCTCCCTCAGTCTGAAGCGCCTGCCACCGGTGCCGGTAGATCCGTCCAATGCGGTGGAGCAACAGCCTGCTGCAGTGGCTCCGGGCAAGCGACTCTTCAACGACGCACGCTTCAGTAGCAATGGCGCCGTGTCTTGCGCCACCTGCCACGATCCCCAGCAGCAGTTCCAGGATGGCCTGCCGGTGGGCCAGGGTGTGGGAACAGGCTCACGCCGGGCGATGCCCATCGTGGGTGCCGGCTACAGCCCCTGGCTGTTCTGGGATGGCCGCAAGGACAGCGTGTGGGCGCAGGCGCTCGGCCCGCTGGAAGATGCGGTTGAGCACGGGGGCAACCGCACGCGCTACGCGCACCTGATGGCGGAGCACTACCGCAAGGACTACGAGAGCCTCTTCAAGGCAATGCCACGAATTGAAGGTCTTCCGAGGGACGCCGGGCCCAACGGCAGTGCGGCCGAGCTGGCGGCGTGGGCGGCGATGGACGATCGCCAGCGAGAAAACGTATCAAGGGTGTTCTCGAACATGGGCAAGGCCATCTCTGCCTACGAGAAATCGCTGCAGCACGAGCCTTCCCGCCTGGATCGCTACGTCGATGCGGTGCTTGCCAACGATCGCTCTGCCCAGGGAATATTGAGGGCGAATGAAGTCAGCGGCCTTCGCCTCTTCATCGGCAAGGCGCAATGCGTGACATGTCACAACGGGCCCCTCTTCACCGACCAGCAGTTCCACAACACCGGCGTGCCCCCACGCAACACCGCAAGCCCTGACCGTGGTCGCGCCGCGGCGACGGCGAAAGTGCGTCGCGACGAGTTCAACTGCCTGGGGCCGTTCAGCGATGCCCTGCCGGGCCAGTGCCAGGAACTTCGCTTCATGGTGAGCGACGATCCGGCTCTGGAAGGCGCGTTCAAGACGCCGGGCCTTCGTGGCGTGGCTCAGCGGCCACCCTATATGCACGCCGGGCAGATCACCACGCTGGAACAAGTGGTGCGCCACTACATCGAGGCACCGCACGCCAAGCTGGGGCACTCGGAGTTGACGCACACGCACGCGAGCAAGACGAAGAGCACGCATCGTGAACGCGCACCGATCGAGCTGACCGAGGCCGAGGTGGCGGACTTGGTGAGCTTTCTCGGCACCTTGAACATGGATCGGCAACCCGCTGTGGCTGCGCGTTGAAAGTCAGCGTGGGGTACCGGCTGCGCGCCCGTGCTGGAGCAGCCCTGCGCTCAGCGGGTCATCGGCAGGGCCCGCGTTGCCACAGCGCGCGATGCCGCTCCTCGCTACCTGCGGATCAGCCACTCAGCCACCGCAAGATTCACCACCCAAGCCGCACCCATCATCAGCGCCAGGGTCGACTCGTTCGGCGCTCCGAAGAGCAGCAGAAGAGGCAGCTGGGTCAGCGCCTGCGTCCCGGCGCCGAGGCCGATCGCATAGGCACGGCGCATCCAGTTCTGGTGCCGAGCCACGTCCCGACGTTGGATGGCCAGGGTTCCCAGCAGGATCGACAGTGCCATGGCCGAGCCGAAGAACAGCCTGAACGCATGCAACAGTGCGCTGTCTGCCGGAACGGTGGCGTAGAACATTGCCATCCAGACCCCGGAAAGCGCCGCGATCAGGCCAGCCACCACCAGGACGCGGCCCGCGGCGCGGTGCCAGCTGGGCCGGCTGCGGCGAAGGCCCGGCGCGAACTGAAACGCGCCGAGCAGGCTGTAGAGGGTTGCACTGACGATGTGCAACACCACCGGCACGGGCGCATCGAAGAAGCGTGCGTTCTCCGCCGTGGCCAGCACTCCACCGGCTACTCCCCCGGCCATCAGCGTCAGGCGGACTGCACCCGCCACGACCGGAATGAAGGCCAGCGCGATCAGCCCCGAGGGGAGAAGCCAATCGGCCCGGGTTGTGGCGACCATTTGCTCAGAGAGTGAAGTGCAAACCGACAACCAGGGCGCTGGCCTTGACCTTGTTCGACAGCTTGCCGAAGCTGTCGACGTTGACCGTCAGGGCGACATTCGGCTTGGGCCTGTACTCCGCGCCGACCCCAAACAACACCGAGGTCTTGCTGCCCATCAGGTCGTCGCTGGCCGGCAGCACATTCGTGCCACTGACCTTGCCGGACGACAGGCCCAGACGCCCATGCAGCGCGAACGACTCGCCCAGGGGCAGTCGGCCCGTCGCTGCGCCGAAGATGCTGCGCGCCTTCCCGTCTTGCTGGAGGCTCGCGCCACCGACGGTGACGCTTTGGCTGAACTTACCCAGCGCTGCGTAGCCCGCCTCGACGCCGAGGTTCTCGTTGAAGCGGTAGCCGCCGAAGACCTTGACGGCCTGACCGTGCTCGTCAGTGCCCGCCTGCGGGAGTGTGCTCGACAGACTGAAGTTGCTTTGGCCGACCTCCACGCGGGCATATGCGCCAGTGAGGCCATCGTTGGGGGCAGCCTGCGCGGCCAGCGCGAAAACGCTGAGGAGGGAAAAGACGAAGAGGGATGATTTCATGTGACGGTCTGGTTTTGGTGAAGGCTTGGCTGTTCTTCTGACCAGCCAAGAGGATTCGAATGCATGGGCAGGCGACGGCACGCCGCTGCTCACAAGCGCAGTGGTTCGCCCAATGCGGGGCTTCGGCAGCCGGGCGGTTCAGGCAGGTCGTAGCGTGAATGCGAGCACGCGGGCGACGGCTTCCAGACGGCGCTGTTCCAGCGGCCCGCCCACAGGCTCAGGGCTTCAGTGCCACTTTGAAGAAGTCCACCACCGCCGCGTTGAACTCGCGGTGGAATGCCACCCGGTCGAAGCCGGGCTGACTGCTGCACAGCGGGGGCGCCATCGCGGTAAAGCGCGGCGTGCAGGGTGCCAGGAAGTCGAAGTGGCCGGCATTCGGCACCTCGCGGTAATCCAGTGGCTTGGGCAGTGCCGCGCGCACCGGTTCGACGTACCAGGGTTGCGGCAGCACCACGTCCTGTTCAGCGCGCCACAGCTGGACGGGCACCGAGATGGCTGCCAGCGATGCCTGCGTGAAGGTGAACCCGAGCGCAGGCGCCGCGACCACGGCGGCGCGCACCCGTGTGTCACGGTCTGGTTGAACCATGGCCGCAACCAGGGCTGCCGTCCCCGCGGGCTGCCGCGACACCAACTGGCAAGGGTAGTCACCCGGGCGTTGCTGGCAATGCGGCGCGATGCGCCCCAGATCAGCGGTGCCGCCCACGGTGGCCAGCGCAGTGAATCCACCCGACGAATGACCAACAACACCGATGCGTGTGGCATCGATGCGGTCTTTGCCAGACCACTGGGCCAGCATGTGGTCGATCACGCGGCTGACGTGGCGCGGGCGATCCATCATCGACGCCGCCCTGCTCTGATCGGCGTGGTTGTCACCCGTGTGCGCGACAGCAGCGACCACAAAGCCGGCCTGAGCCAAAGCGATGGCGGTGTCGTGATGCGACAGCGAGGCGCCCCCATTTCCATGCGAGATCACGATCAGCGGCAAGCCCTGGCCGGCGACGCCGCCGCCACGGGCGATGTGGAGCCTGAAGGGGCCGAGATCCACCTCTTGCGGCACGGCCTCGGTGGGGTAAAAGATCGCCACCTCCAGCGGCTTGTCGGTGCCGTCAGCAGCCTGCAGGGTCTCGAAGCCAGCGGCGAAGGGTGCCGCCGCGAGCACCGGCGACAGCAGAACCGCCGCAATGCTCAGAACCGCCGAACAAGCCAGGCGAGCCATCAAGCTGGGGGTCGTGAAGCGGGGCTGTTTCCCTGATTGGGTGAGATGTTCTGCAGGGCTGGGCGCCGCGTCCAGGCCCTCGGGGACTGATGGATAGAAGTTGATTCGGGTTTGCATGATGTGATCCGTGTGTGTTCAAAGTGCGAGTGGCTGGCCGCGGTCAGCAGACCACCGCGACGGTGAAAGCGAAGGGGCAGCAGCAGGGGTACGGGTCAGTTTCAAGAGGGCCAGCGCGCGGCCCAGAAACAGCCCGCTAATGGCCCCGTAGAGCAGCGCCAGGGGCAGAAGCAGTTCGGGCGTGTTGCGCCAGCCGGGGTTGAGCGCCATGCCCACGTTGGCGGCGTAGCGAATAGAGAAGATGCCCAGGATGAGCAACATGGGCATCCAACTGCCGGGCAAGTGAAGACGTTGTTCGGTGGGCAGCCAGACGGCGCCGGCCTGCGCAGGGCGGCCGGCCAGCAGCGCAGCGCCTGCGACCAGCGCCGCCAGCCAGACCAGCGCGGAAAGCGGCAGCGCCATGAAGCCAGCCGACATCGACCACAGGCCCAGTCCAAGCAGCACCAGCGGCAGCATCAGCAGGCGCCAGGGCGCCAAGCGGCGCTGGCGGGTCTGAGAAAAGCCCAGCGCCATCAAAGCGGCCAGCAGGCCCCATACCCAGACGGGGGTGTGCGAAAGGATGGTGATGATCATGGGGTTGCTCCAGCGTCGGTTTGCAGATGGCGTGCCGCGAATGTGGCGCCCAAGAGCCGCCGTTGCCAGCGCCTGGCGACAGAGCGACGCCCTTCGGCGCGGAACGCCCCTGACAGGGCGCTATCCGAGGCGCTGCCTCCAGGATTTAGCGCTGGCGCGAGAGGATCCCCTTGCAGCGGCAAAGAATCTTGGCGATGGCGAGGGCTCATCACAGGCTGGTCTCCCGCAATGGCTTGACCCGCAAAACGCTCACGAACCCGGCCACCAAGGTCAGCACCGCTCCGATGCCGAGACCCACTCTCGGTGCCGATTCGACGGACGCGACGGTGAACAGCAGGCTCATGACGATTCCGCCCGCCGTCTGGCCCGCCAGCCGGGCGGTGGCCTGCATGCCGCCCGCGGCGCCTGCTCTGTCGCTCGGCGCCGAGAGGAACATGTTGCGGTTGTTCGGCACTTGAAAGAGGCCGAAGCCCAGACCGCACAACATGGTCAGTGGCACCAGCGGCAACGCGCTGTCTTGTAGTGGCCAGTGTGAGGTGGCAGCAAGCCCAACCGCAAGGCAGGCGCCGCCCGCAGCGCAAAGCCAGGCTGTCGACACACGATTCGAGAGATGGCCAGCCAGCGGGGCGGCGATGGCCACGGTCAGCGGCCAGGGCGTCATGTAGAGCCCGGTCATCAAGGTGTCCTGCCCGAGACTGTGCTGCAGGTAAAAGGGCAGCGCCAACAGCCCCATCGTCATGCCAGCGAAGCAACAAACCGAGGCCATCACCGAAATGCGGAATGAGCCCGCGCGCAGAAGGTCGAGCGGAATCAACGGCGCTTCGCGTGGCATCTCGCGCCGAACCAGCGCCGTCAGGCTGATGGCCGCCGCAGCGAGCAGCGAGGCAGCCATCCACGGCTGCTCCACCAGCACTTCTGCGCCGACCACCAGTGACGCAAAGGCTCCGGCATTCAGCGCCACGCTGATGCGGTCCAGCGGGCGCGCTGTGCCAGTGTGATCGGGCAAAGCACGACTCGCCAGGAGCACCAGCCCACCCAGGGGCAGGTTCAAGGCGAACAGCCAAGGCCAGCTCGCCGCTGACAGCAGCACGGCGCCGATGGTCGGCCCGGCCGCAGAGGACAACGCAACGGCCAGCGCGTTCCAACCGATGGCGGCGCCGAGCTGGCGCTGGGGAACAACGAGGCGCAGCAGCGCGATGCCCAGCGCCATGATGGCGGCACCCCCAAGCCCTTGAAGGAAGCGGGCCGCGACGAGCCACGGCAGCGATGGGGACAGTGCGCACAGCGCGGACGCGGCCGTGAACAGCGCAACACCCGCCATGAACACACGGCGATAGCCCCAGCTTTCGCCGAGTGCGGCGCATGGCAGCAGGCCCATCACCAGGGCCGTCTGATAGGCGGTGATGATCCAGACCGACATACCGGGCGTCACCTGGAGGGACCGCGCCATGCTTGGTAGCGCCACGTTGGCGATGGCGGCGTCAAGCACCGCAAGCACCATGGCCGCAAGGACGGCAGCAATCGCAGCGTTGCGCCGCGGCCCCTGCAGACCTGAGCTGGCATTGTCAGCGTGCTCTGGGGATCCCGATGCCTTGGCCACAGAGAAAAGCTCGCGGGATATCGGCACCCATTGGCGCCCCATGGCGAGCGTGAAATGCTGGCTCACGGCAACCCCACGGTCCAGACGCCATCACGCTGGACATACCTCGTCACGCGGTGTTCTTCTTTGTCCTCCTTCTTCAGGTCTCGCTCCGTGAAGCGGAACAGCAACGCAGGCCCCGACATGCACTGCGTGTCGTGGATGTCTCCGGGCAGGTAGACCTGAACCTGACCCGGCCGAACCCGCGTTGACCCGCGTTTCACCAAGCGAACGCTGCCGTCCGGATCCTGATGTCGGGCGTAGGTGCCCATCTCGATTTCACCTTGCTGCAGGGCATAGATGACCCAAGCCCGGCCGTGGTCGTGGGGCGGTCGGTACAGGCCTTCGGGCTCGGTGTGCGCCAAGAGCACAAAACCATGCGTCGGGTCGCGGTACAGCTCCTTGTTGGCCGGCGCCTCCTTGTGTAGCGCCGCCAGCCATTCCTCTGTGGGGGATGCTTTGAGCAGGTCCTCGAGGTGCCCGCGACAAGCCGCGACCAATTCGGTGCTGAGCGGTCCCCAAGCCGACTTGATTCCCTCGATCGACTTGTTGAATGACGTGTGTAAAGCAATGCGCGCCATGAATATCTCCTTCGGTTCCGCTCGAACGACACCTGTTCAAACGCATGCCCAGAAGATATTCATTCGCTCAAGATAGCGGAAGGCGCATGATTTGCACTCAGCAAGTGCGTCTGACGCCATGTCAAACCCGCAACGCTCGGAGCCGCAGCATGGCCAGACCCGACCTCAATTTGCTTTTCACCCTGGACGTGTTGCTCGCCGAAGGCAGTGTTGCGCGCGCAGCGCGGCGGCTGCGGCTGAGCCCGTCGGCCATGAGCCGCGCCCTGGCGCGACTGCGGGAAGCCACCGGCGATCCGCTGTTGGTGCGCGCCGGTCGCGGCCTGGTGGCATCACCACGAGCGCTCGAGCTGCGCGATTCCGTGAGCCAGCTCGTCCAAGGCGCCGAAGCGGCCCTGCGGCCCGCCGGCAAGCCCGATCTCGCACAACTCGAGCGGACGTTCACGCTGCGGGCCAGCGAGGGCTTCGTGGAGAACTTCGGGGCGAAGCTGCTGTCGCGCATCGCAGAAGAAGCCCCCAAGGTTCGTCTGCACTTCCTGCACAAGCTGGACAAGGACAGCGGCCCGCTGCGCGACGGATCCGTCGATCTGGAAACCGGCGTTGTAGACAAAGCCATCGGCCCGGAGGTGCGCACGCAGGCGCTTTTTCGAGACCGTTACGTCGGTGTCGTGAGGGTGGGTCACCCATTCACCAAGGGCAAGCTGACCCCCGCCCGCTTTGCTGCGGCCAGACACGTCCATGTATCGCGACGGGACAACGACAAACGACACATCGACGACGCCTTGGCGGGCATGGGACTGAAACGACAGATCGCCACGATCGTGGGTGGCTTCTCGGCCGCGCTCGCCTTGGTTCGCGCCTCAGACCTGGTCGCCTGCGTTCACGAGCGGCACACCGGAGTTCTATACGCCGGGATGCACACCTTCGCGCTGCCAGTGCCCATCGCGCCGTTCACGGTGGCCTTGCTCTGGCATCCGCGCTTGGAGGGAGATCCAGCGCATCGTTGGCTTCGGGGGTGCGTTCGGGGGGTCTGCGCTGAGCAACTTCCGGGTAAGTAGTGCAGCAAGCACCGACACCATCGCCTCGGCGCCGCCCCACGCGACAGATTTGATCCATTCGAGCCGGACCACATCGCAACTGGCGCCCCAGCGCCGCCTGGGCGTCCGCAACGACCGCCACTTTGTGTTGGTCGTTCTGCTCATGACTGGCAGGAGCCGCTACAAGAAGACGATGCGCCTGAAACCACACCCGCAGATGCTTGCCGGCCAATGATGAACCCTAGCCCGGCTGTCATGGCTTGCCAGAAAGCAGCCAGCCACCAAGGACTGTTCTGGCCGAGACTGACATCGGTACAGCCGTCATAGCCCGGTGCGCTTGAAAGCACCACACCAGTGCAGCTGCTGCTGCAATGAAAGCAACGGCGAGATCACGAAACACGCCGTGCCGTGGCGCCAGGGCTCAGCGCTTGCGCCACACGCTTGCCAGCCACGGTTGTTGCTCGATCGGCAGGCCCGACGGACGGTAGAAGTGGTCCAACTCGTCGAAACCGGCGGCCGTCACCAGGGCGCGCCAGGTGGGCCAGTCGTGAAATGCGCCGTAGCGCTCACCGTTCCAGCCCTCCTGCCCATCGCCGCGTGGGTTGGAGCTGAACAGCACGCCGCCCGGCCGCAGGCAGGCCTGCAACTGTCGCAGCACCAGCGGCAGAACCTGGCTGGGCACATGGAAAAGCACGGCGTTCGCAAACACACCGTCGAAGCGCTGCGAGGACAGTTCGAGTTGCAGGAAGCTCTGCTCAAGCACTTCGCAGCCACTGAGGGCTCGCGCCAGCGCCGCGGCGCGGGGCGCGCCCTCCAGGCCAACGGCATGGTGGCCCAACGCCTTGAAGGTCTGCAAGTCGCGCCCGGGCCCGCAGCCAAAGTCCAGCAGGTCGAAGGGCGGTGGCCCGGGTATGTGCTTCAGCAGCGCCGCGATGTTCTGGCTGACGTCGTGGTCGCGCGTGCCTTCCCAGTAGCTCTGGGCGTGCTGGTCGTAGTGCACCAGGGTGCGGGCGGCGATGTGTTGCAGGTCTTCGGGACTCAGAGGCATGCCGAATCATTTCATGCGGCGCCGTCCTGATCCGGAACACTGGCCGCGACGCGACGCGCCTTGAGCCGGCAGGCGCATCGACGTGGAGCGCAAGCTCACATCGATCTCCTTGAGGGCGCACTGCCGCAACGGCGCTCAGGCCTGCCGTGCCCGCGCCCAGAAAGCGGCCACATGCTGCATCCAGACGCCGACACGGTCCCCAACCGTGCCCGACCGCGGCACGGCGCCGATCTGCCGCGCCAGATCGAGCATGTTCAGCACCACGGTGTGTCGGGACAGCAATCCACCTTCGAAGTGAGAGAACTCCGCCGTCTCGAAGCTCAGGCGGCCGCCGGTGGGCGCAAATCCCGGAGGCGTCAGCGAGCCGGTCATCGTGCCGCTGATGCGCAGGCGGGCGGCCACGCCGGTGCCGTCCAGCGCGAGGTAGGGGCCGTCGATCAACTCGATGCGCGTGTCGGGTAGTGCGGGGAACATGATGTCGCTGTGAAAGTGCTGCACGGCGTCGCGGCCGTGCAACGTGTTCGGCGCAGCAGGGTCTTCCCATACGACGTCGGCGCAGCACAGCGCCGCCACGGCTTGTGCGTCGTGCGCGTTTGCCGCGCCATGCAGGCGCTGCAGAAACTGGCGCGCGAAAAGTGCGTCGACGACCTGTGGCATGGGGCGCTCCTGTCCATCGCAGTTCAACGGGTCGGGGAGGGTGCGACGGGTGCCTCAGCCCCAACAGCAAAATCGAAATCTTCGCCTGTCACCGCAGCAGCAGCTTGCCCAGCATCAAGGTCTGCGGCAATCAGCCGGTTAGGCTTTGCTCAGAGGTAAAGCCATGAGCGTGGTTGTCTTGAACGGTGCTTCGTCACCCAACGACGCGGCCCACTTGCTGTGCACTGAAGTCGAGCGCCAGTTGGGTTCGCAGTTCGAAACGGTGCGCACTTTCCATCTGGCCGGCTATGACATCGGCCACTGCATGGGTGAGTTCGACTGCTTTGTGAAGACGCCCGGCCGTTGCCGCATCCACGACGAAGGGCAGGAGATCGAGCGCGCCGTGCACGACGCCGAACTGGTGGTGCTGGTGACGCCGTTGCACTACGGCGGCTACGCGGCGCCACTGAAGAAGGCGGTGGACCGCCTGCTCCCGCTGATTTCGCCGTTCTTTCGCAAGGCGGGTGACATGACCCATCACGCACTGCGCTACGAACACGGTGCGCGCTGGGCCGCCATCGCGTGGGACGAAACGCCCTCGCCGGAGCGATCGCGCTTGTTCCACGCTTTCGCCGAGACCAACGCGCTGAACTTCGGCAGCCCGGCCTGGGGTGCTGCCGTCGTCAGCGGCGACCGCTCATCCTGGCCGGCCGCCATTGCCGGCGCCTGGGCCACGCCAGCGATACCGGGTAACGCCTCCGGCACACCGGAGGGCGCCCGCGCCGAATTGATGCGGGTTGCCAAGCCCCAAACGCACGCCCCTGTGTTTGCGCCACGGCCCCGGGTCACGGTGCTGCAAGTGAGCCCGCGTCCGCCTGGCGTGAGCACGTCACGGGCCATCTGGGCCTATCTCAAGCCTTTGCTCGAAGGTGGTGCCGCAGACGTCCAGGTTGTGGTGGCCACCGACTTCGTGCGCGGTGCGGAGGTTGCGCAAGTGGCTGCGCAGCGTTGTGCTGAGGCCGACCTTCTGCTGGTCATCGGGCCGCTGTACTGGGACAGCCTTCCGTACCCCGGCCTGCTGGCGCTGGCGCAGATTCACGCCGAGCGGCGAAAGTCGGGCCCGCGCCCCGCACGGCTGATGGCGGTGATGAGTTGCGGCTTCGCCGAGCCGGAACAGTTCCGCTTCGCCTTCGGGCTGTTGCGCGAGTTCGCGCGTGAAGCCGGCTACACCTGGGCGGGCGGTCTGCCGGTGGCCGGCGGCGGTGCCATCAACGGCCGTGCCTTGCAACGCCTGGGCGCCCTGACACGGCCACTGCGACATGCCATCGACATTGGCGTGCCGGCCTTGCTGTCGGGCGGTGTACTGCCCGATGCGGCCTGCGCAGCCGCAGCCGTCCAGACCACCCCCGGGGCGCTGTACCGCTTCTTCGGCTGGTGGGGCTGGCACATGCAGCGCCTGGCGCTCGGCATCAGCGCCAGCGCTCTGCGCGCCCGGCCTTTCGACGAGCTCAGCGATGTCCAGTGGGAGCGTTTGGCCGCCGCTGGCCCCGCGCGGGCGCGGCCGCTGCGGGTGGTCGACATGCTGCCTGAGGGCGCAGATGCGGTCACGGTGGTGTTCGACGACCCTGCCCGTCACGCCGAGCACTTCGAGGCCGGTCAGTACCTGACGCTCGAAGTGCCGATCAACGGTGAACGAGTGCGCCGCGCCTACTCGCTGGCCACGGCCCCCTTCGATGGCGGGCTGGCCATCACCGTGAAGCGGGTGCCGGGCGGCTTGATGTCGAACTGGATCCACGACCAGCTGTCCGTGGGCGACTTCGTGCGCTGTTTCGGACCGTCGGGCCACTTCACGGCCGGCCCGCCGCCCATGCACGGACCGCGTCGCTTGCTGCTCGTGGCCGGAGGCTCCGGCATCGTGCCGCTGCAGGCGGTGGCGCGCCAGGTCCTGCACGAAGAGCCGAGCGCCGAGGTCACGCTGGTCTACGGCAGCAGTGCGCTGGAGCGCGCGATCTTCGCCGCGCCGCTGCGACAGCAGGCGCAGGAAAGCGCGCCGCGCCTGCGTCTGCACTGGGTGTTCGAGACCGCGCCGGCTGACGGCAACGGCCCGGTCTTCACCACCGGGCGACTGGACGCGGCGACGCTTGCCAACGTGCTGGGCGACCTCGATCTGCACAGTATTCATCGCGCCCTGGTGTGCGGCCCCGATGAGATGCGCGCCGCTGTGAGTCAGACCTTGCTCACAGGTGGCCTGCCGGCGGACCGCCTGTTCGAGGAGAGCTTCGTTTCGCCCCGCCGCGGCCCCGTCAGCGATCAGGCGCAGCCGGCGGTCTTTGAGTCAGCGGAGGGTGAACAAGCGATCACGCTCCAGCCCGGTGACACCCTGCTCGATGCGGCGCTGTGCGCCGGCATCGCGCTGCCGTTCTCGTGCTGCTCGGGCGGCTGTGGCGCCTGCCGTGTGCACATCACCGAGCAGCTGGGCCACGTGGTGCTGGACGAGCCGAACACGGTCACGCCCGAGGACCGCTCGCGCGGAGAGGTGCCGGCCTGCCTGGTGCGCCTCAGGGGTCCGTGCCGCTTTCGCCTGCCGTGAACCTGACACGACGACGCACACGCGATCAAGTTCGCGATCGAACTCACCCCCCGACCCATGACCCATGACCCATGACCCATGACCCGAAGAACACCATGAATCCGTCTGTCCCCCAACTGCAAGCCCTGGTGCAGGCTGCAACGCTGGCCCCGTCCAGCCACAACACGCAACCGTGGCTGTTCCGGCTCGAGGGCACGGTGATCGAGTTGCTGGCCGACCGCACACGCGCACTGCCGGTCAATGACCCGGACGATCGCGAGCTGACCATCAGCTGCGGCTGCGCGCTGTTCAACCTGCGCGTCGCCGCTGCCGCCGCCGGGCTGCAAGCCCAGGTGGCACCCTGGCCAGGCGAGACCGATGCCGACCTGCTGGCCCGTGTGCACCTGTCGCCCAGCGGGGCCCAGCAAGCTGACGCGGCGCTGCAGGCGGCGATGTCCGAGCGCCGCACCTACCGCGAGCGCTTTGCCGCCACCGCGGTCGACCCGACGGCACTGCGCAGCCTCGCGGATGCGGTGCACGGCGAAGCCGCCACGCTCGCGGTGCTCGATACCGCCAAGCAGCGCCTGGGCGCGGCGGCGCTCGCGGCTGAAGGCGATGCGGTGCAATGGGCCAACCCGAGCTGGCGGCGTGAGCTTGCTGCTTGGATGCACCCCCGGCGCCGCGGTGATGGCCTGACGCTGCCGGCCCTGGCGATCCCCGTGGCGCAGATGGTGGTGCGCACCTTCGACATGGGCCACGGCGTGGCCGCCAAGGACCACCAGTTGGCCGACGAGTCGCCGGTGCTCGCGGTGTTGTCCACCGAGGGCGACAGCCCGTGCGATTGGCTCGCCGCCGGCCAGGCCTTGCAACGGCTGCTGCTGCTGGGTGTGCAACTGGGTCTGCAGGCCTCGTACCTGAACCAGCCGGTGCAGGTGGCCGCGCTGCGGCCGAAGCTGCAGCAGCTCACCGGCCGCCCGGGTTATGCGCAACTGCTGTTGAGGATTGGCACCCCGACGCAGCTCAAGCCTGCGACGCCGCGTCGACCCCTGGCCGACGTGCTGGTCGCGGTGCCATGAAGTTGCAGCGGGCGAGCCGCATCATGTGGATTGCACTGGCGGTCTTGCTCGTCCCGGTTCTCTTCCTTGTTGGCGTTTTGCTGGTCTTGAGCCCGGGAACGCCGAAGCCCTTTGTCGACGCGAACGGCCAGACGCTCGCCGGCAGCATCTCGGAGAAGATCTGGCTCGACATCAACGGTGTCACGCAGGGGATGTTCATCCAGGGCAGGAACACCGGCAACCCCGTGCTGCTCTATCTGCATGGCGGCATGCCGGACCATTTCCTCAAGGACCGATATCCGACCGGCCTGGATGACCTCTTCACGGTCGTCTGGTGGGAGCAACGTGGGTCGGGCCTGTCGTACCACGCCGATATGGCGCCGGAGGCGCTGAACCCGGAGCAACTGATCGCCGACACGGTGACGCTGACGAACCATCTGCGCGCCCGCTTCGGTCAGGACAAGATCTATCTCATGGGCCGTTCGGGTGGCACCTTCTTCGGCATCCAGGCTGCGGCCCGCGCCCCGGATCTGTACCACGCGTACATCGCTGTCGCGCAGATCTCCCATCAGCTCGAATCCGAGCGGCTGGCGCACCGCTACATGCTCCAGCGCTACCAGGCCGAAGGTAACCAGAAGATGGCGCAACGCCTTGCGGAGGCCCCGGTCGGCGACGCGGTGCCGCTGCCGGATGCCTACCTCAAGGTGCGCGACGTCGCGATGCATGACCTGGGCGTGGGCACGACGCGCGACATGAAGTCGGTCTTCACGGGCATGTTCCTGCAGTCCCTGCTGCACCGCGAGTACACGCTGGGCGAGAAGATCAAGCTGTGGCGCGGCAAGCTCTTCTCAGGCAGCCGACTGTGGAACACGCAGTTGTCCACCGATCTGACCCAAGTGGTGACGCGTCTGGAAATCCCCGTCTACTTCCTGCACGGCGTGCACGACTACACCGTGTCCTATCCCTTGGCCAGGGCGTACTTCGATGTCTTGGAGGCGCCGGTGAAGGGCTTCTACACCTTCCATCAATCGGCGCACACGCCCTTCTTCGAGGAGCCGGAGAAGGTGCGCGAGATCCTGCAGTCCGATGTGATGACGGGGACGAATCGGCTGGCCGATCCGAAGTAGGCCATGGCGTCGCGCCGCGACTGCCGGGCCGTGACGGCGCGGCGGTCGCAGCCGCCGGGTCAGCCTGGCGGCCGCTGCGATCGCCGCGCCTGCATCCACGGAAACAGCGCAAAGGCCAGCTGCCCTGCCAGTCCCAGCTGGTGTGGCAGTTGTGCGTACAGCGACAGATGCTCCGCCAGGCTGCGGCCGGCCAGCAGCGTCGACAGACCCGCCTCGGCCCCCATCAGCAGCAAGAAGGCGATGGCACCCATCGCCACTGCGGCAGGGGGCGACAGCGGCCAGCGCCGCAGGATGCGCGTGCAGACCCACCAGGCGATGCTCAGGATCACCGGCAGCTCCACCAGCACAGCACCCAATTCGCCGAGCAGCGGTATCAGCACCAGCGTGCGCAGCACCCCCAGCACGAAGCCCGCAGCAAAGACGGCGGCGAAGTAGATGGCGCCGGTGAGCAGGAACAGGTTCATGAAGATGAAAAAGCGCCGGTGTGGGGCGCGTAGACCTCAATGACGGCGCCATCGCGAGTGAGCATCGACCGGCGGTTGATCCAGACGACGAGCGCCGCGACGCCAACGAAAACGTAGGTGTCGTAGGGCTGCGCATCCGGCCACAGCGGGTTGTTCACCTGGAAGTGAAACAAGGCGGGCCACAAGATGCTGCCGCGTGATGCGTTGAACAGCGGCGTCACGATCACGCTCAGGCAAACGTTGCCGACGAAGAACGGTGCGAAGCCCCATCCACTTTGCACCGTCCCGCTCAGGTAGAAAGCAGGCAAATGCCACAGCCCCCAGGTGGCGCCGATGATCAGACCGGCCCAGAGCGGCGCCATGTGGCGTTGCAGGATAGGCAAGGCCACGCCGCGCCAGCCGAACTCCTCCACCGGGCCCAGAAGCAGCATGAACAGCATCGCGCCCAGGGCCGCGCCCACGCTGTCGAAAGGCAACGGGACGGAGAGCAAGGTGCCCTTGACGGCAGCACCCGCAGCGAAGACGAGCGGAATGCCGAGCAGCAGGAACACGATCCATCCAGTGGGGCAGCGCCACAGCCCGAGGCGCGACACAAAGGCGCGTGCGCCTTGCAAGCCACCGAAGTAGAGCACCACCGCAAACGCTGCGAAAGCCGGCGCCCAGACCGCGAGCACGAAGGCCGGATGCTGGCCGGTGATCTCGCCTAACCAGCGGCTGGCCACCTCGGGGAGGAAGATGTACAGCCCCATGACGCCCCAGGAGATCGCGAACGTGATTAACGTGAACGGCAGCAACGCCGCCGTGGGGACTGGCCGTTCATGGGCACCGGTGTTCGGCTTCACGGTGGGGGGTCACTTCGCGGTGGCTTGTCAAATGGGCGCGATCCGGCCCGGTTCGGGCCCGTCATCGTCGGCGATGATGCGCGGCGACAGACCATGACTGCGCCTATCTGGAATCCGACAGGAGCTTCATGATCTCGGCGCGAACCGCAGCATCGTGCCCCACCAGCAAATGGCCGCCGTTGTCGAAGCCGAAGAACTTGGCGCCAGGAATCCGGCTGGCGGTGTACTCGGCCGCAGCGTAGGTGCCAAAGCCGTCGTCGCGCGCGCTGAACACCAGCGTCGGTGCGCGGATGGTCTGAAGCACGTAGGGGCCGAGGCGCTTGCCCAGGCGCGTGTCGTCGTGCAACCCGGCGACGCGGCTCGACACCGGCAGGATGCGCTCGGCCAAGTCATTGACACGCGCGCGCTCCTCGTGGCTGGCGACCGCCACCTCCTCGGGCGGCGTCGCCAGCACATGACGGATGAGCGGGTCGCGGGCGACGTGCAACGCGGTCCAGAACAGGAAGTCGGAGCCGAGCAGGCGCAGCAGCAGCGCGTCCTTGTGGTCGGACAAGGGCGGCGCGGAGTCGGCCACGGTGCCCGGTTTGTAGGCGATGGGCACGACGAGCACGAGCGCGCTGACACGGTCCGGATGGCGGATCGCCGTCTGCATCGCCGACGGGCCGCCGGCGGAGACGCCCATCACGGCGGCCTTGGCGATGCCCAGCGCGTCGAGCAGGCAGATGTGCGCATCGGCCTGCGCCTCGGGTGAGGCATCGGCGGGCCGCGGCGTGCGCAGATAGCCGAAGCGCGACATCGCGATCACGCGCACGCCCTGCTGCACCAGCGGCCGGGCCCAAGCCATGCCCTGATCGTGACCGCCACCGCTGCCATGGACCATCAGCAGCGGGATGCCGTCGCCGGCCTGCTGGACTTCGATCGGGCCGCAGCGCGTGTCGACCATTGCACTGCCTTGTGCGGCGCGCCCGGTGGCGATCGCCAGATCGCGTTCGAAGCGTGAGCGCACCACCAACGTGGCGACCAGGACGAGCACAGTCACGAGCGCGAAGACAACCCACACAGGCATGCGCTTCATGACGGAAGTCGGTGGCCGCCGGCGATGGCGCGGCGTGCCCAGGCCCCTGCACGCAGCGCAGCGGGCCAGCACAGCAGTACCAGCGCGACCGCTACGACCAAGGCGACATCCGGTGCGAAGGCCGAGAGCAACTTCGCGTTCATGCCAGAGACCCACAAGCTGATGACGATCGCGATCGCCATCCCCACCAGCATCAAGGACCATGCCATGCGGCGTGTGCGTGCCGCCCAAACGGACAGCGCGATCAAGGCCACGGCGGCCATGGCGCAGGCGACGTTGAGCGGCAGGTAGGCCTGCTGCAGGCTCGGCCCTGTCGGCGGGGGCTGACCACGCAACAGGTTCACCACACCGATCGGCAGCCGGCTGGTCACGCCGTTCAACCCGTTGATCGGCAGGTCGCTCTTCGCATTGATCAGCAGCACCACAGCTTGCTTCGTGTCCGGCAGCAGCACCATCCAAGCCTCGAATGAGGCGAGAGCGCCTTGGTGCCAGCGCGCATCGGCGGCGGCCCCGAAGGGCCCGACGAACCAGCCTTCGCCGTAGCGGAACTCGAAGTCTGTCGCCCCCAGCTTGAAGCGGCGCAGCGGCGCGGCTGGCGCCAAAAGCTGTGCCGCCCCCTGCTGCGACACGACGCGGCCGACCGGGCCCTCGCCTTCGGCAAGAAGCATGGCCAGGTAGCGCGACAGATCGCCCGCGCTCGACACGAGGCTGCCGGCGGGCGCAAAGCCCAGCGGCAGCCCGACCTGATGGGCGACCGGCCGGCCGAACCACAGGCGATGCACGGCGGTCATGCCAGCTTGCCGGCCGGCTTCGTGGTCGGTGTGGCTGTGCGTCATCTGCAGCGGCTCGAACACCTGCGCCTGCATCTGCGCCTGCCACGAGCGGCCCGTCACGGCCTGCAGCGTGGCGCCGAGCACCACCCAGTTGAGGTTGCTGTACTCGAAGCGCTCGCCGACCGGCCGGTTGAGCGACACCGTGGCCAGCGCGCGCGCTACCGTCTCGACGGGGGCTTTGCTCGACTGCACGAGTGGGGCGACACCGTCGGCGTGGGAGAAGCCGCTGGTCTGGTTGAGCAGGTGGCGCAGCGTGATCCGCGACGAGGCCTCGGCATCGGCCACGCGGAACCAAGGCAGATAGCGTTGTACCGGCGCGTCTGCGTCGAGCTGCCCCGCATCGATGGCCTGCCGCACCAACAGCGCGGTGAACGACTTGGTGAGCGAGCCGATCGGGAACGGTGTCTCGCCGCTGATCGCCTGGCCACGGCCATCGTCACCGAAGCCGCACACATGCGCGGGGCTGCCAAGCTGCACGATCGCCAGCGCGATACCCGGAATGCCCGAGGCCTGCCGCTCGCGCTCGACGAACGCGTCGATGCGATCGCGCAGTGCGGCGTTGAACGCCGGCGGTTGCGCCCACGCGATCACTGCGAGCAAGCAGCATCCCAGCGCTGCGGCGCAACCGCGAGCGACCTCGTACCCAAGACCAGACCGGGTTGATGGATGAGACATGCGTGCCAGAGCTTGACGCGAGGATCTCGACCGATCCTGGCGGTCCTATCTTGCCGGCACGCCTCGGTCTTGACTCTGACGCCGATCAACAGCGCCAGAATGGCCCACGTCAGGCCGCTGCTCGTGCAAGCACCGCGCCTGCCGATGTGCTGGCAGGGTGGCGCGGGGCCCGCGGCCAATCCGGCCGGGCAGCTCACACCGAGCCTGCGCATCGCCAGCAACACCAAGTCCTTCGTGGCCGCCGCTGTGTTGCGCCTGGTGGAGGACGGTCTCCTCGACCTGAACCCGCCGTGGGCACAGCTGTCGTCGCCCGCCAAAGTCGCCACGCTGCGGACAGCAGGCTACGACGTTGACCGCCTGACGCCGCGCATGCTGTTGCAGCACACGGGTGGCCTGCGCGACTACGCGACTCTGCAGACTTTTCGCGACCGCGTCAGCGCAGCGCCGCAGCACCGCTGAACCCGGGCCGAGCAGCTGCAACTGGCGATGGACGACGGGCCCCCGCTGGCCCCACCTGGCGCGGCGTTCCACTGCAGCGGCACTGGCTACATCCTGATCGGCGAGGTGATCGAGACCGTCACCGGGCAGTCGATGCCACGGGCCCTGGCTGAGTTGCTGTCATACCGCCGGCTGGGAGTCCACCACATGTGGTTCGAGACCTTGGAGCCCGCTCCCACCCGCCCACCTCGGCGTTCACGAACGACGTCGACCCCCGACCGTGCTGATCCGTGCAGCCAGTGTGGCCACGCAGAACCCGGCGCGAAGCCGACCCGCTCTGCACGCCGACGACACCGCCAGACCGGCTTCGCAACGTACCGTCAGGGTTCGTTGAAAGGGGCATATCGCGGATGGGGTTACTGAATTGCCAGACAGCGGAGAGCGGTGAACGTCTCGAAGTGGCCGAGTCGAGTCAACGAGAGGTTCAGACTCGCCGCCCGAAACCGGCCACTCACGGGTGCGACAAAGCGATGTTTTCGAGCCCGTCTGGAAGTACCGCTTGTGGCCGAGAGTGTGAGTACGAAGCGGCGCCAGGAAGCTGACTTTCGGAGCGACGGTCCTGCCAGCCTAAGTCGGCTTGCGGCGAACATCGGGGAAACCCGGTATCGGCCAGGAGCAGTCGATCGCGGCCGGCTGCTTCCCGGCGAGCTGAAGACTATCCCGTGCTTTCCGTGCCGAGGCAAAGTGGTCCTGTCCCCTGCGCAAACCCGCGAACGAACCCTCTGCTGGCTGCGTGCGGCCAGGTTCATTGGCG
>Ga0105047_10002697_pt1 | contig 31492 bp, 24 predicted proteins | sample MAT04_FD_78384 | JGI IMG/M metagenome (GOLD analysis project Ga0105047, IMG submission 78384) | Freshwater microbial communities from Lake Fryxell liftoff mats and glacier meltwater in Antarctica - MAT-04 (megahit assembly) | ecosystem: Environmental > Aquatic > Freshwater > Ice > Liftoff... | reverse complement strand
TCTTGAACGGGAGGCGTCCGTGGTTCACCACGATGAAGTCCTCTTCACCGAGGTTGTAGTCGACGAGCTTGTACTGCCCGGCCCGTAGGTTGAGCACCTGGTCGGGTTTGTAGCTGTGGATCATGTCGGCCTCCCCCTTCTGGAGGAGGCTCACGCGCTCGGTCTCGTCGTTGACGATCCGGAACTCCAGCGCATCGAGATGGGGTTTGCCAGGCTGGCGGTAGTTGGTGTTCTTCTTGAACGACCATTTCTCGCCCTCGGACCGGGCGTCGTACACGAACGGACCCGACCCGATGGGCGTTCGGTTGAGGTCACCGTTCTCCAGCATCTTCGGTGAGATCACATAGCCAATCTGGCTCGTCATCACCGTGGGGAAGGCCGTCCATGGCTTGGAGAGCTTCACTTCCACCTGATCCGAGCCCTTGCGCTCGATCGACTCCACCGTGACCATCGCCGCTTTGGTGATGATCGATGCCTGATGGGCCTTGAGGTTCTTGTAGACCACCTCCGCATCAAGCGTGTCGCCGTCCGAGAATTTGATGCCGTCGGGGATCGTGATGATCCACGTCTTGTTGTTGTTGGAACCTTCGATCTTCGACGCCAGATAGGGCACCGGCTTGCCCTCTTCGTTGAGGGTGGCAATGGGGTCGAAAACCGCGGAGGCTACGAAGTGTCCAGACGACGCAAAGGCGAACCGGGTGGGATCGAGGCCTTCGGCATCGGCTTCAAGCGCCATCACCAACTTGCCACCGTCCTGTGCCGACCCGACATCGGCAGGGCCCTTGACGTGGGGTTTGGCCTGAGCCGTGGTGACAGGCGCCGAACCGGCCCCCGACTCGGTGGTCTTGCTGCACGCCGGAAGGCCGACAAGCGCGGAACCGGCGAGAACGAGGGCCGGAACGAAAACGACGCGACGTGAACGAGGCGTGCGACGGTAGGCAAACATGTGGTGATCCCCTTCGTGCCGAGCGGAGGAACCGCGCGGGCGACACACCGCCATCGGAGGCCCACACCGTAAGCTTGAACCTTTCCCCCCGGCGGAACGTCAAGTGTTCTTCAACCCATAGGTCATTGGCCCCAGGTAGGTTTCACGTGGGCAGGATTCCGCCAAGACGAGCGTTGCTACACTTTCCCCATGGGCGACCTTGCCGACCTCCGGACGCTCGCCGTCGTGATTCCTTGTTTCAACGAGGCCGCAACCATCAAGGAAGTGGTGCGACGGGTGCTCGAGTCTCCGCACACGGCCGAAGTTGTGGTGGTCGACGACGGCTCTACCGACGGGAGTGCTGATCTGCTGGGCGGTCTCGACGATCCTCGGCTTCGTGTGCTTCGCCAAGGAATCAACCTCGGGAAAGGCGCGGCGCTGCGGCGAGGCTTCGCCGAAACCACCGCTCCGTATGTGGTCGTCCAAGATGCCGATCTGGAGTACGACCCTGCCATCTACCCTTCGCTGCTCGAACCGTTGCTCAGCCAGGACGCCGATGTGGTGTTCGGCACCCGGTTCGCCGCCCGTCCCCATCGGGTGCTGTATTTCCGCAACAACGTGGCCAACCGTGCGCTCACGTTCCTTTCCGACGGCTTCACCAACCTGAACCTCTCGGATGTGATGACCGGCGCCAAGATGTTCCGCCGAGAGGTGGTGGAAGGGCTCGATCTCGAACAGGACCGATTCGGTATCGAAACCGAGATCGTGGCCAAGGTTGCGGCTGCCCGCTGGCGTGTGTTCGAAGTTCCGATTCCCTACGCCGGTCGCACCTATAGCGAGGGCAAGAAGGTCTATGCCGCCGACGGCGTTCGGGCCGCGGCGTGCGTGTTGCGCTACTCCAATTTCGGGCGCCGGCTCTTTCATCCACGCTCGGCCATGGAGCGCAGCGCCGAGGGTGCGGGCATCGCCGGCGTCGACGATGCCGACGAGGAACTCGCCGACTCCCTCGACAGTCTCGACGATGCCACGAACTACGCCGACTGGATCGTGAGCCTGATGGCACCGCACCTCGGCGACCGGATCGTGGAGATCGGTGCCGGGCATGGAACGATGACCGAGCGGTTGCTCGCATTCGGAGCGGTCACGCCGAGCGACCTTTCCGAGCGGGCCTGCGAACGGCTTCGGGAACGTTTCGCCGATGAGCCCCGGATCAGCGTGGTCCAGGGCGATGCGGTAGCGGCGATGGCTGACGGCCCCTTCGACAGCGCCGTGATGATCAACGTTCTCGAGCACATCCCCGACGACGTTGGCGCGTTGCGAGACATCGCCGCAGGGCTCCGACCCGGCGGCACGATCGCCATCTGGGTCCCCGCTCATGAAGCGTTGTACAGCGAGTTCGACCGCATGATCGGACACCACCGGCGGTACCGGCGGTCAACGCTCGTGAACGCCCTCAACAGTGCGGGATTCGAGGTCGTCGAGGTTCGTTACGCCAGTGCGCTCGGCGCCTTTGTGTGGTTCGGGGTGGCACGAGTAGCGCGAATCCGGCCCACCAAACCCGGTTCCGCCCGCACGTACGACCGAGTGATGATCCCGGTGCTTCGCCGTATGGAACGCACGTGGCGGCCGCCGTTCGGGCAGTCGTTGCTCGCCATCGGCCGCACACCAGTCGACTGACAGGGAGCGCGCACAGGCCGGCCGCGATCCATTCCACCAGACGCTTGCCGGCGAACCACGATCGCCGAAGCGGCCGGGCTCACGCACGTTTCCGCGCATGGAGTCCATCTCTGAATTGGGCTTGGTTTCGATGCCGGAGTCCCCTCGGCGCACCCAGCCCCAGGCATCGCGCAACAGCTCAGGCATCTGCTGCGACGTCGGATCCATCACCGGTCGGACCGATAGTCAAATGTCGATTCCTGTTCCTCGACTTCGACGAAGACGACGATCGGGTTGGCCGACACGTTGGCTGAACCGTCGGCATTCTGCGTGATCTCGTCGGCCACGCAAGGGGGTAGGCCCCACGAGGGGAGAAGGGAGCAGCCAGGTTCCCCACGAAACGAGGTGCCCCGTCGGGCGCTGGGGAGCCATGCGGCCTGTCTGGCGCGCTGCCCACAGCCCGGCGGCGGAAGCCACCGAACTGGGCACACGAACTGTCGTTGGAGCGACAAAAGGGGTGTCCAGTTCCGGAAATGGGGCGTCAGGAGGAGAGGCGGAGGTTGTCGTAGATCTCGCGAGTGGCCGTCGACCGGTTGAGTGTGTAGAAGTGGAGCCCGGGCGCGCCGCTGTCGAGCAACTCCTGGCAGAGTTCGGTCGCCACCTCCACCCCCACCTTCCGCACCTCGGCGGGATCGTGCGCCACCGCGGCGATCCGCTCTGCCAGCCAGTCCGGAACTTGGCGCCGGCCAGTTCGGCGAACCGTTTGATCTGACCAGCGTTGGTAACCGGCATGATGCCGGGAAGCACCGGGGTGGTGCAGCCGATGGCAGCAAGATCGTCGACCATGCGGAGGTAGTGCTCGGCTTCGAAGAAGAACTGCGTGACCCCGAAATCGCCGGCTTGGAGCTTGGCGGCGAGATGGCGCCGATCAAGAGCTCGATCGCCACCGGAACGGGGATGAAGCTCGGGGTGGGCGGCCACGCCGATGGAAAAGTCCCCCACGCCGCGGATCAGCTCGATGAGCTCCGACGCGAAGGTGAGATCCGTCGGATACGGATCGTCGCCAACCGGTGGGTCGCCGGCCAGCGCCAAGATGTTGGTGATGCCGGCCACCTGATACTCCTCGAGCAACGACACGAGCTGCTCACGGGTGTGGGCGATGCAGGTGAGATGGGCCATCGATGTGATGCCGTTGTTGGCCTGGATGCCCACCACGATGTCGCGGGTGCGTTCCCGCGTCGACCCTCCGGCCCCATAGGTGACCGACACGAACGAGGGCTCGAGCGGTTGCAGCTCGCCGATCGCCTTCTCGAGCTCTCGGGCCGCTTCGTCGGTCTTGGGCGGGAAGAACTCGAAGGAGAACGTGCGCCCCTGGGCGAGCAGATCAGCAATGGCAGCCATAGGCCCAGGGTACTTCGACCACTGGGTCGCGAGAGGTGGTCGCCGACTCAGGCGCTGAGGATACGGATGAGCATCATCTGGTTGGATGTGGCACAGAGCCTGCCGGCCGACCACACGTCGGTTTCGGTGAGCAGGTACCCGTCGCCCATCCATCGTGCACGTGAGTCCACCAGCAGCCAAGGATCGGTGGGGCGTTCGAGCACATGGAACGTGAGCTCAAGACTGACCATCGTGTGGAACGGGTCCGACGGCTGGAGGCGAACCCACAACGACGGAGCGGGAAGGTCGGCGTAGATCAGCATGCACAGCGGATCGATGCCACCGTCGGCCAACACCGGGGGTTCCACGAACCCACCCCAACGGAGGTAACGGGCCGGCTGGTCGGGCACCCACTCGGGCTCCCACGGAAGCACACCGAGGGCCGGACGAATGTCGAGCTGGTCGAACAACGGGGGCGGGCTCGCGGCAACCCCAGCGGTGGAAGATACGAGGCCGGCGAACAGGTTTCGCTCGGTGCGGCACTGATCCACGGGTGGGACCTCCGGCTGCACGTCGTCGAGGTAGCCGACGGCGTCTTTGCCCCGGGTGAACAGCGCCCCGATGCGGAGACACCCTCGATCCTGCCCGTCGGCGCGAGCCGATGCCTCAACGAACGCGCTGATCCCTCCCGTACGCAGCACTTCCGTGTCGATCACCAGCTCACCGGACGACGGTCGGTCGAGATAGCGGGCATGCACCGTGCGCAAGGAAAGTCCGTCGATCCCGTGCGCCCCATCGGCGGCGCGAGCCACGGTGGCGGCGAACACCCCGCCGTGGAGGCCGAATGGCGAGTTCCAGCCGTCGGGAATGCTCGACCGAAACCCGCCGGGGTGGTGGGGATCCGGGCGGACAGCAGTGGCGTCGACGAACGACGTCACGACGCGGCCGAGATCATGGCGCGGCCCGAAGCGAACCCTTGTCGCTCAGGCGCGCATCGTCGTGCGGAGCGACACAGGTTCGTCTGCACATCGATTCAGAACGAGTCGGCAGCGCGTTCGGCAGCAGCGACGGCGTTCGACATGAGCATCGCCCGAGTCATCGCGCCGACGCCCCCGATTCGCGGCGAGATCCAGGAGGCCACCTCATCGACCTCGTCGGTGACGTCGCTCAGGATCTTCCGACCCTCGAACTGCACTCCCGCACGAACGACGACCGCGCCGGGCTTGACGTGGTCCGGTGTGATCAGCCCGGGCGAGCCAGCCGCGGCGACGAGGATGTCGGCCTGAGTGGTGTAGGGGGCGATGTCGGGCACGCCGGTGTGCACCAGCGTGACGGCAGCGTTGCCGCCGGGCCGCTTCAGGCTGAGCAAGTTGGCCAGTGGCCGGCCGATGGTGAGGCCGCGGCCGACGACCACCACGTGGGCGCCAGCGATCTCGATGCCATAGGCGGTAAGCAGTTCGACGATGCCGGCGGGCGTGCACGGCAACGGGCCGCTCACTCCCTGCACCAGCCGGCCGAGATTCAGCGGATGCAGCCCGTCGACATCTTTCCGGGGGTCGACCAACGCCAGGCTTTGCTCATAGTTGAGGTGCGCCGGAAACGGGTGCTGCATCAGGTAGCCGTCGATCGCAGGGTCGGCGTTGAACTGCCCGACGGCTTCGTCGACTTCGGCTTGTGTGGCCGTTGCGGGCAGGTGCACGTGGTACGAGCGCATGCCGAGCGCCTCGCAATCACGATGTTTCATCGCCACATAGTTGGAGGAGGGTCCGTCGTCACCCACGAGCAGGGTGCCGAGCCCGGGGGTGATCCCCCGATCGGCGAGCGCCTCAAGACGGGCGGAAAGTTCGGATGTGATGCGTTGGGCAACGGCTTCGCCGTCGAGGATCTGAGCGGTCATCAGAACTCACCCTACCGGGGGCGCGTAACCGCGGACCGATCGGCTGGTCAGGAACGCCGCCACCGCGCACGCTGATGTGCGCGCCGACCTCCCTTCCATGGGGAACAATGGGCGACAGCGGTACGACCACCAACAGGGAGATCAACATGAGCGAAGCGCCCCAAGGCCCCGGATGGTGGCTTGCCTCCGACGGTAAGTACTACCCACCACAAGGCGCCGCCGCGCCTGCGCCCCCGCCGGCCCCGATCGCGCCACCCGTCCCGGCGCCGCCCTACGCCATGCCTGGCCAACCGCAAATGGGCCAACCGCAGATGGGCATGCCGATCCAACCCATGGCCCCCGTGAAGAAGAGCGGCGGCAAAGGCTGCCTCTGGGCGTTTCTCATCGTGGCCTTCCTCACGATCGTTGTGGTGGTGGGCGGTATCTTCTTCATCGGGAAGAAGGTGGGCGACGAGGTGGGGGGCTTCAGTTGCTCGTATCTGTCCGAGGCTGACGCGAAGGAGGTGTTCGGGGCTCCCGTCACCATCTTCCAGACCGGCAACCTCACCGCGGGCGCCGATTTCACGCTCGACGACCGAATCCTCCCCGGGGAGAAGGCCTGCAACATCACCCGGAATGGCACGGCCACTGCGCCGCAAATCATCTCTGCTCGGGTGGTCAAGCTCGACAAACCCGATGCGGCGGCGTTCTACCAGGCGGAGTTGGCCAAGGCGAAGGCCGGCGGCGGCACAGTCACGATTCCCACGATCACCATCCCGGACATCTCCATCCCGGACATCACCATGCCCGATGGCAGCCCGATCGTGGTGCCCACCGTCCCCACCGTCCCCACCGTCACGATTCCGGGAGGGGGCTACTTCCTGAAGGATGTCACCCTGGGGGACGAGGCGTTCTGCACAAGGGCCAACTTCTTCGACGGCAGTGGCGTGCTCGTCCGTAAGGGCAACACCATCGTGCACGCTGCGGTCACCGCAGGCACGAGCACCGGCGCCGATCGCGACTTCAGTGAGAGCAACTGCGAATACGCCATGAAGCTCGCCACGAAGGCCCTCGGGTAGCCGCCGAGCGGTCGCCTTCCACTGACGGGCCCGTCAGTGGAAGAAATGGCGTTCGCCCGTGAACACCATGGCCACGCCGAGTTCGTTGGCCTTGGCGATGTTCTCGTCGTCACGCATGGCGCCACCCGGCTGCACGATCACGGCCACGCCGGCAGCAGCGGCGGCCTCAATACCGTCGGCGAACGGATAGAACGCGTCGCTGGCGCACGCGCCACCAACGGCCCGACCATCGGCCTTCTTCGCGGCGATCTCCCCGCTCTCCACCCGATTCTGCTGCCCCGCCCCGATTCCCCACGCCACGCCGTCCTTCACCAGCACGATGGAGTTGCTCTTCACGTGGCCGCACACCCGAAACGCCAACTCGGCATCGGCCCATTCCTCCTCGATGGGCTGACGCACCGTGACCACCCGCCAGTCGGCCCGGGTCGACGCAAAATGGTGCGGTTGCTGCACGAGCCAACCGCCGTTGATCTGACGGAGGTCGAGCCGGTCGTGGGTGGGGAGCGGCGCTTCGAGCAGACGGGTGTTCTTGCGTTTGGCCTGAAGCGCTTCGATCACACCAGGGGCATAGCCCGGAGCAATCACCACGTCGGCCTGTGCCGCCGCCACCATCGCTTCTACGGTGCCCTCATCGACCACGCGATTCAAGGCCACGATTCCCCCGAAGGCCGACCGCTCATCGCAGGCGAACGCGTCGCGGTAAGCGGCTGCTAGCGAGTCCGCCACAGCCACACCACAGGGGTTGGCGTGTTTGATGATGGCGACGCAAGGCCGATCTCCGAGGTCGTGGGCGATCTTCCACGCCGCGGCGGCGTCGTAGAGATTGAGGTAACTGAGCTCCATCCCGGCGTGTTGCACCACGCCGTCCCACCAACTGGTGGTGTTGACCTCGCGATACCGTGCGCCGGCCTGGTGCGGATTCTCGCCGTAGCGGAGTGATTGCACCCGTTCGAGGGCGAGGTGCACCGTGGGCGGGAGTGGCTCATCGGCATCGAGCCACTGCACGATCTGAGCGTCGTACGCGGCCGTGGTGGCGAACGCCTTGCGGGCAAGGGTGCGTCGTGTTCCCGCCGCGATCGAACCGCTCTCCCGAATGTCGGCGAGCACGGTTTCGTAGTCCGCTGGGTCGACCACGATGCCCACATGGGCGTGGTTCTTTGCTGCGGCCCGCACCATGGTGGGACCGCCCACGTCGATCAGCTCGATGCTCGGGTCGGAAGAGAACGGGTAGAGGTTCACCACCACAAGATCGATGCCTTCGATGCCGTACTCCTCCATGTCGGCCACATGCTCCGGGTTGGACCGGTCGGCCAAGATGCCGCCGTGCACCTTGGGATGCAGGGTGACCACCCGATGCCCCAGGATGGCCGGAACGCCGGTGAGGTCGGCCACATCGGTGACCGGGATCCCCTTCGCGGCGATGGCCTTGGCCGTACCACCGCTCGACAGCAGCTCGACCCCGAGATCGTGGAGGGCAGCGGCGAACTCGACGATGCCGGTCTTGTCGTAGACGGACAGAAGGGCCTTCACAGGACGGATCCCCTTTGCAGGATGGTTTCAACGGTGCGGACATAGAGCTCGCGCTCCACCACTTTGATGCGTTCGTGGAGCGAGGCTTCCGTGTCGCCCGGTGCGACGGCGACGGCTTCCTGCGCCAGGATCGGACCGTCGTCGACCGCGGAGGTGGCGATGTGGACGGTGCAACCGGTGATCTTCACGCCATACTCCAGCGCATCGCGCACGGCATGCCAGCCCTTGAAGCTGGGTAGGAGCGCGGGGTGCGTGTTCAGGATGCGCCCGTCGAACGTGTCGAACATCGGCGCCCCGAAGATCGTTCCGAAACCGGCCATCACCACCAGCTCGATATCGCAGTCGATCAGCACCTTGACCACATCAGCGGAGTAGGCGGCGCGATCGAAGCCGGGACCGAAGCTCGTGCGCTGCACGATGACCGCCTCGATCCCCCGGGACTCGGCGATCTCTGTGGCGCCGCAGGGACGATCGACCAACACAAGTGCGACCGGCACGTCGGCCTCGAGAAAGCTCTGAAGGATCGTGCCGCTACCCGAGGCCAACACTGCGATGCGCATCGGAGCCGAGGCTACTCGTCACGTCGCGCAGCCCTCGAAGGAGAAGGCAGCACCGGCCAGCGGTAGCGTCTCGTCATGACCACTGCGAGCATCGAAACCGTCCCCCTGTGCACCATCCGCTTGGCGCTCACCGACCCCTTTCTGGTGGGCGACTTCACACCCGGAACCCGCCTGATCTTCGAAGTGGCCGAGGGCACGGTCGAAGGGGATCGGTTGCGGGGTGTGGCGAAGGGCGCGGCCAACGCCGACTGGCTGCGGGTGGCACCCGGAGGCGTCGGCCAGGTCGACGTTCGTTTCTTGCTCGAAACCCACGACGGTGCACTGGTGTTCGTGCAGTACCAGGGCCGCACCGACCTCAACCAGGCCGGCGCCGCGCCGATCTTCGTGGCCCCTACATTCGAGACGGGCGACGAGCGCTACACCTGGCTCAACGGCGTGCAGGCCGTGGGCAAGGGAACGCTGGTGGACGGCAAGCTCACCTACGAGGTGTTCGAGGTCCGCTGATCCGACGGCGTCGCGTCAAGGGATACGTACGAGGTGTGGGAGCCCGGCACCGGCGCTCGCTCGGCACCGAGGCCGGAGGGGGCAACCATCGCCGCCCGGGTTGCGAGGTGACGATTCGACTGGCGTACCTGCAGGATTGACGACAAGCACATCGCACCAACGCCGGCGCAGCTGATGACACCGCCGATCAACCAGGGACTGTTCGTGGACACTCTTCCCCGGCTCGACGAGAACACCACGATCGCCGCGTACACGATCGAGCGAGCTGCCCGGCGGCTGCGGGGCGGTATCGGGCCGACGTAGACGTCGCGTACAAAATACCCCGAGCCCACTTCAGCTGGGCCAACGTTGACGGGGGTCCGGCGAGCGGGGGCGACGTCACGGCTACGGCCCCGGCGGGCCCGCCGGACCGTTTGCACCTGGCCACCCCTCGCCCTGTTGGGGAGGCCCGTACGGGTTGGCCGCCGCGATCGTCGTGGCTTGGGCTTTCTTCTCGCGACGTACCTTGATCCTCCACCCCACGGTGCCGAGCATTGCCGCGCCCACCACGAGGCTGATCGCCGCGGCAACCCGATCCTTCCCCCCGAGTGAGGCGACGCCGGCGATGAACGCGATCCCTCCGATGATGCCCACCATCGAAAGCCCGAGCGTGGTGAAGATCCATCCGATGCCCGCCGAGTTCTGACCCGACGTGCCTTCGAACGCGCCGCCGCTTGCCACTGGAGCGACGTAGGGAACAGCGGTGGGATTCTCCCGATATGGGCCACTCCACGCCAGCCGGGCATCGGTGTGGTTTCGGGCGATCCGCACGCCATAGGCCTCAAAGCCAAAGGCCAACGCCAGCGTGATGCTCGCCCCCATCGTGAACAAGAACTTCCCGGGGATCTCCGACGCCGACGTGACGCGGCCGAGGCGGCCGGCCTGGAACCCCACGAAGGTGAAGACGACCAGCGCGACCGAGGCCCCCCGGTGCGCCAAGGAGAGATACACCTTCGCCGGCGCCTCCACGTAGGACTCGCCGTAGATACGCACGATGTCTTTCGGACGGCGCTTGCTCCGCCAAACGGATTGCACGGCGATCGTCCCAAGACTTCCGACGATGCAAACGAGCCACAACAAATCCACGAGAACCTTCGCGAGCGAGAACTCCGAGGCGTTGGTGTCGGTGTACCGCGCTCCACCGGTCTCGTCGAAAAGACGTTGAGCCGAGGCGATCAGCGGAAGAAAGGCAACGGCGTGAACCAGCAAGACGACCGCAACCGCCACGGATAGACCGAAGGCGTAGGTCTCCATGAAGCGGCCGGGGGGAGGGATCGGACCGAGGTACGGCACGGCCCCTTGCGGAATGCCGACGAGCGAGGGCCCGTTGCGCCACGAGGGCGCCGTCGACGCCGCCCCGACGGCCGACGTACCGGGGTATGGCCTGGGGCCCCGAGCACCTGCTGTCGCCGGACCCATCGAACCCTGACTGCTTCCCTGTTGCGCACCACCGTTCCCGTTTCCATTCCCGAGGTCCCCGACGTTGTCCCCGTTCCCGTTCCCGTCCCCGTCCCCGTCCCCGAGGTGAGAACGACGCAGTCGGCGGTCGGCCCGATCGGCACCCGGCGTTTCCTTTCCGCTGTGCACCCTGTCAACCCCATCGGTCATGTCGTCCCGTTTCTCCTACGCCCGTGATCGTTGCCCGAAAAGCCCATGATCCCAGCACCGGCTGTTGACCCTATCGCTCCGTCATCGATCGGCATCCGACCGACCCAGAACCTGCGGCCTGGCCGCCGGCACCCCAAGCCGTCCGTCGCCAAATGCCGCCCCATGCGACCGGTAGCGTGGCGGCCATGAGTCGTGCGCTTGCAAACGAGGAACGGGCCACGATCGGCGGCCAGTCCTCGGCCCGATCCTGGTCGACGGCCCGGTGACCGAAGGCTCCAGCGCACGCTCCGGGCCGAACGGCGTGACCGCAGGCCGGGAGATCACGTGGCGGGACAGGCTCCGCTACCGGACCGACGAGATCCTCTCCCGAGGGACGCTCGGCATCATCCTGTGGCTTGCGGCGATGACCCTCCTGGTGGTTGTGCTCGCCGCGGTCACGCTGGCCGTTCTTCAGTTGCGTTTCAATGAGGGCGGCGACGAGGGCTTCCTCGAAGCGGCCTGGCAGAGCATGCTGCGGCTGATCGACCCCGGCACGATGGGTGGCGATACGGGATGGTCTGCTCGGGCGATCGCGCTGACGGTCACCCTTTCGGGGATCTTTCTGGCCAGTGCGCTCATCGGCATCATCGCGACCGGCCTCGACAAGAAGATCGATGACCTCCGCCGCGGCCGCAGTTTCGTGGTTGAGCGGGGCCACACCGCGATCCTCGGCTGGTCGCCCCGGATCTTCACCATCATCTCCGAGATCACGATCGCCAACGAGAACCATCCGGGGCTCGCAATCGTGGTGCTGGCCGACCGCGACAAGACCGAGATGGAGGAGGAGATCCGCAGCCGAGTTCCCGACGTGCGCAAGAGCAAGATCGTGGTCCGGTCCGGTGAGCCCTCCACGCCCAGCGAACTCGGCATCGTGAACATCGACGAAGCCAGGTCGGTCGTCATTCTCGGCGCCGACGGGAGCGACGCCGAGGTCGTGAAGACGGTGCTGGCCTTGGCCGCCCGCGGAACCGCGATCGGTCGCGCCAACGTCGTGGCCGAAGTGACCGATCCGCGCACCGCTCGGGCCCTCGACGCGTCGTTCGGCCGAAGTGTGCTCACGGTTGAGTCCGCCGAGGTTGTCGCCCGAGTCACCGCTCAGTCGTGCCGCCAGGCCGGGCTCAGTGTGGTCGTACAGGAACTGCTCGACTTCGACGGCGACGAGATCTACTTTGCCGACGCCGCACCGCTCGCCGGACGCACCTTCGGCGAAGCACTCAACGCCTATGAGACTTCAACCATCATCGGTCGGCGGGCGGCCGACGGCACGATCACCATTTGCCCGCCGATGGAGACGGTGTTCGAAGTTGGCGACCAGGTGATCGCCGTGTCGGAGGACGACGACACGATCGTTGTGGGGCCGTTTCGGGCCGTGGAGCCGGTGGATCCCCGAGACGCGGGGCAAGTCTTCGTCGACAGCGAGCACATCCTCATCGTCGGCTGGAACAGCCTGGGAGCCAAGATCCTGCGCGAGCTCGACCAGTTCGTTGCCGCGGGTTCGAAGGCCGACATCCTTACCGACGCCGCACTGGCACGACCCGGGGATCGTGAGATTTCGGGGCTCATCAACATTGAAGCGACGGTCACCGCCAGCGAGGATGAAGCCGACGAACTGCCGCTTCTCGCCGCCACCGTCCACTACAGCTCGGTGATCATCCTCGGCTACAAACGCGTGCTCTCGCCGGCGGATGCCGACGCTCGGAGCTTGCTGGCCATGCTCCTCATCCAGCGGGGCCTGACTGACGCTGCAGAGCAGCGCGGGCCCCGGGTGATCGTGGAACTTCTCGACGCCAAAGCAGCCGAGCTCGCCGTCGTCTCCGGTGCCGACGACTTCGTGGTCAGCGATGCCCTCGCCAGCCTCATGATGTCGCAGCTTTCCGAACACCCTGAGCTATCCGAGGTCTATCGGCAGATCTACACGGCAGCGGGCAGTGCGCTGCACATGGAGACGGCCGGAGCATTCGTGGGCGCGGGGCAACTGACCTTTGCGCAGGTGGTGGCCACCATCGCCGCCCACGGACGACTGGCCATCGGCTGGCGAAGGGTGGTCGACGGCGAGGCCGAAGTGGTGGTGAATCCCGCCAAATCCTGCCCCGTCACGTTCGGGCCCGACGACCACATCGTGGTCATCGGCTGACGGAACCACCCCCAAACCGGTTTTGGTCTCCCGTACGCGTCAGTTCTGAAGCGTCTCAGAGACCAGAACGCGGGGCTTGGGGCGGGTAGGTTGGCTGCATGAGTCGTGCCCTTGCCGGGGAGGAACGAGCCACCATCGTCGACCTGTTCACGGCCCTCGGTCCCGATCACCCCACGTTGTGTGCGGGGTGGACCAACCACCACCTGGCCGCCCACTTGGTGGTGCGGGAGTGGAAACCCAAGGCCGCCCTCGGCATCGTGGTTCCCAAACTCGCCCACTGGCACGACGACGCCGTTGCGGCAGCCGTACGCGACCGGCCGTACGCAGACCTCGTCGACCGCATCCGCCGCGGCGCACCATTCTGGTGGAAGCCGGGCGAAGGGTTCACCAACCTCACCGAGTACTTCGTCCACATCGAAGACGTTCGCCGCGGCGCCGGCGACAACACGCCCCGCCCGAAGGCCGAGGTCGGGCCGGTCGAGGCCGTGATCTGGAAGATGCTCGGGAGGGGCGGCAAGTTGGCGGCCCGCAAGGTGAATGGGATCGGGGTCGACCTCGTGAACGATCGGGGCGACGTGATCGCAGCGAAGGCTGCTCCGGCCGGTGGTGAAGTGGTGCAGATCGTGGGCCGACCGGGCGAGATCCAGCTCTATCTCTACGGGCGAAAGGGCGCCGCCAACGTGGCGTTGCAAGGCCCGTCCGCCGCGGTGGATGTGCTCGAGGCCGCAGCGCTCGGCATCTGATGTCGGGAGCGGGGCGACGGCTGTCGACCGTCAGCCCGCCGGAGGCGCGGCGGCATTGAAGTAGCCGACGACGTCGAGGATGACGTCGATCGTTCCGGCGTTGTTGAACACCTTGATACGCCCCTGACTATCCACCCCGACGATCACGAGGTTCGCTCGCACGTCGCCGGCCGGCAGGTTGAGGTTGGAAGCAACGGGTGGTGTGACGGCATCCGCGGGGAACACGGAGAGGTGGGTGTTGGCGGAGGGCGCAACGGCGGTGAGGTTCACCACGACGGCCTTCACGCCGGCTGGCACCGTGGTGGTGCCGCCGGTGACCGTGAGGGTGCGAGTCTCGCCCGCGGCCCACTTGGTGGGCGTGGTGCCCACCCCTCCCGGTCGGCTGTCGACCACCCGATGAGGAACGAGCGACGTGAACTCCCCCTCTTCGTCGCCCAGCGCCAGCGGCGCGAGCGGCGCCGGGGCGGGCACGGTGAAGTAGCCGACCACATCGGCGATCACCTGGGTGTTGCCGGAGTTGTTGAACACGGATACCCGCCCGGCGTTGGCCCCGCCCGTGCCAAGCTTCACCACCACGAGGTTGGCGGAGTCCACTCCCTGGAAGATGTTGAGGTTCGAGGCGGTTGGCATGGTGACTCCCGCCGGGAACAGCGTGAGGTGGGTGCCTTGTGTGGCGTTGGCGCCGGTGACGTTGAGCACGACTGCGGTGGCGTCAGCGGGGGCCGGCGAGGTGCCACCCGCCGCGAGGAACGTGCGGGTTTGGGCCGCGGTCATCGGGCCGGTCGTGGTGCCGGTGCCGTCTCGGGTATCGAGGATGCGCTGCGGCACGGTGGGGTGGTAGAGCCCGGCGTTCACATCAGCGGAGAAGTACCCCACGACGTCGGCGATCACGTGCGTGTTGCCCGAGTTGTTGAAGATGTTGATCTGGTCGGCCGTGCCGATCACTGCGGTGACGAGGTTTGGCCTGCTGGTGTTGGCCGGGAGGTTCAGCGTCGAGGCATCGGGCTTCGCAGACCCGGCGGGCCACACCGTGAGGTGGGTCACGGCGGTGTTGTTCGTGGCCGTCATGTTGAGGACGACCGCGGTGGCGTCGGCAGGGACGGTGGTGGTGCCACCCGTGACGGTGACGGCTCGGGTGGAGCCGGGCGTGAACGGGCCGATCGTGGTGCCGGTGCCGTCCCGGCTGTCGACGATCCGCTTCGGCGTGATGCCGGTGAATCGCGTGCGGGAAGGAACCTGCGGCGTTGCCGCCAGGGAGGGAGCGGATGCCGGTCCCGTGCCCACGGCGTTGGTGGCCGTGCCGACAAAGGTGTAGGGCGTGCCGTTGGTGAGGCCGCTGATCACGCAGGCCAGCGCACCGGTGGTGGTGCAGGTGGCGCCGCCAGGGCTCGCCACGACGGAGTAGCCGGTGACGGTCGATCCGTTGTTGGCGGCGGCGCTCCAGTTCACGGTTACCTGTCCGTCGCCCGCAAACCCGATCACCCCGGTAGGTGCTCCGGGAACGGCGGCCGCCGTGATCTGCGTGGAGGCGACGATGGTGTTGGTGGCCACGCAGGACATGGCCGCCGTTGCCCCGCCGATGAGCGTCCCGGCCGCCAGCCCGACCTTGAACTCGAGGTTGAACGCCGCCGGGCCGGGGCGGAGGTGCACGATGCTGCCGGGTGCGGCGGTGGTGGCGTCGGCGGCGAAGTTCACCGTGGCGGTGAAGGGAGCACGGGCGGGGAGGGCTCCGGGCGGCGGGCTGTCCTTGTAGGAGCCGGTGAAGATCGGCCCGGCCATCGAACCACGCACCGAGGCGTTGCCGTTGATCGCCGACGCGCTCACCGGCGGCGCACTTCCCGGTGCGGACGAGGCCGACGGCGTGCCGTTGAGCACCGTGCCTGTAGGTAGCGGGATGTCGGTCGAGAACGAACTGACGCCGATCTCCAGGTACGCCGTGGCGCTCGCTCCCGGAGCTTGGGCCTCGATGGCGGGCACCACCGAGGTGGCGAGCACGCCGTTCGCCACGATTTGGAGGTCGATGCTGAGCGGCACCTGATAGGAAATCGTTCCCCCCGGAGCCACGCTGGCCGTGGCCACCACGTCGGTGGGCAACGTGAGCACGAATGGTGTGGTGGAGAGTTGGCCGGCGACGGCGGTGTTGATCAGGTCGTTGCCGCCCACCAGCGGGACCACGTTGCTGGCGGAGCAGGTCTGCACGATATCGACGGGCACCGCTCCGGCCGGTGACGCGGCGACGACGGCGAGACTGCCGGCAAGAAGTGCCGTGGCTGCGACAGCCAAACTGGCGACGGATCGAGGGCGACGGTTCGCCCACCTTGGGATGGCCACGGGAGTCCCCCTGGGGTCACACGAGCAACGGACCCATGCCGCCGCTGAGGTTGCTGACCCTACCCTGCCCCCACGCCCTTCCGCTTCCGGTTGGAAATTCGTCGGGACATGTCAACCGGCCGCCGGCCGTACGGTGTGTATCTGCGTGAGCGAAATCCGCACGCTGCCCCTCGAGTTCGACGAGCTGTTCCGTCGTGAATACCCGAGGATGCTGCACGCCTCCTTCCTGATCGTCGGCAACCGTGAGGACCCCGCGACATCGTGCAGGAGGCATTTGCCCGGTTGATCGTGCGATGGGACCGTGTGTCCCAGTACGACCTGTCGGGGGCATGGATTCGCTCCGTCACCGTGCGCCTCAGCGTGCGGTCACGGCAGCGGACCCGGCGATTCGAGCTGCTTTCGGACGATGTTCTCGTGCACGAGGCCTCGCCGCTGGCGACGAGCGCAAACGGGCAGGAGGACGACCGCATCACGGTCGCCCACGCGCTCGGCGAGCTCTCCGCCATGCAGCGAGCCGTGGGGGTGCTCCACCACCTCGACGGGATCGACGTCGGGGAGGTGGCGCGCACACTTCGGGTTCGCCTGGGCACGGTCAAGACCCACTTGTTCCGCTCGCGCCAACACCTGGCGCATGCCCTCGCAGAGGACCCAACCTCTGTCTGAACCATCTTCCTTCGATTCGCTGTGAGGTCGGCGCTCGACGACCTCGACCCTTCCGACGGCCGCGCCCCGATGCCCGGAGTGCTCTCCGGCGTCCGGGGCCAGGCCGATTCGATCCACCGCCGCCAACGGATGCAGCACGCTGCGGCCGGCGGCATCGGCGCATCGCTGTGGCTCGTGCTTTTGCTGGTGGTCGTCCTCCGGCCCCAGTCGACACCGATCACCATGGTGCCGGCCACGAACCCCACGGGATCGACGTCCAACGCCACGGGATCGAGCGTCACCCAACCCGGATCACCCCCGATCCGACGCACCTACGAGCTGCCCGCCAACTTCCGCGCTACCTCCCTCGTTGCCGCCAAAGGTTCGCTCTGGATTGGCGGCACGCCAGCGGGAGACGGCAACGGCATCTTCCGTCTCAACCCGGTTTCGGGCCAGATCGAACGGGCCTACGACACGTCGGACCCGGTGATCGACGTGGTGCTCGCCGGCCGGAAGATCTACGCCCTCACCGCGCTCCTCGAATCGGCGGCATCCGGGCCGGTCACGGATTCGAGGCTCTTCGAGATCGACCCCGAGACCGGTGAGATGCACCCGGTTCTCGACTTCGCGGGAAGCATGCGCCGGACCCTCGACGGTTCAACCGAGGCCGTGATCATCGCCGACGCCGACGGTACCGTCATCCGATTCGATCTCGGCGCCCGCTCGGTGAGTTGGAAGGTGACCGTGCCGAGCTCCAGCGGCCCCGGCATGCCTTCGGTCGGCCACGCCCTCGACGGGACGATTTGGCTCGGCTACGACACCGCCGCGTTCCACCTGAACCCCGACGGCACGATCAAGGAGACCTACCCGAACCCCGCCGGGGCGCGGCAGGCCCAGGTTGCCGGCAACCTCGGCGCTCTCTGGATTGCCTGGGCGAGCACCGACGAGGTGGGCGGCGATCCCATTGAGCTCCGCGCCGGCGACACCGGAGCGGCCCAACGCTCATCATCGTTTCGCACCCCTCCGATCGCCGGAGCCATGCGTCCGACCGACGAAGGGCTTTGGGTCTCCCTCGAACCCGGCGAGGGCACCTCGCCAGAGTCCGTGTTCATCCTCGCCACGACGCTGGAACCCGCGACCCCTCCCGTACCCGGCGTGGTCGCCTACGCCGGCAACGGATCCGTGTGGACAATCATCGACGACCACACCATCGTCGAGATCGACTCCACCGGCATCTCCATGCTCCCTCGCTGACCACTCCATTTCCGCCCGCCCGATCGGTTGGGCAGGAGCCCCGTTTCCGCCGAACGGTTGAGCAGGAGCCCCGTCAGACGCAACGCTCCTGCCCAATCGATCAGCGAGTGGGCCGAGTGGTACCCGGCTCTGCGGGCACTCCGGCTTGGAAGGGCCGGCACTGGTCGGCCGGACTCCTTTCGGAGGGCGGACGGACCGTCGGCCCGGCCAACGGGAGGTCGATGAGCGGCCCGGTGGCGGCACCCGAATCCGGACTTGTGTTCGGGATGATCGCGGCCTCCCCCACCTCCAACGTGTCCGCACGGAACGTCACCCGCTCGGTCTTCGTACAGTACACAACCTCAATCGCATCCGTGCCCACCAATCGCACCCACACCGGCTCCCGGTCCCCCCGAAACACCGCGACCAGTTCGATCTCGTCAGTCGGCTCCCCGGCAGCATCGATCCTACGCAGGTACACCTCCTCCCACACTTTCCCCGGGATCCCGTCCCACTCGACTAGTTGGAGGGCGACATCGGACCTGGGCCGCGACAGCAGACGTTCACCCCGAACCGTGGACCACGGGCCCAACAAACCAGCGACGAGCGGCAATGCCGCTACCAGCGCAAAGACCGGCACGGGCACAACGGTGCGAACGCGAGGCCACATCCTCGGGGGCAAAATGGCCGAGAGCAGCGCACCCCCAAGAAATATCGCGACCACCACCTGGAGTCCCTGGGGCAGGGAGGACACCATCGGCTCAACCGGCCACTGATTGCCCCGGGTCCGCGTCAGGACAACGATGGATTCCCCGAGAACAATCACCGCCGCAAACCTTGGCCACCATGGGAAGGTGCGGCGAACAGGAGCCGACACCCCCGCGGGACCAGCTTTGGCCACGGACCCACCGGCTTCGGGCAACATCTCGTGCGTGCGCGGCTCGGCCCCGCGCCGTCGACCCTCAATCCGCACGCTCGTCGACGACCGGGGAGCGAACGGAACCACCAGGGAAGGGTACGCCACCGCCGCCGCTCACGGCCGGCACGACCCACGCCCGTGGCGGTGCGGCAAACGATCGGCCAGAGCCCGAACGGTTGGGTGGGGACGGTTGGGTGGAAGCCCCGTTAGGCACAACGCTCCCGCCCACACGATCCCCCAGGAGGCCGAACGGTTGGGTGGGAGCCCCGTTGGACGCCACGCTCCCGCCCACACGATCCCAAAGGGCGGGGCGCCCGATCGGTTGGGCAGGAGCCCCGTTTCCGCCGAACGGTTGAGCAGGAGCCCCGTCAGACGCAACGCTCCTGCCCAATCGATCAGCGAGTGGGGGCGGGGGCGATCGGCGGGCGGACCGGAAGTCAGGGGCCAGAGGTCAGGAAGCGGGGGCGGGGGCGCCACGGTCAGAGCGGAGAATCTCGAAGGCTCGGTCGAACAAGGCGGGCATGTCGTCGGGCGACAGGCCGGCGAGGATCTCGTTGAGCGTGCGGAGCACCGTGCGGGAGGGGCTGAGGAACCAACGGCCGTTGCGTTCGCGCACCACGAACGTGGGGAAGGATCGGCCCAGGCCCACCCACACGGTTACGGCACCGAACCGTTGGCCGGCCACAGAAGGATCGATTGGGGTGCTGACGTCACCATCGCAGTGGGTGAGCAGGGCCGGGTCGCCGGAGCCGTCATCGTCGGGGCGGCGGTGCTCGAAGGTGAGGCAGTTGCCGTCGTAGTAGGCGTGCACCTGCTCGTTCCGGTCGCGCCATCGACCATCGAAGCGGGTGACCGTGACCTGCCGCTCCTCACCCGAACCCGTCGCCCGAACCTCCACCTTGGGCGGAGGGAAGCCGAAGCCCTCGTCCTCCACCCACCGTCCGCCGGCGCGTCGCATCGAAGGGACGAAGAGCGGCCCGGCCTCATAGAGGGCCCGTTGCTCCTCGGGTTCCACGATCGACAATGCCCGGCCGGGGTCGAGGTCGGACGCCGCTTTGAAGAGATCGGTCACCACTTCCTCGGGTGTGTTCGAGCCGATGGCGAAGGGGCCGACGGTCCACGACGGAATCGGGCCGGAGGGGTCGCGCACGAGATCGACGATCGTCTCGAACAAGCTGACGTGCCAGCCGCCCCCTTCACGGATGGCGATCAGCGTCGTGGGCCTGGTGGCGAGGTCGACATCGATCGGCTCCCCGGAAGCCGGCAACGAACGCCCCGATGCCTCCCCGAGGAGAGATCGAGCGGTCTCCGACAAGGGCAAATCGCCCATCGTCCCCACGACACGGCCGCCGGTGACCGTCGCCCTGGCGACATCGTGGTTGAGCAGCACGCTCGTCGAGCGCAGCCCTTCGAGACGCAGATCGTGACCTGGACCGAACGCTGCACCCAACGAAGCCGCAGGGGCGATGCCGAGCCGGCCGAGGTGGCCCACGAGTTCGGGAAGCGACGGTGCCAACGCATTGCGCTCTGCTGGCGGAAGGGCGTCGAGCGCGGCACGCAGGTCGCCCTTCACCAGCGCTTCGAGCATCACGGCTGCCGCGGCATCGGGGTGGACGGCGCCGTCGTTGGTGTTCATCGCAACGACGGCAGCGACCGACGAGACGGTGACCAGGACAAGCACCAGCGCAATCACCATCGAACGCGACAGGGATCGTGGCCACAGTAGCGACGACGAGCGCGGGCGTGCCGCTGAACGACCGTCGTTGGATGGGGCAGTACGCGGCATCGCTGCTATTCGACGCCATCCGGGCCCTCGGAGCAAGGCAGGCCCAAAAATCCGTTTGGCGGACAGGCTTGTTAAGACAAGAACCGAACATTGTCTAGTGTGTTGTTCATCCGCCGTTCAGGTGGGGTCCACCACCACGAAAGCTACGCCGATGCCCCGCAACCGCATGTCCCGACGAGCCTTTCTCGGCGGCACCGCCGTCACCGCCGGTGCGCTCTGGACACCTGGCCTCTGGAACGCGGCTCGCGCCGGGGCCCTGAACACCACGCTCGCTCTTGCCATCAACCCCACCGGCACCACGCTTCAGGAGACGATCGTTCGTGCTTCGGCCCTCGGCTACAGCCGGCTCACCACTGGCCCGGGATGGCCACTTGTCGTGCGCAACGAACTGGGCACGGCATCGGCCACGGCTGCGGTCAATCGAACGCCGATCGCATCGATCGTGCACCTCACCGACATCCACATCGTCGACGCCCAGTCCGCCGGCCGGGTGGAGTTCCTCGATCCCTTCGGCGAGCCGTACACCTCGGCGTTCCGTCCGCACGAGACACTCACCTGCCATGTGCAGTCGAGCATGGTCACCCGTCTGAACGCCATCGCCACCGGTCCCGTGACCGGCCGGGCCTTCGATTGCGCCGTGAGCACGGGCGACAACATCGACAACATGCAGTGGAACGAGATGACCTGGTTCATGGGCCTGCTCGATGGCGGACCGATGGCGGCCAACTCGGGGGCGGCGGGGGTCTACGAGGGAGTACAGCTCAACGAGTGGGCCGACGAGCGCTACTGGCATCCCGAGTCGGGCCAGACCGACGTGTTCAAGAGTGCACACGGATTCCCCGAGATCCCGGGCCTGCTCGACGCCGCGGTGTCCCCGTTCGTCACGCCGGCGATCGGGTGTGGGTGGTACGCCACCTATGGCAACCACGATGGTCTCATCCAGGGCAACCTCCCCACGGCCCAGGCCATCGACGACATCCTCACCGGCAATCAAAAGGTGACCGGCACCAAACCAGGCCAGGACACGCTCGGGTTCATCTTCGCCATGATCGGCAATCCCATCGGCGTGCGCGACGACATCAACAGCGGCCTCTACCCGAACCGCTCGGTCACCCCGGACCCGGCGCGCCGCACGGCAAGTACGCACGAATGGGTGCAGGCCCACCTCGATTCACCGGCGATCCCGGGCCCCCACGGCCACGGCTACACCGAAGACCACCTCGATCGTCCTGCCCTCTACTACCAGTTCGACATCGCGCCTGGGGTGGTGGGCATCTCGCTCGACACCGGCGGATTCAGTTCCGGCTCGATCGGCCAGACCCAGCTCGAATGGGTCGAGGCGGTGCTGCAGAGCGTGCACGCCCGCTACTACGACCGCGCCGGCACCACGGTTCAGACCGGACGCACCGATCATCTCGTGGTGTTGTTCAGCCACTTCAACGTGCGCTCCATGAACGGGTCCATCACGGACCCCTCGAATCCCGACGAACGCCGCTACCTCGGGGCGGAGCTGCTCGACGTGCTCCACCGCTACCCGAACATCGTGGCGTGGGTGAACGGGCACCACCACGTGAACCAGATCGAACCGCTGCCCGATCCGTCCGGCCGCACCAACGGCTTCTGGGACATCAACACCTGCTCCCATGTCGACTGGCCCGAGATGGCACGCATCGTGGAATTGGCCGACAACCACGACGGCACCCTGTCGATCTTCTGCACCATGGTGGAGCACGACGCTCCAGCCACCGTCCCCTACGACGACTTCTCCCTCTCCGGGCTGGCGTCCCTCAGCCGAGAGCTCTCGGCCAACGATCCCCAGAGCGACCTCAGCGCCCGACTCGGCCAGGCCAAAGACCTCAACGTGGAACTGGTGCTTCCGGCACCGTTTGATCTTTCGGACCTCAGCAACACCGCCCCGCCAGCGATGATCCCCGTCGGGTTGCCCACGCCGGTGCCCACGACCACGTCGACCGCCCCCGGCTCGAGCGCGCCAGTGGCCACGCCCGCCTTCACCGGCTAACCATCCGGCCGGTGATGGCGCGGACGGCGCTTCGGCGCATGCGGCCGACAAACACCTCGAAGGTGATGTCGGCGCGCGAGACGAACAATCGGGGTGCCCGTCGGTACCGATCGAGCCTGTGGTTGCCTTCGGCGATCGTCACTGGGAGACTCCCGACATGCCCGAGCGCACAATCCAACAAGCGGCCACTGCCAAGAAGGGGGGCTTCCTCCAGCGAAAGACTTGGCGTGACGGATCTTTCCGTCCACGGGTCGACGCCATCGCCACCCTGGTCACCGACAAGTCGGTGCTGGACCTGGGATGCGCTTCGGCCCGGAACCGGCCCGATTGGGTCCACGGTCAGATCGCCGCCCTTGCCACAAGCACCGTCGGAGTCGACCTGGACCGAGCGGCGGTCGAGGAATTGGTCGACCGAGGGTTCGATGTGCGGTTCGGCGACGCCGAGACGTTTCGGATCGACGAGCAGTTCGACGTGGTGTTCGCCGGCGAGATCATCGAGCACCTCGACTGCTTCAAGGGACTCTTCGAGACCGCCCGCGCCCACCTCAAGGAGGGGGGCGTCCTCGTGCTGACCACACCCAACGCTTTCGCATTCTCGAACTTCGTGTACCGGATCGCTGGGGAGGTGAAGGTGAACGGCGATCACACCTGCTGGTTCTGCGAGACCACATTGCAGCAACTGATCGAACGCCAGGACTTCTCTTGCGTTCAGATGCGGTACCTTCACTTCACCTCCCCGGGTCGTCTTCGAGGTCCGATCGCTGGCGCCGTGCGCCGGGTTCTGCCCGAGCGATTGGCTTGGTCGACGCTCATCGCCGTCGCTCAACCGAACATGACGCAGCCGTGACTCCTCCACCTCGACATGAGCGACCCGACCTCGCCGTGGTGCCGGCGGCAGCTCGGCCTGGATTGGAAGCGTGAAGCGCACAGGGATACGAACCGATGCAACGAAGCATCTTGTGGAACGGTGGCGAGTCGCGAGTCCATATCTCGGGCTATCGCCACGCCGGTTGACCACCCTGGTCGGTCTGTCCTTCACCAAGGCTGTGGCAGAGGTGGTGGTGCTCGTCGTCGTTGCCAAGGTTGCGTTTGCCTTGGCCGGCCCCGACTCGGCCGACCTCACTGTCTCGCTTGGACCAATTCGAGACTTCTCACTCTCGCCGCGGCAGGCGATCCTGGTCGCACTCCTCTCGGCGCTCACCATGTTCTCCGCCGCGATGGCGATCGCCGCGCTCGCAGCTCGCGCCGCCGCTTCGGGCGCGGCTACAGCTCGAACCACAATCCTGCGATCCTTCTCCTCGGCGTCGTGGGAGGTTCAAGCCCGCGAACGCACGGGCAACCTTCAGGAGCTGGTGACGAACCAATTGGCGCAGGTGACCGTCGGAGTGGCCGTCGCCGTGAACAGTGCGACGGCAGCACTCAGCCTCGCAGCACTACTTGTCGGGGCCCTCGCCGCCAACACGACTGCGGCGATTCTGATGATGGCGTCTGTCGGGGCGATCTCACTGGCGATGCGACCCTTGCGCCGCATCACGAAACGCATCTCCAAGCAGCGATCGCAAAACGATCAGGAATTTGCCACGGGCGTGACCGAAGCCGTCAGCATCGCCCTCGAGGTGCGGGTGTTCGGTGTCGGCGATGCAGTCGAGGGACGGACACGTAGTGCCATTGAGGCGTGTCAGACCAGTATGCGTCGCCTGCTTCGGATGCGAGGCTTCGTGCCCGCCGTGTTTCAGGCCAGTGCCACCCTTCTCGTGCTCGCCGGTATGGCCTTTGTTGTCTTCGCCCAACTCACCAGCATCAGTGGACTTGCCGTCGTCGCCTTGCTCTTCGCCCGAGCGCTTTCGTATGGGCAGATGTTCCAGTCGGCCCTGAACCAGGTCAGCGAACTCACGCCATTCGTTGCCGAACTCCACCGCTACGAGCAGCACTACACGAGTGCGCAGATCTCCACCTCCGGAGCGGAGGTCGAGCGTATAGGCGACCTCGATTTCCTCAACGTGACGTATTCGTATGGCGACGGCGAACCGGCCATCCAGGACCTGACCTGTTCCTTGCGCGCCAATGAGCGAATCGGATTGGTTGGACCGTCTGGGAGCGGAAAGTCAACGTTTGTGCAACTTCTGCTCCGACTACGCGAACCCGATTCGGGCCTGTTCACCGTCGATGGATGCCCTGCCGACCAGCTCTCGCTTCAGAGTTGGTACCAGCGGGTCGCCATAGTCCCCCAGTTTCCCCATCTCATCGAGGGATCGGTCGGGGAGAACATCGCCTTCTTCCGCGATGTGTCCCAGGAGCAGATCGTCGAAGCCGCCAAACGGGCCAACATCCACGAGGAGATCGTGGCCATGAGCGCCGGCTACGACACCCTCGTGAGCGGATCTGGCGGAGCCATCTCGGGTGGCCAGGCACAGCGAATCTGCCTCGCCCGGGCCCTCCTCGGCACGCCGGACGTTCTGGTGCTCGATGAACCAACGAGTGCCCTCGATGTCCGATCCGAGGCGGCTGTTCAGCGGACCCTCGACGAGATGACAGGATCAGTCACCCTCGTGATCATTGCCCACCGCATGTCGACCATCCGTCACTGCGACCGGATCATGGTGATCGATGGAGGGCGACTTCAGGCATTCGACACGCCGGAGGTGCTCCTCCAACAGGAGAGCTTCTTCAAAGAGGCGTACGACCTGAGCCAGGGCTGAAGTCCCCACATCGCGAAGCCCTACCCAATTCGGAACCTCAGGTCAACGAGCGAAGTCCGAAGCCCCGTGGCCCAATCCTCGCTGGAGTCGCTCGCTGGCGGACACCATGGACTTCACCGCGGAGTTCGTGTCCTCCACCGCTGATCACGAGTGGTTCCAGCCGTCGAGGAGGACGGGGCCGGACGACAACCCGACCGCCCCTTCGATGGCGTCGGCAGCCAGGGCCGCCGCCTCGGACCCACCGACTTCGCTCCATTCCGCGGCGAAGTTGGCCCGTTCCTCCGAGGTGACGGTCGAGCGGGATGCGACCGCATCGGCCACAGCTGTGGCGAGTGTGTCGGACGACGAGACGACGTCGACGTGTGGTGCGGTGATGAAGGGGTACAGCGGTGCGGAACCGACCGGGCAGAGGTCGATCACCGGGAGCCCAAGGGCCAGGGCCTCCAGGCCGAGGCCACTGCTGTCTTGGATCACCGCTGCCGCTCCCACTTCGGCCAGTCGGCCGAACGTGGACGGCGCAGGGTTGAAGACCCAAGATGACGGGCACTGGGCGCGCAGCGCGTCGCGGTCCATGCGGGGATGCGGCGCCACCTCCACGCGCTCGATCCCGGCATCTCGCACCACGGCAACGGCGGCCTCCACTCGCTCGGCACGGTGGGCCGACACGGCGAACACCACGTCGTCACGCGTGGGCGCGGCCACGGGGGGCCAGTGCGACAGGCTGGGGTCGCCGGCAATCGAAAGGCGGCCTTCGTCGACGCCGAGTCCGGCGTAGAACGCCACCTCGGCCGGGCCCCGAAGGAGTGCCTTGTGACAGGGAAGGTCGCGGTAGTAGAAGACGTCAGCCACCGGCGCGTGGGGCACGTATACCGTGGTGATGCCACCAACATCGTGCGCGGCATGGAGCATGGCTCGGCTGGCGCTGTTGTGCTGCGACGCCACCACCAGCACCCGTGCACCGGTGTTTCGGAGCAACCACCGCGTGCGTTCGATCACGATGGCCGTCCGGAGGATCTCGTCGCCCACACCACTGGGGAGCGGGGCGCCCACTGCGCTGAAGAACCGACGCGCCTCTTGCGTGAGGGTGGCCGCCCGGCGCCGCGCCTTCGCCAACGTGATCCCTGAGAGCGGGGTCCACGCGGGAACCACCGCGGGGCCACGACGTTGCTCGAGTTCGGCGACGATCGGGTCGAGAACCCGCAGGTTCTGGCGACTCGTACTGGCCGCCAGCACGGGGCCGACCAGCCGGATTCCCGGGCCTTTGCTTCGGCTGCGGGCCCGCACCAGATTCCGGCCGATAGAAACCGCCGACCGCGCCGGCCCGGCATCGTCGGCCACGAAGATGAAGTCGGTGAGCACCATCCCGAAGAACGGCAGCAGCACCTGCGCCAGCTCATCTTCCCCTCGTTCACGACCGAACCGTCGCACTGCGGCGATGCGCCGGGCGTCCTCTTTGGTACGTGCCGTGTCGTCGAGCAGGGACGTCGGCACGTCAGATGCGGGGTGCGTACAGGGAGCTCTGGATGACGGGGTAGTTGGTGGGCGTGAGCGCCACCACCTCAATCGCTCCGGGCATTCGGGAGAACTCGTCGATCACGCGCACCATCTCATCATGGCGAGGATCGCCGGCGGGATACCCGTCCGCTCCGGCGAGCAAGATGCGCTGAGCACCGGCCGACACCGCCAAACCGAAGGCGTAAGCGATGGCGAGCAGTGCCGGTGAAGTGCAACCGGTGGGGGTAACGGCGAACCCGGTGTCGCCGATCGAGATGCCGTAGTCGAGGGCCTCGAGCGACGCCGCCGCAGATCCCAGCACCGCATCGATCGTGGCCTGCGGCGCGATCAGCGGGGCGCTCAGCTCGCGCAACAGGCCCGCCTCGATCATGATCCGGGCGGGGTGACACGCCACGTAGGCGGTCACCAACTCATCGGGAATCGGCGGTCGGGCGTTGAGGCACACCACGGCCGGCTCGGTGCGCAGGATGTAGCGGACCAGCTCGTCTCGATGGGCTTCGATGCTCGGTCCGGATGCGACGACGAGCATGTCACGCCCGGCGAGCCAGCCTGTGGCGACCCAGGTGCCGGCGGCACCGGCGCCGGTGACACCCCCGAGACCGGCCTGCCGCAGCCGCTCGGCGTCGTAGGAGTGGCTGTCGAGATCCTTGAGGACCTCCAACGCGTGCACGATGTCGGCCGCGCCATAGCGGTCGTCGGCCTGCATCATCTGCACGTAGGTGGGGTGGACTTCGTACGCCGCCGACATGAAGTAATGCAGGTTCGTGCCCCAGCCGTAGGTGCGGCGGAGGTCGCCGAACTCGTGCTCGGTGACTTCGACCAACGCCGCCGGGTGGTACTGATCGGCGCCCGCCTCTACCAGTTCGAACAGGAGGAAATCGGTGCGAGTGTTGCCCGCGCCGCGACCCATGCCGAGGATCGTGGCATCAAGCCAGGTGGCCCCGCGCTCGGCCGCCGCCAATGTGTTGGCAAGGGCTCGACCGCAGTTGTCGTGCGTGTGGACACCGACGGCACCGGGCCATCCGGCACGGAGCGCGTCGAGGCACCGCTCCACATCGGCGGGGCGCATGTTGCCGAGTGAGTCGGCGAAGTAGAGCGCTTCCACCGTCCCCCAGGACGCGATCTCGGCACCCAGTTCCGTGATCACCTCGGCCGGATACCGGCTGACCTGCATCAGGTTGAGCGCCGCGACATAACCGAGCTCGCGCAACCGCGCCAGCGCGGCCTGGCAGGCCGGCACTTCCTTCACGTGAGCGGCGATCCGTACCAATCCGACCGGCGACTCGGAGGCAGGGGCGAACAGGGCGTCAACCGCCGCCGCCGCGCCGTCCCGGTGGTTCACCAACTCGGAGGCGTTGGCCATGACCCCGAGGGTGACGCCGTCAGGGATCTTCAGTGATTCGAGAAAATCGTCGGTGGAATAGGCGTAGGGCCCCAGGAACGTGGGCTGGGGAAACCCGCGGAACCCGATCTCGACCACATCTACACCCGCCGCGCCCACCGCGGCGAGGTAACGCTCCACGTCGGTGCTACGGAAATCCCACTGGTTGTAGTAGCCGCCATCGCGAAGCGTGCAGTCGATCACACAAAGCTGTTGGGGGTCGATCGTCATGGTGTCGGGCTCATGGTGTCGGGCTCATGGTGTCGTGCTCATGGTGAGGTGGAGGGGGACGGTGGTCGCCGTGGGTGGGGCGGATGCGACGGCTGCGAACGTGGTGAGACGCCCACGCCATCGTACCTGCGCCATCAGCGGCCGTCGCCCGTGCCCGGCCGCGGGTTCTCCGATGGCAAGGGCGGCTCCAAACAGGGGGTCGCGCGGTTGAGCACCAGGTTGAGCCCAACGAGGTTCGGGCGAACGACCACGCCGGCCGGGAAGGGCGACACCGCATCCGAGCGCACAACCCCGACGAATCGCACACCCGTCACTCGTGCCGCTTCGAAGTCCGACCAGGCATCCCCGACGAACACCAGGTCGAGGGGATCAACATCGTGGATTCGTAGCACCTCGCCAATCACTCCCGGCTTTTCGTGGGGGAACCCGAAGCACCCCGTGAAGTGGTGGGCCAAGCCTCGTTCCCGCACCGTGAAGTTCAGCTCCTCGTGTGGCGATCCCGACGCCACGTACAACGGCCGGTCGGCTGGGTTGCCCTCGAGGAATTCCTGGGCGCCATCGACCATCGGGCACCGCAGGACTTCGTCGAGCACCAGGGCGGAGTACGCCTCACCCAACTCTCGGCTTCGCTCCGCACTGAGGGGCAAGTCGAGGAACTGCTCGTAGATCATCTCGAACTTGCGGTAGCGACTGATTCCCCCCAGACGCTCGTGCAACGCAACGACGTCATCCACGATGTGAGGATGGTCAGCAAACAACGCTCCGAACGCCCACGTCTTGATCCGATCGGACTGGAGCACCACACCGTCGAAGTCGAGCACCACCGCACGGGGGTACCCTGTGGTCATCGTTCGCTCCTCGGTCGTGGTAGCGACGGTCGGCTCGGGACCGCGAAGTATCGGCGTTGCACCGGGAACGACCCTACCCGCCCCTCTCCCTCCGCCGACACCCGCATCGGTTGACGCTCATCCCCAAAGGTTCCCTGTGGACGACATCCCAACGAACGACACGACGATCGCGGTGGTGATTCCGGCCCGCTACGAATCGAGTCGGTTCCCCGGCAAGCCGCTCGCGCTGATCGCCGGGCGCTCGTTGCTCGCCCGCACCTGGAATCAGAGTTGCCGGGCGTTCGGCCCGGACCGGGTGTGGGTGGCGACCGACGACGACCGCATCGTCGATCACGCCGATGCGGAGGGGATGCAGTGGGTGCGCACCTCGTCCGACTGTCTCACCGGGACCGACCGCGTGGCGGAGGCGTCGCAGCAGATTCCCGCCGACATCTACGTCAACGTGCAAGGGGACGAACCGCTGGTGGAACCCGTCGATATTCGCCGAGTGGCCGAAGCCGCACGCGCGCACCCCGGTTCCGTGATCAACGCCATGGCGCCGATCCTCACGGAAGACGATTTCCGTAGCTCGTCCGTGCCGAAAGTGTTGGCCGCCCCCGATGGTCGGCTGCTGTTCATGAGCCGGGGTGCGGTGCCGACCACGAAGTCGTTGACCTTCGAGCGAGCCTGGCGCCAAGTGTGCATCTATGGGTTCACGGCTACAACCCTCATGCGGTTCGCCGATCACGGCCAGAAGACGCCGCTCGAGGCCATCGAAGACATCGAAATCCTGCGGTTCCTCGAACTCGGAGTTCCGGTGTGGATGGTGGACGCAAGCGACAACTCCGTGGCCGTCGACTACCCGGCCGACGTGGCCCGAGTGGAGGCGATCCTCGCCCTGCGAAACCCCCCGGAGTTGTAGGCGTCGGCCCGAGAACAAGCGGTGCCGTCGGGAAGCGGGCCGGCGCACCCAACCTGGCCACACCGATGGGGGAACCACCAACGTTCAGTCGCCCTCGACGTTGCGGCGACCCTCCAAGGCCCGACCCAACGTGAGCTCGTCGGCATACTCCAGGTCGCCGCCGACGGGCAGGCCGCTGGCAATTCGGGTGACGCGCAACCCGAGCGGTTTGAGCAGCCGGCCGAGGTACATCGCTGTGGCTTCCCCTTCGATGTTCGGGTTCGTGCACAAGATGACCTCCTTCACCCCTTCCGGTTCGAGACGGACGAGGAGCTCCTTCACCTTGAGTTGGTCCGGCCCGATCCCGTCCATCGGACTGATCGCACCCTGGAGCACGTGGAAGCGACCGGAGTACTCCCCGGTGCGTTCGACGGCGATGATGTCGCGCGGTTCCTCCACCACGCAGAGCATCGTGGGGTCGCGGCGGGGATCGGTGCAGAAGCTGCACTCCGGCCCTTCACTCACGTTGAAGCAGCGCTGACAGAACGCCACGCGGTCCTTCACGATGGTGATGGCGTCGGCCAACCGCATGGCATCTTCGCGGGTGAGCTTCAAAAGGTGGTAGGCGATCCGTTGTGCGGACTTGGGCCCGATGCCGGGAAGGCGCCCCAGTTCATCGATGAGATCCTGGACCGGCGGGGCATACCCGCTCATGCGCGGGGCAACGCCGGGTCCGGGTTGGCGTGTCCGTCGTCATCGTCATCGTCGTCATCGTCATCGTCATCGTCATCGTCATCGTCATCGTCATCGTCATCGTCGTCCTCATCCCAGTCGTCGTCGTCGTCTTCCTCGGTGCCGGCAGCCAGACCGCCGAAGAGCCCGCCCAGATCAAGGCCGCCGAGATCGAGCCCGCCCGCCATGCCCGCCAACCCGC
>Ga0105047_10002696_pt1 | contig 31493 bp, 28 predicted proteins | sample MAT04_FD_78384 | JGI IMG/M metagenome (GOLD analysis project Ga0105047, IMG submission 78384) | Freshwater microbial communities from Lake Fryxell liftoff mats and glacier meltwater in Antarctica - MAT-04 (megahit assembly) | ecosystem: Environmental > Aquatic > Freshwater > Ice > Liftoff... | reverse complement strand
TCACAGCGGACTTTCACCGCCTACATTTGCGCCGTGCCCGGCGCACCATCCGTCACGTTGTGACACCTTCTCCCGCAAACGGGAGAAGGTAATCATATAAGTTAGTTCGCTACGTTTTTCAGAACCTGTATAAAGGTTCCTAACTAACTTCAAGATACCTTCGAATTTTCCCTTCTCCACGTTGGGCTACTCTGTGCGGGAGAAGGTAATCATATATGCTGTCTTAGGGCTTAAAAAAATTAGTATTAGTGCTGATTTCTTCATCTAATCAACGCTGTTATGCGTGGGCAGGTCGCTTGTCGTTTACTCACCGTGCCAGCGATTCAATAATAGCCATACGCATAAACACGCCGTTTGTGACTTGTTGTAATATAAATGACTGCCTTCCATCAACGATATCACTGTCAATTTCAACTTCACGATTCACAGGCCCCGGATGCATAACCATGGCATCGGGTTTAGCCATTTTTAATGCTGCCGCAGTAAGGGCATAATGGGTACGGTAAGTTAGCCAGTCAAGTTGCTCATCATCTGCCAAACGTTCTTTCTGGACGCGTAAACAAATAACAACATCCGCACCAGAAATCCCGTCAGCCAGTGAATCGGTTACGGAACCAAAGTGAACGGTCTGTGGCTGCCATAATGGCGGCGCTACTAATGCCAATTCTTTAACTCCCATTAAAGCAAACAAGCATTGCAAAGAGTTGGCAACGCGCGAATGGCGTAAATCACCGACAATAGCAATTTTGAGCTGATCAATATCAGGTTTCTGCTCAATAATAGTCATCAAATCCAGCATAGCCTGACTCGGATGAGCATGTTTGCCATCACCTGCATTAATTACATGAGCCGTATTAACAGCCTGGTGCGCCAATTTTTGTTGCACGCCTTCCTGTCGGTGGCGAATAACGTGAAAATTAATTCCCATCGCGGCCAATGTATTGAATGTATCTTCAATGGTTTCGCCTTTGCATTCAGACGAATTATTGATATCGAGATTAATGACAGGGATAGAAAGATTCGTTGCCGCCAACTCAAAACTGACACGTGTGCGGGTGCTATTTTCATAAAACAGATTCGCCAGGCGGTAATCACTCAAATCGGGAAATTTTTTCGCACGTTTAAAATAAAATGAGCGCTCCAGAAGTCGAGCGACCTGTTGTTGGTTAAGCTGGCTTATTTCAAGAAAATGATTCATATTTTTCACTGTGGATGCTGTAGCCACTGCTCAAGAATGATGCAGGCGGCTATACTGTCTACCTGAGTGTTTTTAATTTTACGATATCCGCCCTGTTCAAACAACTGTGCACGGGCTTCTACTGTTGAAAGACGTTCGTCAACTAAATGAACCGGGAGAGAAAATCGTTGGTTTAACTGTTCAGCAAAATTCCTGGCGGCGGGCGTTGTGTATTGTTCACTATCATCAATATGAGTAGGTAATCCAACAACCAACGCTTTAGGACGCCACTCGTTAATTAATTTTTTAACAATCAGCCAATCGGGCACACCTTCTACTGCATCGACAGTTGTTAATGGTCTGGCGCTCAGAGTGACCCCTTGCCCTACCGCTACCCCAATGCGTTTATAACCAAAATCAAAACCCAAATATACACCTTCAAGCATGTAACAAACTCCACCTTACCAATCAGGCATGGCCAACATGCGAAGTTAATTGACTCATCTTGACGCCAATAGTTGACCCGGCATATTCCCAGCGCTGCGAAAAGGGAACATCATATAACAATTCAGGCTTGTAAGGACAGACAAGCCAGGTATTCTCCATGACTTCCTGTTCCAGTTGATTTTCTATCCAACCGGCATATCCAAGCGTAATCAGCGCATCTTTAGGGCCTATGTCCTGAGCAATGGCGCGAATGATATCGTTAGACGTAGTAACAGTGACATCATCACGTAAAGCCAAACTGGAACGCCATCCGCCCAAAGGTCGGTGAATAACAAAACCTCGTTCTGGCTGTACAGGCCCACCAAATAACAAAGGATGGAGGTTCTGCTCCAAACGAATTGGCTCAATCTGCATTTGTTCAAATACCAAGCCCAGAGCGAATTCCATAGGTCGGTTTATTATTAACCCAACAGTGCCTTGCACATGATGTTCGCAAACATAGATAACGGCGCGTTCAAAATTGGGATCTTTCAGGCTAGGCATAGCAATCAGAATGTGATTTGCTAACGAAGAATCTATTGCCATATATGCCTCCGATATAATTACTTTCTTTAAGTATATGCGATATTTTACGATTTGATTTATTTATTAACTATTTGCTTTTCTAATGGAATACTTTATTGCATAATAACGCTTTCTGTTTCCAGATATTATTTCTATGCGTATTATTCCACTCGGTTTATATCTGCTTTTTGCTTGTTTTCAATCTATTGCGCAGTCTGATATTGTTAATACGTATAATACTATAAAAACGGATTCAAATGCCCTGTATGCCTTTTTCAAAGATATGCCTAAAGGCGGCGAGCTGCATTTTCATCTGGCAGGCAGCGCTTATCCGGAAGTTATGCTCGAGGTAGCAGCGCAAAACAACTATTGTTTAAATCCTAAAACATTCACCATGGCTCATTCCACTCAGGATTGTACGGGTATAAAATCTGGCGCTTTGGCTACTCATCCAACCTTATATGCTCAAACAATACGCGCTTGGTCACTGAAAGATTTTGTGCCCGGAAAAGAATCTGCTCATGATCATTTTTTTGCAGCTTTTTATAAATTTTTGTTCCTTGTTAATGATCATCCATCGCCTCTGCTTGCAGATGTAATGAAACGAGCCGCCAATCAACAAGAATTATATATGGAAATTATGGTGTTACCCGATAATGCCAAATCAACCATGTTTGCTCCACAATCGGTAAATCCAGAGAATTTTGATGTCTTGAGAAAACAGTTATTGGCTAATCCTGCATTTATGACAGAAATTGATAATGCTGTTGCTAAAAGCAATGCTTATTTGCCGGATACCCGTCAATTTCTCGGCTGTGAACAGCAACCCAACCAACCTGTTTGTCACTTAACAGTTCGTTTTCAATACTATATTTTGCGTGAACAACCCATAGAAAATGTCTTTGCGCAGGCAGTGCTAGCTTTTGAGCTGGCCAGCCGTTCGCCTGCTATCGTTGGTGTTAATCTGGTTCAGGCAGAGGATGGCATTATTTCATTGCGGGATTATCGTAAGCAAATGGCAATTATCAACTATATGCATAGTGTCTACCCTGATGTTCATATAGCGCTGCATGCGGGTGAGTTGTCTATGGGTGATGTGTTGCCAGAAAACCTGCGTTTTCATATCCATGATGCCATTCACACAGGTCATGCCGAACGTATTGGTCATGGAATTGATATTGCTCACGAGGATAATGCTAAACAACTGGTAAATTATATGGCAACCAAGCCTGTACCCGTTGAGATTAACCTGACCAGTAATCAAAAAATATTAAAAATATGGGGCAAACAATGCGCACTTAATTATTATTTGGCGCATCATGTTCCCGTCGTTTTATCGACTGATGATGAAGGCATATTACGCACTGATTTAACTAGCCAATATGTAGAAGCAGCGATGTTATATAATCTGGATTACCCAACGATAAAGCAAATTAACCGAAACGCATTAACTTACAGTTTTTTACCGGGAAAAAGTTTATGGGAAAATGCGGGGCAAGGAAAAATGATTTCTGTCTGTAAGGATTTGCAAAGTCCGTCTTGTAGTGCATTTGTTAAGACGAATGAAAAAGCACGATTGCAGCGTTTGCTGGAACTTAAGCTTGTTGCGTTTGAAAAAACCTTGTGATTTTAGATCAATAATTACTCACAATGACACTTAATTTGCACAACATATGATATAATATAATTTTAACTCTTGGTGTATAAAATGCCCAACGATAAAATTATTAGCAAAGCGTATCGAGGCAAGTCTGGTGAAACGTTAAACAAAAACATTACTCAAGCTTGGTCGGACTATAACAATCCAGCAATATCTGTAAAAGGAAGGGACGAAGCACAACAATTTTTAGCTTATGTTTTTAATCTTGATATTACTGATTTTAATAATGGTTTAATCAAAAAAATTATTAAACGGCGTGAAACCGGAAAAACCAATAATCGAGAATACGAGCCAAGACAAGGCGTTAAAAGATTGTTGTTTAATAATACTCAAACTTTATCAGTACACTCTTCCTATAAAAATGAAGAGAACAGAATTATTAATCCTGTGATTCATTTGTCCCCAAAACAACGCGATAAATACCGTACAATTATTTATAAAGGCGAGTTTTACAATCAGGGAAAAGCAGTAGATACCACCAAAATTAAATCGCATAGTCATGAAAAATTCGCGGCTTTTACTTTGAATGCTAACGCTGAATTATCCATCTTCCCACATTCGCCTCAGGGAAGCTCGACCGAAAAAGCGCTTGTGCACAGCTCAATGAATGCAGGTCAACCAGTAGTGTGCGCGGGTGAAATTGTTATTGAAAATGGAAAATTAACAGCTATAAGTCCCTACAGCGGCCATTACAAACCCAGTTTATTTAATACTTATAGAACGCTTTGCCATTTTGCTAATAAAGGGGTTGATTTAACCAATGTTACCATTCACATCCCTACCAAACCCGACATTCCTGGCGTTACCTTTAAATCAGTCGGTGAACATTTTGAGATTAACGCCATACAATTAATGACAAATATGAAAGATAAATTAGCCAAAGCGATAACGACTATCAAGAAAGACATTGAAAGCTACCAATCCAGTAATTTTACCAACTTTATATTTAAGCTAAAAGATAAAATTATTGGCTCTGAATTAACGACAAGGCGTGAGAATTTGTCTAAAGAAATTGATGACGCAATGGGAACATTGTCTTTATCCGATGATTTTAAGCCTAATAAGTTATTGATTAAAGAATTAATAGCAACCCTGAAAGATTTTAAATATCGCAATAACGAAATATCAAAAGACTGTCATAAATCCTACGATACTGGCCGATTAAACCACCGAATTGACACCTTTATTACGCAACTTAGCTCTATTAGCAATACAGACAATCTGGACGTTGCACAAATTACTGCGATTACTGAGCTGAAACTCAAATAAAATAATTTTAATCTGGATGCCTCTGGCAAGCCATATTGACCAATTTGAATGTAGGGCGGACAAAACGAAGTGTGTCCGCGCATTTCCATTTAATCACCATTGTTACGCGTGGGCACGTCGCTTGCCGCTCCTTTGCCCACCAATTATTTAATTTTAGCACTTTGGTGAGATCGCCCCGGGATTAAGGTTTATTCAAGATATTGCGTCACAAAATCACTATAACCGCCTTTAAAATCAATAACCGGTTGATCAACTGAAAAATATAAAATTCGTGTGGCAATTTTCTCAATAAAATAGCGGTTATGACTAACAAATATGACAGTTCCTGTGTACTGGCGTATTGCTTTGGCCAATGCCTCAATTGTTTCAATATCCATGTGATTGGTGGGCTCATCCAATATTAAAACATTGGGCGCATCCAGCATTACTTTAGCTAATAACAAGCGTGCAGCCTCGCCTCCGCTTAGAGATAAAATGTCTTTGTCCACGTCATCTTTTGTAAACAACATCTGGCCTAATGCGCGTCTTACTTTTTGTTCATTTGCACCGGATACATGATCGTTAAGCCAGTTTAAAACCGTACTGCTTTGATTTAACAGCTCGTGGTGATCCTGAGAAAAATAGCTTATTTTTATTTCAGGACCCCATTCAAATGTACCTTCATCTTGCTGTATCGTGTCGGTTAAAATCTTAACCAGGGTTGATTTACCGATACCATTCACACCCAAAATAGCAATTTTTTCACCACGTACCACATCAATATTCAAGTCTTTGAACAAGCGTTTATTTTTAAACGACTTGCCTAACTCATTTACTTTTAAAACCTGCTTTACAGATGGTTTTTGCAGAGAAAACTGAAAATGAGGCGCAATACGTGAAGAACTGACCAAATCAGGCACCTCAATCTTTTCAATCATTTTCACTCGTGAACGTGCCTGTGCCGCTTTTGATGCCTTAGCGCCAAATTTATCGACGAACTGCTGTAGATGAGCAATTTTAGTTTCAAGGGATTTTTTTTCAACCTGTTTTTGTGTTTCTATGATTTGTTTTTCCTCTAAAAACCGATCGTAATTACCGCGATATTGCCTTATTTCGCCAAAATCCAGATCAAGAATATAGTCAGATAAATTGTCAATAAATTCAATATCATGCGAAATAAAAATAACCAAACCATCAAATTCATTTTTAAGAAATTTTTCAAGCCATCGTATTGAAATAATGTCCAGGTGATTGGTTGGCTCATCCAATAATAAAATAGAAGGCCGTTGAAACAGCGTTTGCGCCATTAAAACACGTAATTTATACCCACCAGATAAAGCACTTAACGGCTTTTCAAAATACGTTTCATTAATGCCAAGACCGATTAAGATATTGCCCGCTACAGTAACAGCTCGGTAACCGTCAAAATGTGCAATAGTTTCTTCAAGCTCGCCAAAACGAAAACCTGCTTCGTCATCCCAATCTTCACGTGCTAGCAGTTTGTTTTTTTCTTCCAGTGCTTGCCAAAGCTCGGGTTTTCCTTGCAATACAATATCCATAATGGGTGTATTTTCATAACGAAACTGATCTTGCTTTAACCAACCAAGCGTTGCATCTTTTGCTGTAATTATTTCGCCATTAGTTAGCTCTTCAGCGCCATTTAACAGTTTAAAAAAAGTAGATTTACCACAACCATTTGCTCCGACTAATGCGTAACAATTACCTTGATTCAGATTTAAATTTACATCATAAAATAACAGACGTTGTCCATAGGTCATACCCAACTGGTTGATCATCATCATAAAGAAAATACCTTGTAAATCTTTTTAATGGCGCGAGGGTACCATAAGTGGCGGGATTATTCATCATAATTGATTAAATTTTGCAATATTTGGCCAAATAAATGTTAATGGTGGGTAAGCAATTTAAGTTGGAACGATATCCGTCTTTGCGAGGTACGAAGCAAACCAGAGTTCCGTGCTTCGATTTCCAGATTGCTTCGCTAACCGCTCGCATAAGGTAGTCATACTAAGATTTTTTTGTTCCAAACAATTGAATCATTGCTTCGTTAAACTTTGGAATATCATCAGGCTTTCGACTGGTTATCAACTGTTGATCACAAACAACAGGTTCATCTATCCAGTTTGCGCCTGCATTGATTAAATCAATTTTAATCGACGAATAGGATGTCACTTTTTTGCCTTTTACTGCTTCTGCGTTGATTAATAACCAGGGACCGTGACAAATAGCGGCCATTGGTTTGCCAGCCTGGTTGAATTTTTTTACAAAATCAATTGCTTCCTCAGATTGACGTAATTGATCCGGATTGATAACACCGCCCGGCAATAATAACGCGTCAAAATCCTCTGATTGCGCTTCCTTGAGATTAATATCTACCGGAAACATATCTGCTTTATCAAAGTGATTCCAACCTTGAACCTGCTCTTTTTCAGGTGAAATCACAAAAGTTTTTGCGCCCGCTTTTTCCAATGCTTCGCGCGGTTTTTCCAGTTCAACTTGCTCAAATCCATTTGCTACCAATATCGCTACTTTAACGCCATTTAATGAATTGCCCATGGTAATCATCCTTGTTTACGAAGGTTTAGGTTTATCTTTGATTTTTTTTGAAAAAGTTCTTTGCAAAGTAATGTTTTTGGTGGCGCGGATTTCCGGATTGGCAAACGTCCAGCATTCTCCGGTCGCGTCAATAAACACTACCCAATATAAATGCATTTCCGGAGAGTAATCGATAAGGAAATGGCATAATCCATCACCTTTTGGAGTTTGCAAAGGAATAGGCGGATCCAATTGTATAATCATATTTTCACCTGACTATTATTTTTAATTAACAGCTCCTGTATTTTTCCCTTCTCCACTTGGGGAGAAGGTGGCGCGTAGCGCCGGATGAGGGTGTTCATGTTGGCACATAAACCATGCCACACCCCGCACCCTCATCCGTCACTTTGTGACACCTTCTCCCGCAAACGGGAGAAGGGAATCATATAAGTTAGTTCGTCACGTTTTTCAAATCCCGTATAACTAATCGAGGACTGTACTATAAATATAGAAGCCCCCGCACCTATATGCAAAAATTTACTTTTTAGTTCATATTAAGCCAACTGGCTATTTTTTCCTGTTGCCCCAATTCAAATAAAATTGGCGCGTGGCCTGCATCAGGCACTTCAAACACGTCAGTCAAAGGATTCGTTTCCTGCATTTTAACGATGCAATCAGCTAATAACAGGTCAGATTGACGTCCATGAACAACCAATACAGGACATTTTACTTGTTGCCATACCGGCCACAAATCGATATCAAAAAGAATTCCCTGCAATGCTTTACGCGGTTCTTGCAACAATTCTTTAAAGAATTCCATTTTCGATTTTGAATGAATAATATCGGGATCGAGTTTAAACTCATAATTACCGTTGGCATTCTGTTTGATACTATGGTTTGTTAAATACGCCCATTGCTCATCGTTTAACGCACCAAACTCTGCATAAATTAATTTAAAATAGCTTGTCACCTCTTCCTTGCTGCGGAACACAGGCACTTTTCCAGCATACTTTGCCAAACGCCAAAGTGCTTTAACCGGAATATGCGGACCAATATCATTCATCACCAGACGACGAACAGGATTATTCGGCTTAGCAGCCATCATCATCCCTATTAACCCACCCATCGACGTACCAATCAAATCAATTTTTTGAGCTCCAATACGCTGAATCAGTACATTCACATCTGCAATGTATTGCTCAAAATTATAATGGCAAGGATTTTTAAACCACTCACTATCACCACGACCCGCCATATCAATAGTAAAAACATGACGCCCCTGATCGCTTAAAAACCGCGCAATAAAATCAAAATCATGCTGGTTTCGCGTCAAACCATGAACACAAATAACGGGCGGTAAAAACGAATCAGGCGTACCCCACTCCGTATAAGCCAGACGATGAAACCCATCAGGAGTAGTTCCAAAAATAGTGTTTTTTTTCATATCTGCTCTTGAAGAGAGAATTGTAATACTTCAAGTATCGTAGCGTTATACGCTTAAATCAATTTCATCCCATTCCGAATTGCGATTTAATATCCATTCCAGTGCTCTCCGTCTCTCAACGATAACACCCAACTCAATATCACCAGTTGGTTTGTTTTCTTTTTGAAAGGTCTGAACCCACCAATGTAAACGATAATATAGATCTTGCATCTCATAGATTGATTTTAGAGAGCGCAGCTGCATATTTTTTTGGAGAATGTCGACTCAGGGCTATCTGGCTTCATCAGATAAGGAATATGTATTGAGGTGTTATTTTTTTTTGAATACTGTTTCTCAAGTTCTTGTGGGGTAGGAAGCGATATCTTGGGCGCTTTATTTTTAGAAAATATATTTGGCTGCTGTTTTGATTCATTATGAATAATATCTATGTTTGTTTTAGCTTGATTTTCTACTCGATCATTCACAATTTTTCTGATGGCCACAGACGTTGCCAGTACGGGAATTTGCTTTGGTGGCAGGGGTTTTGGAATAGGTGATACCTCTTTAACTGGATAAGTATATTTATTAATTATTGTTTTAAATGTTGGGGGTAATACTTTTATTGATAACGACGAGTTTTCCACTCCCTTCCTGATGTTTAATTGAAGGCCAAACTTCGATGAATTCGATTGTTAATTACCTCTTGCCTGAAAAGGGGATTTATATTTTCCATTAACGCCTCTAAAAACGGTTTCCTTAATGTTTAATATTTTGCTTATCGTTAATCCATTTCGACCAGCTTCTATAATCATGTTCATCATAATTTTTATGGCTTAATTCTCTTAATATTTGATAGGCAAAATCGTGATTATTGGGCTGTTTAAGTTTTAATAGCTCAACTATGGTTTGTCCTGCTTGATTGATGACCTGAGTATGTGTCTCTGGATCTGATTTTATAATACCCAATAATATATATGCAGCTTTATTTCTATCTGTTACATAAGGATAATTTAATGCTTGAGTAATCCTTTCAACTTTAAGATTATCCACTTTATATTTAGCAACAATTGCACCTAAAACCCGCATAACATTATTTCGAACCAAATCACTTGGATCATCAGTAAAATTTATTAGAAATTCAGCAAGTTCCTGATGATGATTATCATTTGCCAATATAAAAATTGCGTCTCCTCGAACATTATCATCAGCGCTATGTTTTATAATATTAAATAACTCGTGTTTATTTTTGGCGACGCCTTCTTGTATCTTTGGCAGAATATTTTTAATACTCTCTTCATCAAAGCCCCAAGTACAGTGTGTTGTAGGACAAGAGGTTTTATTTAAGTCAAGCTTATTTTCTCTGATAAGTTTCATATTTTGCTCATCATACTCTTTCCATATTCTAAAAAGTTTTTTTGCTCCCTGGCTAAGTACAATTTTAGTTCTACGAACAACCTTTTTTTTACCCGGAATTCTATCTATATCACTCACTTTTACTATATCCAGGGTACCAAAGGTTTTTTGCTCAACAGGATAATATATAACAGATAGTTTAACCTCAGAGAAATCGTCGATTTGCTTAATTCTTGAAATAATCCTTTCTTCAAATTTTAACCTATGAACCATATCTTTCTCACTCGGTTCAGTTGATAAAAGATTCATTTTTTTTGATTCATTTAGATATTGCACAAACATTCCTGAGCAACAAGAATAAATCTTCTGCTTAGTCTGTTCATCAACCCCGAAAATATCAAAATTATCGGGATTAGCCCATAGTCGACAAGACAATAGTAATAATCCTAAAGCAAATATTCCTAACTTTCTCATAATTACGCTACTCTTTTAACTTGATTGGCTGTTAATGCTTAACAAACCTGATAGATAGATTCTTATTCTATTCAGAAAATAAGAATTCTTTAATTGGAAATATTAAACTTATTATCGTATTAACTCTTCCAACAAATCGTCCATAAAGGAATCATTTTCAATCCCGTTAGATTCGGGATACGCTGACCATCCAGGTGATGGGTTGGCTTCTAGTACAACATACAAATTGCCAGACTGGATTAAATCAATTCCCATTAATGTGTTTTCTTCATCGCAGCAGTCCAAGCATATTGAATCTCTATAGGATTCCTACATTTCAAAATCAACAGATTATCAGGATTAATATTTGGTGACGAGGCGAAATGTCTGCTCATGAGTGCCATTGCATATTTAACTCGCTGAGCAGGGTCTGAAGGAAATGCATCAAATTGCAATTCCGGTTTTGAAGAATGACGGTCAGAAATTTCTTTATCAATTTGCTTAATGCTGAGCATGCCACGTTTCCTTATGGTTTGATTAATTATTAACAGCAATGTTTCCAGCATGGCTGTTTAATAGGGCGGCATAGTATCTATTGAAACTCAGTGTGTCAATTAAAACGGCAGTTGGATCTTTCTGATTTAGAGGAAATTATGTTGGGTATTCAATTCAAAATCTTTATTTTTTAATACATTAGAACAGTTTGATGCTCTAAAAAAAATTCCACATTATTAAGAGGCTGTTGTAATACTCAAATTATAAACCTGGAAATGTTTATAACAATGTATTTTACAACAGCCTCTTAAGAGCGTGTACATAACTATTAATTAAATGTTAAATTATTGGATTAGAATTATAAAAAGGTAGTAGTGATCATGGCTAATTATTTAGTGATTGCCGCAAGTAGTGCTATTGGGCAAGAAGTAGTCAAGATGTTACATGCTCAGAAGGACAATGTATTCACTACCGCCAGAGACTCTGGCAAGATCCAACCAGACGCAATTCTTGATGCTACTGATTTTGAAGCGGTTCGTGAAGTTTTTAATCAGGCGGGTCAGATAGATGGTGTTGTTAATTGCTCAGGTTCTTTATTATTAAGAAGCGCTCATACTACCTCCAGCCAGCAATACCAAGAAGTAATTGATGCGTCTTTAACAACTGCCTTTGCAACAGTACGTGCCGCGGGCATGCATATGAAAAATGGGGGAGCAGTGGTTCTGATTTCTTCGGCTGCAGCGTTAGTGGGACTGCCGAATCATGAAGCAGTCGCAGCCGCCAAAGCCGGTATTATTGGTTTGGCGCAGTCTGCTGCTTCAACCTATGCCAGTCAAAATTTACGTTTTAATGTAGTCGCACCCGGAATGACCAATACACCACTTACGGCTTCTCTTATTGCAAATCCTTTGGCTTATAATGCGTCTAAAGCTATGCATCCTTTAGGACGTATTGGCAATCCGGAAGAAATTGCGCGAGCAATTATATTTCTTCTAAATCCTGAAAATGACTGGATTACTGGACAAGTATTAGCAATTGATGGCGGCCTTAGCCATGTACGCCCTAAACTGAAAGTTTGAACGGACTATCAATTGAAAAAAAGAGAAATAGTAATTTCAAGTCTGGGCAATACCATCGAATGGTTTGATTTCGGGCTATTTATTTTCATGGCTCCTTTACTTGGCTCCAAATTTTTTCCTCAAAGCTCTCCTGCACATGCAACACTTGATGCATTAATCGTTTTTGCAGTTGGTTTCCTATGTCGGCCTCTGGGCGGTATTTTGTTTGGCTATTTTGGTGATACTCGTGGCCGGGCAAAAACCTTAAGAATCTCTATTCTGATGATTACCTTATCAACCTTGCTGGTTGGTGTTATGCCTTCTTATGAAACTATCGGGATAATAGCTCCAATATCATTCATCTGCATGCGCTTAATACAAGGATTATCCATAGGTGGTGAATATAGTGGCGTGATGATTTATCTTGCTGAATCGGCTCCTCATAAACGACGCGGATTTATTACAAGTTTTGCTGCAACAGGTGCAAATCTGGGGTTTTTACTGGCGACAATAACGTTCATGTTACTGAATTTATTATTTTCTCAAGAATCAATTAATACCTGGGCGTGGCGACTACCTTTTATTCTGGTAGGTATACCCGGCTCATTGATAATATATTATCGGTTTAAATTATCTGAAACGCTTGTTTACTCTCGGCTACAAAAAAATCATCGTCTTGAAACCGTACCTTTTATTACTGCCTTGAAATTCGCACCCCGTCAGTTGCTTAAAATTTTGGGGCTTACTTGCATGAGTTCAACATTTTATTATTTTTTTATTGGTTATATGCCTCTTTATTTAGAAAAATATATTGGTTTTCCGTTAAAGAACGCGTTAATTATTCAAAGTTTTTTATTAATAATCATGCTGATTATGGTTCCTTTGGCAGGCCTGTGTGGAGATTATTTTACTCGAAAGAAAATGCTGATAATAACGATAGCGGCTGTTATCCTGTTACTTTTACCCTGCTTTTATTTACTGCAAACCAACTCTGCTTTATTAATTATATTAGCCTTATGTATAGCAACTATTCTTAGCTCATTCGATCAAGGAAATACCCTGACAGCTGTTGTTGAAAACTGTCCTGAAAATGTACGTTATAGCGGCATAGCTTTTTCCTATAATCTTGGCAATGCTTTATTTGGCGGTACTACCCCTTTAATTGTCACGCTGCTTATAGCAAATTTTAATCTTATTGCACCTGCTTATTATCTACTATTAATGGCATGTATCAGTTTAATTACAGCGACCACGCTGCTCAAAAACAACCAGTCCTTGGGACCTCTTTAAAAATCAAATGCTTGAATCAGAGCCACTATGAAACTACAATGCGCAGAACAACGACGTATTTCAACTTGAAATTTCACTTCGTCATTGCAAATATCACTAAGGAATTGATGTGAATGAAATAAAAACAAGTCATCCTCCATCCTTGCGCATTTTTTTCGCTACAGAAATGTGGGAGCGCTATGGGTTTTATGTGGTACAAACCTTATTGGCAATTTATCTCACACAACATTTTCATTGGAATGATAGCGATATCTATGCATTAGTAGGTTCTTTTACGGCACTTACTTACGTATCCCCTGTGATCGGCGGCTGGATTGCAGACCATCTATTGGGTCAAAAACGTACCATTATTGCCGGTGGTGTGATTTTGCTAATCAGTTACTTGATTCTGGGATTGGTAGCATCAGATAACATACTTATTTCCTGTCTGGCAGGCATAGCTGTAGGAACAGGATTATTTAAACCTAATATTTCATCATTACTGGGCAATGAGTACCCTGAAAACTCTCCGCGACGAGAAAGCGGATTCACTGTGTTTTATATGGGAATTACCTCTGGAATTATTTTTGGATGTACGATTCCAAGTCATCTGAATAATTACTTTGGCTGGTCTGTTTCCTTTACCAGTGCGGCAGTTGGAATGGTTTTGGGGCTGCTCGTATTTATTTTTGGTATCTATCGTTATCAAATTAACGATTACAGCAAGTATGAGTATCAATTTAAAAAAATTATCCAGGCGTCTGTGGCTGTGATTTGTCTATGGTTAGCTTCATTTTATATTCTTAATTACACCATGCTGGCGAATTTTGCATTTATAGCTATTGTTGTTTTCTCAACCGGTTATTTTTTATATTCCATAAAACAGGATTCAGTATTTGAAGCCCGCAAAACAATGGTCATTGGGCTGTTATGTATAACGTCGGTTATTTTCTGGACCTTTTACTTTCAAATGTTTTTATCATTCACCCTATTTCTTTCCAGAGTCGTTGATCCAGCGCTCTTTGGAATTGAATTTCCACCGCCTTATTACGTCAGTATACAAAGTTTCGGTGCAATTATTTTAGGATTATTGCTGGCTCGTCGAAAGAATCCATCCGTTAACGTGCAACCAGGCATTAAATCGGCAAATAAATTTCTTTATGCGATGTTCTTTATAACCTGTGCATTTATTTTAATACTCTCTGTTTGTCGGTTTAGCGCTGGTTCTTATTTATTATCTCCACTCTTTTTTATCCCTGTCTACCTGATGATTTCTTTAGCTGAACTGTTGTTATACCCTGTTGGCCTCTCAGCAATTACTGTACTGTCTTCGCGCAAAAAAGTGAGCACGATGATGGGTGTATTTTTTGTATCGTTAGGGGTTGGCGGTTTTCTTGCAGGAAAAGTAGCTGACTTAGCCGCTATTTCGCCAGGAGAGACATCTATTCGGGTTCTAAAAACGCATTATGCTTTGGCATTTAGTCAGATTACCTATCTGCTAATTGCATGTTTATTTGTGTGTATTTTTTTAAATCGGGTTATTAAGTATTTACTGACTGATGCACCAGAAGAAAGCATTTCTTATGCTGGTTTGGAGAATGGCTGAGGGACACTGCCATTAAGATAAGCCCAGATCCAACGATCCAGGCATAGAGCGAGATTTCTGGATCCCGCGGACAAGCCGCGGGACGTCGGGGACAAGCCGCGGGACGTCGGGGAGGCTTAACTTAATGGCAGTGGAGCTAAGGGAATAGGCCACACCTCCTGACTGTTCGCTTAAAAACCTTTACCTTTTCTTTCATTAGTTTTACCTTGATTTTTTTCTTGGGCTACGCTCTTTTGTTCGCCTGAAGAAGCCCCCTGAAAAAAACCATGTTTTTGTTTTTCAGTGGCTGTTTTAGACAAGGGAACTTCGCGCTCGGAATTTTTAATATTTTTTTTGACGAGAGGAACTGCTGTTTTGGAATCTGCACGCCAAGCTGCAATTTCTGTTAGCAACTCAGCTTGAGAAGACTTTATTTTTATATTTTTTATAATAATATTAAACTGTTCTGAAGAGCACTTTCTGAGAAGCTTGCAAATATAAGGCTCTTTAGTTTTAGGATCTATATTTTTTAAAAGCGTATCAGCACTGTTGCTGCTCATAAATAATTGTGCAAGCTCAGGGCTGAAGTTGATGACTCGCTCAAACAGCATAGATTTATTTATATCACCATAAGATATGGCAGTTAATTTTTCTAAATTGATATTATCAAATAAAGCTGGATTTTCTTTAAAAATTGAAGCGGTTATCTCTTTTAGTTCTGGTGTATCAAGCAACAAAAACAAAACAGATTCCTGGTATGTTTCACGTTCTTTAGTCATTTCAAATAAATTTTCGCGCGTTATTCCTTTAATCAAATCGGGATTATTTTTGAATAAAGGAAGAGTCAAATCACCTTGGTTATCTTCCTTCAGCAAATAAAAAAATACCGAATGCTTATTTTGAATAGTAAAGATATCTTCTGCAGTAAAAACCAGCGGAAACTCTTCAAGGATTAAATTTAATAATATTATCCCAGTATCATTGCCAACCATATGTCGCAATACGGTTGTTCCTGAATCAACAAGTTCTCTAAAAGCCTCAACTGAAAACTTCAGCCTGTTTGTTTCATTCTTTAAATACTCGATAAGCAGTTCCATGCCACTATGATGCACAATCAATTTACTAAAAGAGGATGGTTTCGAATCAAATAAGGCGGATTGAATTTCTTTCAGTTGCATCCAGCCAGGTAACGTTGTTAAATAACAATAAATAAAATTAACACCTTCTTCACTCTCGCAGAGGTTACTAAATGCCGTAGTGATTGAATCTGATTCTGATAAAGGCAAAAATAAATCTGTCAATTTAAAGTCACCGATTTTTACATTATTCAGCGCATCCTCATCAAATGGATCTTGGGTGATTATTTGGTGCCAGTCCCATAATATTTCACAATGAGGAATTTGAGCAAACTGTAATATTAATGGTGGTTTATTTGCATATAATAGATGTGGTTTTGTAGCTAAAAACAATGCTAATAGCTCGCGAATTTCTGGAGAATCATTCTTGGCCATATCCATAGCATGGCTCAAAAAAAAGTCTTCCGGAAGCAGTGAATGGATATCAATATTGTCGATCAAAAAATCATATAGCGAAACACTCAATTTAGAATCAGCAATTACTGCTTCCAACATACTCAATGGTGGCTCGCCAACTTTAGTATTTATAAGATCGCATGCCAACGTATCACTAAATATTTTTCCCCATAAAACGGTTTCATTATTTTTCGCATTCCTCAGTAATTTGATGTACATTGCTTGTCTTTGTTCGAACTTCTTTTTTTCTTCAGAATCAAATTCATAATATCGATATTCCTGAGCAAGTATTTTAGGTGTTTTAATTTTAATGCTCGATATTGCTGACAGGTCATTACTCTTTGGGGATGATTGCAAGCGGTTTAAATCAAAAGCTAAAGGCGCTGCAAGTACACCAGGATGCATTTTAGGCGCTGAAGCAGCACTCATACTTTTTAACACATCTGATAATATGGGCTTTGTAGGCTTAGTAACAGTAATAGCTGGTGTTGTATTCTTTGTCGCAGCGCTCTTTTTTTTCTTTTTCTTTGTTATCTTGGTCTCTGATTTCATCTCAACTTTAATTTCAGGCACAGTTGAGCTTCGTGTTTCTGCCTTTACAGGATTTGGGATTTTTTTACTGCTTTTTTTAGGTTGAATTAAATTGGTAGTTAACGAAGCACTGTATTTCTCGGGCTCAGACCAAAGAGAGAATATAGCAGCGATCTCCTCCTCCTTTTTATCCAGATGCTGAGTTAAAATACGCTTGGCCTCCTCTTCGTTCTTTTTATATAGTTTTTTTGCTGCGGCAATCCATGCTTCAGGAGTGGATTCGACGTCATTTTTTTCCCATTCAATATCATTTACTGATGCTACTTTCCTGCCTTTGTTTTGCAACATATTTAAAAAATTTGCTAATTTTCGACTATTCAATTGCGGTTCATTAGGATTTTCAGGTTTTTTTGGTTCTTTAGGTTGATAAATAAGCAGGTTTTTGGTTGAGCGTGAACAGGCTGTAAATAATTCATTAAATGCGGGTGTAAATTTGGCTTCTCCCTTACCTGGTGCTGCACGATTAATATTTTTTTCAGGCTCAGCATAATAGTCAACATCCTTTGGTAACTTGTCACTGGCCTCCATATAAATACTTTCTTCAAATGGTCGAAAAAGCAGTACAGTTTTAAACTCCAGCCCTTTGCTTTGTTGCGGTGTTAAAATAATAGCAGTAGGGAAATATTTTCTTGCTTCATTGTGATGATTTTCAGAACAAATAACTACGAATTGGGTTGACGCAGATTGTTCTCTGGCTTGTTGCAGAATATCCTCAGGAAAAGAATCAAGCCAGTTTAAATTTCCTTCGGGTAACTCATCGGATGGATTAATATAAGTTTGCTCGTCTTTTTCTGTTTTACCGCCAGAAAGATGAAATTTCATATTAACAAGTGCATTCATAAGCTCGGTATGTGACTTGGGGGAGCGGAATGCTTTTTTCAGATTCACATATTCAGGTTTGAAGTTGGAGTTGCTGAATATTGTTTCAAGAGGCCCCCGCTTTGATAGAGTATCATGCAAATTTTGATGTGTACCCATAAATAAAACAACTTTGGAGTCCGCATTGGTTACCAAATTGGAAAGTTCCTGTATCGATAAGTCCTGGCTCTCATCAACTACGATTAAACCGTATTTCTCAGGTAAAATAAACGGTGAAAAATCAAGGTAAACACTGTTTTTTGGCAAACTGTCTTTAAAGGCATTAAAAGACTTCCACAATTCTTTACGGGCAGAACTTTCAAAAAGACTCTGTTTTTTACCTAGCGCCTCATATTGCTCTTGATTCAAACCTGACATCAAACGGAATTCCTGGTACAGTTTACTGGTGTCTGTAAATAATTCGTCAATTGATTCGGTTTTTGATTCAGGCTGTTTACCACCCTTCTTGACAGCTTTTTCTTTGCTTTTTTCTATCGTTTTTTGTTGCGAAACATAAGCTTTATGCCAAACAAAAAATGCTTTTTTATCGGCTATAAGTTCTTTGCCCTGAAACTCTGGAACAGTATTCACTAAACCTTCATAAGTCATAAACCTGACTGGCGGCAGCTCCTTGTCACTGGCACTTTTGAATTCAGCCCATTTTTGCTGCATTTCCCTCACTAAATCATCGGATTTAGTGACGTAAAGAAGTGGACTCATGTCCCCTTTCGCAGCATTTTCAGCGCGTTTTTCAGCAAGAACAGTTAAAGCAACAACTGATTTTCCAGAACCCGCAATACCAGTTACAACTAAAGGCAACGATTTGCTGACAACAGACGTTTGATCAGTTGTCAGTTCAATGAAATCCTGATTATAAAATTCGAGTGGTTTATATACCGGTTTTCCTCTAGCGGGGACAAGCTTCATCAGTGATTCTGCTTCATCAGCAGATATTTTTTCCCAGATTATGTCTTCATTTTTAGTCAAAAAACGCGATAGAACCTTAGGTTGCAGAAAGTGAGCTTTTTTATAATCATGATTGAGAACTACTTCTAAAATAAGCATGTAATTTTTGCCATTTCGCGTAGTTGTTGTAATCAGTAATCGATCCTCATCAGTCATTCTTACACTGTAAATAGGCGGAATGGTTGAAGACACTTTTTCCAGATCTAAAGCATCCCATTCCCGATTATTAATTTTTTGAAGCGTGTTGTAATATATGCCTGTATCACGATTATTTTTCTTTAGTTTCCCCAGAGTTGTTTTTTCAAACTCAACTGAACCTTCCCAATAATAAATATTATTTTCCAAACTGTCTGGAGAAAGCGACATTAATGCTCCAATTGTTGTTCAGGATATGTAAAGAGTATGATTGTTTTCAGGAATGGTCAAGCAATTACCATATTATGTATATATTTGACAATATGGCTTTCAAATAAAGGCATCGATGAATCTCTCTAGCCAAGAATTAACAGGTTTGCTAAGATGACAAAACGATTCAGCGGCAAAACAGCACCGCAGCCCAGTACTTATTACTCAAGGAGTTATCCGGTGCAATGGATTTGCAGACAGCAATGTTTAATTATACTGTTATTGAGTAGTAATCCGTTGTTAGTAACAGGTAATTCTGCTCAAGCCTTAAAATGTGAACCCAGACTCTATAAACCTATAGTTAGTTTGTCATTTTCCTCAGCCCTTATAAATCCCGGCGATCCACAAACATTGTATTTAATCCCATCCACCCCAGAACATTACACATCTGAAAACTATAGGCAGGAATCGTGGGGTGTCAGTTTGTTTTTGGGATTGGAACGTGATTTAACGCAAAAAATCTCCTACCAGATAGGCTTGATAGAGCAGATTAATTCATCCGTTGGTATAAGAGGAAATGTTTGGGATTTTGGCTCACCTGAATATAATAATTTTATTTATACCTATCGCGTTCAGTTTTCGGAACTGATGGCAGGCGGCAAACTGCTTGGCAATTTTCAATATGGTATTCATCCCTATATAGAAGCAGAGTTAGGGGTAGCTGTTAACAATGCGCATTCCTTTACTCTCATACCTTTAGAGGAAAATGTCCCTAAAGGAAATATTTTTACCAATCGCGTTAATACCTCATTCACGTATGGTGGTGGTTTTGGAATTGATAAAGATTTATACGACAACTTTCGTATGGGTTTAGGGTTAAATTTTGCCAATTGGGGAAAAACTGCATTAGGAAAGAGTGGCTCACAAGCAACAAATCAAACCTTAAAAATTAATAATCTTTATAATCAACAGATTAGGTTAAAATTAACCTATATTATTTAAGGAAAAATAACGTGCGCAGGAATAGTTGGCGAATAGTTATAAGTATCATCTTATGTTGGCCGATCCTGGTTTTTTCAGGTAAACCCGCGTTTATTGTGAGTGTTGTTACGCCGGCTCCTTCCGTTGTTTATAAAGGTCAAATCGTCACTCCGGTATATAGAGTTACTAATAACTCACCACAACAATTAAATAGAAATGGCCTGAATCAAGCACCCCTTGGGCTAACTCAGATTAATATGTTAGATGGATGCTCTAACCCTTTCAATTTGGCGGTTGGCGAAAGTTGTCTTTTGTATCTTGAAATTGATACCAATGTCATGCCAGTCAATGTTATGCGGGGTGGGCCCATGGTATGCCACTCGGCTGATAACCCGGTTTACTGTGCAGAACCTTCGCCTACTGAACGGCTAAATATCTCAGTAATTCCCTCCCCCACTATGGAAGCATTTATCCAGGTTAGCGGCTCTCCCCTGGTTCTGACCGCCTCATCACCTCAGTCAGGAATATTAACCGTCCTTAATACATCGACTGTGATTACAGCAACCAACGTCAGTGCCGCGTTACCGCCTGGTTGGACAGATGTTACTCAAGATGCTTCAGATTGCCTGGCTATTTTACCAGGTGGAAGCTGTCAACTACGATTTACTGCAGGAAACACACCTTATGGCGCGACCATAATCACCGTATCAGGTACAAATACGAATGCTGTGCAAGTTACCATGTCAGTGGCATATATTCCCGCTACCATTGCCTTAACCAGTTCATCGCTCACCATGCTGCGTTCTGGTAGTTCCCAATCATTAACCGTTTTTAATACTTCTCCCAATGTTACTGCTTTGCAAATCGCAGCAACTCTTCCACCGTCCTGGGTTGACGTTATCCAGGATGCCAGTGACTGCCTGAGTCTCGCACCGGGTGCAAGCTGTGTATTAATCTTTACCCCAGGTTCCAGCCAACATCCTCCTACCAGTATTCCTATTAGCGGTACCAATACAAATAGTGTCAATGCAACGTTTTCAGTTGTATTACCCTATGTAACCAATGGACAGGTAAACAGTATTGTTTCAGATTTAACTAATAATATTATTTATTTGGGGGGTGCTTTTTCTACCGTAGGCATTGTTTCAGGCAGCGGTTTATTTTTTGATAGCTTTAGCAGTGCGCCAAATGTCTATTATCCCATGGTCAATAATACTGTCCGTGCGGTTATTTCAGATAATAACGGTGGTTGGTATATCGGCGGTGATTTTACTAATGTTGGCGGTTCAGCAAGGAGTAATATTGCCCATATCAATGCTGATGGCACACTTGACTCAACATTTAATGCAGCTCCCAACGGAATTATAAATGCCCTTGCACTCAATGCTGGCACACTCTATATAGGCGGAACTTTTACTACAGTAGACGGGCAAGCGCGTAATAATATTGCTGCTGTCAGCGCGGTGACAGGACAACTGACAGCGTGGAATCCAAATGCCAGTAATACGGTATATACCTTACTATTCAACGCTACGACCCTTTATGCTGCTGGTGCTTTTACTTCGATTGGCGGGCAGCTCCGTAATCGCCTCGCAGCACTTGATCCTGGAACCGGTAATGCGACAATCTGGAATCCAAATGTTAACAATACCGTGTACCAAATAATAATGGTTGGAGGAATTGTTGTTGCCGTGGGGGATTTTACTGTTGTTGGCGCTCTGGGTCGTCCTTTTATTGCGTCAATTGATGCCACGACCGGTATTGCAAACGGTTTTTTTCCAAACCCTAATGCTTCTGTATACACGCTTATTCTGGAGCCTGTTGCAAACATAATTTATATTGGAGGAGCATTTACCACTGCGTCAGGACAAGCACGGAACCATCTAGCGGCTTATAGTTCTGCAACCGGGGTGATAACCTCCTGGAATCCTAATGCAAATGGAACTCAGGTAAGGGCTTTGGATATTGTCGATGGAGTTATCTATGCAGGCGGTGATTTTACTACTATCGGTGGTCTCGCACACACAGCACTTGCAGGTATAAATGCAGCAACAAGTTTAGCTACGGCATGGAACCCTGCCGTAAATCCAGGTATAAGCTCCGCCACCATTGGATATTCCATTGCTCATTTTGGAACGCAAATCTATGCTGGAGGTACTTTCAGTAGCAGCGGTGTGCAAACACGTAATAATATAGCCGCAATCAATGGTCTTACAGGAAAAGTTACCAGCTGGAATCCGAATGCCAATAATACCGTGCGAACCCTCTTGCTAAACGGGACTACCCTCTATGCTGGCGGTGATTTTACAAATATTGGCGGGCAGGGTCTTAATAGAATAGCAGCAGTAAGCACAAGTACTGGTTTATCACTATTGTGGAATCCTAATGCCAATAATTCTGTTCGAGCCTTGGCTTTAAGCAATGGTATTGTTTATGCGGGTGGGAACTTTACCTCTATAGGCGGCCAGGGGCGTAATAATCTGGCAGCCCTGGATGCCAGCACAGGAAATGCTACGCTCTGGAATCCCATTGCTGATAATACTGTCAATACCCTGGCTATTAGCGGCAACACCATTTATGCAGGCGGTTTATTTTCTACCATTGGCGGAATAGCACGGAATTTTGTTGCTGCTATTGATGCAGCTACTGGTGTAGTAACCAGTTGGAATCCCGCTGCCGACAATCAGGTATTTGCTATTGCCATCAACAATGGAATTGCTTATATCGGGGGTAATTTTACAACTATTGCAAGCCAGGCTCGTAATTTTATCGCAGCAGTAGACGCAAGCACTGGCGTCGCCAGTAGCTGGGATCCGAATGCAAATAATAACGTATTGGCATTGGCTGTCAGCAACAATACTGTTTATGCAGGCGGCGCTTTTACTCAAATGAATAGTCAGCCAACTGCTTACATAGCAGCAATTAATGCTGTAACCGGCAGTGTTTCCAATACCTCTCCTGACGCTAATAATAATGTCTTGGCATTATCACTTTATAATGATCTTGTTTATTTAGGCGGTAATTTTACCAACTTGTCAGAAATCCCCAATCCTTATATAGGCGTGATGAGGGCAGTGACTAATTGATTGTAGTTAGAGTGTTGAGTCCCACAGACAAGCGGTGGGACTCAGACAAAAGCGGAATTTATTGTGGGTAAGTTAATAAAAGGCAATCAGCCGATGGTTTTTCATCGCTTGCAGGCTGAAAAAAGGAATCTTTATTGTGCGCATAAGACTCTTTCCTTACGCTGTTTATTTCGTTTAGCACTTTTCCACAAAGATAAATACTAATCGCAAAACTTGATAATAATAAGGGATAAGAAATCTCTTTGCTAATAGACAAGGTTAACATGCCACCCATCCAACAAACCAAGGAGGCGGATACGAGGGGTTTTAATACTGGCTTCAGCTCAAACATTCTTTCTCGAAGCTTATCAATATCCCCAAAGATACTATCGAGTATTAATTTTTCGTCATATTTTTTTCGTTTTTCCGGATCTTTTAACAATTTATAAGCAGCAATAATTTCCTTCAATTTATCGCTGTCACCATTTCCATCTTTATCAGGATGAGTCTCTAAAAGTAAATTCTTGTACGCTTTTTGAATTTCTGAATGTGTGGCATCATTTGCTATTTTAAGTACATCATAATGAGTCTTCATCAAAACACCAATTTCCTGTAAAATTTGAACACCCTGATTATAATTGTTTCTGATTGTATTTGAAACACTAAGATACTTTTATTTTCACATCCGAAACAATTGATTTGATATGTTACCCGCTTGAACACATATATTTAAAGCAAGCCATTATTGCTGCAGCAACCAGTGCTGCAGCGGGAATAGTTAATAACCAGGAAAAAAAGATACGCCGTACAATATACCAGTTCGTGCCTTCCCCGAGCAAACCAACGCCTGCTACCGCACCGGTTACTGTGTGAGTAGTCGAAACGGGTATGCCATAGTCAGTTGCAGCGAATATAACCATTGCCGCGCCCGTTTCTACAGCGCAGCCTCTTAAAGTATTTATGGAGGTAATCTTGCCTCCCAACGTATGTACAATACGCCAGCCTCCCGCTAACGTGCCCAAACTAATGACGAGATGACAGCTGAGAACAACCCAGAAAGGCACATAAAAAGTATCGCCAAGCCAGGATGCAGAGAATAATAAAACAGCAATGATACCCATCGTTTTCTGCGCATCATTACCTCCATGTGTCAAACTCAGCATAGCGGATGAAATCAGTTGCATGCCTTTAAACAAACGAAGCATGGCTTTTTCAGGTTTATTTTTAAACAATAGCGTTAATATCCAGGTCAACAAAAAACTTAATATTAATCCGAGTACGGGTGAAAAAAATATACCAGCAATTACTTTGATAAACCCACTCAGTTTAAGCGCGGAAAAACCAGCTTTCGCCAGTGCCGCTCCGGCAAGTCCACCGACCAAAGCATGGGAAGAACTGGATGGCAAACCGTAATACCACGTCACAAGATTCCAGAAAATGGCACCAATTAAGGCTGAAAAAATAAGCGAGGCATCAACAATACTAGTATCAATCAATCCCGCTCCAATAGTATTGGCAACCATGAGTTTAAACACAAGAAAAGCGATAAAATTAAAAAATGCAGCCCATGCTACAGCCTGTCGCGGTGTTAAAACGCCAGTAGTAACAATCATGGCAATGGAGTTGGCTGCATCATGAAAGCCGTTAATGAAATCAAAGATGAAGGCAATCAGGATAACTAAAAGAATAAAAGCTGTTGCCGATGTCATTCGCTGGCTCTCCTGCTTTGTTTACTATTGCCGTCCTGGCTTTATGCGAATCTGAATTATACGCTCTCCATCCATCTTTACAATAATTGACTTAATCGAGTAAACGCTTCCGGTTAACTGCACGTTAGATCGGTTGTTGGGTCAAAATGACCCAACCTACTTGCACAAAAATAAAGCAACGTTAGTTCGATGTTGCAATTATAATTACCGAATTCTTACGTTGAATAATCAGGTAAATCAATTTTAATATCGGTTCCCCACGTTAATCTGAGTGCGTTAACAATGGCAAGAATATCAATTATTTCCTGAAGCACTGCCCCACTAACCGGATTAATATATCCGGCCGCGGCAAATCCCATCCCAACAATACTCAACGTCATGCCACCAAGAGCACTCTGCAACAAGATTCGGCGTGTTCTTAAACTAAGATGTATTAGCTCATCCACCTTACACAACGTATTTTCCATAATAACAGCACCTGCTGCTTCAGCCGTAACGTTACTATATTGACCGAAAGCTATACCAACGGTCGCTGCTGTTAATGCGGGGGCGTCATTTATACCATCTCCCATAAAAACAGTCGGTGCTTTTTTTGTTTCCTGACGGACAATCGCAAGTTTTTGTTCAGGACTTTGTGAGGCCAGAACTTCAGTCAAATTTAATAGATTACCCATATAATTAACTTCAGATTCCCGATCACCTGAAACCAGCATAATTTTTTTAAATTGATGGGAAGGTACCAAATGGCCAACAAATGATTTACTTTCTGCTCGTGGAGCATCATGAAAATGCAAGGAAGCTGCATAGTTATTATCCAATAACACAATACATTCCAAACCAGGTGATAACGGGGGAAGTAATGAAGCAAACTCAGGCATCTTTTCCAATATTTTTTTCCGGCTGGTAATTGAAATTGTGTGTTTGTTTATGCTGCCCTGTAATCCCTGCCCTGGTTTTTCAGATACATTTAAGGATTCAAGCAATTTTATATTAGCGTCTTCAGCAGCCTTTAACACCGCGCTTGAGAGAGGATGTTTTGAATAGCGCTCCAGACTGGCAACATATTGTAAAATTTGCTCGGTTTTATAGTTTTTGGCTGTGATAACCTCTGTTAAGGCAGGTTTACCATAGGTAAGTGTGCCTGTTTTATCAAAAATAGCAGTTGTACAGGTGGGCAATCTCTCCAGAATCGTGGGATCTTTAATAATAATCGCACGTTTTGCAGCCATTGAAATGGCGCTGATTATTGTTATTGGAATTGCTATTAATAAAGGACATGGTGTCGCAATTACCAGAACAGAGAGGAATCGTATTGCATCTCCGGTAAAATACCAGGCAGCAAATGCAAACAGAAGGGCAACAGGTGCGAAAATAGCTCCAATCTGATCGCCTAAACGTCTCATTGAAGGACGTTTTTGCTCCGCTTCTCCCAAGACTTTTACTATAGCAGAATAACGAGAATCAGATGGCAATTTATCTGCGCTTATAATCAACAATGACTCGCCATTTATAGCGCCTGATAATACGGCAGTCCCTGGTATTTTGGATATTTGATAGGGTTCTCCTGTCAAATAAGATTCATCCATAGAACCATGACCTTCAATTACAGTGCCATCTACAGGACAAGTCTCATGCGGATAAATAACTATTCTATCGCTAATTTTAATGTCTTCTAAAGCAATATCTTCAATCTGTTCATCTATTTTTCGGTGTGCTATGGAAGGCATACGTGCAGCAAGAGCTCGCAAAACCGCGGATGCTTTTCTTTTTGCATAATATTCTAATGTCTGCCCACTGGCGAGCATTAAAATGATTAATGTAGCGGCCAGATATTGATGCAAAATTACACCAGTTATCAGTGCAATCGCTGCTAATAAATCTGCACCATAATTTCCTTTAAAAAAGTTAATTATTATTAACAGTAACATCGGTATTCCACCGATAATTATAGGAAATAATAAAGGAATAACTGACCAGGAAATGTGGAAAAAAAGCATACCAAAATGAATGAGAATTGCAACCAATGACAATAATACAATATATAATTGCCATCGGTATTTTTGGCTTAGCAAGTTTATTCCCATGAAATATAAAATCTGTATAAGTTCATTTCCACGAAAGAATTACTGGTGGATTATGAGCTGATGGCAACGTCTTTCCAGCCGGCCAACCAATAATCATAGGTGCCACCGCTGTCATGCCCTCGGGAATTTTTAGTTCATTTTTCCACTCCGGTAAATTTAAAGCAGAAACAGCGAAACCAATTACACAAGAAGCCAGGCCATGTACAAGGGAAGACAGCATTAAATTTTCGGCAGCCAACCAGCAATCTGCTGCAACAAAGGGGCCTTCAAAAGTACTATATATAACGATCAAAGTAGTCGCATTGTAAAATAATTGGAAGTCCTTTTGATTTACCACATCAAGAATATGTTTTCTTTGTAGCGACTCGGATTCTTTTGATTCATTAAGCAATAAGATTTTGGCACTGTCTGACAAACGATCCAACACCCTCTTATCCTGTATCACAACAAATGCCCTTGATTCTTCATGAAGAGCAGCAGGAGCATGGATAGCAGCATCCAGTAACTTATTAATAACACCCGCGTCTACCTTCTTGGGCAGGTAATCTCGAACTGCATGACGGTTATAGATGGCATCCATCACATCCATGGAAATTATTTCATTATCAGTTGCCTTTGAGGTATGCATAATTTACTCCTGTATTAATACCTGTAATCAAATATATTTTAGTATAGACCATGCTCTTAATCTTAAATAGTAATTACCGCAGCTCCTGTATAACGCCCGTGACGCAGATCATCCAATGCCTGATTTACTTCGATAAGTGGATACAGATGAATGTCTGTTTTAATTGGAATTTTAGGTGCCAACGCTAGAAACTTCGTATGTTAATTTTTGACCTGATTTTTCCATCAATAATCTTACTGCCCATCCCAGCATGTTATTCTCCTGTTATCAGATAAATTATGGCTTAAATTCTGGGAAATTTTTGATAATCTCTATTTCATCACGATAATTTGTCATGTGAACACCTGGATTGCTCGCGTCAAAATGAGCCAGCCTACTTGTTACTTATCCTCCCTATTTGCAAGAATACATATGTTTGCTAGGATAATCCTACAATTCATTGCTATACGCTGCCAACCGGGTAAATACATTTGATTTACTGGAGGCACTAATTCAGGAATGGTGCATCATGGGTAAGGAAACTTTAAAAAAGCAGGTAATAGAACTTTTTGAATCGGCAGATATTTATCCAAACAGGGATAGGCCTTGGGATATACAAATTCATAACCCTGATTTTTATTCTCGCGTGCTAAATGGTGGTTCGCTCGCCCTCGGTGAATCTTATATGGATGGCTGGTGGGATTGTAACAGTCTCGATCAGTTTTTTGAGCAAATTACCAGAGCAAAACTGGAAGATAAAGTGAAGTCCAATTTACAGCTTCTATCTCGTTTTATTATTTTAAAATTTGCTAACCTTCAAACCAAAAAAAACGCATTTAATATAGCCAAAACCCATTACAATTTAGGCAATACATTATTTGAAATCATGCTTGATAGCCGCCTGATTTATAGCTGTGCGTATTGGAAAAATGCTGATAATCTGGAAGATGCACAATTACATAAACTCGATCTAATCTGTAAGAAACTCCTTCTTGCTCCAGGGATGCGTTTATTGGATATCGGCTGCGGTTTTGGAGCACTGGCAATTCATGCCGCTAAAAATTATGGTGCGGATGTTGTCGGTATCACCGTGTCTAAAGAACAATATGATATTGCAACACAACGCGCACAAGGTTTACCCGTTAAAATACAACTTAGTGATTATCGTGATCTTGAAGGACGTTTTGACAGAGTTGTCTCTGTTGGTATGTTTGAGCACGTTGGTCCTTTGAATTATCGTGAATACATGCAAAAAGCGCATGATTGCCTGACAGAAGACGGGTTATTTTTATTGCATACGATTGGCAGTAATACCAGCAATGTTGAAACCGATGCATGGATAAACAAATATATTTTTCCAAACAGTGTATTACCCTCAGTAACACAAATTTCTGAGGCTTTTAAAACACTTTTCATCATGGAGGACTGGCATAATTTTGGTGCGGATTATGATAAAACGTTAATGGCCTGGCGATCTAATTTTGAACAAGGCTGGGATATGCTAAAAGCAGATTATGACGAACGCTTTTATCGTATGTGGTGTTATTATTTAAGTTCCTGTGCCGGACTTTTTCGCGCACGTGAAATACAATTATGGCAAATTGTATTATCAAAACATGGCGTAGAAGGTGGTTATCAATCATTGCGTTAAAGAGGGTAATTTTAATGAACCAGTTTCCTCAATAAATTGCGCCGTATATTCCTGTTTTCTTTTCAGAAAATATTGTTTTATACAAGGTGCCTTTCTACTTTTCGCAGAATCTGATTTTTGTGGATTTACACCTGACAAATTAAGTGGCGTTGCAGGATGATCAATAAACGGAACCAACAGTTTGAACAGAGGATTTGGTACATCCGATTTTTTTAAAACATTAAGCTCTGCGATAACATCGTTGGGAAGATTTTTTGAATTTACCAGCGATTTTTTTATTTCATTAGCAAGTGTCAATTGATGCTTATGTTTTGAGTTTGTATAAAAACTGAATGCATTTATCTTGTGCGTTTTAATAAAAACATTTAAAGAACGGAGCAACTGCTCTTTTTTATACATTTTTTCGAAGTTAAATAGCAAAGTCTCAATCGCTTTATTATCAATAGTGAGCGAATCGACATAAGGCGTTTCTGAATCGAGAGCCTTAATCGCATTCAGGGTTGTAAGTAGTAATCGTTTGCAATCATTATCACCCTGCTCATGACCTTGATAAAAGAAACGGCAAGCCTTAAGCAACATATCTTTATGAGTATTATTCAAGGTATTTCTATCGGCATAAGCAATAACATTACCTAAACGAAAATATTCGTCACCCGTCAGCTGTTGATTCGACTTTGCTAAATACTTCTGGTAAATCATTAATGCTTCTCTATCTTCGCCTTTATAGAATCGGGTTTTAAAATTAAGATAAGTTATTGCACGTAATTGAATCTGACCATTCTTTTGATCATTTAAAAATTGAAGAAGTTGTAAACATAATTTGCTATTTTTTGGTAACTGGGTAAACAGATAATTGATTAGCTCATATGTCTTATCGTGTCTGCTAATCTCACTGACCAAATCTTGCAGATTGTATTTTTGAGATTGCAGAAAAGCTATAAGCGGCTGAATCAAACCAATTTCCAAAGTCCTGGATGGTAAACTTATTAATTCCTTATAAATCAATGAGTCAAGCATGGAGCAAGATTGATATAATTGAACCGCTTTATCAGCATCATCGTTTTTTAGCGCTATGAATATCAACGCAGCTATAGCTTGCGGACAATTTTCTGTTTCAGCTATGTATTCTAACAGGTCTACGGCATCAGAATTTTTGTTGACACAATAAGACTGGTAATAAAGTTGGCATGCTCCACTATAATTTGCACTGGATAGTTCATTGCGGTGGCGTCACCCAATAAAATAGCTTCGTCATAAATGGCTATTGCGGCTGCATAATTTTGCCTGCTTCCTTCACTATAGTGATAAATAGTACCCAGATTGCTCATGGCGGTAATATTTTTCAATGCCACAGCCTCTTTATAAAAGGACATCGCCTTTTCTATATCCTGCTGCTCATCCTGCCCAACATGATACATATACCCGCGAAGTGTTAATGCGTGAGAATCGTGCGCGTTAGTTTGCAAAGCAAAATCGATTTTTTTACGGGTAGCAGTCAGTTCTTCTTTTGAAAACAGATCCAATTGATGATATTGATTCCATAAATCAAGGGCTATTTTTTCGCCCTTTAAAACCTGTGCAAGTAAATGTTGGAAATTGGGAACTTGCATAACAATCCATGTTTGATCCAAATGATTCCTTATTGTACTTTATTTTAACATATATGGTCAATGTATAGATTGTTACATGTATAGGCCCGGAACTAAAGACCGTGCGGTGAAGTGCCAAAAAACATAAAGTTCCTAATTAAAAAATGTCTTTCGTTCTTCAGCATGTTTTGCTACTATCTTCACTCTGGTTAACGCCTCCTGCCCCC
>Ga0105047_10002695_pt1 | contig 31497 bp, 28 predicted proteins | sample MAT04_FD_78384 | JGI IMG/M metagenome (GOLD analysis project Ga0105047, IMG submission 78384) | Freshwater microbial communities from Lake Fryxell liftoff mats and glacier meltwater in Antarctica - MAT-04 (megahit assembly) | ecosystem: Environmental > Aquatic > Freshwater > Ice > Liftoff... | reverse complement strand
GGCTGGCCCGCTGACCACCGGCGACGCCGGCGCGCTGCAACGCGAGGTGCGCCGCCTGCTGCAGGCGGTGGTCAGCAGCCCGGCGGTGCGCCGCGGCCGCTTCCAGCACCGCATCGACGCCGTCGTCATGCACCCGGTGTGGGGCCTGGCGCTGCTGGCGGCGCTGCTCTTCCTGATGTTCCAGGCCGTGTTCTCGTGGGCCGCGCCGCCGATGGACGCCGTGAAGACGGCCATCGCCGCGCTGGCCGACTTCATCACCACGCACATGGCCGCCGGGCCGCTGCGCAGCCTGCTGGTGGACGGCGTGCTGGCCGGCGTCGGCGGTGTGCTCATCTTCCTGCCACAGATCCTGATCCTCTTCGCCTTCATCCTGGTGCTGGAAGACAGCGGCTACCTGCCCCGCGCCGCCTTCCTGCTCGACACGCTGATGGGCAAGGTCGGCCTGTCGGGCCGCGCCTTCATTCCGCTGCTGAGCAGCTTCGCCTGCGCCGTGCCGGGCATCATGGCCACGCGCACCATCGCGCAGCCGCGCGACCGCCTGGCCACCATCATGCTGGCGCCGCTGATGACCTGTTCGGCACGGCTGCCGGTCTACGCGCTGCTCATCGGCGCCTTCGTGCCGGCGCGCGCCGTGGGCCCCTTCAACCTGCGCGGCCTGACGCTGTTCGGGCTCTACGTTGCCGGCGTGGTGTCGGCGATGGGCGTGGGCTGGCTGATCAAGCGTGTGTGGCTGAAAAACCGCTACCAGCCGCTGATGCTGGAACTGCCGCCCTACCGCCTGCCCAACCCGGGCAACCTGGCGATCGGCCTGCTGGAGCGTGCACGCATCTTCCTGCGCCGTGTCGGCACCACGATCTTCGTGCTGATGGTGGTGCTGTGGTTCCTGTCGAGCTGGCCCGGGCCGCCCGCCGGCGTGGACCCGACCCTGGGGCCGGCCATCCAGTACAGCGTGGCCGGGCAGATCGGCCACGCGCTGCAGCACCTGCTGGCGCCGCTGGGATTCAACTGGCAGATCTCGCTGGCGCTGGTGCCGGGGCTGGCAGCGCGCGAGGTCGCCGTGGGCGCCCTGGGCACGGTGTACGCGCTGTCGGCCACCGGCGACGCGGTGGCCGAGTCGCTGGCGCCGGTCATCGCGCAGGGCTGGTCGCTGGCCACGGCCTACGCGCTGCTGGCCTGGTACGTGTTTGCGCCGCAGTGCCTCAGCACGCTGGCCGTGGTGCGGCGCGAGACCAACTCGTGGCGCTACCCGCTGCTGATGACGGTCTACCTCTTCGCGTTGGCCTACGCGGCGGCTTTCGTCACCTACCGCGCCACGCTGTGGCTGGGTGGCTGAGCGGTGGACTGGCAAAGTGTGATCGCCGGTGCGCTGGTGGCGGGCTGCTCGGCCTGGGCGGTGTGGATGTTCCTGCCTGCCAAGCCGCGCGCCTGGTTGCGCAAGCGCATCGGACTGACGGTGCCGGCGCCCTCGGCCGGGGCCTGCGGTGGCTGCAGCGGCTGCGGCGGCGGCGCACCTGAGGCGGGTGCGTCGCAGGTGGTAAAGGTCCTCAGGCGGCCGCCCGCCTGAACCCCGCCGCGACACCGAGCACGGCCAGCGCCGCCAGCGCCAGCGGCCAAAGCCCGAAACGCCCGGCCCACCACGCAAACGGCGTGCTGCCTTCCCGCCCTTGCACGCGCGCCGTCAGCACGCCCACGGTGTGGGGTTGCAGCTGGGCCAGCACGACGCCGCGGTGGTCGATGGCCGCGGTCGCCCCGGTGTTGGTGGCGCGCAGCATCGGGCGCTGAAACTCCAGCGTGCGCAGGCGTGAGATGTTGAGGTGCTGCGGCAGCGCCACCGTGTCGCCGAACCAGCCCAGGTTGCTGACGTTGGCGAACACGGTGGGCGCCAACGCCGGCTCGACGAAGCGCCGCGCGAGTTCCTCGCCGAAGAGGTCCTCGTAGCAGATGTTGGGCGCCACACGTTGTGCGCCGACCGCAAACGAAGGCGGGTTGGCCACGCCGCGCGCGAAGTCACCCAGCGGGATGTTCATCAGGCGCGTGAACCAGCGAAAGCCCGTGGGGATGAACTCGCCGAAGGGCACCAGGTGCGTCTTGTCGTAACGGTAGGGCGGCGCGGCGTCCGAGCCGCCCAGGCCGACGACCGAGTTGGTGTAGCCGCGCTCGTAGTCGCCCAGCGGCACACCCACCAGCGCCGCCCGCCCCGGTTGACGAAAGGCGGCCTGCAGCCCGGCCCAGTAGCCGGGCGCCAGCTCGTCGAGCTGTTCGGGCAGCAGCGGCACCGCGGTTTCGGGCGCCACCACCAGTTCGGCCCGCGCCGCCAGCAGTTCACGCGCCACCCAGGCCAGCGTCTGCGGCATGCGCTCGGCGGCGAACTTCTCGTCCTGCGGCACGTTGGTCTGCAGCAGTGCCACGCCGAGTTCACCTGTCGCCCGCGTGAAGCTGCGGGGCGCGCCCCAGGCCAGCGCCACCAGCAGCAGCGGCGCCACCAACCCCAGCCAGGACCCGCGCGTGCGCCGGGTGTGCCAGCCCGAGGCCGCCGACGCCAGCGCCGCCGCCAGCGCCGCCATCACGGCGCCCATGCCATAGACGCCGATCCAGGGCGCCAGCACGGCCGCCGGCGAGTCGACCAGCGCGTAGCCCGACGCAACCCAGGGAAAACCGGTGAAGATCACGCCGCGCGCCAGCTCGACCAGCAGCCACAGCGCGGCAAAGAACAGCACGTCGAAGCCGCTGCCGCGCCGCCAGCGTGCGTAGGCGGCGCAGGCCGCCGCCAGGTAGAGCGACAGCGCCGCGGCCAGCGCCCACACCGCCGAGGCCGCCAGCGCTGCGGGCAGGCCGCCGTAGGTGTGCATGCTGATGTACAGCCACCAGGTGCCCGCGCACAGCCAGGCCGTGCCGTAGCACCAGCCCAGCCAGGCGGCGCGACGTGGGCTGGCCTCGTTCAGCCGCCACACCAGCAGCGCCAGCGCAGCCAGCGGCAGCGGCCAGGCGGCGGTGTGCACGAAGGCCAGCGTCTGCAGCGCGCCCAGGGCGGCCACGGCGGCCCCCTCGGCGGGCGCCGCAAGATGGGCGGGCGCACGCTGCCCGCCGCTCAATCGACGTCGCCGCCTTCCGACGCGCCCTCGGGCTGCGGTGCACGCGCCACGCGGAACCAGCGCACGGCGCCGCCGCGCGTCAGCATCACGGTGAAGCGCAGCCCGCCCAGCTCGACGGCCTCGGCGCGACGCGGCACGCGGCCGAGTTCCTGCGCGACGAGCCCCCCGATGGTGTCGAAGTCGTCCTCGGGCAGGCGCGTGCCAAAGGCCTCGTTGACGGCGCCGATCGCGACGTCGCCGGCCACGCGGTGGGTGCCGTCGGCCAGCGTGTAGATGCCGTTTTCCTGCTCCTGCTCGTCGAACTCGTCCTCGATCTCGCCGACGATTTCTTCCAGCACGTCCTCGATGGTGATCAGACCGGCCGTGTTGCCGAACTCGTCGATGACGATGGCCAGGTGATTGCGGTTGCTGCGGAAGTCGCGCAGCAGTTCGTTCAGGCGCTTGCTCTCGGGCACGAAGACCGCAGGCCGCAACAGCGTGCGCAGGTTCAGTTCGGGCGCACGCTGCAGCTTGAGCAGGTCCTTGGCCATCAGGATGCCGATGACGTTATCGCGCGCGTTCTCGTAGACCGGGAAGCGTGAATGCCCGGTGTCGATCACGGCGTGCAGCAGTTCGTCGTAATCGGCGTCGATGGACAGCAGGTCCATGCGCGGCGGCGGCACCATTACGTCGCCGGCGGTCATGTCGGCCATGCGCAGCACGCCTTCGAGCATCAGGCGCGACTCGGGCTCGATGAGCTCACGCTCTTCGGCGTCGGCCAGGGTCCGGATGAGTTCGGCCTTGCTGTCGGGGCCGGGCGAGATGAACTCGATCAGGCGCTCGAAGAAGGACCGTTTGTCCGCCCGCGCGTTGTAGGGTGCGCGGGCGGACCTTTGAGAAGCAGGGTCGGACACTGGAACGGTGCCGGCAGTGGCAGGAGCTCCAAGAATAACCGAGCGCCCCGCGCGCCGGCGTCTGCGTCTGCGGCGACAATCCCGGCCCGCCCATGCACGTGCCCGGCCCCGTCTCCGCCACCGCCCGGCGCCACCCCGAACCCGACCTGTGCCGCCCGCTGCGGCCCGCCCGACATGAACCCGATCCCGCTCAAGACCCTGTACGGGCCGGTGGCCGCGATGGCCGCCGTCATCGTGCTCTCCAACCTGCTGGTGCAGCACCCGATCAACGACTGGCTGACCTGGGGTGCCTTCAGCTACCCGCTGGTTTTTCTGGTCTGCGACCTCACCAACCGCGCTTTGGGCCCGGTGGCGGCGCGGCGCGTGGCTTGGGCCGGCTTCGCCGTCGCGGTGGGCGTGTCGCTGGCGCTGGCGCCGTGGCGCATCGCGCTGGCCTCGGGCGCGGCCTTTATTTTTTCTCAGGCCATGGACATCCTGATCTTCAACCGCTGGCGCCGCGCCAGCTGGTGGAAGGCTCCCCTGATGGGGTCGCTGGTGGCCAGCGTCGTCGACACCGCGGTGTTCTTCTTCCTCGCCTTCGCCGGCTCGCAGATGGACTGGCTGATGCTGGCCAGCGGCGACCTGGCGGTGAAGGCCGCGATGGCCGTGCTGCTGCTGGCGCCCTACCGCGCGCTGCTGCCGCGCCTGTCTGCCTGGGGCGCGCCGGCCGCGCCCGCGCGCTCCTGATCTCGGCCGCAGGGCTTGCAAGGCCGGCCGCCGCCCCCATATCCAGTGACCTTTGCGAAAACCGAGCCGCCATGTCGAACACGCCAAACGCGCCCAAGGGCCTGATCCCGGCCACCATCCTCACCGGCTTCCTCGGCTCGGGCAAAACCACGCTGCTCAAGCGTGTGCTGTCCGAGGCCCACGGCCAGAAGATCGCTGTCATCGAGAACGAATTCGGCGAGGAGAACATCGACAACGAGATCCTCGTCGCCGACACCCGCGAGCAGATCATCCAGATGAACAATGGCTGCGTCTGCTGCACCATCCGCGAAGACCTGCGCAGCACGCTGGCCGACCTGGCCGAGAAGCGCCGCAAGGGTGAACTCGATTTTGACCGCGTCGTCATCGAGACGACCGGCCTGGCCGACCCCGGCCCCGTCGCGCAGACCTTCTTCATGGACGACGAGATCGCCGAGAGCTACCTGCTCGACAGCGTGCTGACGCTGGTCGACGCGAAGCACGGCGACAGCCAACTCGATAAGCGCCAGGAAGCGCGCATGCAGATCGGCTTTGCCGACCAGATCTTCATCAGCAAGAGCGACCTCGTGAGTGAGGAAGAAACCGCCGCGCTCATCCACCGCATCAAGCACATGAACCCGCGTGCGCCGCAGCGCAAGGTGCACTTTGGCGAGGTACCGATCAGCGAGGTCTTCGACCTGAAGGGTTTCAACCTCAACTCCAAGCTCGAGATCGACCCCGAATTCCTCAACGCCGACGATCCTGCGCATGCGCACCACGGCCACGACCATCACGACCATGCCGAAGGCGAGGCCTGCGACCACCCGCACCACCACGCGCACGACGACGACGTGAAGAGCTTCGTCTTCCGCAGCGCCAAGGCCTTCAACCCGGCCAAGCTCGAAGACTTTCTGGGCGCCATCGTGCAGGTCTACGGCCCGAAGATGCTGCGCTACAAGGGTGTGCTCTACATGAAGGGCAGCGAACGCAAGGTCATCTTCCAGGGTGTGCACCAGCTGATGGGCAGCGACCTGGGCCCAAAGTGGGCGCCGGGCGAGGCCAAGGGCAGCAAGATGGTCTTCATCGGCATCGACCTGCCCAAGGAAGTATTGCTGCAGGGGCTGGAACAGTGCCTCGTCTGATGCCCGCCGCCCCGCCGACCCCGCCATCGCAGCGAGGTGCTGGGGCGTGGCTACAATCCGCGCGCCTTGAGGGCCCCCCGGGGCCTTGCAGGCCCCCCGCCGCCGGCGGGGATACATGACACCGAAGCCCGACCAGGCGATACCGACAGGCGAGGAGGTTCCCGTGACCAAGCCCCAGGCCAAGACAGCGGCCGCCAGCAAGGCGAAGGCCGTGCCCGCGAGCCCTGCACCGGCCAAGACCGTGGCAAAGACCGCGGCCAAGGCCGCGACTAAGACCGCGACGAAGACCGCGACCAAGACCGCGGCCAAGACCGCGGCCAAGACCGCGGCCAAGACCGCGGCCAAGACCGCAACGAAGGCCGCACCCGCACCCGCACCCGCACCCGCGCCCGTGCCTGTGCCCGTGGTAGCGGCACCGACGCCCGTGCCGGCGCCTGCGCCATCGCCCCTAATCAAGGCCGCGTCGCCAAAAAGCGCGAGCCAGAAGTCCGCCGCACGGCTGGCTCCGCAGAACCAGCTGCCGACCCCGGCGCCGGCGCAGTCGGCCAACCGCTTCACCGACCGCTTTGCGCCGGCCGCGCCCAGCGCGCGTGCGCTGACCGAGGCCGCCGACCACGCCAAGGTCGTGCGCAAGCACGACCCCAAGCTGGCCAACGCCTGGAAGTCCAAGCCCGGGCGCGAGCTCACCGTCGACGAACTGCTGGCCATGCCCGACAGCGAGTACATGAACGACAAGCAGCTCGACTTCTTCCGCGCCCAGCTGCAACAGCAGAAGGACGACCTGCTGTCGAACGCCGGCGAGACGACCGAGCACCTGCGCGAGGACACGACCATCGTGCCCGACCCCGCCGACCGGGCGACGATCGAGGAAGAGCACGCGCTGGAACTGCGCACGCGCGACCGCGAACGCAAGCTGCTGAAGAAGATTGCGCAATCGCTGACGCGCCTGGACAGCGGCGAGTACGGCTTCTGCGACGAAACCGGCGAACCCATCGGCCTGCAGCGCCTGCTGGCCCGGCCCACCGCGACGCTGTCGCTCGAGGCGCAGCAGCGCCGCGAGCTCAAGCAGAAGATGTTTGGCGACTAGAAATGGAGCCCCCAGGCTCACTGCGTTCGCCACCCCCCAAGGGGGCTCTTGCAGCGGCCCGGCGAAGCCGGTTCCGCGCAAGTCCTTGGTCGGTGGGCTGCCGTGAAATCTTGGGCGGCGCACGCGCCCCGGCCTGACGGCGCGCTGGCGTACCATCGTCCTTCATGGCCGAGAACGAGAGTTTCTTCCGCAAGGTGGTGAGGTTCGTCGCGAACCCGGCCACCGACTGGACCGAGCTCAACACGCGCCTCGAAGACACGCGTGAGCTCGAGCTCGAGAAGTCCGAGCTCAAGGCCATGATCGAGCGCAAGCGGCGCAATGACTTCGTGCGCAAACGCGAATTCGACATGCTGCGGCGGGTGCGCCGCGAGGGCCTGTCGCCCGAGCAGCTGGCGGCCCTGGGCACCTCATCCCGGCTCGACGACTCCGAAGCCCGGCTGCCCGACAACGGCTCGGCACGCCCCGACGGCGTGAAGGCCAAGATCGACGAGATCGAGCAGCAGATGGTCGGTGACGCCGGCTTCGGCAACACCCGCAACAAGGCCCCGGCTGCGAACAGTTCACCCGCGCCGTTGCTGCGCGACGCGGTCACGGAAACCCGCAACGGCAGCCTGGCCGACGGCAGGCCACCCGCCCAGGCGCCCGCGCCGTTGCCGATGGGCAATCTGCCGCCCGCCGCCGCACCGGCGCCGCTGCAGATGGGGCGCGGCCTGCCGCCGTTGGCACCCATGGCCGCCGCCGCCTTCGACCGGCCCGAGCCCACGCCCAGCCGCGCGGCCGCACTGTCGCCCGGGCAGGCGCTGGCCGGCAACGAGTTCAGCGACTTCGGCAGCCCCTTCGCGGTGGAAGTCAGCGAGGTCCAGCACGACCCCGAACTCGACGAGGCCGTGATCTCCTTCGCCAACGCCGACTTCGCGCAGTGCGAGGAAGCGCTGCAGCGCATCACCGGCCCCGAGGGCACACGGGGCCAGCACGCCGAGACCTGGCTGGTGCTGTTCGACCTCTACCGCGCTACCGGCCAGCAGCAGCGTTTCGAGAGCCTGGCGGTGGAATACGCGCAGCAGTTCGGCTGGAGCGCCCCGCAGTGGTATTCACTGCCCAAGCAGGTGGCCGACGCGCAGGCCGAGGAGCCCGACCTCAGCAACAGCGCGCCTTCACGCAGCACCGGCGACGTCGGCTGGCTGGCGCCCGAACACCTGGACATCGAGGCGGTGGCGCGGCTGCGCTCGCAGACCTTGCAGATGCCCTTGCCCTGGGTCTTCGACTGGCACCAGCTGCAGGGCATCGACGCCGAGGCGGCGATGCAGCTGGCGACGCTGTTCCGCCTGTGGAGTGGCCAGTCGATCGAACTGCGCTGGATCGCCGGCGAGAAGCTTTTCCAGGTGCTGGCCGAGGCCGCGCCCACCGGCGTGCGCGACGCCGACCCCGCCTTCTGGCTGACGCGCCTGGACGCATTGCGCCTGGCCAACCGCCCCGACCAGTTCGACGAGGCGGCCATCGACTACTGCGTCACTTACGAGGTCAGCCCGCCGAGCTGGGAGCCCACGCGCTGCAAGGTACACATCAGCGGCGGCGGCCTGTCGACACGCCAGCCCGATCTGTCGCTGGTCAGCGAGGTCTTCACCGGCTTCATGGAGTCCGGACTGTCGGACGACACTGGCGCTGGCGCGCAGAACTTCGAGGTGGCCAATGTCGAGCTGTCGGGCCAGCTCATCGGCGACATCAGCGCCACGCTGGCCAAGTTGCAGAGCGAATCGAACCAGGCGCCGCTGGTCAACGTCAGCTGCTCGCGCCTGATCCGCGTCGACTTCATTGCCGCCGGCGACCTGCTGAACTGGGTGCTGTCCAAGCGCAACGAAGGCCGCGCCGTGCAATTCGTCGACACGCACCGCTTGGTGGCGCTGTTCTTCGGCGCCATGGGCATCAACGAGCACGCCAAGGTGCAAGTCCGAAAAGTTTAGCCCCCAGGCTTGTCGCTTCGCGCCTTCGCCACCCCCGAGGGGGCTGATGCAGCGGCCCGGCAAAGCCGGTTCCGCGCATGGGCTTGGCTTGAATCCCAGCGTCGCGGCTGCATCTGAGGCACTCATGGAAAACTACCACGGCACCACCATCGTCAGCGCGCGCCGCGGCGCCCTCGTGGCACTCGGCGGCGATGGCCAGGTCACGCTGGGCACCATCGTCGTCAAGAGCAGCGCGCGCAAGGTGCGCAAGCTCTACCGCGAACAGGTGCTGGCGGGCTTCGCCGGCGCCACGGCCGACGCCTTCACGCTCTTCGAACGCTTCGAGGCCAAGCTCGAGAAGCACCAGGGCCACCTGCAGCGCGCCGCCATCGAGCTGACGAAGGACTGGCGCACCGACCGCGTGCTGCGCCGCCTGGAGGCCATGCTGGCGGTGGCCGACGCGACCTGCTCGCTGATCATCACCGGCAACGGCGACGTGCTGGAACCCGAGTACGGCATCGTTGCCATCGGCTCGGGCGGCGCCTACGCGCAGGCCGCCGCGCGCGCGCTGCTGGCGCATACCGAACTCGCGCCGGCCGACATCGTGAAACGATCGCTCGAGATCGCCGGCGACATCTGCATCTACACCAACCAGCAGCACACCGTCGAAGTGCTGGGGTCGTGAAGCATACGACGTCAGCGCGGGGACTGTCGGGTTGCAGCACCAGGCGCAGCTTCGCCGGGCAGGCGTAGGTCGGCTCGGCCGTCCCGGCGCCCAGCGCTGCGTCGATCGCCTCGCCGAGCACGGCGCGCGCCGTGCCGGTCTCGCAGCCCAACTGCAGCGGGCTGCCGTCGGTGCTCAGCGTCACCTTGCCCGGGGGCGGTCACGTCCCATTCGCCGAGCGCATTGCGCAAGTTGCACCGGGCATCAGCCAGTTGTGACGGGACCTCGCTGTTTCCATGCGGCTCATCCCTCGCGCCGTGCAGACTAGTCCATCCCTTTTACCGCCTCCAGCCGAAGACTCATGAACTCGTCGATGACCCCGCAGGAGATCGTCTCCGAACTCGACCGCCACATCGTCGGCCAGAACGGCGCCAAGCGTGCCGTGGCCATCGCGCTGCGCAACCGCTGGCGGCGCCAGCAGGTGCAGGGCGCGATGAAGACCGAGATCACGCCCAAGAACATCCTGATGATCGGGCCCACCGGCGTGGGCAAGACCGAGATCGCGCGCCGCCTGGCACGGCTGGCCGACGCGCCCTTCATCAAGGTCGAGGCCACCAAGTTCACCGAGGTGGGTTATGTCGGCAAGGACGTCGACACCATCGTGCGCGACCTGATGGACGTGGCCGTCAAGCAGGAACGTGAACGCCAGATGCGCGCCAAGCGCGCCGCCGCCGAAGATGCCGCCGAGGACCGCATCCTCGACGTGCTGGTGCCGCTGCCCAGGGACACGCGCGACGAACGTTCACGCGCGATGGGCTTCACCGCCGAGCCCGCGCCGGCCGACAACACCGCGCGCCAGGTGATGCGCAAGCGCCTGCGCGAAGGCACGCTGGACGACAAGGAGATCGAACTCGACCTGGCCGAGGCCAAGCCGACACTGGAGATCCTGGGCGCCCAGGGCATGCCCGGCATGGACGAGATGGCCGAGCAGCTCAAAGGCCTGTTTTCGCAGGCCGGCGCGGGCAGACGCAAGACACGTCGCCTGAAGATCGCCGAGGCGCGCCAGTGGCTCGTCGACGAGGAGGCCGGCAAGCTGGTCAACGAGGACGAGATACGCGCCGCCGCGCTGGCCAACGCCGAGGGCAACGGCATCGTCTTCATCGACGAGATCGACAAGGTGGCCTCGCGCCAGGAAACGCAGGGCGCCGAGGTCAGCCGCCAGGGTGTGCAGCGCGACCTGTTGCCGCTGGTGGAGGGCACCACCGTCAGCACCAAGTACGGGCCGGTGAAGACCGACCACATGCTCTTCATCGCCAGCGGCGCCTTCCACCTCGCCAAGCCCAGCGACCTGATCCCCGAACTGCAGGGACGCTTCCCGATCCGCGTTGAACTCAGCTCGCTCAGCGTCGAGGACTTCGAGGCCATCCTCACCAGCACCCACGCCAGCCTCGTCAAGCAGTACCAGGCACTGCTGGCCACCGAGGGCGTGACGCTGGAGATCCAGCCCGCCGGCGTGAAGCGCCTGGCGCAGATCGCCTTCGAGGTCAACGAGCGCACCGAGAACATCGGCGCGCGCCGACTGGCCACGGTGATGGAGCGGCTGCTCGATGAGATCAGCTTCGACGCCCCCAACCGCAGCGGGCAGACGGTGGCCATCGACGCCGCGGCGGTCGACGCGCGGCTGGCCGACTTGGCGCATAACGAGGATCTATCGCGCTACATCCTGTAGCGCGCCGAGTGATGCAGCGCTACATCCTGTAGCGCGCCGAGTGATGCGGCGCTACATCCTGTAGCGCGCCGGGTGATGCGGCGCTGCATCCCGTCGCGCGCCGTGTCAGTGCGGTTGTCATGGCAGCGCGTCGATAATGGCGTGTCCATAACAAGAACAGCAACCGACATGACCTCGCTTCCCCTCTTCATCGCCCCGGCCCGGTTCGACAACGCCGAGGCCGCACTGGCCCAGGTGCAGGCCATCTACCGCAGCAGCGTCGAGCACCTGCGCGACAGCCTGCGCCGCTTCGTCGCCGGCGAAGACGACGGCCAGCACGTGCGCGCCTGCTACCCCTTCGTGAGGGTGCGCACCGACACCGTGGCGCGCGCCGACTCGCGGCTGAGCTACGGCTTCGTCGCCGGCCCCGGCAGCTTCGAGACCACGATCACGCGGCCCGACCTCTTCGCCAACTACTACCTCGAGCAGTTCCGCCTGCTGCTGAAGAACCACGGCGTGGCCATCGAGGTGGGCACCAGCGCGCAGCCGATACCGGTGCACTTCTCGCTGGCCGAGCACGACCACCTCGAAGGCAGCATGAGCCACGAACGGCGGCTGCTGATGCGCGACCGCTTCGACCTGCCCGACCTGGCGGCGATGGACGACGGCATCGCCAACGGCACGCACCAGCCGGCGCCGGGCGAAGCGCTGCCGCTGTCGCTGTTCACGGCGCCGCGTGTCGACTATTCGCTGCACCGCCTGCGTCATTACACCGGCACCGCGCCCGAGCACTTCCAGAACTTCGTGCTGTTCACGAACTACCAGTTCTATATCGACGAGTTCATCAAGCTCGGCCATGCCGTGATGGCCGACCCCGACAGCGAGTACGAGGCCTTCGTCGAACCCGGCAACCTCGTCACGCGGCGCACCGGCACCGGCGCGCGGCCGGGCGACGAGCTCGGCGTGGCGCCGCCGCGGCTGCCGCAGATGCCGGCCTACCACCTGCGCCGGCCCGACAACAGCGGCATCACGATGGTCAACATCGGCGTCGGCCCGGCCAACTCCAAGACCATCACCGACCACGTGGCCGTGCTGCGCCCGCACGCCTGGCTGATGCTGGGCCACTGCGCCGGGCTGCGCAACACGCAGCAACTGGGTGACTACGTGCTGGCCCACGCTTACATGCGCGAGGACCACGTGCTCGACGAAGAGCTGCCGCTGTGGGTGCCCATTCCCGCGCTGGCCGAAGTGCAGGTGGCGCTGGAACAGGCCGTGGCCGACATCACCCAGCTGCAGGGTTACGAGCTCAAGCGCATCCTGCGCACCGGCACCGTGGCGTCCACCGACAACCGGAACTGGGAGCTGCTGCCGAACGCCGGCCCCGAGCGCCGCTTCAGCCAGAGCCGCGCCGTGGCGCTGGACATGGAAAGCGCCACCATCGCCGCCAACGGGTTCCGCTTCCGGGTGCCCTACGGCACGTTGCTGTGCGTGAGCGACAAACCGCTGCACGGCGAGATCAAGCTGCCCGGCATGGCCAACACCTTCTACCGCGAACGTGTCGACCAGCACCTGCGCATCGGCATGCGTGCGGTGGAACTGCTGCGCCAGGAACGCCCGGGCGCGCTGCACAGCCGCAAGCTGCGCAGCTTTGCCGAGGTGGCCTTCCAGTAGCCGGGGATCTGCCTTAGCGGCACCCCCGGCCGGCCGCGAGATTTACGCTGCTTCATGCGGCACCGCACAAAGCAGAAACGGCAATGCACGCATCATGGGTTTATGGGGTTTTTGGGGCTGCGCTTGGTGTCACCGCGTCCGATCGTCTGCGTACTTGCCGTGGTCGTGCTGGGGCTGTCGGGCTGCGCCTCGCTGCAGCAGCCGGCTTCGCCAGCGGCGCCGCTGTCGGTGCCGGCCGGGTGGAGTGCCGCGGCGCCGTCCTCGGGCGAGGTCGCTGCACTGGCACAGTGGTGGCGGCGCTTCGACGATCCCGTGCTGCCCGCCCTGGTCGAACAGGCCCTGGCCGGCAGCACCGACATCGCCGCGGCGCAGGCCCGCCTGCGCCAGGCGCGCGCGCAGCGTGATCTCACCGCCGCCGGCCGCACGCTGACGGTGAGCGGCAGCGGTTCGGCCCAGGCCAGCCGCCGCGAGGGCAGTGCCACCGCCCAGAGCTACGGCGTCGGCATCGACGCCCGCTGGGAGGCCGACCTCTGGGGCGGCAGCGCCGCCGGCCTGCGCGCCGCCGACGCCACGGCCGAAGCCAGCGCCATCACGCTGGCTGCCACGCGCGTGGCCGTGGCCGCCGAGGTGGCGTTGAACGTGTTGCAGCTGCGGGGCACGCAGGCGCGGCTGGCCAACGCGCGGCAGAGCCTCGCCAGCCAGCAGCAGACGCTGCAGATCGTGCAGTGGCGTGCCGACGCGGGGCTGGTGACGCAGCTCGATGTCGAGCAGGCCAAGACCGCCGTCGAACAGACGCGGGCGCAGATCCCGGCGCTCGAAATCAGTACCACCCAGGCCATGAACGCGCTGGCCGTGCTCACCGGACGCGCCCCCGGCGCGCTGGCCGGCACGCTGCAGGCGCAAACGCCAGCCCGCGCACCGACGACGCCGCCCGAATTGGCGCTGGCGCTTCCCGCCGAGGTACTGCGCCAGCGCCCCGACATGCGCGTCGCAGAGTTGCAGCTGCGCGCCGCCGCCGCACGTGTCGACCAGGCCGACGCCCAACGCCTGCCCAGCCTGTCGCTGGGCGGCTCCATCGGCCTGAACGCGCTCAGCCTCACGGGCCTGGGCAGCGCACCTGCGGCCGCATCGCTGCTGGCCAGCATCAGCGTGCCGCTGTTCGACGGTGGCCGCATCCGCGCCCAGGTGCGCCAGCAGGAGGCCGCGCGCGACGAGGCCGAAATCGGCTACCGCGCCACCTTGCTGGCCGCGCTGCAGGAGGTGGAAGACACGCTGGTGGCGCTGCGCGGCACCCGCGAACAGCTGGCCGCACAGCAGGCCGCCGCGGCGTCGGCGCTGAACGCGGCGCAGATCGCCGAGCAGCGCTACCGCAGCGGCCTGGTCGACTTCCAGAACGTGCTGCAGACCCAGCGCACCCTGCTCGCGGCGCAGGACGGCGTGGCCGCCACCGCCACCACGCTGGCCACCCAGCACGTGCGCCTCTACAAGGCGCTGGGCGGCGGCTGGAGGCCAGACACCGCAACCATCGCCTCCCCATGACCCCTGCCGAAACCGCTCCCGTCGCCGCCCCTGCCGCCGACCCCGACACCGCGCTGCAGGACCTGCTCGGGCCGACGGCCGTGCTGCGCCCGTGGTGGCGTCGCCCCACGTTGTGGATCGGCCTGGCCGTGCTGGCGGCCATCGCTGCCGGCGTCTGGTTCTGGCTGGGCCAGCGCCAGGCCGCAGGCGCGCCGCAGTACCAGACGCAGGCCGTCGTGCGCGGCGCGCTCACGGTCACCGTCACCGCCAACGGCACGCTGCAGCCGACGACGCAGGTGGCCATCGGCAGTGAACTGTCGGGCACCGTGGCCAAGGTGTCGGTGGACGTCAACGACCGCGTAAAGAAGGGCCAGATGCTGGTGGCGCTGGACGACGCGCGGCTGCGTGACCAGGCCAACGGCTCACGCGCCGCGCTGGCCGGCGCCGAGGGCGCACGCGCCCAGGCCCGTGCCACCGCCACCGAGGCGCGCGACGCGCTGGCGCGGCTGCGCGACGTCTACCAGCGCAGCGGTGGCCAGGTGCCATCGGCAGCCGAGATGGCTGCCGCCGAGGCCGCAGCCGCGCGCGGCGAGGCCAACGTGGCCAGCGCGCAGGCCAACGTCGCGCAGGCCCAGGCCACGCTCAGCAGCAACGAGACCAACCTGGGCAAGGCCACCATCCGCTCGCCCATCGACGGCGTGGTGTTGTCGCGTTCGGTCGAGCCCGGCAACGCCGTGGCCGCGTCGCTGCAGGCGGTGACGCTGTTCACGCTGGCCGAAGACCTGACGAAGATGAAGCTGCAGGTCTATGTCGACGAGGCCGACGTCGGCCAGGTCAGCGCCGGGCAGTCGGCCACCTTCACCGTCAGCGCCTACCCGACGCGGCGCTACCCGGCGCGCATCGTGCGCGTGGGCTTCGGTTCAACGACGAAAGACAATGTCGTCACCTACCTGGCCGAGCTCAGCGTCAACAACGACGACCTGACGTTGCGCCCGGGCATGACGGCCACCGCCACCATCACCACCGTCGAGCGCACAGACGCGCTGCTGGTGCCCAACGCGGCGCTGCGCTACTCGCCGGCCAACGCCGCCGCAGCGGCATCGGCGCCCGCCACCAGCATTGTCTCGAGCATGATGCCGCGCATGCCGCGTGGCGCCGGTGGCGGTGGTGGTGGGCGTCGCGGCGGCACCGACACCGCGCAGGTGCGCCAGGTCTGGGTGCTGGAAGGTGGCCAGCCGCAGGCCGTGCCGGTACGGCCGGGTGTCAGCGACGGCCGCAACACCGAGGTCACGAGCCAGGTCTTGCAGCCCGGCATGGCGGTGATCATCGGCCAGACCACGGGCGGCACGAAGTGAACGAGAGCTTGCCCTCCGGCCCAGCGCCAGGCCGCTCCCAGGCAGGCCCCCGCCGGCCGCAGGACGCGGCCGACGCTTCGCCCGTCCATGCCCGCGCAGGCGGACATGGAGCCACGGGCGTCGTTGCCCTCGGGGGATCGGCCGGCGTACCCGCCGGCCGAGGGGCTCCATTGATCCGCCTGCGCGGCGTGACCCGCGTCTACGGCACGGGCTCGGCCGAGGTGCAGGCGCTGCGCGGCATCGACCTCGACATCACCGAGGGCGAGTTCGTCGCCATCATGGGCCCCAGCGGCTCGGGCAAGAGCACGGCGATGAACATCCTGGGCTGCCTGGACACGCCCAGCGCCGGCGCCTACCTGTTCCGCGGCGTGCCGGTGCACCAGCTCGACCGCGACCAGCGCGCGCTGCTGCGCCGCGCCCACCTGGGCTTCGTCTTCCAGGGTTTCAACCTGCTGCCGCGCACCACGGCGCAGGAAAACGTCGAGCTGCCGCTGCTCTACCGCGGCGAACCGGCCGCCGCGCGCCGCAAGGCCGCGCTCGAGGCGCTGACCGCCGTGGGGCTGGCCGGGCGCGAAGGCCATACGCCGGCCGAACTGTCGGGCGGCCAGCAGCAGCGCGTGGCCATCGCACGCGCGCTGGTGACACGGCCCACCGTGCTGCTGGCCGACGAACCCACCGGCAACCTCGACACCCAGCGCGGGCGCGAGATCATGGCACTGCTTGCCGCGCTGAACCGCGACCGCGGCATCACCGTGCTGATGGTCACCCACGAGCCCGACATGGCGGTCTACGCGCGGCGCGTGGTGCACTTCGTCGACGGGCTGATCGACAGCGACCGGCCGCAGGCCGGCACGCCCCCCGCCGTCGCGCAGACCCCAGCCGCGGCCACGGAGCACGCCTGATGTGGCTCAACACGCTCGGCCTGGCGCTGCGCGAGATCCGGCGCAACCTGCTGCGGTCCTTCCTCACCATCCTGGGCATCGTCATCGGCGTGGCGGCCGTCATCACCATGGTCACGGTGGGCCGCGGCGCCACGCAGGCGGTGTCCGACCAGATCACCAGCCTGGGCACCAACCTGCTGATGGTGCGACCGGGCCAGCGCATGGGGCCGGGGCGCGATGCCGGCGGCTCGCCGCCCTTCCGCCAGGCCGACGGCGACGCCATCGCGGCGCAGGTTCCGGGCGTGCGCGCCGTTGCCCCACAGGCCAACACTGGCGCTGTGGCGGTCTACGGCGCGCGCAACTGGTCGACCGTGATCTACGGCACCACCAACGCCTACTTCGAGACCAACAACTGGACGCTGGCCCAGGGGCGCGTCTTCGAAGAGGCCGAGCTGCGCGCCGGCGCCGCGGTGTGCGTCATCGGCGCGACGGTGCGGCGCGAACTCTTCGCCGCCGAGGAACCGGTGGGCGCGCGTCTGCGGCTGCGCAACATCAGCTGCGAAGTCGTCGGCCTGCTGCAGAGCAAGGGCCAGGCGGCGATGGGCAACGACCAGGACGACGTCGTCGTGATGCCGATTGCGGCCGTGCAGCGGCGCCTCACCGGCAACCTCAACGTCGGCACGCTGCTGGTGTCGATGGACGATGGCGCCGACGCCGAAAGCGTGAAGGCCGGCATGACGCAGCTGCTGCGCGAACGGCGCAAGCTGGCCGAGAGCGACGAGAACAACTTCAACGTACTCGACACCAAGCAGCTGGCCGAGACGCTTTCGGGCACGACGCAGGTGATGACGATGCTGCTCGGCGCGGTGGCCGCGGTCAGCCTGCTGGTGGGCGGCATCGGCATCATGAACATCATGCTGGTCAGCGTCACCGAGCGCACACGCGAGATCGGCATCCGGCTGGCCATCGGCGCACTGGGGCACGAGGTACTGCTGCAGTTCCTGATCGAGGCCGTGGTGCTGGCGGCGCTGGGCGGGCTGATCGGCATCGTCTTTGCCACCGCGGCATCGATCGGCCTGACCGCGGTGATGGGTGTGCCCTACGTCTTCGACCCCGGCATCAACCTGCTGTCCTTCGCCTTCGCGGCGCTGATCGGCATCGTCTTCGGCTACTTCCCGGCGCGCCGCGCGGCGCGGCTCGATCCCATCGAAGCGCTGCGGCACGAATGAGGCAGGTCGACGCCACGTTCAGCCGCTGCGGCGCAACAGCGGGAAGAGCGCCAGCAGGCCCAGCAGCGGCCCCAGCGCCAGCCAGGGCAGCACGGCCGCCAGCGGGTGCGTCGCCGCGGCGCGCACGAAGATCTCGATCGACACCACGCTGATCGCGAAGCCCAGGCTGTTGCTCAGCGTCAGCGCGCTGCCCACCGCCTCACGCGGTGCATTGGCGGCCGTCAGGGCGCTGAACTGTGGCGAGTCGCCGGCCACCGTCACGCCCCAGACCAGCATCCAGGCCAGGAACAGAGGCAGCGGCGCCACCAGCATCCAGGGCGCGGCCAGGCAGCACAGGCCGCTTGCCGCCAGCTGCGTGCCGGCCACACGCGCGCTGCCATGGCGCCGCGCCAGCAGGCCGCCCGCCACGCAGCCGGCCGCACCGGCACCGACGACGGCGAAGGCCCAGCCCGACACCGCCACCGTGCCCTGCAGTCTTGTCGCCAGCACCAGCGGCGCCAGCACCCAGACGGTGTAGAGCTCGCCCATGTGGCCGAAGTAGCCGAAGACCGAGGCGCGCACGCGTGCATCGCGCCACAGGCTGGCCAGCGCCGACAGGCGCAGCGGCACCAGCCCGGCGGGGTGCGGTGGCTCGGGCACACGCCAGATCACCAGCCAGCCGGCCAGCGCCGACGCGGTGGCCACGGCGATGAACACACTCTGCCAAGGCAGCGCGGCCCCCAGCGCGCGCAGCGCATGCGGGCTGGCGCTGCCCAGCACCAGCGCACCCACCAGCCAGCCCAGCGCCGCACCCAGGCCGCGCGGGAACCACAGCGCGGCGATCTTCATGCCCACCGGGTAGATGCCGGCCAGGCAGAAGCCGGTCAGCGCGCGCCAGAACAGCAGCATCGTGAACGAACCCGCCATCGCCGCGGCAGCCAGCGTGCACGCGGCGGCGGCCAGCGCGCAGCCCAGGAAGAGCCGCCGCGCCGGAAAGCGGTCGGCCAGCGCCAGCAGCGCAAACACCAGCGTGCCGGCGATGAAGCCCAGCTGCAGCGCCGAGGTGAGCGTGCCCACGGCGGCGTCGCTGTAGCCGTAGACACGCTGCAGGTCGGGCATCACGGCGTTGACCGCGAACCACGGCGAGGTGCCAGCCAGCTGGGCCAGCACCAGCACGGGCAACACGTGCGGCGGCGGGTTCGGGAGGGTGGGGGTCACGGGGGGGTCACGGCGCCGGGGGCGCGCCGCGACACGTGTGTCACGGCCGGCGGCGGCGCGCACGGTAGCACGCGCCCCTGGCCCGCACTGCCCAGCCGCTGGCGGGCCCCGCGGCTGGGGTTTGTTTGATCTGGATTGACCTGTTGCGGTTGTCGCCCCCGGCGCCTTGATCTACGCTGGCCCTCACGTCGCCGCAACGGTGCGGCCCCTGAACAAGGAGATCTCTCATGCCCAGCCCCTCCACCGCAGGCAGCCCTTCGGGGCCCGCCGCCATCCGTACGCTGGCCCTCGTGGGCGCGTCGGCGGCGGGCAAGACCTGTCTGGCCGAAGCGCTGCTCGCGCGCACCGGGGCCATCGTCGCGTCCGGCAGCATCGAGCGCGGCAGCACGGTCAGCGACTTCGACGCGCTCGAACGCCGCATGCAGCATTCGCTGAACACCGCGGTGATGCACCTCACGCACGCCGGCACGCGCATCCACCTGCTAGACACCCCGGGCGGCCCCGACTTCCTGGGCCACAGCCTGCCGGCGCTGGAAGCGGTGGAGACGGTGGCTGTGGTGGTCAATGCCGCCGTCGGCGTCGAACCGATGTCGCGGCGCATGATGGATTACGCCGCGTCGCGCCACCTCGACCGCCTGGTGATCGTCAACCGCATCGACACACCGGGCGTGAACCTGGCCGCCGTGCTGGCCGACATCCAGGCCCACTTCGGCAAGGAATGCCTGCCGTTGAACCTGCCCGCCGACGGCGCCACGCGCGTCGTCGACTGCTTCTTCAACCGCGAAGGCCAGGGCGACTTCGGCAGCGTCGATGCCGCGCACCGCGCACTGGTCGAGCAGGTCGTGGAAGTTGATGGCGAATTTGTCGACCGCTACCTCAACGACGGCGACATCGACGCCGGTGAACTGCACGCGCCGCTGGAACAGGCGCTGCGCGAAGGCCACCTGATCCCGGTGGTGTTCGTCTCGGCCAAGAGCGGCGCCGGCGTGGCCGAACTGCTCGACGTCATCGTCAAACTGCTGCCCAACCCGACCGAAGCCAATGCGCCCGACTTCCTGCGCGGCGAAGGCGCCGACGCGGTGCCCATGCACGCCACGCCCGACCCCGCGCTGCACGTGCTGGCGCATGTGTTCAAGGTCACGGTCGACCCCTTCGTCGGCCGCCTGGGCATCTTCCGCGTGCACCAGGGCACGGTCACGCGCGACATGCCGCTTTACGTCGGCGACAGCCGCAAGCCCTTCAAGGCCAGCCACATCTACCTGCTGCAGGGCAAGCAGACGGTGGAAGTGCCGTCTGCAGTGCCGGGCGACATCGTCGCCGTGGCCAAGGTCGACGCGCTGCACTACGACGCCGTGTTGCACGACGCGCCCGAGGACGACCACATCCACATGGTGCCGCTGGAACTGCCCAAGCCCGTGCACGGCCTGGCCATCGAGCCGCAGCGCCATGGCGACGAGCAGCGGCTGTGGGAGATCCTGGCCAAGCTGGTCGACGAGGACCCCTGCCTGAAGGTGGAACACGTCGCCGCCAGCAACGAGACCGTGGTCTACGGCCTGGGCGAGTTGCACCTGCGTGTGCTGCTCGAGCGCATGCGCGAAACCTACAAGTTCGAGGTCAAGACACAGCCGCCGCGCATCGCCTACCGCGAGACCATCACCGGCAAGGCCGAGGGCCACCACCGCCACAAGAAGCAGACCGGCGGCGCGGGGCAGTTCGGCGAGGTTTTCCTGCGTGTCGAGCCGATGGACGCCGGCGCGGGCTACGAGTTCGTCGACGCGGTCAAGGGCGGCACCATTCCCTACAACTTCATGCCGGCGGTGGAAAAGGGCGTGCGCGAGGCACTGGCCTTAGGCGCCATCAGCGGCTACCCGGTGGTGGACGTGCGCGTCACCGCCTACGACGGCAAGAGCCACAGCGTCGACAGCAAGGAGATCGCCTTCGTCACCGCGGCACGCAAGGCCACGCTGGCGGCGCTGCGCGAGGCGCGGCCGGTGGTGCAGGAGCCCGTCGTGCACATCGAGATCATCGCGCCGGACACCAGCGTGGGCGACATCACCGGCGACCTGTCGTCCAAGCGGGGTGTCGTCACCGGCACCGCCAACGGCGCGGCCGGCACGATGATCGTGCGCGGCCAGGTGCCGCTGGCCGAGGTGACGGGCTACCAGCCCCGGCTGAACGCGCTGACCGGCGGCCAGGGCCGCTACAGCGTGGTGCTGTCGCACTACGAGGCCGTGCCGCCTTCGGTGCAGACCGCACTGGTGGCCGCCTACAAGGTGCAGGACGACGAATGACGGTCGGGCCGAGCCCGGCCCTCCTCCACGCGACGGGCCCGAAAGGGCCCGTGCCGCCTTTGGGCCCGAAACGGCCCATTCGTCATTTGGGCCCGCAAATTTCGGGGTTGATCGCCGCCGACTAGTATCCGCCCCGTCGAGAGGGGAGTAGCAGGCAGCGCCAGCTGCCGCGTCATCCCGTCAATACGGCCACCGGCGCCCTGCCGGCGGCCCGGGACCGCAGGGGCCTCCCCCCGCAAGACCTTTCGGCGCGAACCTCAAACCTACTCGGGAGTGTCCATGGACACCATCGCGCCGCTCTGGCTGTGGATCTTTTTTGTCTGCGCGGTACTCACCGCGCTCTTCGTCGACTTCGTCGTGCTCAGCAAGCAGGGCGCGCACAGCGTCACCGTCAAGGAGGCGGTGAACTGGTCACTGATCTGGGTGGCGCTGAGCCTGGCGTTCAACGGCCTCTTCTGGTGGGCCGTCTACCAGGACCACGGCGCCGCGCTCGCCAGCACGAAGAGCATGGAATTCCTCACCGGCTACCTCATCGAGAAGAGCCTGGCGGTGGACAACATCTTCGTCTTCCTGATGATCTTCACCTACTTCGCGGTGCCGCCGCAGTTCCAGAAGCGGGTGCTGATGATCGGCATCATCGGCGCCATCGTGCTGCGCACGGTGATGATCCTGCTCGGCGCCTGGCTCATCGCGCAGTTCCACTGGGTGCTGTACGTCTTCGGCGCCTTCCTCGTGCTCACCGGCATCAAGATGTGGTGGGCCGCGGACAAGGAGCCCGACCTGGAGAGCAACCCGGCGCTGAAGCTGCTGCGCAAGATCATGCCCGTGGGCAAGAACTTCGACGGCGAGAAGTTCTTCACCGTCGAGAACGGCAAGAAGCTCGCCACGCCGCTGTTCCTGGTGATCTGCCTGGTGGGCCTGACCGACGTGATCTTCGCGGTCGACAGCATCCCGGCCATCTTCGCCATCACGATGGACCCCTTCATCGTGCTCACCAGCAACATCTTCGCCATCCTGGGCCTGCGCGCGATGTATTTCCTGCTGGCGGCGGTGGCGGCCAAGTTCCACCTGCTGAGCTACGGCCTGGCGGTGGTGCTGGTTTTCATCGGCACCAAGATGCTGGTGGTCGACCTGTTCAAGATCCCGGTGCTGGTTTCGCTGGGCGTGGTCGTCGCCATCCTGGCGGTGACCATGCTGTGGAGCCTGAAGACGGCGCCGCGCATCAATCCAAACCCGGGCGACGGCAAGCTCGGCTGACCGAAGCCCGACCAAACGGCGCCGGCGCGCGCCCCGGCAGCGCGCTCAGCGCACGGCCAGCGGCTGCCGCCCGCGCGGCGGCGCGAACTGGCGGTCGAGCTCCGCCAGGTCGTCGGCCCCGAGCTGCAGCTGCTGCGCCGCCCAGTTGTGGCGCAAGTGCAGCGTGTTGCCGGCCTTGGGGATGGCCATGACCCCGGGCTGGCGTAGCAGCCAGGCCAGCGCCACCTGCGCCGGCGTGGCGCGGTGGCGTTCTGCCACCAGGCGCAGCCGCGGGTGGTTGACGAGTTCACCCTGGTCGAAGGGGCCGTAGGCCATCAGTGGCATCTGCTGCAAGCGCTGCCAGGGCAGCAGGTCGTGCTCGACGCCGCGCTGGCCGAGCGAGTAGTAGACCTGGTTTGTCGCGCAGGCCCGGCCACCGGGCACCTGGCCCAGTTCGCGCATGTCGTCGAGGTCGAAGTTGCTCACGCCCCACAGCCGGATGAGACCGCGGCGCTGCAGCTGCTCGAAGCCGCGCACGGTCTCGTACAGCGGCACGCCGCCGCGCCAGTGCAGCAGGTAGAGGTCGATGCTGTCGAGCTGCAGCCGGCGCAGGCTGTCTTCGCAGGCCGCCTGCAGCGCGCGCACGCCAGCATGTTCGGGCAGCGCCTTGCTCACGACGAACAGCTCTCCGCGTGCCACACCGGCGCGCTGCGCCTGGGCCAGCGCCTGCCCCGTGAGGGTTTCGGCGCCACCGTCGCCGTACATCTCGGCGGTGTCGATCACACGCCACCCCATCTCGAGCGCCTGGCGCAGCGCGGCCACCTCGGCAGCGCGCCGCTCGGGTACCTCGCCGAAACGCCAGGTGCCCAGCCCGAGCGCCGGACGCTGCTCGCCATGGGGGAAAGTCACTTCCGGGGGAGGCACGACTGCCGCATCCATGCACAGATCGTAAGCCCGCCCTTGGCGCCGGCCCCCGCAGGTCAACGAAGATTTATCATCAGCGGTGATGCAAGCCAGTCCCCCAGACCTCGCCCAGGTGCGCCTGGACAACGCGCTGGCGCTCTTCGAGGAATTCGTGCGCGCCACCGCACGCCATGCCGACGCCGCCACGCTGCGCGGGTTGGAGCGGCGCTTCGCCGAACGGGTGCAGATCCAGCCCAGTTACTGGAGCCAGGTCAAGGGCCGCAGCCGCCAGATCGGCGAACGCCTGGCGCGCCAGTTCGAACACCTGTGCCACAAACCCGCGGGCTGGATGGACGTGCCGCACGGCGCCGCCGCGCTGGGCAGCGGCAGTACGGCGGCGTCAGCGGGCGCCGAGCGCAACGGGCCCGACGCAGACGAATTGGCCCCGCGGGACGACGACGAACGATTCATCGTCGGCCTGGTCCTCACCTACTACCGCCGCCACCCGCAGCGGGCGCGCACGCGCCTGCTCGACCTGCTGGGTGAGGTGCTGTCACCGGCACCCCTGCCGCCGCCCGCTGCACCTTCGGCACGCAACCCCGTCGGCAGCGCCGCGCCGCGTTCACTGGCGCCGGCAGCCGAGGGCGCGCATGCCTTGTGGCTGCGCAGCCAGATCGGTGTGGCGCCGCTGAAGCGCAAGAAGTAGCCAGCGTTCAAGCGCGGCGCCTGCGCCCCGCAGACGCCGCGCCGGCAGCACCACCGTATCGGCGGCATCCCACGTTTGAAGGATGTCTCCTGTGAAAATCTCTTGCGCAGTGATAACCGCATGTTTATCATTTGCGCAAGCCTGTGCAGACGCACCCCGCAAGGGGCGCGGTCACAGCCGATCAACCCTACCCCCCACACCATGAGCCGTCTGCTGCCCCGTATCGAACTGCCGCCCTGCCGCCTAGTCGCGGCACGGCAGGTCGCAGGGGTCGCCCCGACGCAGGGTGTGTTGTTCGATGGTGCTCCCCCCGGGGTGCCGGTGCGCTGACGCCGCCACGCTTTGCGCGGCAGAGTCCGCTCATCACGGCCCGGGTTGCACCAGCACCCGGGCCGTGTGCTTTTTGCGGTCCGCCAGTTCCGTTCCACCCACCCGTCACCACAAGGAGAGACCCGATGAAGCTGATCCTCAAGACCGTCAAGCCGCGCAACCCCTTCGTGGTCGCCAGCCTGCGACGCAGCGCGGGCGCCCACCGCCCCGGCTCGGGCGCGCGACGCCAGCAGGCCGAGCGTGCATTGCGCCAGGAAGTGAGCCATCTGGAAGGGCGACACCGTCGCCTCAGCCCCTGAAACCCAAGAGGGAGCCATCCGCCCGCACCGGGCAAGCGCTTCCGACGGAGACCCCTCATGTTGATGCAAGAACTGCCTTATGACGCGGCCCAGCCCGGAGAGCGCCGCGCCCGCGACCTCCTGGCCCTGGCCCTGCTGATGGCCAGCCGCACACTCGGCCTGCTGGCCGAACGTGTGGCGATGCGCCAGCGCGTGATGACGCTGGCCGAGCCGGTGATCGAGTTCCACGGCGAAGCCGGTGCGCCCGAAGGCGCGCTTTACGTCGACGGCAAGCTCGTCGGGCACGTGCTGGGCGTGAACCGGCTGTGAAGCCGGCACCAGCCACGGCAAGGGGCGGCACTCAAGCGCGCCGCCCCACTTGCCGATACCCTTGAGGCGTCGGCTCGTCTATTCAGCGTGCCGGCGCCCGCCATGACGCCCGACACCGCCTTCATCACCCATGCTCCTCGCGACCTGGCCGCCTGGACAGCGCTGTTCGAGCACGCCGACCTGCCCGTGCTCGCCACCACCGCCGAGGCGTTGGCGGAGTTGGCGGCCAACGAAGACGCGGTGGACGCGCACATGCTGGCCGACGCCATCGTCGACGACCCGCTGATGACCCTCAAGGTGCTGGCCCACGTGGCGCAGCTGCGTCGCGGCCGCGAGGGCAGCGACACCGAGACGGTGACCGAGGCGCTGGTGATGCTGGGCATCCCGCCCTTCTTCCACGCCTTCGCGGCGCAGCCGGTCGTCGAGGATCTGCAGGCCGACCAACCGGCGGCACGGGCCGGTTTCCGGCGTGTGCTGCGGCGCGCCCGCCGTGCGGCGCGCTTCTCGATGGGGTTCGCGGTGCACCGCATGGACCACGACGCGACGGTGCTGCACGAGGCCGCGCTGCTGCACGACTTTGCCGAGCTGCTGCTGTGGCTGCGTGCGCCTGCGCTGGCCATGGTGATCGAGGACCGCCTGTTGGCCGACCCCACGCTGCGCAGCGCCGCGGTGCAGCGCGAAGTGCTGCACATCGAGCTCGAGGAGCTCGAGCACGCGTTGATGCAGAAATGGCATCTGCCGGCGCTGCTGGTGCAGATCAGCGACGGCCACGCGCGCCATGCCACGGCACAGCTGCGCAACGTGCAGCTGGCGCTGCGTGTTGCGCGTCACAGCGCGCTGGACTGGGACAACCCGGCGCTGCCGGACGACCTGCAGGAGATTTCCGCGCTGCTCAACATTGCACCCGACGCCGCCGAGCGGCTGCTGCGCGACATCGACGCCGAAGACGGCTAGGCCCGGTGGAGCCGGGTCCGCGCTAGGGCTTGATCGCGAGGAACTCGACGCGAGCGTCGCTCATCGCGTGCCCCAGCATGCGCTGCGGGCCGGCGTCATAGCGTTCGCCTCCCTCGACGATATGGTCCACCGGGTCGTTGTCGTGGGTGATCCACAGCGTTCCCTCGCTGCAGAAGAGTGCCTGCGACTGCGTGCGTTCGATGACCAGGATCTGGCCTTGGCGCAGCACGGTGCGCCGCGCCCGCGCGGGCAGCACCGCTGGCGTGAACTCACCGTTCAGCGTGTCCAGCATCCAGGCCAGGGGCTGGCGCGCAGCGCTGTGGGTATCGAAGCTGAGCTGCATGGTGGACTCCTGGGTTGGCTGAAGCGGTGAAGCCAATGTAGGCAGACCAGTGCTGGCGCGCCGCGCACTGTGTCGGCGCCGCCTTGTGACGCATTCACTATCGCCTTCTGGATTGTCGGCCGCTGGTTGATAGGCCAGGTCGTCGGCCTGATGCAGGCGGCGATGTGAACCGCAACCACGTCGACCCGACGCTCACGAAGTGCCTCCGCTCGTTCGTCGCCATCGCGCTGAACATAAAACCGGGGTGCCGGGCATCCTGGGTTACTTCGGCATCCAGACCACCAGCTTCGCGGCGATGCTGGTCGGCGCCGGCGTGGCCGTCGGCGCGGCCTGAAGCGGTCTGAAGCGGCATGCTCGGCAACTTCGCCGCCGGCGCCTTCGTGCTGGTGTTGCGGCCCTTCAAGTTGGGCGGCTTCGTGCAGATCGGCGGTCTGGTGGCACCCTCCACGAACTGGGCCTGTTCGGCACCACCATCATCACGCCCGACAACGTGCACACGCTGGTCGGTAACAGCAGGGTCGTCAGCGAGACTACCGTGAACTACTCGGCGCGGCCGGCACGGCGCATCGAGCGCACCGCGCAACTGCCCGGTGGCGTCGATCCGCTCGACGCCACTGCGCGTTTCAAGGCCGGGCTGGCGACGATCCCGAACGTGCTGCAGAACCCAGCGCCCGAGGTCAACCTCCTCGACATCGCCCCGTCAGTACCGTGATCGCCGCGCGACCCTATCGCCACACCGACCGTTGCTGGCAGGTCTACTTCGACACCAACGAGATGATGGTGCGCATCAGCAAGGAAGTCGGCTGGCCGGCGCCGACGCCGACATCGACGCAATTCATGCGCACGGCGCCGTTGCGACTGCCTGAGCGCGCGGCGGCGGGCGTTGCGTCATCGCTCGGGCCGTGCAGCGTGTGCATCGTGCTGCAGACGACGCTGCAGTTCGGCCCACGGCAATGGATGATCGGCCATGTGCACGTGCGCTACAGCGGGCAGGTGCTGGTTGTCGGCGCCCGGCAGCGTGGCAGTGGACGGCGGGAAGACGATGTTGTCGCAGTGGCTGTAGAAACAGGTGAAGCGCTGCGAACGCCCGGCCGGCTCGCGCGCCGCCAGCGTGGCGAGCCAGGCCGAACCCTGCTGCATCTGGCGCGCGTTGCGCGACGTTGCGAAGCGCGCCAGCCAGGTGCCTTGGTGCGGCGTGCCCAAGGTAATGACGTGGTGCACACGCGCGTCGTCGCCCTGCTCCGCCCACCAGCGGCGCAACGTCAGTCCGCCCATGCTGTGGCAGGCAACGACGGGCGCCAGGCCTGTGCACGCCTCAAGGCGGCACATGGCTTCCTCGATGGCGTACCCACCGTCGTCGATGCTGCCGAACACCGGCTCGACGTTCACGGCCATCACGGGCACGCCGGCGGCCGTCAGGCGCTGCAGCCATGGGTTCCACAGACCCCGGTTGCAGACGAAGCCGTGCACGAGCAGGACACCACGCCGTCCGGCCGCGTCGGCGGGCAGGTTGTCAGGCCAGCGCTGGCTCTGGAACGGCTGTCGCCAACAGAAGACGGTTGGCGCGGCACGCACTTCGCTCCACCACGCTTGCGCCAGCTGCGCGACGCTGGCACGCGGCGCCGGGTCGTCGCCGTGCACCAGGCCCAGCAGCATGAACTCCAGCGCCAGCACAACCGCGTAGCCACCGATGATGAGGGCCGCGCCCGCCAAGCCCCAACCCGGATGGCCGGCGCGTGCACAGAGCAGCGCCCATGCCGCCGCCAGCAGCAACGCGCCCAGCGTCAGCGCTTGTTGAAGGCGGGCGAGCACGATAAGTCGGACGGCCGTCGCGTCACGCCGGCGGCGAGAGTTCTGCGCATGGGGGCAGTGTTGCATTGTTCGCCCTCTCTAGAGGGCGCCGACTAGCCACCGCGGCAGGCGGCTGCGAAGATCGGACCCATGAGCTCGTCCACGGATTTGAACCCTTGCGTGCAACCATGCCCGTGAGTGTGCCGCAGCGCCCGCAAGCGCTTATCGCAGCGCTTGTCGCACCAGCTCTGGTGGCGCGGCGGGGGGCGCGGTGAGCGCCGCCGCAGACCAGATCCTGGTCAGCCTGCAGGCCGTCGCAGCACAACGTGCCCTGCGCAGTGAGGACATCGCGCTCGGGAACTGCGTCAAGGCCATCAAGGCTTACCAGCACGCGCGTTTCATGCAGACCTACGCCGACATGCTGGCCCATCCGCGGTACGGCGGCGCGGCCCTGTTTTTCCTCGAAGACCTGTACGGCCCGGGCGACTTCACCTCGCGCGACGACCAGTTTGCGCGCATCGTGCCGGGCCTGGTGCGCATGTTCCCGCGCGACATCGTGAACACCGTGCAGTCGCTCGGGCAGCTTCACGCGCTGTCGGAGGAACTCGACACGGCGATGGCCGGTGCCTGGCGCGTACTCTTGCGCGACGAGGGGCTCGACCTCGGCGTGGGCACGGTGATGGACGGCAAGCGCTACGGCCAGTGCTGGCGTCAGGTGGCCGGGCCGGCGGAGCGTGAGCGTCAGATCGCACTGATGCTGGCGGTCGGAGAGGCACTGGAGGCCTACACACGCAACCCGTTGTTGCGCACCAGCCTGCGCCTGATGCGTGGGCCGGCGCAGGCGGCGGGCCTGGGCGCCTTGCAGGGTTTCCTCGAGCGCGGCTTCGACACCTTCCGGGCCATGCGCGGCGCCGGCGAATTCCTGGCCACCGTCGCCAGTCGCGAGCGCGGGCTGGCCGCGGCGCTGTTCGCGGGCGCCGAAGCGCCGAGTGTCTGCCTGGCGGTTGGCGCGACCGCTGCTCGGGCCTAGGACAAGCACCAAGCGCAGCCGGCACCGCCGGCCTTCACCATGCAGGCCTGTCCTTGCCCGGAGCTTGACCAAGTGCCTTCACCCTGGCTCGACTACTACCCGCCCGGCGTGCCGGCGAAAGCCGACGTGAACGCTTACAGCAGCGTCGCCGACCTGCTTGAAGCCGCATTCAGGCGCTACGCGCAGCGCGACGCCTTGTGCTGCATGGACCAGCGGCTGCAATACCGCGACCTGGACCTGTTGTCCGAGGCACTGGGTGCCTGGCTGCAGTCACGTGGGCTGGTCCGTGGCGATCGCGTCGCCATCATGATGCCCAACCTGCCGCAGTACCTGGTGGCCATCGCTGGCGTGCTACGGGCCGGGTTCGTCGTTGTCAACGTCAACCCGCTCTACACGGCGCGTGAACTCGAATACCAACTCAAGGACTCGGGCGCCGTCGTGTTGATCGTGCTCGAGAACTTTGCTCACACGCTGGAGGAGGTTGTCGAGCAGGTGGACTTGCAGCATGTTGTGCTGGCCTCGGTCGGCGACCTGCTCGGCTTCTGGCGCGGGCGGCTCGTCAACTTTGCCGTGCGCCACGTGAAGCGCGTGGTGCCCGAGTTCAGCTTGCCGCTTGACGGTGGACGAACCGTGGTCCGGTTCAGTGACGTGATAGAGGCCGGCAGCGCGATGAAGCTGCGTCGACCCGACATCTGCGGCGACGACATCGCCTTCCTACAGTACACCGGCGGCACTACGGGCGTCAGCAAGGGGGCCGTCCTGCTGCACCGCAATGTCGTAGCTAATCTCATGCAATGCGACGCTTGGTTCAAACCGACGCTAGATCGCGTCGGTTCACAGCAGTTGACGGTGGTTTGTGCACTGCCGCTGTATCACATCTTTGCGCTGACGATCTGCGCGCTGTTGGGAGCACACCAGGGCGCGATGAACCTTTTGATTCCCAACCCGCGTGATATTCCCGGTTTCGTTCGCACCCTGGCCAAACACCACTTCCATATGTTCCCGGCCGTGAACACGCTGTTCAATGCGCTGGCCAACGATGCCGAGTTCCAGCGTCTGGATTTCTCCGGCTTGGTGGTTTCCAACGGGGGCGGCATGGCGGTGCAGCGTGCCACGGCCGAGAAGTGGCTCAAGGTGACCGGTTGTCCGGTGGTGGAAGGTTACGGCTTGTCCGAGACCTCACCCGTCGCCACCAGCAACCGTCTGGATGTTGAGGACTTCAGCGGCACCATCGGGCTGCCCGTCCCGTCGACGGAGATTGCGATACGCGACGACGGCGGCAGGGACGTGCCGATGGGCGAGCCGGGCGAGATTTGCATCCGTGGCCCGCAGGTCATGGCCGGTTACTGGCGACGCCATGACGAAACCGCCAAGGTCATGACTGCCGACGGCTACTTCAAGTCGGGCGACGTCGGGGTGATGGACGAGCGGGGCTACATTCGAATCGTCGACCGCAAGAAAGACATGATTCTGGTCTCAGGATTCAATGTGTACCCGAACGAAATCGAGCAGGTGGTGAGCCTGCTTCCCGGGGTGTTGGAGTGTGCCGCCATCGGTATTCCGGACGAAAAGTCCGGTGAGGCGGTCAAGCTATTCATCGTCAAGGACGACCCGACCCTGGCAGAAGGCGATATCCGCGCCTACTGCCGCGACAACTTCACCGCCTACAAACGCCCAAAATACATCGAGTTCCGCGACGAGTTGCCCAAGAGCAATGTCGGAAAGATACTTAGGCGAGAACTTCGATCCGTCACGTGATCCGGCGGCGCTCTTTAGCCGGCTCCGCGACCCGCGGGAATGCAATCCACAAAGCAAAAAAGGCCCAGTCAATTGACTGGGCCTTTCGCGTCGTAATTAGCCTGACGATGTCCTACTTTCACACGGGAACCCGCACTATCATCGGCGCAAAGGCGTTTCACTATCCTGTTCGGGATGGGAAGGAGTGGGACCACCTTGCTATGGTCATCAGGCTTGACTGGTAGCCATGCTGTCATCAGACAACACAGCAAATTCACAGAGTCTTATCAGTATGACTGCGTACTTTGGCATAACGCCCTAACTCGAACCCTTCGCCTTGCGGCGATCGTCAAAGTTATAGGGTCAAGCCTCACGAGCAATTAGTACCGGTCAGCTTAACTGATTACTCAGCTTCCACACCCGGCCTATCAACGTCCTGGTCTCGAACGACTCTTCAGGGGGCTCAAG
>Ga0105047_10002693_pt1 | contig 31515 bp, 33 predicted proteins | sample MAT04_FD_78384 | JGI IMG/M metagenome (GOLD analysis project Ga0105047, IMG submission 78384) | Freshwater microbial communities from Lake Fryxell liftoff mats and glacier meltwater in Antarctica - MAT-04 (megahit assembly) | ecosystem: Environmental > Aquatic > Freshwater > Ice > Liftoff... | reverse complement strand
TTAAGTTGCCGGATTGTAGTAAAACTTTACGTTGTATGACAATCAAATTTTTAGAAAATCTTGAAAGGAAACGGAACAGATTTGTAGGTATTTTCATTAGCCGAAAAGAGAGGGAAATATGGCTAAAATCTACACCCTAGAATTGGACCATTATCAAAGCTCAATAAAATAAATTTTCTCTCAAAAATCTTTTCTCTTAAAAAATGTATAAATCTAGAAAAAAGAGTGACAGGGTATTTTTTGAATTTAAAATCAAATTAGCACGTTCAAATTCTTTAACTGTTATCTTGGTATACTTATCGGCGTTCCAATTTGAAATTATTAGCATATTATAAATTCCTTTAAGCTTAAATACTATTTAAAAGTGATGTTCACAAATAAACATTAAAATTTAATAAAGATGACAATAAAAAATCAGTTCGTCGGGCATTTTTTAAAAAAACCGGAGTGGATATAAAAATTAAAATGACTTTGAAATAGTTTTGTGCTTAGCAAGAAATTCAATAAGAAAAAATAGCGAAAAGCCGGCGATTAACCAAAATAGAGAAAAAATAGCTTCATATGAAAGCAAACTTGGTAAAATCGGCTTAACGGGAATGATCTGTAGACCTTTTTCCAACTTTAATGGGAGCAGAGCATATTCATAAGACCAAAAGGGCCATACCGAATGCAAGGCTCCGATCATGAAACCGGAAAGAGTAGCTAAACTTAGACCGGGATAGCTTTTAAGGAGGAGGCTAAGTAAGCGAGAAAAAAGTACCGCTCCGACCACGATTCCAATACCTAAATTGAGTAGAACCCCAAAAGATTGCACATCAAAACCCCCTTTTTTAAGGTGCGAAATCCAATCTGCTAAAGAACCTATAACAAGAGGATAGACACCCAATAAAGTCAAAAGATAGCTACCTGAAATACCTGGTAGCAATAAAGCGCATACGGCAACAGCTCCGCAAAAGATAAGCCAAAGATTGAAGAACGAACTTTGAAAATCGACAGCAAATTGGGAAACATTCCCGACCGGCTTAGCATTTTCATCATAAACAAGAGTATCGGCTTGAATAATATTCTTACTTAATAATTGACTCAGTGTTTCAGCAGACAAATCGGTTAGTAATTTTTTATCGATTTGATAATTATTAACGGCAAATGTAGCATAGGGAATATCGATTTTAATGGCATAGGGATTTTTTATCCGACTTTTTTGCGAAATCGTTACATGAGTCAGCATAAATGCGGTGATGAGACCCAACCCTAGCCCTCCCCACTTTAACAAGCTCCACTTATGGACTTGCTTCATACAAAAGTAAAAGGAAGCTAAAATCAAGCCTAAAAAAGCTGAATAAAGATGGATACGGTAGACAGGGTGACCTAATAAAAATTGAATTGGATTCGCTAGTAAAACAAAGGATAAACCGATTCCTGCCAATAAAGTAAATAGAAATTGAAATTCTGTTTTCTTAAAAAATTTTATCCATTTCCCTTTTAATAGCAGCCTAAGAGCATCGCAATTGAAAGATTTAAGACTATCTAAAAGAGGCGTATAAAACCCCATGATAAATGCAATTGTTCCGCCTGAAATCCCTGGAATCAAATCGCAAGCGCCCATGCACATTCCACAAAAAAACAAATAAAGACCTTTGAAAGAAGAACCCTTCACAACTAGAGCACTCCCATAAATTTAGCCAGATACCATCCTGCCCCGCAAATAAAAATGAAAGCTGCAACCCAAACAAAATTCGGAAACCATTTCACACCAGCTCCGGGATTCCCCCTAACCTCTAAGGTCCCTATTCCGTAACTAAATTCTTGAGTTTCCGGCTTGATAAACATCGTCGGATTATCTCTAACCATTTTTTCACCATCTAAACCTAAGTATGAAGCATACTGTTTCAAAAAACCTTGCGCATAAATAGGTGAAATAAGCTTGTTCATTTCCCCTTCTTCTAAAGCTTGAAGATAAGAAATGCGAATAGAAGTCGCATTTTCGGCTTCTTTAAGAGATAAGTTTAACTCTTTTCGTTTTTGACGCAAAGCCTCTCCGATCGTCCCGACGTCTTCACTGATCGATGACTCGTTATCCAATCCTACTTTTTTTCGATCCACTCTGTACCTCTTGTTGTCTAGATTCCCTAAAGTTATACTTAAATCGTCATTTTTGTGCATCTTATTAAATTGATTTGATTTTTATATGAGTTATTGCTGACTTACTTAAAAAGAAAAATAAATTTTAGTAATTTAATCTAATTTAAGCGCGGGAAATCTAAAAAACCCCCAACCAGGTTACTTTTTTTTGAAAAAATTGTCCCAATAAACCCCAAGGAATCGGATTTTTTAAACACCCTCTAAAAAGCCAGGCTAAAAAAAAACTCTTCGTTCTTGGAGTTCTATTGTCAAAAATACTCTTACAGTTTAGATTAGTTTTATCCCCACTTTAAATGAGAGTTTTATGATTCGAACCAAAATTATTTGTACGATGGGCCCTGCCGTCAATTGTCTTGAAAAAATCATTGAACTCATTGATGCCGGAATGGACGTTGCCCGGCTTAATTTTAGTCACAGCACGCATGAGGATCATCTTAAAACAATCGATCTCTTAAAAGAAGCTCGTATTCTCAAGAAAGTTCCTTTAGCAATCATGCTCGATACGAAAGGACCGGAAATTCGCTTAGGAAAAATCAAGAATGATCTTGTGCAATTAGTTGCAAAGCAAAAATGGGAGTTAGTGAAAGCAGAGATCACAGGTGACGAAACCTCTGTTTCCATTTGCCCTGATTACGTTTTAGACAATTTACAAATCGGGATGAAAATTTTATTTGATGACGGTTATATTTCTTCTAAGGTCATAGAAAAGAAAAATGACAGCATCATTGTTGAAATCGACAATTCAGGATTTTTGAAATCCAATAAAGGCGTGAATATTCCTAACGTCAGCTTAAATTTACCTGCGATCACACAAAAAGACATCGAAGATCTTAAATTCGGCTGCCGGCATAATATTGATATTATAGCGGCTTCTTTTGTGCGTTGTGCCGAACATGTTTTAACGATCAAGAATCTCATTACTGCCGAAGGCAGACCTGATATTTTAGTCATTGCCAAAATAGAAAATAGCGAAGGAGTACAAAATTTTGACAACATCGTGCAAGCAGCCGATGGCATTATGATTGCCCGGGGAGATTTGGGGGTAGAGGTGCCATTAAGTCATGTACCCCGCTTACAAAAAATGATGATTCGAAAAAGTTATTTAGCAGGAAAACCTGTTGTAACAGCAACTCAGATGCTTGAGTCGATGATCAACAATCCTAGGCCGACGCGTGCCGAAGCCTCCGACGTTGCGAATGCAATTTATGACAGTACATCTGCAGTGATGCTTTCTGGTGAAACTGCTATCGGCAGTTTTCCTATTGAAACAGTCAATATGATGCGCAGCATTGTGAAAGAAGCAGAGGAAGATTTCAATTATCGAGCTTTTTTTGATCAACACGCACCTCTGATTTACCATGACGTCCCCTCTGCGGTTACTTTAGCAACTGTAAAAACAGCCTATAGTTCTAATGCTAAAGCCATTTTTGCATTTACCAAAGGTGGAGCAACAGCCCGTTTAATTTCACGCCTTCGACCTAAAATGCCGATCATAGCCATGACATCTAATCCACAATGCTACCATCAAATGGCCTTTAATTGGGGCGTCATTCCTTATTTAGGTAACGAGTCAAAAAATTTAATCGAAAGTTTTGAACAAATTAGCGGGTTTGCATTAGACCATCATTTGGTGGCATATGGAGATTTAGTTGTCGTCACTGCAGGCACACCTTTTGGGATTTCCGGCACGACTAACATGATGATTGTAGAAAGCATCGGAGATGTTTTGGTAAGAGGTTACATCGGATTCGGACCAAGCGTGCATGGAAAAGCGACGATTGTGCTTGCCCCCGATTACATCGAACCTTATGAAGTACGAGGCAAATTACTAGTGCTCGTTAATTGCGATGAATCTTATCTCCCCTTGATGCGCGAATCCTTGGGAATTATTCTGCAAAATCACATTAATGATATCGCTTCGGAAAAATTTGCTAAAAAAGCCGCTTTAAGCATGAACAAACCTATACTTCTTCGTGCAGATGCAGCTTGTAGCGTTTTAAAAGAAGGGCAATTGATCACCCTTGATCCAGAAAAAGCATTGGTTTACAAAGGCGTTGTATTAAAATAATGAGCGAAGCTAAATTAATTCATATGGGACGGATCGACGCCTCGACACCCTCCCCTCTTTACCTTTCATTAAGGCAGTTAGCTCCCTACCGGTATGTTTGGTTTTTTATTCAACATGACAATTTAGAGATAGAAACGTCTTTATGGGGAGCCACTATTGAAGAGGCAATACGTTTAGCCTATCGTTATTGGAAATTAGACAATTTTCGCACTCTTCATTGCGGCTTTATCTACAATCTACCGGAAAGAGACGAGCATGGGACGAACGCTCTTTTTCACCAAATGATGAATTCCTACTTATCACCAAGCGGAGTATTCTTCAATGAAGATATAGGCTGTAACTGCATTGTAAACAACGCTTCTCTAGAAGCAAGAAAAATAATGAAAAATTACATTAAGTAAATTAAATATTTTCCTTGACATTCACGACTCAGCTTCTTTAATTTCAATTTTCATTAAGTTAAATCATTAAGGAGTTAGAATGAATGCAGGTAAGGATCTGATTTTAATCACAGGATGCAGCGGACGAATTGGTACAAAAGTCATTAATCGCTTTAAAGATAGCCCTTACCATTTAATCGGTTTAGACATTGTCCCGCCTTCGAGTACACCGCCTACTAATTTCAGCTATATTAAAATGGATGTTTCATCCATGGATAGCATACGTTCAGCCATGCAAGAGATCAAACAAAATTTTGGAGATCGCATCGCTTCATTCGTTCACTTAGCGGCTTACTATAATTTTACAGGAGGCGAGTGGTCTAAATATGAACAAATTACTGTAAGAGGAACGGAACACCTTCTTGAAGCGGTTCAAGCTTTTAATACAGAACAATTTCTATTTTCAAGCACCATGTTAATTCATGAACCGCAAGATCCGCCCTTAAAAATTAACGAGCTTTCGCCTTTGATTTCTGATCCTTGGGAATATCCCCGTTCAAAAATTGCAACGGAAGAAGTTATTAGGGCGAAGCGTGGCAAAATTCCCGCTGTAATTTTAAGAATTGCAGGTTGTTACGATGATGAATGCCATTCAATACCGATTTCTAATCAAATTCAACGCATATACGAAAATCAATTTGCCTCCCATGTTTTACCGGGAGACATTTCGCACGGGGCTTGCTTTCTCCACTTGGACGATATGGCAGAGGTTATTTGGATTTGCGTGGAAAAAAGAGCTGAACTGCCGATAGAAACCGCGTTATTGGTAGGGGAGCCTGAAACATTAAGTTACGATCAATTGCAAAACCAAATCAGTCAATTGATTAGAGGAAAACCTTTAAAAACTTATCGCATTCCAAAAATCATTGCAAAAATTGGAGCTTGGATCCAAGACCGCATGCCTTTTATGGAAGAATCTTTCATAAAGCCTTGGATGATTGATTATGCAGATGACAACTACACTTTAGACCTTACAAATATCAATAAAACATTAAATTGGACTCCGCAACATCGATTAAGCGCAACACTTCCATTGATAATTAAGAACCTAAAAGCCGATCCCGCGAGATGGTATAAAACAAACGGCTTGAAGGGACAAAAAGAGGGAATTGAATCATGAGATCAATCCGGTCAGAATTTCTAGCAAGCAATGATGGGGAAGAATGGGAAGATAAACATGCAAAATTTGTTTGGACGCGCTATGCCACTATCGTTCTAGGTATTTGGCTTTTGGTTAATATACCTACTTTTGGAATAAATAACGAACAGATGGCATGGAGTGACGCAATCAGTGGACTTTGTTTAATTGTTTTTGGACTCTTTTCTTTATCGGCAAAAAATATTTGGGCTCCATGGGCCACATGTTTGATAGGAATCTGGCTCCAGTTAGCACCCTTAATCTTTTGGTCACCCCTTGCATTTAATTACTTAAACGACACCTTGACAGGAGTGATCGCGATTGCTTTATCTATCTTAATACCCGGCACCCCGGGAATGGTGGAAGATGCAGGACCGGAAACTCCTTCAGGATGGTCTTACAATCCTTCAGCTTGGGTGCAACGCTTGCCCATTATTTTACTCACTTGCGTTTGCTGGTTTATTTCAAGATACATGGCAGCTTTTCAACTTGGCTACATTCAATCGATCTGGGATCCGGTTTTTGGAGATGGAACTTTAAATGTCATTACCTCATCCGTTTCAAAAGCTTTTCCGGTGTCCGATGCAGGTTTGGGAGCCGCTGTTTACACCATCGAGGCTTTAATGGGTGCTAAAGGAGGTACGCGACGTTGGCGCACTATGCCCTGGATCGTAGCTTTATTTGGACTATTTGTAATCCCTGCAGGATTAGTCAGTATTATTTTGATCATGATGCAACCCTTACTCGTCGGTTCTTGGTGCTTTTGGTGCCTCTTAACTGCAGCTTGTATGTTATGTATGATTGCCTTAACAATTGATGAGGTGATTGCAACAATCCAATATTTAAGAGAAAGTACTAGACAAGGCCATGCGCTTGGAGCTATATTTTGGAAAGGGGGTCCGGCTTTAGAAAACAGCGAGTTCGATCATCAATCCCCTTCACCGGCAGAGCCTAATCTCAATTTTTTTAAAGGATGCTTTCGGGGTGTAACCCTAACATGGAATTTGATTCTCAGCTTAATTTTAGGAATTTGGCTACTATTTCACACAGGTCCTTATTATATTGCCGTGAGTATAGGACATATTCTTGGAGCTCTTAGCATCACTTTTTCGATCATTGCTATGGCTGAAGTCATGAAAACAGCTCGTTTTGCAAACATCGTTCTTGGTGTGTTCGCCATTTTACTCCCGTTTATTATGCATGCACCGCCTCCTGTGACCTGGAAAGCTATTATCGTGGGAATTTTATTGATAGTTTTGAATCTTTCTAAAGGAAAAATTAAAGAGAATTATGGATCTTGGCAACAATCCATTCGTTAAGGTGAATTGAAATTGCAGAATTAAAATAATTAATTTACAATTAAAAATTTACAAAGCCGAGTTAAAATTTATAAATAAGGAGTTAAAGATGGAAAAAAATTCTTTTTACAATCTTTTCTTAGACCTACTCAAAGAAGCATTTGATTTTGAAAATCAAATTGTCGAGAACTTACCTAATCTCATTCAAAGTGTTGCACATAAAGAGCTAAAAGAAGCGTTGAATGAGCATTTGGAAGAAACCCGACAACAAGTGCAAAGATTAAAATCAATCTTTAAAGCGCTTAACGAAAACCCTACCGGCCGTGCATGCATCATCATGAAAGATCTTTTTGCCGAAGGAAAAGAGTTTTATTCACAAAATGTGAGTCCTTGCACAAAAGATGCTTACTTAATCATTGCCTGCCAAAAGGTCGAGCATTATGAAATCACATGTTACGGCTCTTTATGTGCTTTGGCAAATTGTTTAAGAGATTGGCAGAAAAATGAACGCATTGACTTCGATGAGATCATCGATTTATTACAAGCGTCATTAGACGAAGAAAAAGAAGCGGATGAGAAACTCACAGAAATCGCCGAGGGTAGCTTTTTTACAACAGGCATTAATGAAGAAGCACGTTATGAAGCGGATCAAGTGAAGCCATCTCAACAAAACCTCAATAAATTATAAAATCCGATAAAGGAGATCCCATGCCAAGAATTAATCCCGTCACCCCTCAGCAAGCTCAACCTGAATTAAAAGAGATTTATCAAAAAATTGAAAGTAAGTTTGGCAAGGTTCCGAATATCTTTCTCAATTTGGGAAATTCTATCAATGTATTGAAAGGATTCTTAACAATGAGTGAAGCGGCTGATAAAACGAGTTTATCGCCTAAAGTCAGAGAGCAAATTGCTTTGACTATCGGACAAGCCAATCACTGTAATTACTGTTTATCTGCTCACACATTAGGATCTAAAGGTCTAGGATTAAATGAAGAAAGCATCATTCAAGCACGTCGAGGTGAATCTTCGGATCCTAAAACTCATGCCATTCTAAAGTTTGCAAAAATTATTGTAGAAAAAAATGGTCATGTGTCAAAGCAAGAGACCGAAGAGCTGAAAGCTGCAGGAGTCAGTGATGCAGAATTAACGGAAATTGTGTATGTCGTCATGTTGAATATGTTCACAAATTATTTCAATCACGTGACAGACCCCATGATTGATTTTCCGATTGCGCCGGAGCTGGCTTTAAAAAAATAACGCGGATAGCACATTTTTCTTCAAATTAATATTTAGGTAATTTCTTATGACATCAGAAACGATGAAGGCTCTTTATATTGAAAACTTTGGCGGAATAGACCAAATCAAAATCGGCCGATTACCGCTTCCTCAAGTAAATGTAAATGAAGTAAAAATCAAAATTGCTTATACGGCTGTTAATCCGGTAGATGGAAAAATTCGACAAGGTTTACTCAAAGAGCATCTTCCTCATCATTTCCCCCTTATTCTGGGATGGGATGCAGCAGGTATAATTGATGAGGTGGGCTCAAATGTCACTCACTTTAAAAAAGGAGATAAAGTTTTTGCTTATTGCCGTAAGCCTATCGTTCAATGGGGTTCTTATGCGGAATATATTTGTTTAGAAGCGCAAAATGTCGCTTTCATTCCTTTAAATTTAACATTTGCACAAGCTGCAGCGATTCCCTTAGCGGCTCTGACTGCTCGGCAAGTATTATTTGATAAAGTTCATTTAAAAAAAGGTGAAACAATTCTTATTCAAGCGGGCGCGGGCGGAGTAGGAAGCTTAGCAATTCAATTTGCAAAATTGGCCGGCGCACGAGTGATTACCACGGGTAGCAAAGCGAACCAAAGCTACCTTAAAGAGTTGGGTGCAGATTTTGTTATTGATTATCACACTAAGGATATAAGGAAAGAAATTCGCAAAATTGCACCTGACGGAATCGATACTGTCTTTGACACTTTAGGGGGACAATCTTTAAAAGATAGTTATTCAGTTTTAAAGAAAAATGGAAAAATTGTCTCTATTGTAGAACCACCTGCTGAAGATTTAAACGAACGCTACGGGGTTCAAGGATTTTATCATTTTGTTAACCCAAATGGTCAAGAACTACAAGAAATTGCAAACTTGATTCAAGAAGGAAAGATCAAACCTGTTCCCATTCAAGAAATGGCAATAGAAGAAGCGGGTGAAGCTCAAGAGATCAACAAAAAAGGACATGTAAGAGGAAAAATCGTTCTGAAAGTCTCTCACAATTAATCGCTTTTGACTTTGAGATTCATCCCAAAGCCTGGAATCACGACATTAATCGAGCCTTTCGACCGGGCTTATCCCACCAAATAGGTCGCATCGAGGAATACTCAGGGCCAATCATTTCCTCTAGCCGCATTTCTAAATGGTGACTCATTTCCTCATAATTTTGAGCTAGCCACTTTTTAAATTTATAAGTCTTGGTAAATAGTTCTTGATGATACTTGATCGGATTTTTGATCTCTTCATTCATGATAAATTGACCCACGTCAATGTGAATCGGTCTCCCTTGGACAACACCCGTATTTTGCATGAGAGCATGATCATTATCAGCCAAACCTCTTTCATATTCAGATACAATTAAAGCAATCAGATTATCGATAAGCAATCGGGCACTTGAGTCATCGGCTTTAATTTTATATTCCATTAACACATCACAGAGCATCTCTGCACGTTGTTGAATGCAAAACTCCATTTGGTCCAAATTCAATCGATGCTTAATCCCTAATTTATCTTGAATGATGAGTTTTTTATTTAAGTGATCGGTTTTATTCAGATGTACATAAATTAAACCTGTTTCAGCTTTTAAGTTATCGAAAGCAACCTTCCAACTTTTGATAAAAAAATTAAGTATTTGCCATTTTTTTTCTTTTTTTTCTTCACGATAACGATCAAAGGCCGGTAAAGGAGGGAAATAAACCAGCCAAGGCTGTAAACGAAAACGTTGGTATTTAAAAAACTTAATGACATACTTGCCATCTTGACTAAGAAAAACATACGATTGACAGCCCTTGCTCAAATACTCATAAGGCTGTTCTAACGCCATTTTAAGTTCATTATTTTCGGAATTTGTTAAAGCCCTCGTCTGCCAATCCGGTTGATAAGCAAAATCCGATGAGATATTGCCTATGGTAAAACCGGCTGTCAAATGAAAATAAAGACGTCCTAAGCCATACAATAAAAGTATGAAAAGGGAAAAAAAGGATAAATAACGGAAAACCGGATTAAGTTTCATAAATTTCATCTAAGGGTTGGATGATGGATAGAAATAGCTTAGCTTAATAGAGGGAAAATGTTCAACGCTCTTCTTTTTTCAAGGCAGAATTTGATTTGCAATAAAGCGACCGGAATTCTAAAATCATAGTTCAAAAATTTTCAATAGGAAATGACATGTTACAGATTAATTTAAAAGGAAAAAAAGCTTTTATTGCAGGTGTAGGAGATGATCAAGGCTTCGGTTGGGCGATTGCTAAGGCTTTAGCTGAAGCGGGCGCGGAAATTTTGATTGGAACTTGGACGCCTATTTTAAAGATCTTCACAACAAGCTTAAAAGCGGGCAAATTCGATGCTTCAAGGCGTTTATCCGATGGCTCACTAATGGAATTCACTAAAATTTATCCTTTGGATGCTTCATTTGATACTCCCGATCAAGTTCCTGAAGAGATCCGCGAAAACAAGCGTTATAAAGATGTCGGTAATTATACAATTTCTGAAGTCGCTGGATCGATAGCAAAAGATTTTGGGAAAATAGATATCCTTGTTCACTCTCTCGCCAATGCACCGGAAGTAAAAAATCCGTTGCTCGAGACTTCTCGTCAAGGTTACTTATCAGCGTTAAGTTCTTCAAGTTATTCTTTGATCAGCTTATTAGCTCATCTCGGACCTCACATGAATGTCGGAGGAGCTGTTTTATCTCTTACCTACCTTGCTTCGGAAAGAATTATTCCCGGATACGGCGGTGGAATGAGCTCTGCGAAAGCTGCACTTGAAAGCGATACTCGGACACTTGCTTGGGAAGCAGGCAGAAAATGGAACGTGAGAGTCAACACCCTATCCGCAGGAGCATTGGGTAGCCGAGCTGCAAAAGCGATCGGCTTCATTGAAGATATGATTAATTATGCAAAGAAAAATGCTCCTTTAATAAAAAGTCTACAAGCACACGAAATAGCGAATACGGCAGCTTTTTTACTCTCCCCTCTAGCTTCTGCGATTACAGGCGCCACAATTTATGTCGATAACGGAATAAATGCGATGGGTGTGTCGGTAGATAGTCCCTGCTTTGGAGAAAAAAGTGGTTCCGATTAGAAAAGATTAAATTTTGACTTGATGCGTGGATTTTCCTTCAAAAAATCTTGAGTTACGCCCTTTTAGTTATAAGCCGCGATCGGCCATAGCATCTAGCCACAGGTGCAACCTGTGGAATAAAATGCATTGCATACATAGCCCGGAAGGCGGCGCCAGTAATGACTACAAAGGTTCTGCCTCGAATAAATATTTCTGATCAAATTCAATGGAGTGGAGTTTTGAAATTCAATAGATTCTTCTTCGAACGTTTTTGTTCGGTGGTGCTCACGCTGAGGGCCCTATTTTCAACATATCTTAATCCACAAGCTGACGCATGTGACTACATGCTTTGTCCGGTATCGCGGCTTTTAACTAAAAGGGCCAAACTTAAGTTTTTAGAAGAAAAATTCGCATATCGCGTCAAAATGTAACCTTTATTTGCTTCCGGCGCCTAAGGATCTGTTGATGACTAAGGATCCGCTTCTATGTCGACTTGTCAAAATCTAATGATGAACCATTCTCAAGCCTCTATTGATTCTTTCTGGCCTTCGATTAACAAAATAACCTCGATTAAAGCAAAATTAATAAATGAATTTACAAAAAGATAAAAATCTTTCAATAAATATTTTTTTTTGCTATGGTTTACTGAAAATAGTAATCCTAACATAAAAAAAGGAAATAAATGTTTTATAATACAATATCAGATACTCTCCAACCCATTGAAAAATATTTTTTAGATTTAACTAATCCTCCAAACAAAAATTTTATGAATCGAGTAATAAAAGCGAAATTTGGACATGGAAGCTCGGCCATGATATGTTTTATCGGAAAAGCAGCAGATTGTGGGATTGCCATCCTATCCGGATCAGTATCATTTTTAATTTTAAATAGTAACAAATCTTTAACAGAATTTACCATGCGCCACTCAAAAAGTAGCGAAGAAATGTTATCAGTACCTTACAAAAGGTTAATGAAAATCGTGAATGCTGGATTAGACTTAGACAAACAGATCTCCAATGCAAAAGATAAAGGCAGACTTTTTTCAGGCACATCGATTACGTCGAAGTTAACTTTTTTTTTCTCGGAAAAATTAGAAAATAAAGAATTTCGTATATCTTCTAATTGGATTGTACGTAATGTAGTTTATCGCATAACTTTGGCAGCGTTAATAGTCTTCAATAACGTAATGACCTGTATCGACCTCGCTGTAGGAGTGACAGTGGCAACTTTATCGCTCTTCACATTCGGCCGGTTCAAACTCCTTAATAATATTGCTTCTAGCGGGCTGGAAGCAATGAGCAACTTCGGGCTTAATGATGTTCTAATTAAAAATTTCACAGGTAACTTTCCTGCTCCAACGAAGTAAATATGGTCAGAGATTAGACATCACTTGGGTCGATAATGCCTACCGACCTGTTCGACAGACCGAAAAGCTTTGTTTTTCGGTCGTTGAACGAAGTTCGTATTTACTCCAAGGGATTCTTTCCCGCAATCACACTTAATGATTCGAGCTAACTCCCTAAAGAGAGGGTCACTTTTATTTTGCAGTGATCCGACCTCCTCAAAGTGCGTAAAAAGATCATCCAATCAAAAACTTGAAGTTTCTTCGCTTCGGTTTGCTTAAGTTGAGAAGGGCGGTTCGATTGCGCAATGTGTCCTAAGAAATTTCCTTCTCCTTCCAACAATTCGAATGTCATTGTTAATTCTTGCTCTTCGTTCAACTTCATTTGAATCACTTGCTTAAATTCGAAAACTGTGGTTCGCAATTGTCCGATGCCGATCAGCAATTCCGGATAAATATCCACGTAAAAACAAATTTCTCGAGAGGAGTCATTACTGTTCTCTTTAAAATCATCTAACTCAAAAATCAGTTCAATGACGGGCTTCTTCCATTTGTAGGCAATGCTCTTCGCATTTCCTCCTTGGCAAACCAAACTATGTGGATGAGATGAATTGCCCCAAATTAAACGAAAAGGCGTATAAGTCTTATGAATTCTTTCATCTAATGCAGGGTGTTTTTCCAATAAAGTTAAGGCGAAATTTTGAGAGGGATGACAAAGCCAAGTTGCCTCTTGATAGGATCCACCAAACTCCTCCATTTGAACCTTGGCTTCCTCAAAAATGTGATTGATCGGCTGTATTAAAGAGCCCTGCAATAGCTCTATAGTAGGTAGAATCATACGATTTTCTAAACGACCGGTTAAGCATCCCATGTAAAGTTCATAAAGGTTTCCGGCAGGATAGAGTTGATTTTGATGTTCACTGATACACGGCCCACAGTAAGTAGCCAATCCTATATGCCAAGTTTGTGTGATAAATTGCATAAAACGGTCCCAAATAGGAGCTTGAAATTCACCCTTAGCCATGGATAAGGCGATCAAAATATCCGCAATATGAGAAGTATCCGACCAATTTTCAATCGCCGTATCTGCTTTGAGTTCTTCTAGAAGATGTTTCCCGGTTTCTTGCCATTCATTCACATTCAACTGTCGACCGAATGCCAATAAACCAGCTGTCAAACGCGCGGTCATGGAAAAATTAAATTGCTTGATTTGAGCAGCATGGAGGACATAGCTAACTAATCTTTTAATGCAAAGTTCGAGAGAAATCCGGAGATCTTTCCCTAAAACATGGCCGAAAAGTTTTAAAATCCAGTAAAAAGGGGCCATTAATTGAATAGCTAAAGAGAAATTTTTAGATAGAGGATATTCATGCAAATAAAAAGGGAAATTTCCCTCTTCCGTTTGAAATGCAAGTAAACGTCCCAGTAAATTTTGGGCTTCACGAATATTTTCAACCACACGAGATCGAAATAAAGCCAATACAAAAACGGCATTATCGTACGTAGGAATAGTCTGATGGATCAATTCTGCATGATGAGAATGGTAATAATGAATCAGTCCTGTTTGTGAACTTTGGAAACATCGTCCCGCTGTAATAGCTGCATCGATTAACTTACGAGTTGTTTCTATTTTTTCATGCATGATCTTAAACCCTATTTAAATTTAACGCTTGTGTGAGTCCTTGAATTAAGCCCATTTCACTTGCCGGCGGAGCAATGATATCTGCAATCGCAAGTAAACGAAGGGGAGCATCAGCCATGGCGATTTTAATGGAGGCGCTTTCCAACATCCCGAAGTCATTATTATCGTTTCCTGCAGCAATGACAGGCCCTTGAAATGAAGTGGACTTAAGAATGTCTTGAACAACTTTCCCTTTACAAGCCATGGGATGAGTAGCCTGGACGATAAAATAGCCAGACCTGAAAGGATCTTTAATCGGAGGAGAATGTAAACCTAATTCTTTCTCAATTTGCAAACTTAATAAATTTGCCTTTGATTCATCTGTAAACGATTTAAAAGAAGTGAATTCATTCACAGGAAGATGATCGAAAGAAGAAATCATCACCCATTTTTCTTGTAGATATTCAGCTCGTTCCAGCATATAACTTAAAACGCTTTTTCGAAAGAAACCGGAACGGTAATAACAGATATCTTTATTTTCATATCCTGAACAGATTACAAAATCGGTTTGCAATTCATTAGAAATGGATTCTAATCCTGGAATCAAGCTTTTGCAAAGATAATAGCGATTTAAAATTTTTTTAGAAGGGAGTTCAAGGAGTAAAGCTCCATTTTGAATAGCAAATAGCGAAGGAAAAGGAATGGATTGCATCGTTCGATAGGCCCAATCAAAAGGACGGCCGGTGATGAATGCAAAAAGCCATCCCTGTTCATGAATCGAGCTTAAATATTTAACCATTTCCCGGGGAATATCCGTTTCGGCAGTTAACGTGCCATCAATATCTAATGCGATCAATCCTTTAGAAGATGGAATAATCATGGTCAAAAAAAATCCTCAACTATAACATATTTAAATAACTACCTGAAAACTGTAAAGTTCGGGGACGTGTAGCTTTTCAAGTTAACAACAATACAAGTAATCAAAATCATGATGAAAAAAAAACTCTCAAATTTCTTTCTTTTATTGTTAACCTTTTTCATCCCGTTTGCTCTCTTCAGCGAAAGTGAAGTCCCGCATAGTTCTTCTGAAAATCTCAAGGAAGAAAGTTTGCCTGATGACTATTACTCTCTCGACCCTTACTTTGATCATTATCAAAATGAGAACCGAGTCGACAATCATCTAAAAGAAGGCGATAATTTCCAAGCAAAATTTCTCAATATGCTTTTTATTCTGTCTCTTCTGATAGGTTTTATGATTTTAGCTTCATGGCTATTAAAAAGAATGATGAAAGCGAGAATCACTCAAATTAATCAGGCAAGCTATATTAAAGTTCTTGAAACGCGACAGCTATCACCCAAATCCACCCTTTATTTTATCGAAATTGAAGAAGAAAGAGTTCTAGTCGGAGAGTCTCAAGCAGGCCTTCATTTAATTGCCGCATTCCGATCTAATATAGAAATCTCCGGAGAGAATCATCGGGATCGAAACTAAAAAATTATTTTTTTTTGTATGCGTTGAGTTCAGTGATTAATTTGTACATTTCGATTCCCATCCGCCTCCTAAGGCTTTTGCTAATAAGGCCACATCGACAAATCGTTGAGCATGGACAACAGCCGAGGAGCGTGATGAATTTAAAAGATCGCGTTCGGCAATGACAACGTCTAAATAATTGATCAAGCCGCTATCATAACGACTTTTGGCAATGTCATAAGTGTCTTGAGCAGCAATAACTGTCGCATTTAATTCCACATCTTGTCTTTCACGCTGCTTAATATTAATAAGAGAGTCCTCCACTTCTTTAAAAGCAGTTAAAACCGCTTCTTGATAGTTGCTTATCGACTCCGCATAAGCTGCAAGCGTTTGATTGAGATTTGCCTCTAGTCGTCCTCCATCATAGATGATTTGCATCACTGATGCCGCCATTTGCCAAAGCCGAGATTGCCAATCGAATAGAGTCCTAAATTTATTACTCGAATAACCGATCGCCCCTGAAATCGTCAAATCCGGAAAAAATTCGGCATAAGCAACTCCCACATTGGCATATTGCGCTTTAATTTTTGTCAAACTACTTAATACGTCTGGACGCCTCACTAACAGCTCACCGGGAAAACCGGTTGGAATGGTGGGTGGAGACAACTCTTTTGACAGGGGGGAACCGGGAATGTCAAATTCCGTTGCAGGTATTCCGATGAGTACAGCTACAAGATTGACTTGCAATTCCCGTTCTCGAATCACATTTTCTCGATCGGCCTTTGCAGAGTTATAATCCACTTCTGCACGCGTGACATCCAAATAATTGATCAAACCCGCTTGATAGCGCTCTTTGTTAATCTCTAAATTATCTTCTCTGGAAAGAATAATCTTATTCAAAATTTCCAGCTCACTATCAAAACCGCGTAAAAGGTAATAATTGACCGCCACATCGCTCGTAATTTGGTTTAACATTTGTAACGAATCAAATCCGAAACTTTCAAAATTATAATAAGCATTGAGATAATTTTGACTGATTTTTCCCCATAGATCAAGCTCCCAGCTAAAATTCAAAGGGACCTCGATGTTTGTGATCATTATACGTTTCTTAGCTAAATCAGGAGCAGAACCCGAAGAAACTACCCCTTCAGCTCCATTAATCCCATTTACATTACCATTAGCTGCAGCAAGATTAGCCTGCTCTCCCAAAACTGAAGCAGAGCCTGCACCGGCTGCTGAAGAGCCTTGTTTGAAATAAGCGGGTGCCAAAGCAATTTGAGGACTTAAAGCCCCTAATCTAAAGCGGGCTTGATAATAGGCTTGTAACATTCTTTGGTAAGCAGCTAGCGCATTTTTATTGTTACGCATTGCCTGTTCCTCAAGATCGTTCAAAAGAGGATCTTCAAATATTCTCCACCATTCGACCAATTCAAGTGAAGTTTCATCCTCGGTATTTTTCCAAGATGTAGGAACCTTCACTTGCGGATCTTCATAAGGTCCTTGCATTTGCGTGCAACTTGCCAAAAAAAGGAGCAAAATCCCGACGATTCTCATGACTTTTCTTCCTCAGAAAGATCAATAAACACATCGACGAGTTGACCGATATAAAGAGGAAAAGATAACGGCTGATCGATCGTGTAAATCACTTGCAAAACACGCGTATCGACCCTTTCTTGGCTCGAACCTGTTAAAGATTTTTTAGGGATGACATAAGGCTCGATGTAGCTGAATTTTAAAGGAATAGCTAAACTTGTATTGTTCCGAGGAAATGCGGTGGCTTTAGAACCCGCAATAAATTCTGCGGCATTTTGTTCGTCAATATCTGCTCGCACCTGCAAGAGATCATGATTCCCAAGTATCATTGCTGGATTTGTGCTATTTGCTTGAAAGAACTCTCCGATACGTAGATTGTTTTGTATAATGATTCCATTTCGTGGAGCTTGAACCGACAGTCGATCGATCAACGTTTCTATTTCTTGCGCTTTAGCGTTGGCAGAAGCCAGTTGGCTTTCTGCAATTTGCACGTCGAATTGCTTTGTTTTCACTTCATCTGTACTCACAGCTCGACGATCCTTGACATTTTCAAGGCGTGACAATTGATCTTTTAAACGATCCGAATTAGCTTTTGCAACATTTACCTCTGCTTTCTGCACTTCCAGGGAAGCTTTAAGATCTCTTCCATCTATGACAAAAAGGACATCTCCTTTTTTTACATATTGTCCCACCTCTACCATGTAGTCTTCAACCAACCCGGAGACCGGGCTACCGATTTGGATATTTTTATTTTGCGCTTCTACGATTCCTGAAGCTGCTACGGATTTTTTATAAGGATTAGCTGCCGGCTGTATAAGAGGAACAGATTCAGGTTTGGCCTGCATAACCGTCCAAACGAAATAAGCGGCAAGAGCTAAACCGCATAGGGCTAAGTAAAAAGAAAAGCTGCGAAATAGAATCATGAAGCCCTCATTCAAGCGTTACTTTATAATCGACAATTCTTCCGTCATTCATTTTTGTGATCCGATCTGCATAATTAAAAATACGATTATCATGCGTAACCACAATGACGCAACGGTTTTCTGTTTTAGCAATTTTAGACAAAAGCTCCATCACGTGAGAGCCTGTTTCAGCATCTAAAGCAGAAGTGGGTTCATCACAAATCACTAATTTAGGACCATGTACCAAAGCTCTTGCAATCGCAATGCGCTGCTGCTGCCCACCTGATAAGTTTTTTGGTTTTTCATACTCCCGGCCTTGTAAACCTATCTTTGTAATCATTTCGGCCGCTTTTTCAAAAGCCTCTTTCATGCTTTGATTCTGCAAAAGTAAAGGAATAGCGACATTTTCGACACAATTAAGAGTAGGGATTAAATGAAATTGCTGAAAAATAAAACCGACATTTTGACGCCTAAACGTCGTGATTTCATTCTCGGATAATTGATGAAGAGGAGTATCAAACACGTCGATTTCTCCGCTATCAAAACTTAAAGTACCCGCCACAACGCTTAAAAGAGTAGTTTTACCGCATCCCGAGGGACCTACAATCATCAATAATTCGTTTTTATTCGCATCGAAGTTCACGTCTTTAAGAGCTTCTACAACATAAGTTCCTTGATCAAAGCGTTTATTTACATGTCGTACCCGGATAGCTAAATCATCTTTAAGCACGAAAAACCTCCGCTGCATCCAGCTTGCTAATCTTGCGGATGCCAATAAAAGCCGAAATACTGCAGATCAATAAGATCAAGAAGAGGACAAAAATCGGGATTTGATAGGGCATATAATAGGGAAACTGAGCTGCTCTTCGCGTTAATAAACCGAACCCTCCGGCCACACCTATTCCGATCCCATACCCAATGAATCCTGCGCAAAACGCTTGCAATAAGAGCATCCGGCAAAGCAGTCGATTGCTTGCTCCCATTGCTTTTAAAGCCCCTAAATTACCCAAATTTTCTAAAATAAACGTATAAAATGTTTGTCCCGAAACAGCTACACCTACGATAAAGCCTAAAATCACCGTTGTGCCAAAAGAAATCGGAATACTCGTATTCACAAAAAACCATTTGATGGTACTCCAAAAAAATTGATTTTCAGTGAGTGCTTTTAACTTCGTTTCCTTCATAATATTTTGAGCGACCTGCTCATTACTAAAACCTTTTTTTGGATGAACGAGTACAAAAGAGAGATTTTGCCTGACTTTCGGTACGGTTTCCAAAGCACGATCATATGTAGTAAAAATTTGAGGATAACCGAAGAAAGAAGGGGCTGCATCACAGACACCCACAATCTTGAGCTGATGATCATTGATTTCAAATGTATCGCCGATTTTTAAAACAATTCCCCTTTCATGATTAAGCTTGCGCAATCCAATCATATCGATAATGACCCCTTGAGCCTGCCTCAAATTTTCTAATTTTCCGTCCAACATAACTCCCGGAGCACCGACTAAAGTTGCCGAGTCAAGCCCAATGAATTGAACTGTTTTAAAATCACCGTTCGGCAGACGAGCCTGTTGTAAAGAAAAGTAGAAAGGGACCGCCCAAGCGACCCCTTCTACAGATCTTACTCGATTCACATCTGTATCTCTCAGAGCTTTTACCTCATTGACTTGACTGACTTGTGGATCCATGACCCAAATAGGAATCTGAGTATTGGTTAAAGTGGCAGTTGTCCAGCGCATGAGCCCTAAGAAAATTGAACTTTGTTGGGAAGTCAATAAGGTCGCAAAAGCCAAGGCACTCACTAACATCAAATACTTAGATCGATCTCCAAAAAGCATTTTCAAGGCAATTTCGTACATGGTACCGATTTTTTTTTATACTATTCTATGAAATGTAAAATTTGATTAGTCCAATTAAGAGCCATTTTAAAAATGAGAATCTCATCAATTGGAGACGGGTTAGAGTCCCAAACAATCTTCTTTTCAAAAGAAGCGCAATTTGTTATAAATATGAGATTAAATTTAACCCCATCCCCTCTCAATTCTAAAGGATACAATTCATGAAAAATAGGTTATCGTCAATCTTTTTGTTAATCTGTGGACTAAATCTTCTAGTAAGCTGTTATCGCATGCCCAATGAAAATGAATATTCCTTAGTTCCCACTACAAACAATCCTGCTGTTACCTGCGAAAAGAATGATAATCTTATGCCTTCTGTAAAATATTAATTTAAATCAAATAGGTTATAATATGATTCAAGCGACTTTACCCGGACTATTAGAATCCATGCGGCGGCATAAATATGAAGCGGATATCCGGCAAGATTCTAAACAGATCCTTACGATTCTAAAAATCTCTAAGCAAGAATACCCTTTATTTTTACGCATTTTCGAAAATAGCCGGCTTTTACAATTGCTGGTTTTTATTCCTACTACACTTTCAGCAGCAACAACCGTCGACACTGCACGTTTATTGCACCTATTGAATAAAGAAGTGGACATGCCGGGTTTTGGTATGGATGAGATGGCAAATGTCATCTTTTATCGTTTGATGATTCCTTTGCAAAACAAAAAGGTAGATGAAGATCTTTTTATCACTTACCTCAAAGCTGCCCAAAACATCTGCGAATTGTTTGCACTACCTGTAGAAGCTGTTGCAAATGGCCAAGCCACTTTAGATGAAATCCTTGAAAAAGTGAAACAATCAGAACAAGAACAACAAAACCAATCGTAATCGCATGTCTTGTCGCTTAATTTATTATGATACCGAAACGACCGGGCTTAAAGCAGAGAAAGACCGCATTGTAGAGATAGCCGCTTATGATCCGTCAAATGATCGATACTTTGAAGCTCTTATCAACCCCGGCTGTTCTATTCCTGCCGAAGCCTCTGCAGTCCATAAAATCACAAATGAGATGGTAGCAGATTCCCCGAACTTCGCAGATGTCTCCAGAAAATTTATTGAATTTTGTGAGGGAGACACTATCCTCATTGCCCATAACAATGATAATTTTGACGTCCATTTTTTACGTCATGAATTCCGGCGCAATGAAATTCCAATGCCGGAATGGAAGTTTTTAGATTCTCTTAAATGGGCGAGACGCTATAGATCGGATTTACCGCGTCATACCCTGCAATTTCTACGCGAAATTTATGGAATAGCGGCTAATAATGCCCACCGTGCATTAGACGACGTGATTGTTTTACATAAAATCTTTCAAACGATGATCGACGACATTCCTGTCGAAGAAGTTTACGATCTGATCTACGCGCGTACTGCAGGTTCACAAGCTACCCCTCAAGCCATGCCTTTTGGCAAACATCAAGGTGTTCCCCTTGCTAAAGTACCGAAACATTATGTGAAATGGATGGGTGAAAACGGTGTATTTGAAAAACCTGAAAATGAAGGATTAAAAGCAGCTTTTATTAAATTAGGATTTTTAGAAACCTCAAATGCAGCTACCACCACGTGAAAATAGGCATATTAGGCTGCGGTTATGTCGGGAAAGCGTTGCTTAGCCAGTTTAAACAAACCGGCAATCAAGTTTTCGCAACAACTCGTAAATCCGAACGTGTTGCTGAACTCGGCTCCATTTCTCATCACGTCCATCTGCTTAAACAAGAAGCAGATTACATAGCCTTCATGAAAGATCTGACTATCTTAATCATTTGCGTTGCTCCGGATTCCTCATCGGATTATCGCTCGACTTATTTGGGAACAATTAAGCAAGTCACGCAATTACTTTCTAAATCCCCTTCCCTTCAACAGATCATTTATACTAGCAGCAGTTCCGTTTATGGAGAGTATCAAGGTGAATGGGTAGATGAAAATACGACATGTAAGCCTTTAAATGAAAATGGTCAAATCTTGCTTGAAGCTGAAAACCAGCTATTAAACGCGATGACAGATCATTTAAATATTTGTATTTTTCGTTTAGGCGAAATATTTGGACCCGGTCGCTTGATAGAACAGCGCTTAAAAAATTCTACAAGAAAATTTTATCCGGGCGATGGCAATCAATATACAAATTTGATTCACCTGGAAGAGATCGTTCAAGCCATTGATCTTGCTATTCAAAAACAGCTCAGAGGTATCTATAACCTTTGCAATGATTTCCACATGACCAGAAAAGCATTTTATGAAATGCTATGTGATAAATTTAATATTCCAGCCATTCAATGGGATAAAGAGTTGTCTAGTCCTCATGGAGGAAACAAGCGAGTCTCCAATCAAAAATTGAAAAATTCAGGCTTACATTTTAATAGAACTTGACAGCCTACTAGCACGGTGTCAAATTTGAATTTACATTTATTTTTTAGTAACAGTTGGAATACCCCGACGGCGGAGGGTATTCTAAACCGGTGCATTTCCTTTATGATAACCATGGGCTAAAACTTATTCGGCAATTCACTACTCGGGACGCAAGAATAAAGTTGCACAGGCTTTATCCAAAAATTCAAATTTGACGGTGTACTAGTGGTGCACAACTCATCCGATCAAGGAAGCGAGTAAACGATTCCAAATCGGTTTGAAAAAAGTACCTTCCACTGTTGCATCAACAATTCGGTTAAGGCTAGCATCTGCTAGATCAACATTTCCGATTCGCTCTTGAGAAAAAAAAGCTGTTGTTTTTTCGCCATTACATAGACATCATAGGAACCTATGATAATACCGAAAAGTCATGCTATTTTGATACTAGATAGCAAAGCAACCCCTTTCAATAACATTCCTCTGCTGGTGATTGCAAAAGCGACTCCAGATGTAGCTAGGGCTCCAAGTGCAGTTAGTTTAATACGTGTACACTGCTGAACCCTTATCTCCGGAGTAAGTAAATATAATTTACTTTTTGAGGAAACAAAAACAGTAGAAAAATCGTTTTTTATTTCAGAATAAAATCCCTTAAGGCAACTCATTGTATTATTAATTATTTCTCTTTCCTTAACTATTTTTCAGACTCATTTCATCGAAATGAGTCTATTTTTTTTTACTAAGCATTCGGAATCCTCCGGCAGGCACTAAAGTGAAGCTGAAGTTTTAACTTTCTTTGCAATTTCTCGCACTTGACGGCGCGAGAAATTGCTTGCCGATTAACCGACCAAAACAGGTGCTCCACGCCATTCAGCCTCAAGAACGTTTATTCCTGCTTGAATCATGTCCAGTACAACACCCTCATGTTTTTGAGGCTGAGCGAAACCGTTTTGCAAATTCACTCGATTTCTATGCAGCATTCGATGGGATTTATCGACAAATTTTGTCTGAAAACCGAATAAATAAAACAAGCCACCCAATATTTTAGAAACAAACAGTTTTGTAATAAAAAACAGGAGATCTTTTATTTGTTTAACCACCAGATAATCGAACATCTTTAAAGAAGTTCGCACTTTTTCATCGATGGACCTAATTGCAAACGGAAAGATGCTTTCTATCAACTCTTTTTCTAATTGATCGAATTGTAGATCTTTTTCCGCTTCACTCTTGATTTCTTTCGGTTTAATTTTATTAATCTGTCCCTTCAATCCTTTTTCTATCGATTCGGCAATCACCTTACCGTTAAATTGTTTCTGAATCGCTACACAAGTAGATTTCACAATAATGTCCAAGACCTTTCGATGACCAGGCAAATAGCTTACCATTTTCAGTAATTTATCTACCGGCAAGTCGGTTAAACGGGCCGCTTGATAGGCAAAATCCATCAGCTCTTTTTCCATTTGACTTTGCAAAGCTATTTCAGCCGGAGTAAGAACAAGGGGGGCCTCAGGAGGCTTAGGGGCCTTAACGGTTAAGTCTTTAAAAGCTGCAATACAGCCTTTGTAAACTTCTATTAAAGGATCTCGGATAATGCTTTTCTTAAAGATCGGGTCTTTAAGCTGCCCTAATATACCCGGTAATTTAGAAGAAAGGAGACTCCACGCCTTGTTCAACTCCTGATCATTCAAATGAGGGAAGAGTTCTTTCAAGCTTTCTATTTTTTTAGGCAAGAAAAAGTCTAATAGTCGAGCGGAAGATCCTCTGTAAAATGCTTCTTTGCTTATGGAATTATCTCCAAGAATATTTGTAGTGGGATTATTGAGCCCTGTAAGATACTCCGTTAAAATAGGCAGTACTCTCATCAATAGCGTTTGGTAAAATTCCACGCCTCCATTTTTTTCTTTCTCTAGAATCGGAGTGAGCGCTTTAACAGCTAGATTCACTAAGAGCGGATTAATCAGTTGAACGGCTCTGATTTTAGCTCCATAGGCCACATCTTTACTGAATGAGTCCCCACTGCTTCCATTCGTATCGATCAGTCCAATAGCATTTTCAACTAATTGATTTAAATTTCCCTCTTGAATTTGATTGCTTAAAAAATCTAAGAAAGTCGATTTTTTCCCTAATCCTTTTAATGGACCGCCTAAACCTTTAGATAAAGCATTGACAATCTCAGAAAATCCGTTATCTGTCCTGAGATCGACATTCAGCATATTCTCCAATTGGAAATGGATGATGGCAGGAATTGCAGCTTTCAGAGTGCTCACTTTCAAAACGGTCCCGGCAACTGCATCATTTTCTAGTTGAACGACTTTCATTTCCCTTAAGTTGATCTTAGCGGGAAATAACTTTCCTGCAATTAATTCTGATAATTTCTTGATCAGAAGATTCCTGATAGGCGCATCCGCTATAGCCGGCAAACCGATATTTTCAAAATTACCGATGTGAAGTAATTTGAATACTTCTTTTACAGCTTCTTCAGCAACAATCAAATTCTTGGCCTCATGTACCACTTTTAAATTTAATCTTAAAAGAGATTTAATTTGTTCTGGGGTGATCTCCGGAGGTAATTCCAATTCCCTTAGGAGATTTGCATAACTCTCGTCGACAGGAACATGCGGATAAAGCAACCGGTATTCATTTTTCAGAGCGGTTTCGGGATTCTCTAAATCTTCTTCTGTCGGAGAAGAAGTTTTAATGTTTGAAATTAATTCAATCAACCCGACAAATGTATTTTTATCGAATTTAGAGTTGTTAACCGATCTTGTTGCTAGATGTTTAACATAAGGAGTTAAAAATCTTTTTAAACTAATTTTCAAAGATTCAGACACGTCAAGGCCATTCATAGCTAAATTCAATAAGTCATCTGAAAAATAATCGATTCCTTCTTTTATTGAAGCTGCTGCGGGATTTTTATCCAAAATTTCTTGTTGCTCACGTGCGTCGAGTAATAAAAGAAATGGCATGATTTGCTCAAAATAAACCGGAAATTTCTTTTCAATCAGAGACCAAATAATTTTTTGTAAAGGGGAAACCGGAAGATATTTGTGGTAGATGAATAAGCTTTGTGAACCTTCGGGGAAAAAAGCTTTAAGAAATTCAGGAGCGACTCGTTCGATGACAAAATCTTTGCGAGATTTAAGCTGCTCTTCAAGTAGTTCTTGAGCTGTTTTTAAATCAGCTCTAGCCGTTTCTTGGGCTTCTTTAATAGAGCTCGGATCTTTGGACTCCAAAGTAGATAATGTCGCTAGCTGAATTTCAATTAAGTCGGACTCTCTTTTAAATTTATTTAGCAAGGAAACATCTTCCTTCAGCAAAGCATCGATCACTTCAATCTCTGCTGAAAGTTCTTCTAGCGCATTTCTAGCATCTCGAATTTCAGTGGATTTATCTTTAGAACTCTTTGAATCAATGTGTTTAATCTCAACTATTTTTTCAGAAATATTATTTATTAAAACTTGTTTAATTTCTTTAAGATTTTTTAGACTATCTTTGCTTCCATCTTTTAATATTTCAGCGATTTTTATACGAGCAAGTACTGGATTAGAGCGTCGGCGAAAAAATTCAAACTCGGTAAGCTTGATCTCTTCAAATGACAAAACTTTTGCCAGAGCTTTTTCTACTTGATATTCAGCGTCTTTGATTCCCTCTGTTTTTCTACCGTACTCTTCAGCAAAAGGCGTAAAAATCTTTGTGAAAGCACTTTTTAAATAACCCAAAAGACGTGGATTGTCTTTCAACCCTGGGGCATCTTCTTGATCTTCAATCGACACATGTTTTAAGAGATTCTTCAGCACATTCATGAGATTAGATTGAATGATGCCACTCACAGCTTCTTCACTGATCCCCATTTTATTGAGAAAAGTAATCAATGATTCTATTAGAAACCCCTCTTTTTTGAAGATAGGATTAACTGTTATGTTTGTACAAAAATTAGAAAATTCATACACCTCCGCATACTCATTCTCTCCCATATTAAGACGTAGCTTCTTCAATCCACTCTCTAAATCACTTAAATGCCGTTCTGTCTGACCTGATATTTTTTGTGTAATGGGCACTACAATTCCTGAGTTTATGAGCTTAGTTATCTCAACGGCTGCCACCAGTTTGAGTGAAGGCATTAAAGAGACAGCAACATCCGCCCCTATCTTAACCGTAGCAGGTAATGCGTTCACAATGATTTGAGAAGCCCTTGATTCCATAAACTTGCTCATCAACTTGCTTCCAGAGTCCGCCACTCGACTTGCAATGCTCGTCTTTTCTTGCACTTCCGGTGGCGGCGCAGCCGAATGAACAATTTCACCAGATCCGAACAACTTCTTAATCATATTCATATTATTATCCTTTGTTATTTACATTAAGGAACAAAGATATCATATCGAATAATAAAAAACAATATAACAATTTTTTAATAAAAAAATTCTTCGAACTTTAATCTTTTCTTCACAGGGTTTTAACAAACGAAATTTAATTGAGATGTTTTCTAGCTTTCCTGACAAGGCGGATAATATGTGCTATCGCTTGCTCGATCTCAACTTCGGTATTCATTTTTCCCACCGAAAAGCGAATGGAGGAACGCACCCGATCAAGAGGAAGTCCCATGTTTGTTAAAATACGAGAAGGTTCTAAGGCTCCTGAAGAACAAGCCGAGCCATGACTCGCGGCTATCCCTGCTAAGTCTAATTGAATGAGCAGGCTCTCGCCATCCACCCCATCAAAAGAAAGATTCGTCGTATTCACAACGCGAGGTTCTTCTCCATTAATTCTCACCCCTTCCAATTCTGAAGTTAGGCGATTCTCTAACAAATCTCTCATTTTTTTAAGATGAGCTGTAATTAAAGTTTGTTCGCTCTGAAGGATTTTTACTGCTTCTGCAAGTCCGATAATGGCCGATAAATTTTGAGTGCCCGCTCGTTTATCATATTCCTGATGTCCACCCAATAGAGTCGGCAATAATTTAACAGATTGGCGGCAAAAACAAAAACCGATTCCTTTGGGAGCATAAATTTTATGTCCGCTAAAAAATGCAGCTGTCACTCCGGGAGTTAATTTAAACGGTTCTTTACCAAGAAGAGACACGCCGTCTAACACAAAGGGAATGCCATGTTGAAATGCCAAATCGGCAATTGCCTCCCAATCGATTTTGACGCCTGTTTCATTATTGGCTGCCATCAAAACAATCAAACGTGTGTTTTCACGAATGGAATTTTTAACCGATTCTAAAGATATTTCCCCTGTTGAACTTGGATTCAAATAGGTAGCAGCGTAACCTCTTTTTTCGAGTTGCTTTGCATTCCGATAAATACAAGCATGCTCGGTGCTAGAGGTAATCATATGGCCTTGAGGTTTTTGTAATAAAATTCCCGACATTAAAACGTGCGCCCCTTCAGTACCACCTGATGTAAAAATAATTTCTTGAGGTTTAGCTTTTAAATAATTCGCTATTAGACGTCGACTTTCTTCTAATTTTTGTCGAGCGAGCCGGCCATGATAATGAAGGCTAGAGGGATTTCCACATTCCGACTGAAGAGCTTGAAAGATAACTGCTAAGACACGAGGGTCTATAGGTGTGCCGGCATTGTAGTCAAGGTAGATACGAGGATTCATTTTTTCCGTTAATTGAGATTAAAACAATTGTAACATTATCACGACCACCCCTTTCTAGAGCTTTTTCGATAAGTGTCCGAGCTTTTTCTTCGTCATCTGCCAGTAATGTCTTTTGAATTTCTTGATCCGATAACATATCCGTTAACCCATCCGTGCAAAGAAGAATAAGGTCACCGTTTTCAATCGAATCAATCTGGACACTTGGTTCAATAGATGATTCTGTACCGATCGCTTTTGTCAAAATATTTTTATATAGAAATCCGTCTGCTTGTTGTTCGCTTAATTGACCCAGGTCGATCAACTCTCTGAGTAAAGAATGATCGCGAGTGAGTCTTTCTAATTTCTTGTTCCTTAATCGATAAATTCTGCTGTCCCCTACATGAGCATATATTATCCCTTCAGGGTGCAAATGGACACTACATAAAGTGGTTCCCATTCCACGCAGTTCGGCAAATTGTCTACTCATGCGATAAATAATGCGGTTCATCTCACATATACTTTCAAACAAAGCATCCATCACACCGGTCAGCGTTTTATCGCTTTCTTCAAAGTTTTTTTTAAAAAAAACGCTTAAATACTCGGCAGCTTCTTTAGAAGCAACTTCTCCACCTTTATGACCACCCATGCCGTCAGCTAAAATAAAAAGACGCTCTTGTTCCAAATAAGTCCAAAAGTCTTCATTATTTTGTCTGACAAGCCCCTGATCCGATAGACCGACAAAAGAAACACTATATTCCATGAGTTGAAAGACCATAATAATTCATTCACTTAATATTAAGGAGCCGGGCAACAATCACTTTGGCATTTCGGCTAAAATAGCTTTCATCCAGGTCCAATAGAAACTTGATTATTGCCAGCTCGTAAGCTGACCTTTTAAGAGATTTTATTCATCCTTATAAAAAAACACTTTTCTTTCATTCTCCGGAACTAGTCCTAGAATGCGCATTAAAACAAGCTCTTTCCAAGCGGAATCCGTTTGACTATTGATTCGGAGTTTCAAATTTTTTTGCAACTCAAGACTTCGTTGTTTTTCAATTTGCAGTCGATTCGATTGGTCTTTAAGTTGCTGATAATGAACCTCTCTGATTTTAAGCCCATTTTCATATAATACTCCACAAAGTAAAGTAAAGGCAACCACCCACCAAGAACGATAAAACAAAAGATTGAATATTTTTCTTACCATTAGATTACTCTAAACTCTGCTTCACTTGTTTAACTCAGAATAATTGCTTTCTTAGATAGATGTCAAATTGTTTCATAAGAAAGAGTTAAAAAAAAGATTGAATATTAAATATCGATGGATTAGAACACTCAAGTATATTTTCAAAGGAGTTTCCAATGTTTAAAGAATTTTTTATTTACACTTTAGCTAGCCAACTACTCATCCAAACCTTCGTTTCTTCTCATTGCCAATTGCCATGCGGAATTTATCACGATGAGATGGTTTTTGATCAAATCGATCAATATGTCGAGACAATGGTCAAAGCAATTTCCGTTTTAAATGAAGATAATTATAAAACCGTTCAAGATCATAATGTCTCTACTCGTTGGATCATGCTTAAAGAAAGCGGTTCGAATGAGGTAGCCGACATCATTACGACTTATTTTTTACAACAAAAAATCAAGCCGGATGAAGCAGATACAACAAAAAAAGTGTTGAGTGCTCATAAAATGTTATTTTCACTGGTTAAAATTAAGCAGATGGTGGACCTAAAATTCTTGAACGATTTTTATGAAGAATGGGAAAAATTCAAATTAATGTTTCATATCGAAGGCTATAAATGTAAGGTTAGCCAAAAAAAACTAGAAAAAATGAAACAAAAAACTCAAGAAAATAGTGAACCTACCTCGACTCACACTCATACCCATGATGATGATCATCATGATCACACTCATTAAATGAGAATACGCTCACTTTCCCTCCAAACTTATGAAATTCCTCTTACGAATGGGCTGATGCGTTCGGGAATTTTAATAAATATTCAAGACGAGGAAGAAAATACCGGTTGGGGAGAGATCGCACCTCTCCCTGGTTGGAGCAAAGAAACCTTAAAGGATTCTCTAGCTCAATTACACCAAAAGCACCATGAAATAATCAACATTGACTGGACTGCTCGCACCTGCTTAAAAGAAATCGAAAAGCTTAAACTCTTACCTTCTGTTACATTCGGCTTGGAATCTGCTCTTCTATCGATATTAGCGCCTCTTCCCGAACATCACGTGCTAACAAGTGCTCTTTTGATGGGATCGCCCCAAGAAATTCTTGAACAAGCAAAGATTAGACATGCCGAGGGATATAGTTCAGCCAAACTTAAGGTAAGCAATCTTAGTTTTGATGAAGCTTCATCTGTTATTCATCAATTGAAGGATAAATTTCGTTTGAGAATAGATGTCAATCGTGCCTGGAATACTCCGGATTCCCTTCATTTTTTTGCCGGGTTTCCTTTAGATACTTTTGATTATGTCGAAGAACCTTTCCAAAACCCTCATGATTTAGCCCGATTTCTACATCCCCTTGCAGTGGATGAGTCTTTTCCGCAAGAACTTTCATTAGAACAGCTAGCATTATTACCTACACTAAAAGCTCTCATATATAAACCGACTCTTCAAGGGGGTATGATAGGTTGTCTTCGTTTACATGAATGGGCAACTAAAAGAGCTGTTTCTTTAGTTTTAAGTAGCAGTTTTGAAAGTGATCTTGGTGTCGCACGTGTTGCTTCGATAGCACATCGACTTTCTCTTTTCGCTCCTGTAGGGATTGGGACATTTCATCACTTAAAAGAGTATATTTGCGTTAATCCTTTGCGATTTTCTCGCTCTTTTGCCTTTATCCCTGCACAATTAACTCCTAAAGAGCCTGTTTTCAAAAATCGTAACGGCTCATCCGAGAGCCTGTTTTCAAATTAAAGCATTTTTAGCTCATGTTTAAAGGAACTTCAGAGATATGCGACAAGCATTATAGGCAAAATTTAGGTTCTAACAGGGTTTTTATGTCGATCAAAAAACCGAGATGTAAAAAGAATGCGGAATTTAGATGATTTCGATGATAAAACCCTTGTGAAAACCACACCGGATAGTAATTTCGGGCTATCCCAGGAATTACAGGATTGTAGCTGCTTCAAAGCCCGATCGAAAGCCGTCCGATACAATAATAGCGGCCTGCTTTCGATCGATTTAGAATAGAGACTTCGCTTTGGGGAAATGCGCAATGAATCGATGCCGATAAGAGGATTTATTAAAAGTCACTCTAGGAATGATTGATGAGCTTTAATACCCATTTTTTCAACAAATCTTCTTTTTGTGTTTCAAATTCTTTTTTAACACTATTCACGTTTTGAAGCCACTCTAGACTATTATCGTCTAAACTGTCCAG
>Ga0105047_10002692_pt1 | contig 31522 bp, 29 predicted proteins | sample MAT04_FD_78384 | JGI IMG/M metagenome (GOLD analysis project Ga0105047, IMG submission 78384) | Freshwater microbial communities from Lake Fryxell liftoff mats and glacier meltwater in Antarctica - MAT-04 (megahit assembly) | ecosystem: Environmental > Aquatic > Freshwater > Ice > Liftoff... | reverse complement strand
TCGCCCGAGAGCATACCCGTCATCGAAGGTGCCCTGGAAGGACTTCCAGGTCTTACCTCGGCACGGGTGAACTTCACCAGCAAACGGGTTGTTGCCACGTGGAACGAACCTTCGTTTAATCCTGCCGGCATTGGCGAGAAATTGAATGAGCTTGGCTTTATTTCCCGGCCCTTTGATCCCAGCCACGCGGGGCTTAAGGCCGATGACGCCCAGAGCAGACTGCTGCTGCGCGCGGTCGCCGTGTCCGGCTTTGCAGCTGCCAACATCATGCTGCTTTCGGTTTCTGTCTGGTCTGGGGCGGAGGGAAGCACCCGTGACCTGTTCCACTGGATTTCTGCCGGCATTGCGCTGCCCACAGTTGCCTATGCGGGCAGGCCATTTTTCCGGAGCGCCGTTCGCGCCCTGTCCTTGGGCCAGTTCAATATGGATGTGCCGATCTCGCTTGCCGTCTGCCTCGCGGCATTGATGAGCCTCTACGAAACCTTCAACCACGGCGAGGTTGCTTATTTCGATGCGTCCGTAACCCTGCTATTTTTTCTGCTCACCGGCCGTTACCTTGATCATCTCATGCGGGCCCGCGCCCGCTCCTCTGTGTCACAGCTCCTGTCACTTTCGGCCTCAAGCGCCATGGTTGAAGAGGCGGACGGCACCACACGCATCCTTGCCGCGACGGCGCTCCAGCCCCACATGAGAATGCTGGTCGCGGCGGGCGAACGCTTAGCCGCCGATGGCATCGTCATCTCGGGCACAAGCGAAATTGACCGCTCGTTGCTGACGGGCGAGAGCAATCCGGAATTGGCCGCCAAAGGCGCCGTCGTTCACGCCGGCATGCTCAATCTCACAGGGCCCCTGACCGTCAACGTCACCGCTGCCGGACAGGATACATTTCTGGCCGAAATCATCCGTCTCATGGCGTCAGCCGAGCAAAGCCGCTCGCGCTTCGTCCAGGTTGCCGACCGGCTCGCCCGCATCTATTCGCCTGCCGTTCACATTCTTGCCGCGACGACGCTGGCGGGCTGGCTCATCTGGACCGGCGGCGACTGGCATAGTTCGCTGATGGCCGCCATCGCTGTCCTGATCATTACTTGCCCCTGCGCCCTCGGCCTTGCGGTGCCCGCGGTGCAAGCCGTTGCAAGCGGAGTTCTCTTCCGCAACGGCGTCATGATCAAGGACGGTGCGGCACTTGAGAAGCTCAGCGGTGTTGATACGGTGATTTTTGACAAGACCGGAACGCTGACCCTCGGCCGGCCGCGCCTCACCAATAGTGCCTCACTTTCATCAATGGATCTGGCCCTTGCGGCTGGCCTCGCGCGGTCAAGCCGCCATCCGCTTTCACGCGCGGTTTGCGAGGCGGCGAAGTCCCGGGAGATTGCACCTGCGGCCGTGGACGACGTACAGGAAATTCCAGGGTGCGGCCTCTCGGCGTCCTTTCAAGGCGAGCCCGTGCGCCTTGGCTCCAGGCATTGGTGCGGAATTGAAGAGAACGATGGACAGGGATTGCCTGAGTTTGTGCTTATGCGGAATTCAAAGACCGCGAGTATTTTTGCCTTTGAAGATGAACTGCGCGGGGATGCAGCCGCCGTCATAGCAAAATTGAAGGCTGATGGATTGCGGGTTGAGATTTTGTCGGGTGACCGTGAAATAGCGGTGCGCCGGGCCGCGTCCACACTCGGCATCGAACGCTGGCAAGCAGGCGCAACCCCACAACAAAAGCTCGCCTATGTCGAATCGCTCAAGGCCGCGGGCCGCAGGGTTCTCATGGTGGGTGACGGGCTGAATGACGCACCGGCCCTTGCGGCGGGCCTGACGTCCATGGCGCCATCATCGGCCACTGACATTGGCCGGACAGCAGCTGATACGATTTTCATGGGCGAAAGCCTCCAGCCCGTTCTTGTGGCACGCGACGTGGCAATCGCCACCCAGCGTCTGTCAATCCAGAATTTTGTACTTGCGGTTGGCTACAATTGCCTTGCCGTGCCCATTGCCATGCTGGGATTTGCCTCGCCTTTGATTGCCGCCGTTGCAATGTCAACCTCGTCCATCATTGTAATTGGAAATTCGTTGCGGCTCGGGCTTTTCTTCCGGAAGCAAACCGCGGTGCCGGCAGCGAGGCCACAGCAAGGCGCGCCAGACCTGCCATATTTGGAACGGAGAGCCGCATGACCATACTTCTTTTCTTGATCCCGGCAGCACTTGCATTGGGTGCACTTGGCCTTGCCGCATTTCTGTGGAGCCTCCGCAGCGGGCAATTTGATGATCTTGACGGAGCGGCTCACCGCATTTTGGTCGATGATGACCGGCCGAAGCGCTCTAATCCACCGGAATGACAGAAATGATCCGGAAGGTGTTCATGTCCTCATCGTGTTCACGGATCGAAATATATTCCCCCGAGATGAATGCGTGATCACCAAACCGGTAGCCCGCTTCGTCATCATCGATATCACCATGAATGTCATAGTGGAATGCCCATGAGCCTCCAGGTTTGCGCACCAGATGGCCGACTTCATCGGGCACACCTTCCCAAAAGCGCCGGACACGGCATTGGCTGCGATGGCGCTGCCATGATTTCGGGTCAATGTGGCCTTTCTTGTCGAGGGGGGCCACGAACTCATAGCCGTGCAGCGCGCTTCCCTCTGGAAAGTCATGGTTTCGCGCCATCTCAATTCTGATCTTGCTTAACGACATTTTTCTTGGTCCCTCAATGCGACATCAACACCGGAATTTTCATGTGTTCGAGAACATGCCGTGTCGCGCCGCCAAACACAAGCTCACGCATCCGCGAATGGGCATAGGCGCCCATGACCAGAAGATCGGCGCCGAGGTCATTTGCGCGCATCAAAAGCGCTTCGCCGGCATTGTGTCCGGTTGTCATCATCGGTTCGGCGATCACCTTGATTCCGTGGCGTGACAATACTGTTGCCTCTTCCGCGCCCGGGATTTCGCCAGCTTCGCCGCTTTGCTTGTAGGGATCAACCCAAACAAGCCGTGTTTCCTTGACCATCCGCAGCAGGGGCAGGGCATCAAACATTGCGCGTGACGACTCCTTGGTGCCGTTGAAGCCAACGATTGCCTTTTCAGCAATGCCCTCGCCACGCGGGGCAAAATGGCCCTTTTTCGGAATGATCAGAACCGGCCTGCCGGATTCCAAGATGAGCCGGACCACCAGATCACGTTCAATGCTTCCATCCGGCCCGTAGTCGATTTGACTTGTGACGACCAGTTCAGCACTGCGCGCCTCGGCAATGGCGCTGTCGGCGATGTCCGGGAAACCGGAGTCGACGACCCGCCATTCGGCCTTGAGGCCATCCAGTTTGGCCCGGGCCTCGAACTTCCCCCGTACGTCTTCAAGCTTCGACCTGAACAGGTCGCGGTAGCCTTCAAAAACCATTGGCGTGGCAACCATGCCAACATCGGAATAAACCTTTGCCGCTGGCAGGATGTAAAGCCCCACAAGATGCGCGTCGAATTTACGGGCCAGTGCGCTGGCGGCGTCAAGCAACTGCGCGGTGCTGCCGGAATCATTTAACAGAACCAGTATCGTCTTAAGGGGCATTGAGATTACTCCGGTGGGCCGTTGGTACATTGGATCAAAGAGGCAGGCTGTCTTTGATATGCTGGTAAACGTAGTCGTTGGATTGATGGGCATAGTCGTGCACGATTTCGGCAAACACCCGCTTGTGCAGGTGCGGGCTGAACGCCTTGCGAAGCTCCCCCATGGCCGTGGCGGGTGCCACGACGACAAGATGCTCGAATTCGCCGCGCTGTTCAGCGCCGTCAAGATGCGCCGCGAGCCGACCCAGAAACTGCGTCTCACGCTGATCGTGCGGATCAATCCGAGGTTCCACCGCATGGCGCGCGTTGCCAACCGAGTCGTGAACCCTGGGCTGGCGCTCTGTCACCAGGTCGTGTGTTGATAAATGGGGGTCATGGAATTCGCCGTCAGGAAGCTGCTGTACACCCTTTTGGTGAGGCTTGTAGAGCAATATCCTCGCCTTTGCCCCGTCGGCAACAACAATCCACGTGCGGTTCTGTTTCATTTATCGTCCTCAGCGTTTTGAATGGTTGTATTTTGTCGGATCAAAGCCCTCGCCGCATTGACTGGGATCAATGAAACTCATGAAATCGGGGAAATCTTCCGGTTGGCACGCCGCTTTCCCGCCGAGTGGGTTAACTTGTCCATTTGCCAATCCGGAGATTGAGCCTTATCAAGCAGCGGCGAAGGCGAGTATCCGATTGCTAGGGTTAGACATGCCGATTGAAGAACAAATTCTCCAAGCTGTTTATGACACGTCACTCGACGCGATAATTGTCATTGATCAGAAGGGGCTGATGCGTTCCTACAACAAAATAGCCGAAAAGCTGTTTCACTACTCAGCCGAGGAGGTTCTTGGCCAGAACATCAAGGTTCTCATGCCACCCTATTTCGCCGAGCAGCACGATGGCTATATTGAACGCTATCTGCGCACCGGTGAAAAGCGCATTATCGGTATTGGACGGGTTGTAACCGGTCAGAAAAAGGATGGTTCGACCTTCCCGCTGGAGCTTTCGATCGGCGAGGCAAGAATTGGAACCGAGAGGCTTTTTGCGGGTTTTATCCGTGATCTCTCAGAACGCCAGCAGATGGAGCAGCGGGTGCATGAGCTCCAGGAAGAACTGGTCCATGCCTCCCGGCTTGCAAGCCTTGGTGAGATAACCTCAATGGTCGCCCACGAGGTCAACCAGCCCCTATCCGCCTCGGGCACCTATCTTGAAGTTGCCCGCGAGCTTCTGGTGTCGGAGCGTGAAGACAGGTTGGCAGGCGGCCTGAAGGCCATCGAGCAGGCGGCCGCGCAGATCCGGCGAGTTGGTGATACGGTCCGGCGCATCAGGGAATTTGCCCGGAAGAAAACGCCGGATTTGGCGTTTGAAGACATCAACCGCATCATCGAGGAGGCCAACGCGATTGCCACCGTGGGCACCAAGGCGAAGAATATTCGAACGATATTTGATCTTTCTGCCCTACACCCGAAAACAAAAGTGGACCGCATTCAGATACAACAGGTGGTCATGAACCTCGTCCGCAATGCCATGGACGCGTTGACTGACCACGACAGGCGGGAACTCGTCCTGCAATCACGGATCAACGAAGCAGACGAGATTGAAATCAGCGTCATGGATTCGGGGCCTGGTATTGCGGAAACCGTTGTAAAGCGCCTTTTCACACCGTTCATGACCACAAAAAAAGATGGCACCGGGCTGGGCCTAGCTATCTGCCGGTCCATCGTGGAAGCCCATGGCGGCAGGCTTTGGCATGAAAAAAGCCCCTTGGGCGGGGCCGCGTTCAAGTTTACGTTGCCGGCCAACACCGGAAGTGATGTGAAACCGCATGCAAACATCTGAAGTTGTTCATGTCATTGATGACGACGAGGGGGTGCGGGAAGGACTCTGCGCCCTCCTTGAAGCAAAAGGTTATGCGGCCCAGCCCCATGCGTCATGCGAAGAGTTCCTCAACGCCTTATCCGCCGATGCGGCACTCTGCGTCGTGGCTGACCTGCGGATGCCTGGCATGGGCGGCCTTGATCTTCAGGCTCACCTGCTGAAGAATTCAATCGATTTGCCGTTCATTGTAATTACCGGCCATGGGGATGTTTCGAGCGCGGTGCGGGCGCTAAAGTCAGGTGCAGTGGATTTCATCGAGAAACCGATTGACGGCAAATCCTTCATTGCGGCTGTAGAGAGGGCGGTTGTGGCGCGGCGCGCGAATAAGGCACAGTTGGAGGCAACCCATCTCGCCCATGAAAGGGTGGCTGCCCTCACGCCGCGCGAGCGTGATGTGCTACGCCATCTGGTCGAGGGCAACCCCAACAAGATCATCGCCCACCAGCTCGGCATCAGCCCACGCACCGTCGAAAACCACAGGGCTAGGCTCATGGTTAAGATGCAGGCCGACAGCGTGGCGGAACTGGTGCGGATGGCCTTGGCGGCGGGGATTTCCGCCACGCAAGGCGGCCAGGCAGGCGGAAAATGACCTTAGGTGTTTTTCCGGACTAGGCGCTGCTTCCGCGCTGTCCCAATATTGTCGGCCATTGGGCGAACCGCTTGTGGTTCGTTGTCCGGAAACTAGCTGATCTAGGGCCTTACCTTGGCATCACATCATTCAAAGCCGTCAGTCTATGTCGTCGATGACGACGATGCCGTCCGCGATTCGCTTGACGCATATTTGACACTCAAGGGCATGAATGTCATGGCTTTTGGCTCGGCCCAGGAATTGCTGAGCCAGGACGATGTCACGCCAAATATCTGGATACTCGACGTTAATATGCCGAGTATTGACGGATTCACGCTCTTGGAAATGCTGAGGGAGCGTGGACACCATGAGCCCGCAGTGCTGATCACGGGGCTGGGCGATCCCGACACAAGGGCGCGGGCAGAGCGCGCCGGAGTCGCAGCGTTTTTCGACAAGCCCATCGATCCGCCGATTTTGTTTTCCGCTCTCACCCGGTTGCTGGCGGAAGCACGCGCCTGAATTTCATAGATCAAATCAATCAAGTTGCTTGCGGTGCTGACCAGAATTAATCAGCTTTTTTGGTTGCGATTTGTCCTTGCCGCAATATTCCTGCCCGACCGCATTTTTAACTCAGCTGTGTAAGCAACAACTGTCAAGAACAGGCCAGTTGAGTGCAATAAGCCAGTGACTTTGATTTCAATCAATGAAAATTCATGATTTCAGCTTAGTGAATGAAATTCATGGGTCGTGATTCACGGCGGCCTCAGGGCGAAGCGGCCGTCGAACAATGTGACGCATCTCTTGTAATGGGAAATATATTATAATATACTAATATACGAAAGCTTTTATTAGCATGATGCCCGCTGAGAAAGCGCGGAAACAAAGGAGTTTTAGTATGAATATTGACAGAGCCGTTTTGGCCTTTGCCGGCTGCGTTGTGCTGGTCTCGGTGGCGCTCGCTTTTTATGTGTCCCAGTATTGGCTGCTTTTGACGGTTTTTGCGGGGCTAAATATGGTGCAGGCTGCCTTTACCGGATTTTGCCCTGCGGCGATGGTTTTCAAGGCCCTCGGTTTTCGCAAGGGCGAGGCGTTCCGCTAGGGCTTTACCGGCTTGCAGAACATGTCGTTGAGAAGCCTGAACATCTTGACCAGCCTCTTGTCGGCGAGGCGGTAATAGATGGTCTGCCCGCTCCGGCGCGGGACAACAAGGCCTTCGCGGCGCATGAGTGCAAGGTTCTGCGAGACGGAGCTCTGTTTGGCGCCAACGGCATCAGCAATTTCGCCAACCGGCAGTTCGCCTTCCATGATCAGGCAGAGAATGCGCAGCCGCTGGGCATTCGCCAGGGACTTGAGAAATTCGCTTGCACGGCCGGAAGAGTTGGCCAAATCAGTTATATTCATAAGTTAGCATTGTCTGATATATGAGTATTAGTCAAATATCACGGAGAGACTCCCGATGTCACGCATTTCAATTTTGACGGCGCTTGGCGTGATAGGTGCAATTGTGTTCCAGGTGCCGGGGGCGGTGCCAGCAAGCGCAGGGGAATTTATCGTCAGGGAAGAGCTGAAGACCGATTTCAAGGCCGTTTTCGGCCGGGTGGAGAGCCGTGACCTGGTCCAGGCCAGGGCCCGGATTGGCGGTACGATAATAGCACTCGATGTCGAAGAGGGCAGTTCGGTCCAGGCCGGTGCCGTCATTGCGAGGGTGGTTGATGACAAGCTTGCACTCCATCTGGGTGCCCTTGATGCGCGGCTGAAGGAACTTGACGCCGAAATCCAGAATGCATCGACGGAGCTGGCGCGCGGAAAATCGCTTTTTGCTTCTGGCACCATAGCCAAGAGCCGCCTCGATACCCTGCAAACGCGGGTGGATGTGCTCTCGAACCAGGTTGCCGCGGCCCAGTCGGAACGGGCAGTCATTGTGCAGCAGGGAGCGGAAGGGGATGTGCTGGCACCGGCCTCCGGCCGTGTGCTATCCGTGCCGGTTACCAAGGGGTCCGTGGTCATGCCTGGCGAAACCATCGCCAGGATTGCAGGCGGCGGCTATTTCCTCAGGCTTTCGCTGCCGGAGCGCCATGCGGCGCAAATCAATGAGGGCGACGACGTTTTTGTGGGCAGCCGGGGCGTAGGCAGCGCAACCGTGACTTTCGCGAAGGCGCGCAAGGGAAAGCTGGTGAAAGTCTATCCCGAGATTGAAGGCGGCCGTGTCTTGGCCGACGTTGAGGTTGACGGGTTGGGAGACTTCTTTGCCGGCGAACGCACGCTGGTGTGGATACCCGTGGACCAGCGCAATGCCATCAGTGTTCCTCCGGAGTCGATCACCACACGCTATGGCATTGACTATGTGAGCCTTGTGAATAGTGCCGGGCCCTTGGACGTCGCGGTCATCACCGGAGAAGAATTTGAAACCGGTGAGGGTGGGCGCGTCGAAATCCTGTCGGGCCTCCGCGACGGAGACAGGGTGGTAACACCGTGAAGCTGGGGATCGCCGGCCAACTCACCCGGTATTTCATTGCCTCGCCGCTGACGCCGCTGTTCCTGCTCGCAGCTTTCATGGTGGGCTTGGTGGCGCTGGTGACGTTGCCGCGCGAAGAGGAACCGCAGATTTCGGTGCCGATGGTGGACATCCATGTGCGCGCCGACGGCCTGAAGGCCGAAGATGCGGTAAAGCTGGTGACCGAACCCCTGGAAACGATCATCAAGAGCATCGATGGCGTCGAGCACGTCTATTCGCAGACCAAGGACGACGGCGCCATGGTGACGGCGCGCTTTTTTGTGGGAACTAACTCGGATGCCGCCATCCTGCGCGTCCATGAAAAAATACGCGCCAACATGAACCGTATTCCGGTGGGCATCCCTGAGCCGCTCATCGTGGGCCGTGGCATTGACGATGTGGCCATTGTCGTGTTGACGCTTTCACCTAAGCCGGAGGCCGCCGACCGCTGGACCGCCAACAGCGTAAGCCGGGTGGCGCGCGAATTGCGGGTGGAACTCACAAAACTTGATGACATCGGGCTAACTTATCTTTCGGGCGACCAACCGGAGGAGATCAGGATTGAACCTGACCCCGAGAAGCTTGCCCTTTATGGCATCACACTTCAGCAACTTTCGGCCAAGGTGAGCGGCGCCAACCAGGCGTTCGAGGCGGGCCAGATCCGCGATGAGGGCCGCCAGATTTCAGTTATGGCGGGTCAGACCCTGCAAAACCCCACGGAAATCGGCAATATCCTGATCACCGCACGAGATGGCCGCCCGGTCTATGTCCGCGATGTGGCAGCGGTCCTGCTTGGGGCGGACAGCAATGAATGGCGGGCCACCAATGTCGTCAAGAAGGATGGTCGGCTGATCCGCGTGCCAGCGGTTTCGCTGGCCATTGCCAAGCGCGCCGGGACCAATGCCGTCGTCATTTCGGAAAACATCATTGAACGGCTTGAGAAGCTTAAGGGCGAGGTGATTCCGGAGGATATCAGCGTTGAAGTTACCCGCAACTACGGCGAAACCGCCAACGAAAAGGCCAATGAACTGCTGTTCCACCTGGGCCTTGCCACCATTTCAATCGTGATCCTGATGGCGATTTCGATCGGCCTGCGCGAAGCGCTGGTGGTTGCTGTGGTGATCCCCACCACCATTTTGCTGACTTTGTTTGCCGCCCGCGTGATGGGCTACACGCTTAACCGCGTCAGCCTCTTCGCGCTCATTTTTTCCATCGGCATTCTGGTTGATGACGCCATCGTGGTGATCGAAAACATCGCGCGCCACTGGGCCATGAATGACGGCCGCTCGCGAACGCAGGCTGCTATTGATGCGGTGGCGGAGGTTGGCAATCCCACCATCGTTGCCACGCTCACGGTGGTGGCCGCCCTGCTGCCCATGCTGTTCGTGTCGGGCCTCATGGGCCCTTACATGAGCCCTATACCGGCCAACGCGTCGGCCGCCATGATCTTCTCGTTCTTCGTGGCGGTTATCGTCACGCCATGGCTGATGATCAAGATGGGAAAGGCCAATGGCGGGCACGGCCACGGGGCAAGCCACGGGGGCCGGCTGGGAAGCATGTATGTTGCCGTGGCACGGCCCATTCTCAAATCCCGCGCCCGCGCCTGGACTTTCCTTCTTGCCGTTGGCGTGGTGACCCTGGCCTCACTCGTGCTGTTCTACAGCAAGAGTGTCACCGTCAAGCTGCTGCCCTTTGACAACAAGTCGGACCTGCAGATCGTGGTGGACCTGCCGGAGGGCTCATCGGTGGAAGCCACGGACCGGGTGCTGCAGCAGGCTGCCAACCGGGCCGCGACGATTGCCGAGGTCCATTCGCTGCAAACCTATGCGGGGACTTCCACTCCGTTCAATTTCAATGGACTGGTGCGGCACTATTATGTGCGGACGTCGCCGGAACTCGGTGACATTCAGGTCAACCTTTCGGGAAAGGGCGAACGAAGCCGCAGCAGCCACGAAATTGCCCTTGAACTGCGCGAAAAGCTGAAGGGCCTCGATATGCCCGCTGGAACGGTTGTGAAGACCGTTGAGCCGCCGCCGGGACCGCCGGTTCTGGCAACCCTGCTGGCGGAAATCTATGGCCCGACACCCGAAGCCCGCCGCGCCACGGCGGCAAAGGTGCGCGAAGCCTTTGCCCTGGTGCCTTTCGTGGTTGATATTGATGACAGCTACGGAACTCCGGCGCCACGAGTGCGGATCGCCATCGACCAGGACAATCTTGAATACCAGAAGGTCGAGGAGCGCGACGTCTACGACACGCTGCAATCGCTCTATGCCCGAAACACCGTGGGCTATTCGCACCGGGGCGGCGGACGCCAGCCCATTCCGATTACCCTTGGCCTGGCGCGGTCCGACAAGGTCATTGGCGAGCGCGCCCTGACGACTCCAGTGCCCGCCAACGCCCTGCCGGGCGACCGGGGAGTGGTAGAGCTGGGCGATGTGGTAAGCGTGAGCCACGAACCCTCGTCATTTCCGGTCTTCCGACACAATGGCAAGCCCGCCGAAATGGTGACAGCCGAACTGGCCGGGAGCTATGAAGCGCCAGTCTATGGCATGATCGAGGTTGGACGCGCCCTCGACAAGGTTGATTGGACCGGGTTGCAACGCCCTGAAATAAGCCTGCATGGCCAGCCCGAAGACGAGTCGAAGCCCGTCCTGCTGTGGGACGGCGAATGGGAAGTCACCTGGGTCACCTTCCGCGACATGGGTGCGGCCTTCATGGTTGCCCTTCTCGGCATCTATATTCTGGTGGTGGCCCAGTTCGGCTCCTTCAAACTGCCACTGGTCATCCTCACCCCCATTCCGTTGACGCTGATCGGCATCATGTTCGGCCACTGGCTGTTCAATGCGCCATTTACGGCCACCTCGATGATCGGTTTCATCGCCCTGGCCGGAATCATCGTGCGCAACTCCATTTTGCTGGTGGATTTCATCCGCGGCGCCCGGACCCCGGAACGGCCGCTGGTTGACGTGCTGCTGGAGGCGGGCGCAATCCGCTTCAAGCCAATATTGCTGACGGCCATTGCCGCCATGATCGGCGCAGTCGTCATCCTTGCTGATCCGATTTTCCAGGGGCTGGCCATCTCGCTGCTTTTTGGCCTTGCCTCGTCAACGGCGCTCACCGTGCTGGTGATCCCGGCCATCTATGTGGCGCTCCGGCGATAGCGCGCGCGGGGCGTCAAATCGCCCAAGGCATTGATGCAGGTCAATGCCCGCCGGGCGGCTCGCGATATATTTGCGGGCACGCCAATTCATGGTTTATATATTCGTATATTCCGTTATAATAATATAATTGCTGTATAGGCGCAGGGCCGGAAACCGGAATGCGCCGTATCCGCTGAACAGGAGAAGGCTATGGCCCACGTTGTTGTCCTCGGTGCCGGATTGGGCGGCGCCATAATGGCCTATGAGATGAAGGCCCAGTTGCGCCCTGAAGATACGCTGACTGTTGTCACCAAGGATCCAAAGTATCACTTTGTGCCCTCCAACCCCTGGGTTGCGGTGGGTTGGCGGACGCGTGATGCGGTCGAGGTCGACCTTGCCCCGGTCTTTGCCAAGAAGGGAATCGGCTTCAGGCCCGTGGCGGCAAAGAAACTTCTGGCCGAGAGCAATACAATCGAGCTTGAGGATGGAACTTCGGTCAAATACGACTTTCTCATTATTGCAACCGGGCCGGAACTGGCATTCGACGAAATTGCCGGGCTTGGCCCCAATGGTTTCACCCAATCCATCTGCCATGTTGATCATGCCGAGCAGGCCCACGAAGCCTTCGAGGCGTTCTGCAAGAATCCTGGACCTATCGTTGTGGGCGCCGTGCAAGGTGCATCCTGCTTCGGGCCGGCCTATGAGTTTACTTTCATTCTGGAAACCGAGCTGCGCCGTCGCAAGATCCGCGACCGGGTGCCTATGACGTTTGTTACTTCGGAGCCTTATATCGGCCACCTCGGCCTCGATGGAGTGGGCGACACCAAAGGCCTGCTGGAAAGCGAAATGCGCGAGCACCACATCAAGTGGATGACCAGCACGCGGGTGAAGAACATTGAAGCTGGCAAGATGACGGTTGAGGAAATAGCCGACGACGGCGCGGTTAAGGCTACAAAAGAACTGCCATTTTCCTATTCCATGATGCTGCCGGCCTTCCGTGGAATCGCCGCGGTGCGGGATATCGCAGGGCTCACCAACCCGCGCGGCTTCATCCTGATCGACAAGCACCAGCGCAATCCAAAATTCAGCAACATCTTCGCGGTTGGCGTCTGTGTTGCCATTCCGCCAATGGGACCGACACCGGTTCCCTGCGGCGTGCCGAAAACGGGTTTCATGATTGAATCGATGGTGACAGCAACAGCGCTTAATATTGGCCTTGTTTTGCGTGGTGAAGAGCCGAAGCATCAGGGAACGTGGAACGCAGTTTGCCTTGCGGATTTTGGAGATTCAGGCGTGGCCTTCGTGGCCCAGCCGCAGATTCCGCCGCGCAATGTCAACTGGTCGTCATCGGGCAAATGGGTTCACACGGCCAAGATTGCCTTCGAAAAGTATTTCCTCCGCAAGATGCGCCATGGAACAAGCGAAACCCTCTATGAAAAAGCGATGATGGAGATGCTCGGCATTGACAAATTGAAGGCCAACACCTGACACTGTGGTGGACGGTGATGCCCCCAATTAATCAGCCTGAGGAGTGTCGAATAAACCAGGGAGTTTTTGCTTGTGGAGGCTGAAGTGACCTGTCGCGATAAACGGGGGTTGCCAAATTCCAGATACCGAATAAACAATCATTTCTCGGGGCTGTCTCGAATTTCGACGCGTACGCCATCTGCAATGAGATCGCTTGGATGAACAATCACTGTTTCACCTGCACTCAGCCCGCTTAGAACCTGAACGTCGCTCGAATTCATTTGACCTGCAGTGATCTTTGTAAGTCTCGCCAGTCCGCCCACCACTCTGAACACGGCCCAGTTCCCTTCCCACCTGAACAGTGCGCTTAAGGGGATATGAAGTGCATTCTCCGATTGCCAGATTGTGATATGCACAAACACCCGGTACTCGTGGCCCAGGCCCATCCACTTCGCCGGAGGATCGGTGATTTCCAGGATGGCTTTGACGCGCTGCTCTTCAATTCCCAGCGCGGAAGTCTTCGTGAATGCCGCAGGCTCAACCCGTTTGACGCGGGCCTTCAGCTCGTTTGGACCGCCCCACCCGCTGACGGTGGCTGACGCTCCCCGTTTCACCAGGATTGCGTCGGTTGAGAGCAGATCCACCGAGATTTCAGTATCAAAGGGATTGCCAATATCGACGAGGGGCGTACCGGCTTGAACGATCTGTTCATTCTCCACGGGAATATGGAGAATTATGCCGTTGACCGGCGATGTCAGATTTATGCAGCAATCGTCTGCCGGTGCCGCTCCGGCACGCGTTGCGGGGCCAAGCAATTTGGCCTCCGCAATTTCAAGATTATGGTGCCTGACATCGAGCTGCGCTCTGGCGGATTCAAGCCGCTGCTGGGCGCCATCGGAGTCAAGCTGGCGCTTTTCCAAGGTATTCAAGGCCATGACTTTCTTGCCAACGAGATAGCGTGTCCGCTCGAGCTCGGCTTTGGCAAAACGAAGTTCCTTCTCGGCTTGCAACACCTCGGCGCTGGCAAAGTTCCTATCGGCCTTGGCAGCCTCAATGGCGGCGGCAAGTTCGACCCGCGTTCTTGCATCAAGCATGGTGGGATCAGCTGAACGGATGGCGGCCACTGTGGTTACGCCCGCAACAACGTGATCTCCAACCTCGCGCTGTGAACGTTCGATTTTTCCCGCAACCGGCGCCGACACGATAAAGACGTTTCTGATTCGATTGATCCCTTCCTCGTCGACAGTCGAGCGCATCTGGCCCAATACGGTCTTTGCCACATCGACCTGGATTGGTTGCGGCCAAAGGAGCCATAGGAAGCCGCCCGTTATGCCCGCTAGCACAACAAGTAAGAGTATTCTCTTCGTCCACTTGGCGGCCATGATCCTAATCCCTCGTTTTGAGTACGCTTACCAGATCGAGATTGCTGACCCGGCGCCGTACTATGAGCGCAGAAAGTGCAACGGCGACCATGACGATCAATGCGCTATATGCATATGTCGAGCGCAACATGATGAATGGCAGCCGGTAGAGATCGCTTTGGAATCCCTGGACAAGTGCAAAGGCCAGTCCATATCCCGCCGCCCAACCAACTGGAACGGCGGCGAGCGTAAGTATTGCGAATTCAAGAAGCAGGAGCCGCGAGACCTCGTATTCGGTAAAGCCAAGCACCCGCAGGCTGGCTAACTCCCTTGCCCGTTCGGCAAACTGGATGCGGGCGCTGTTGTAAACCACGCCAAAGGCGATGATTGTCGCCAGGCCGCAGTAAACCGCGATTTGAATATTGATATTTTCCGCAATGGTTTCCTGGAACTTGGCAAGCGAGACGCGCTGCAGTGACAGCGCCGAGAGGGCAGGCTGCGCTCTCACTTCTGCAAAGAAAGCGGGGCTTTGGGCAGGATCGAGAAGCATGTGAACGCCGCTGACCCTCGGACTCTCGCCCAGGAGACGGCTCAGCGCATTGATATCCATGAACGCCATCAAACCCACGTAGCTCTGGATGATATCGACAACCGGAATATCGGCCTCAGCACGAGTTCTGCCTAGAAATTCAGCATGAATGGTGTCCCCGCGCCCAACTTGGAGCTTTTTGGCCAGCGCTTCGCTCAGTACCAGGCCTGATTTTGGAAGCTCAACAGGCTTCAACTCCAGATCGAGTACGCGGCTTAAATCCACGGCTTGGGGTTTTCCCATGATCGCGACACGTTTGGCTTGGTGGCCATGGGAAAGCCTGGCCACCGCGGCGTAATAGGGCTCTGCCGCAAGCACGCCCGGCAGCCGCGCGACCTCCTGCAATGCCTGCGCCGGCCGCGCCTCGCCAAACGCAAATGTTGCGTCCTGCCGGTCGGTCCGGTCGAAAGTGACGTCGATCATATAGTTGATGGCGCCCACCGAGAATAAGGAACTGACGAGCAGTGCTATCGACAGGGAAATGCCAAATGTCGTAAGCAGTGAGCGGAGCGGCCAGCGAATAATATGACGCAGGACCATGATGGTGAGCTGCGATAGATGCTTCAGTGGCTGCAGGCGGCCAGACCAAAACCGTTTGTAGCTGGGCGGGGCAGGGGGTTGCATGGCAATGGCGGGCGAAAGCGCCGCAGCCCCGGCAACGGCCCGCATGGAGCCAACAAGCGCGGCTGCAAAGGACACGAGTGCTGCCGCCGCATAGAGCCTGGGTGAAGCTACGAATATCTGGTAGGGAAAATGGAAGAATTTCGCGTAGAGCACGGTAAGTCCATGGCTGAGCCAGGTGCCCGCCGCAAAACCGATGCCCACCCCCATGCCGGAGATGAGAAGCACCAGCTTCGCATAGTGGACTGCTATTTCGCTCGGCCGGTAGCCGATAGCCTTGAGAAGCCCCACCTGCTCACGCTCCAATGAGATCAGGCGTGCGAGCACCATGTTGATCAGGAAGGCCGTAACCACTAGAAAGACTGGCGGCAGGATGCGGCTCATTGCGCTGAGCTGCTGGAGCTCGGCATCAAGAAAAGCGTGAGACAATTGGTCTTCCCGGCCATACGCGCCCTCGCCGCCATAGCGTTCAAGGATGCCATCAAGCGATTGCATGACATCTGCGGCGACGGCGTTCTTGAGCAGGCGGAGTGTGACGCTGTTGAAAGCGCCTTCCAGGTCAAAGGCTGCGGCAAGGGCCGGTTCCCGCATCCAAATAATGCCGAAGCGCCGGTCATCCGGCATCATGTCACCAGGACCCAGCGCATAAATGAATTCCGGCGAAAGAACGACAGCCGTAATGGTGAGACGGCGCTTGGCCCCGTTCAAAACTGCATAAATTTTAGAGCCGATTTGAAACCCATGGGCCTGTGCAAAACTTTCGCTGATCGCCACTTCCTGCAGGCTGCCGGGGCTTGGGAGCCGGCCTGAACGCAAGTGGAGCTTGTTCAGCGTGGTTTCGCCGCTGGCGGGCAAGGAAATGAAGTATCCTGTGGCGGGCGGCTCGAACCCATCGATGGCAAGCAGCGCCGCCTTCACGATCCGCGTCTCGACCTGCGCCACGCCATCAAGCTGGCGAATCTCGGCGGCAACGGATTTAGGCGCCCGCACCGCAAACGCAAAAATGTCGGCAAACTGGGCCCGGTCGTAGTAGACGGCCCGGGTTTCCGAAAGGGAATAATAAGCGCCTAGCCCAATGAGCATCGTCGCGACGCCGGCGGCCATCACAAGCGCGACAGCCAAAGACTGCGCCCAAAGACGCTTCATGTCACGAAAAAGCTTTCGGTCGAGCATACGCACGGCGGCTACCAACTGATCTCCGATGGATTTTGCCGCTTGGAATTTACATGGGTGGAAGTGATGCGGCCGTCACCGAAGTTGAACACCCGGTGCGCCATCGACTGGATCGCCGCATTATGCGTGATGATCGCGGTTGTTGTTCCCAGCGTCTGATTCACGTGGTCGAGTGCTTCAAGCACGAGCACGCCGATCTTGCTGTCCAACGCACCCGTTGGTTCGTCGCAGAGCAACACATCCGGGCGCTTTGCAATTGCGCGGGCAATCGCGACGCGTTGCTGTTCGCCACCAGAAAGCTGGGACGGAAAATGATCAAGCCGGTGCCCGAGGCCAACCAGTGCCAGGGCTTCATCGGGGTCCATTGGGTTGGACGAAATCTCGGTCACCAATGCCACATTCTCGCGCGCCGTAAGGCTGGGTATCAGGTTGTAGAACTGGAAAACAAAGCCCACGTGCTCGCGGCGGTACTGGGTGAGCTCCCGCTCGCTGGCTTTCGTCAAATCGTGATCGCGAAATCTGACCGTTCCCGAGGTTGCCCGGTCCAATCCGCCAAGAATGTTCAGCAGGGTGGACTTGCCGGAGCCCGAAGGCCCCAGCAGGACGGCAATTTCCCGTTCATAAAGATCGATATCGGCGCCACGCAACGCATGCACCTCCACTTCGCCGCTGCGATAGGTCTTCGTCAGGCCGCGCCCTGTGAAAACTACATCTGTCATAATCACCCGGTAAAGTTTCCAGGAAGAATGGGCGCGCAAACCTGCCATTTCCTTGATCCCGATCAATACAGGCGTGCAATTTGCGGTCTAAACTTGCTAAAGTTGGAGGAGAAGCCCATGGCAAAAGCAGTCACTATTCCGGTAAACGCGGTGAAACAAAAGTCATCCGCCGGGCTTGGCCTGGTGCCGCTTGTTGCCCTTGTTGTGGGTTCGATGATTGGCGGCGGCGTTTTCAGCCTGCCGCAGAATATGGCCAAGGGCGCTTCCCCGGGTGCCGTCATCATTGGCTGGCTCATCGCTGGCATAGGGATGCTGGCACTGGCCTTCGTCTATCAAGGCCTGTCGACACGGAAGCCGGCGCTTGACGCCGGCCCCTATTCCTATGCCCGGGCCGGGTTCGGGGATTTCATCGGTTTCAACAGTGCGTGGGGCTATTGGCTCAGCGCCTGGATTGGCAACGTTTCCTATGCGGTTCTGATCTTCGGCGCCTTGAGCTATTTTGTTCCGGTATTTGGTTCGGAGGGAAATACCTGGCAGGCCATTGTCGGCGCTTCCATCTGCCTTTGGCTTGTCCATGCCCTCATTCTCATGGGCATCCGGCAAGCGGCACTTGTGAATGTAGTCACGACGATTGCAAAGCTGGCGCCCATCTTCATTTTTATCGTCATGGCATTAGTCGCATTCAATCTTCCCACATTCAGTTTTGACATCTGGGGGGCAGGTGTGCCGGCCCTCGGCGATGTGATGACGCAAGTTAAGAGCACGATGCTCGTAACCCTGTGGGTTTTTATCGGCATTGAAGGCGCGAGCGTCGTTTCGGCACGCGCCGAACGCCGTGCCGATATCGGGACGGCCACCATCCTCGGGTTTGCAACCGCACTCTCCGTCTATCTCCTTATCTCGCTCCTGTCCTTTGGCGTCATGACCCAGCCGGAGCTTGCGGCACTTCCGAGTTCGGCCTCAATGGCCAATGTGCTTGAGAAAGCGGTTGGCCCTTGGGGTTCCGTACTGGTTCGCATCGGCCTCGTCGTCTCGGTCGCTGGCGCTTTCCTGAGCTGGACGCTTTTCGCCGCCGAAATTCCCTACCGTGCGGCGCGCGAAGGCATGATGCCGGACGTCTTTGCAACTGAAAACGAGAATGGATCGCCTACGGGATCGCTGTGGATTACCAATATCCTCGTGCAGGTATTCCTGATCATTACGCTCTATTCGAACTCGACCTATCTCGCATTGTTCTATATCGCTTCCACGGCTATCCTGGTGCCCTATGTTTTCTCCGGAGCCTATGCGCTTAAGCTTGCCGTTACGGGGGAAAGCTACGGCGCTGGCGAAGGGCGTGGCCGGGATATGCTTGTAGGGGCAATAGCAACAGTCTATGGCGTGTGGTTAGTCTATGCGGCAGGCCCCAACTACCTTCTGATGTGCGCGCTGCTTTATGCACCAGGCATTCTCGTCTATTGGTGGGCGCGAAACGTCCGCGGTGAGAAAGCCTTCAATGCGATGGAGATGGCAATTGCGGCCGGTATCGTAATCGCCGCCGGGATTGCCGGCTACTGGATGTGGACCGGCGCCATGAGCGCCCTCTGAAACGGCTTCCGGAAAGGGACGGCTTATGACCACTCCAGCACCGCTCGGCGCCTATTCTGAAATTGGCAAACTCCGCACCGTGCTGACTTGCCGTCCGGGACTTGCCCACCAGAGATTGACCCCGACGAACTGTCATGACCTGCTGTTTGACGACGTCTTTTGGGTTCATGAAGCCAAGAACGATCACCATGATTTCACCGTCAAAATGGAGGAGCGCGGGGTAGAGGTTCTGGAGATGCACAAGCTCCTGGGCGAGACCCTGGTGGATAAGACGGCCCTCAATTGGCTGCTTGACCGGAAATTTACCGAGAACCACGTTGGCATCGGCATGGTTGACGAGTTGAAGAGCTGGCTCGCCGGGCTTCCCCCAACTGAGTTGGCCGAGTTCCTCACCGGCGGAATCACCGTGAGCGACATTCCGTTCAAGACCCATGGCATGTTTGGCCTCTATCTCGGTTCCCATGGTTTTGTCACGCCGCCGCTGCCCAATTTGATGTTCACCCGCGATACCAGCGCCTGGATCTACGGTGGCGTGACACTCAACCCCATGCACTGGCCCGCCCGGCGCCAGGAAACGCTGCTGACCGCCTTCGTCTACAAATTCCATCCGCGCTTCAAGACGGAAGGCGTGAAGGTGTGGTGGGGTGATGCGGAGCGGGACTTTGGTCCGGCGACCCTTGAAGGCGGCGACATCATGCCGATTGGCAATGGCGCGGTATTTGTCGGGATGGGTGAGCGAAGCACACCGCAGGCGGTTGGGCAGCTAGCGCGCTCATTGTTTGCGGCGGGCGTTGCAACGCGGGTTGTTGCCTGCCAGATGCCGCAATCGCGGGCTGCCATGCATCTTGATACGGTGTTCACCCTGTGTGACCGCGAGGTGGCAACCAGCTTCGTCGAGGCCGCGGAGCAACTTCGCTGCTATAGCCTGCGTCCGGGCGACAAGCCCAATTCCGTCGATGTCAAGGCCGAGCACAAGTCGGTTTTTGAACTGGTGGCCGAATGCCTTGAGATCAAGAAACTTCATATTGTTTCAACCGGCGGCGATGCCGCCGAACAGGAGCGCGAGCAGTGGGATGACGGCAACAACGTCATCGCCCTCGAACCAGGCGTGGTGATCGCCTACGACCGCAATGTTTATACCAACACCTTGCTGCGCAAGGCCGGGGTGGAGGTCATCACGATCCGGGGCGCGGAACTTGGCCGCGGCCGTGGCGGCGGACATTGCATGACCTGCCCGATTTCCCGCGAAGGCGTAAACTGAAGGACCTGTCCCATGTCATTCAACCTGAAAAACCGCAGCTTCCTCACCCTCCGCGACTTTACCCCGGCTGAGATCAAGTTTCTTCTCACCCTTTCGGTCGAGCTCAAGGCGGCCAAATATGCCGGCACCGAACAGCAGAGGCTCAAGGGCAAGAGCATCGCTTTGATTTTTGAAAAGGCGTCGACGCGAACCCGGGTCGGTTTCGAGGTTGCCGCCTATGACCAGGGCGCGCACGTCACCTATCTGGGGCCGAGCGGCACGCAAATTGGATACAAGGAGTCGATGAAGGATACGGCGCGCGTGCTGGGCCGGATTTATGATGCCATCGAATACCGGGGCTTCGGCCAGGACGTTGTGGAAGTGCTTGCGAAATACGCGGGCGTGCCGGTTTACAACGGCCTGACCGACGAATTTCATCCAACCCAGGTGCTGGCGGATCTCCTGACCATGAAGGAGCACAGCGAAAAGCCATTGAGCCAGATCAGCTATTGCTTCCTGGGCGATGCCGGAAACAACATGGGCGATTCCCTGCTGATTGGCGGCGCAAAAATGGGAATGGATGTGCGGCTCTGTGCTCCCAAGGCCTGCTGGCCAGACCGGAAGATTGTCGAATATGCGGAGAAGGTCGCACTCGAGACGGGCGCCCAGGTCGAAGTCACGGAAAATCTGGCGGAAGCCGTCAAGGGCTGTGACTTTCTCTATACTGACGTGTGGCTCTCCATGGGAGAAGCGGAAGAGAAATGGGCCGAGCGCATCAAGCTTCTCAAGGATTATCAGATCACCTCCAAGGTCATGAAGCTGACCGGTAATCCGCGGACCAAGTTCATGCACTGCCTTCCCGCATTCCACAATTCTGAAACGAAGGTCGCCCAGGGCATCAAGCAGAAATTTGGCCTTGAATCGATGGAGGTGACCGAAGAGGTGTTTGAGTCGGATGCTTCGATCGTCTTTGACCAGGCGGAAAACCGGATGCACACGATCAAGGCAATTCTTGTCGCAACCCTCGGGGCCTGAGCCATGCGCGTGGTGATCGCACTTGGCGGCAATGCGATACTCAAACGCGGCGAGCCGCAGACCGCCGAGAACCAGCGGCAGAACGTCAGGCGCGCGGCCGTGGCTATCGGCCAGGTGATCGCGGCCGGTCATGAGGTCATTGTCACCCACGGCAATGGCCCGCAAGTTGGCTTGATGGCCCTTCAGGATTTGGCCTATGACCAGAGCGTCGCCAGCCCCCTCGACATGCTCGGGGCGGAAACCGAGGGCATGATCGGCTACCTGATCGAGCAGGAGCTGGGAAATGCCATATCACCCCAGTTGGAGGTGGCGACACTTCTGACCCAGGTTGAGGTGGATGCCACCGATCCGGCATTTCAAAATCCCTCCAAGCAGATCGGACCGGTATATGGCAAAAAGGAAGCCTCGGACGTGGCCGCGAAGCACGGCTGGGTAATGGTGCCCGACGGATCTCATTTCCGCCGGGCCGTGCCCTCACCGCGGCCCAAGCGCATTCTTGAAATTGGTGTCATCCGGCTGCTGATCGAGCATGGCGTCATCGTCATTTGCACCGGCGGCGGCGGCATACCGGTCGTCCAAAGGAATGACGGCAGTTACGTCGGCGTGGAAGCCGTGATCGACAAGGACCATGCCAGCGGCCTGTTGGCGCACCAGATAAATGCCGATGCACTTCTGATGCTCACCGATGTCGATGGCATCTATCTTGGCTGGGGAACGGCGCAGCAGCGGCGATTGGAGTCCGTAAAGCCGGATGAGCTGAATTCCTATTCCTTCGCGGCCGGAAGCATGGCTCCAAAGGTGAAGGCTGCCATTGAATTCGTATCAGGCGGGCGAAGGATGGCTGGTATCGGCAGGCTCGAAGATGCGCTGGAAATTCTAAAGCGGCGCGCGGGCACTGCTATTGAGGCATAGCTTCGCCCCTATGATCCGCCCCGCTGCAATCTTTCCGTGTTGGGCCTGTTGTGGTCCAACCGTCCCAGGCACTCCTGTTCGCGCCCCCGTACAGCCCGTTGGCCTTTCAGCGGGCCATTTGTCTCGGTCACAACTGTGTATTGATCTTCGATCTGATGGTCTGATGAGTAAAAGACGATGACCCAGTCGGCCGTCTTTCCCAGTTCATGGGCCTTCGCTGTGTTTGAAAACAACACGGTGAAGTGCCATGGGCCTCGTTCCGTATGCAGGATTGGCAGCCATGCCTCGCCTTTTGGGTTGAAACGTTTTGGCGCGATAAGTTTGAGCTCTCCGGCTATCGCCCGATCCCGGTATTCCTTGTCAACGTCCAGGATCATCTCGACTGGCGGTGGCGGAAGCTTTTGCACGCCTGATACCAGGGGTCCCTTGCGCGCCAGCATACTGGCTAACGACTGGCGGATGATCTTCCCTCGACGCTCTCCGATGCCAGGGACAGTATCGAGCCTGCCATCATGCGCTGCGGCCTCCAGGGCCTCCAGTGTGTCAATGTGCAGGTGCTCGTGAATCAGGCGGGCAAAGATCGGCCCAATTCCGGGGATGTTCTGAAAGGAAACTTCAGGATCGAGCTTTCCGCGCATCCGCTCGAGCTGCGGCCATCTGCCGGTTGTTGTGAGCTGCACGATGGCTCCGGCAATGGATTTTCCGATATGGGGCAGGGCGTCAAGCGCATCAGGCCCCCGTGCCGCGACATCAGCCACATCTTCCGGGAGTTCTTCGATTGTCTTTGCCGCATTGCGATAGGCCGAAATCCGGAATTGGTTGGCATCCTGCTGGGCAAAAAGTGCTGCGGCGTCACGCAAGGCTTCGGCGACCACTTTATTGTTCGCTTTCATTTGCGGGTCCTCTTCATCATTCGCGGGTTCGTCCGTGAATGGAAAGTTTCGGCCAATCCCGAATCTTCCGCCTTGCGCCATGTCAATTTTATGTTGAAAATTGCGGATAGATCGTCTGACCGATGCTAACGGCCAGACCCATCGGAAGTCGACGTTTTCAAGTGCATGGTGTGCCGGGAAGTCTACGCGGCAATGGGCAACAGGCTTTCACGCAAGACGAAGTCCTTGGGATCGGTTCCGGCTTCCCGGGCAAGTGCCGCTTGGTTGAGCACTTTCAATGTATGATTGTTGATTTCAATCACCCCATCATTTGCCAGTTTGCCCAGCACGCGGCAGACATGTTCATTGGACAGCCCGAGTGCGTCGCCAATCATGATTTGCGTGACGGGCAGGTCAATACTGTATTCCCGCTTGCCAAGGTCCGTGCACTGGGCACGGTGCGTCAGTTCGACAATTAGTGCGGCAATGCGCTCGCGGGCCCCCCGGCGTCCAAGGCTGGTCATGTGCTCGTGGGCCCGCATCTCGCTGTCTGATACGCGTTCAACGACCTGCATCGCCAAGCTGGGGCAGGTGGCCAACAACCGGCGGAATTGTCCGTAGTGCAGGGTGGCGACGGTGCAGGTGGTTACCGTTTCCACCCCATAGGAATTGGTCGCTCCTGAGCCAAATCCGACAAGCGAGCCGGCAAAAATGAAGTCGAGAATCTGCCGTTTGCCATCCGGAAGGGTCTGATAACGGAAGGCCCAGCCCGACAGGAGTACAGCCGCCACCTTGCGGTCTTCGCCCTGGTCAATCAAAGAGCAGTTCTTCCCGATTGTTCTCACCAGCCAGCGGGCGGCTTCAAGGCGTAATTTTTCCCCACTTTCCATCTGGATAGGAGCTTGAACACCCATCAGATGTCTCAAAACCACCGAATCTGACGTGTTGTAGTCAGGAATTTTTGTGCTGCAGTCTGCGAGATGGGGCATCGTCTATCTCCCTAGTGAAGCCCGACTGAAAGTCGGGAGGTATGGACCGTTGGGAGGATGAAACGACAGTTCACGTCCGGAAAACAGACGGGAATTGTACCTAGGTAATTCTACTCAATTCTGACCGTTACTATCGATGCGACTGTCTCTTCAGCTTCATGGCGTAGGCTCGTTCGTGATGTCATCGCGTCTCTCGGGCTCCTCTGCTGTCGCTCATAAGGCACGCGGGAAGGGCATCGGCTGACTTGCTGTATGGCAACTTTCCATGTGAAGAAACTTGCATCAGGGAGCAATTGGCAGGAACGCCGGACTAAGCTCGCTGGCGAAGATACACGAACCAGTACACTGCGCCCACCATCAGGCTGCCGCCGACAAGATTGCCAATGGTGGCGACGGCGATATTGTGGAGCGCGCCGGTTATGGTCAACGCCGGATAGGTCATCGCACTCTGCCCAATCGCAGTCCAAAATTCCGGTCCTGCCCAGGCTTTCAGTGCGAGGCCATAGGGCAGAAGATAGAGATTGGCGATCGAGTGCTCAAAGCCGGCGGCCACGAATGCCGCAACAGGCGGAACAATGACCATGATTTTGTCGGTCGTGCTTCGCGCTCCGAATGACATCCACACAGCAAGGCAGACCAGCACATTGCAAAGCGCTGCCAGGAAGAACAGCTGGACGGTTGGCAACGCCGCCTTGGCCGATGCGATGGTGAGCGCTGTTTTTCCAACTGCGCCGCCGCCAAATTCATGTTGCCCTGCGAAGAACACCAGCGCGGCTGTGCCCATCGCGCCTGCAATATTGCCCAAATAGACCAATGACCAGGCGCGCAGCAGTGCGCCTAATGTGATACGCCGGCTGGCGCAGGCCACAATCATCAGCGAGTCGCCGGTAAACAGCTCGGCGCCCCCAACAATCACCAGGATAAGTCCGAGTGAAAAGACAAGTCCGGCGAGAAGGCGCGCAACGCCCCAAGGGAGTTCGCCAGTACCGGTCAATACCACGGTCATGAACATCGCGCCGAGCGCGATGAAGGCGCCTGCAAGCACTCCCAGAACGATGAGCGCGAGGGCGTCGCGCCCTGCCTTGGCGGCCCCCGCGGCCTCGCAGGCGAGCGCCATCTCAGGCGGCAGCAACGCGTCGATGATCGTGGCAACGGGCGTTCCATTGGTGACTTCGGTCATTTGTTTTTCACCTCAATCCGATACAAGGGGCGAGCGATCATGGACTCATCCCGTGACTTATGGCCAGCACGAAGTCCTAGCGCAAGGTCCGGAGTGCATTCAGAATGACGGCGACATCGATCACCTCCTGAAACAGGGCGCATTCGACGACCGAAAGGTAACCAAAGGCGGCAGCCACCATCGCTCCCAGCGAAAGCGCCAGACCCACATAGACGCTCTGCAACGCGATCCTCCGGGAGCGCTGGGCAATCTCCAGGTTCATTTCTGAACGGGCCCGCGCTTCGGCAAAATCTTCCAGCAGTTGCCCGCCGGAATACATCAAGGAGACAACTGCCGCGGCAAGCGTCTCGCCGAAATAGAGGGCCGTTGACATGGACAGGGCGGCAACAATGTCCAGCCCGAACTCGCCCCGCCGAAGCGAAGTGAATATCTGCCGCGCCAGAAACAGGAGAACGATCATGGCCGCAGCGCCCCACGAGGTGTGTTGCCATTCGTTCATTCCAAGGACAGGCGCCAGGAATCCGGCTGCCAAGCCAATGACTGAAACAAAAGCCAGCAGCAGTTTGAGGCGGTTCAGCACATCCTGCTTTTCAATTCGATTTTCCGGGCGAGCGGATCGCTGAAGGTGAACCAAGGCCACAACGTTGATTTGGATCAACTATTCATCGATCGCCCTGCCATAATAAGATATGGTTGGATGCAAGGTTACCCCGAGGGATCAATACATGCAGTGGTCGCTTACCATTGGACGAATAGCCGGAACAGCAATTCGCATTCATGTTACATTTCTTTTGTTTCTTCTGTGGATCGCCGTTGCTGATTACCGAAGTGGCGGTTTCGAGGCAGCGAAATCGTCGATTATTTTTGTCTTGCTCGTTTTCGCCTGTGTCGTGGCCCATGAATTCGGCCATATTCTCACTGCGCGGAATTTTGGCGTGAAAACGCCCGAAGTCACGCTGCTTCCCATCGGCGGCGTCGCCAACATGGAACGCATTCCGGAAGACCCGTGGCAAGAGCTTCTGGTCGCGATTGCGGGCCCCATGGTTAATGTGGTGATTGCCGTTCTGCTTATAGTGATGGGAGGCTTTACCGTTGCAGAATTGCAGTCCATCGATCTGGAAAAAGCCACGCTTTTGCAACGCCTTGCTTTCATCAATATTTCCCTGGTCGTTTTCAATCTGATACCCGCTTTCCCAATGGATGGGGGCAGGGTGCTCCGGGCCCTGCTGGCCATGCGGCTCGGACCACAACGCGCAACGGAGATTGCTGCCAAACTGGGCCAGTTCTTTGCCTTTCTGTTCGTTGCCATTGGATTGTTCCTGAGCCCGATGCTCGTTTTTGTGGGCCTGTTCATATACATTGCCGCGGTCTCGGAACTCCAAGCCAGTGTGTTGCGCCTATTTGCCCAAAATCTCACCGTTGGGGATGCCATGGAGAAAACTGTGCGCAGCTTTTCGGAACGAACCATGTTATCGGAGGCCGTGGAGGCGTTGCTCGCCAGCGCCCAACGGGTTTTCCCCGTGATTGATGCGGCGCAAATTCCAGTCGGCCTGCTTGATCGCGACGGACTGATACTTGGCATCAAGGAAAAGGGGCCTGACGCGAAGGTATCCTCGGTCATGAGGAAGCCGGTCGTGGCTGAAGTTACAGCGCCACTCAACGATGCTGTCGTGGAAATGAACCGGCAGGGCCTCCGGGCGCAAGTCGCTGTGGATGCTAATGGCCGCTTTGCCGGGCTGTTGACGCTCGAGAATGTCGCCGAAATGATGATGATCCATAACATACGGCCCGATTGGAAGTTTGCGCATCGCGGGAAATGAAAACTATCGCGACGCCACCACGGGAGGAGTTAAAATGCGCGCCATGGTACATCATAGCCTCGGGCAGAAATTGCAGCTCGATTATATTCCCGATCCTGAGCCAACCGCGAACCAGATTCTAATTGCAGTCGAAGCCTGTGGCGTATGCAGAACCAATCTCGATGTAGTCGACGGTGAACTGACCCAGCCAAAGCTGCCACTTATTCCGGGACACGAAATCGTGGGCCGTGTCGCCCGCGCCGGAAATGGCGTAACAGGTTTTACAACTGGGATGCGGGAGCTGGGCTGGAACAGCGAGATGACAAATGATAAGATGCCGACCAGGCATAGAAATGGGAGTTGCCTATTGTGGGTAAGCTGTTGTTTTCAAGCGATGCTCCGTTTTTTGATTGAGATTGCGTCCGGTTCATTGGCGTCGATGGTGAGAAAAATGTCGTCTGCGGTGTCACGACTTATGCACTCAAGCACTGCGGTCCCAGCCTGCCTCACTACGGCTTGTTGCCGGCAGAGGCATTCATGGCGGCATTTGAGAAGCGCCTGGCCGATATTCACGATGCGGCGAGGACCAAATACGAGAATGGAACATACGAGCCTGCAGGTTCAATTCGTGTCATGGTTCATCGCCAAGACATTTCTTGAAGCCAGGTCCGCCAACCAGCAACGTCTTCATCGGAGCTTTTGACAATAAGCTTCGAATCGAATGCCCGAATGTCCATTGGCTAATGACGCTTGGCGACGCCGTTGGATGACGGAGAATTTTCACAGTGTTCTTCCGAATGGTTAGACCGGATATTGGCCTGAAAACGCGACGCTTGTGCTCACAAAACAGTGTGTATGGGACTGAAACTCATTTTGGGTTAGCTCGGTGGCCGCTAATCTCGTCGATGGACACACGGAAGTAAAGCGGTTCCAGTGGCCTTGGCGTGCCATGACTCACTGCTCTTGCGTAGCCAGGTTCCCACCAAAACTGATGTTGATGAAGCAGTTTGTAGGCCAGTTCGCGAGCTGCCTCACTCTCGGCAGTGTTGGTCAGTTCTTCATAGCGACCAAAAACAACAACGCTTGTCCAGTCATCGAAGCTGGCTATTTCGTCCACTTCAAGGCAAGCAAGCGGGTTCGCGCGCAGCCATTCAATTTTTTGACCGGCAGTAGAAAAACTGTAGATCCATTGATCATGATAGGCAAAATAGCAGGGCGTAATGTAAGGCTGGGCTCTGTTCGCGCAGGCCAGGTGGCCCAAACGTTTGCTTGCCAGGAAGTCAATGCTAGCCTTCCTTGTCAGTTCTTCTATGTGCATCGCATTTCTCCCCGCGATCTGCGGAAACCAACCAGCCATGTTGACTGGGTCAACGTCAACTTTCGCACATCATAAAGCGGAGATTGTGGCCAGAAAGCGGGTATTGGCAAGGTGCATCGTTGACTGCGGCGTCTGCATTAGACATATGTGCGCCAGCACTTAAGAATGGTGTCAACTATTGCATCGTCGCAGTGTCGGTTGTGCACTGTATTTGTGGCTGCCAGCAAGTCGATGCTGCAATTGCGCTTGTCGAGATCCGTTCACTGGGCGCGTGAGGTGAGTTGCACAAAAGCCGCATGCCGCAGATGGACACGGGAATAAAAATCTATTTAAGCCGGTGGATGAATTTAGCCGCTATTCCGGCTTGTAGTCGACATTCGACCGCGGAAGCACTCTGATGTGATTTTGAACCTCTTTGACCCCCTTGGTGTTTTCCGCGACCACGCGAAAGGCCTCCCGTTCGGCTTCGGATGCGGTATTGCCCCAAAGGTGCACCACTCCGTCATCGACCGTAACATCCACCAGCACCACCCGAATAGCCGCGTCTTCGGCTGCGGTTGCCAGGATTGCGGACCTGATTTGGCTATCGCTTGGGGCAGGGTCGGTGATTTTTTTGACCGCCAGACTTCGAAGCAGGTTTGCCCGGCTCACTATCCCGACGACCTTTCCGCTGCGCAGAACCGGTGTCCGCTTGATTCCGCGCTCCTCGAACACCATGGCAATCCGGTCAAGAGGTTCCTGCTCGGTGATCGTCACGACTTCTTTTGTCATTACATCTTTTACCTTCAGGCCGTGTGCCTTCACGTAGGCTTTCGCCTCCTGCTCCGGAGACGATATCGGATTGATCCACCACGACTGCTGCCCCGTGACCAGTTCCGCCCGGCGCATCAGATCACCCTCGGTAAGGATTCCAATGAGCCGGCCGGAATCGTCGATTACGGGGACGCCACTAATTTGCCGCTCAAGCATAAGCTTCACCGCCTCCGCGATGTCTGTCTCGGGGGATACTGTCACCACGCTCGTTGTCATGATATCTCTTGCTCTCATGGTCATGCTCCTGAATGATTTGTGAAGAAGGATACTAAATGGCCAGAGATTCCTGTATATTGATCAAGATCAAGGCAGCGCGAGGCTTCTGGCATCAAATTATCTGTCTGTCTTCCTTCCATGACTTGGAGTGACCGATGCTAGCCAAAGACTTGATGACCAGCAAGGTGGTGACGGTCGGCACTGGGAATAGCATATGGCACGCTGCTCAAAAAATGCTCGAGCACGATGTGAGCGGTTTGCCGGTTGTTGATGACAGTGGCCGTGTGGCGGGAATGCTCACCCAAGGAGACTTGCTGCACAGGATTGAATTGGGAACCGAGACGGCACCTGTGGCACCGGAACAGCGGCTGGGTGCATACGTGAAGGCCCATAGTTGGAATGTCGGAGATGTCATGACAGCCACGGTAATCTCAACTGAGGAGGAGACGCCAATCCACGCTGTGGCCACGTTAATGGATCGGCATCGCATCAGGCGCATGCCGGTAGTCCGCGACGGAAAGCTTGTGGGCATCATCAGCCGCAAGGACCTTTTGCGTGTCATTGCTGCAGCAAGGCGCGACACAATCCCCCCGGGAAACGACGCGATGCGGCGCGCCATTCTGGCGAGGCTTGCTGAAAACATTGATTTGCAGGGTGCCCGCCTGATCGTTACTGTCTCGGGTGGCGTTGTTCATCTGGGTGGCACGGTGGGCTCCGATGCCGAGCGCAAGGCGGCGCGCGTGACGGCAGAAAGCGTGCGAGGCGTCGAAGGTGTCTGCGACCACATGCAAATCTTGGAGAGCGCCGGCCGCTCGCCTGCTGGCAAGCTGTCAGATCAATGATGCAAGCCATGTCGCTCGACCCATGAGCCAAATCCTTACCATTACACTAAATCCCACGGTCGATGTTTCGAGCCAGGCTGACGTCGTGCGTCCAACCCGCAAGACAAGAACATCGAACACAAGATACGATCCGGGGGGAGGCGGAATTAACGTCGCCCGGGTCATTGCGACGCTGGGGGGAGATGCGGAAGCGATCTTCCTCGCGGGTGGCGAGATAGGCATGCTCCTTGACCGCCTGTTGGGAGATGAAGGTATCCGCCGCCGTCTCTTCCCCATAACTGGTCAGACCAGAATCGGCGTCGTGGTTCAGGAACAGACGACCGGACTCGAATACCGTTTCGTGGCCGAAGGTCCGGCTGTGCAATCCGACGAGTTGCAGCCGTGCCTGGAGGCCGCAATATCGCATCGCGGGAGCTATATTGTCGCCAGTGGCAGTCTCCCCGCCGGAGTGCCGGACGATATCTATTCCCGGATAGCTGACGCGGCTGCCTCCAGGGGTGTCAGGTTTGTCGTCGACAGTTCCGGGACAGGCCTGCAAAGGACTTTGGAGAAGTCCCGGGTCTTCCTGGTCAAGCCCAGTCTGGGCGAGTTGGAAAAACTCGTGGGAGAAAAACTGGATGAAGATGGCGTTCGCCGTGCCGCTGCGGATATTGTGGCGCGTGGTGCAGCTGAGATTGTTGTTGTCACCATGGGTGCCGATGGAGCGCTCATGGCCACCTCCAGCGGCATTCTGCGCGTGCCGGCCATACCTGTGAGGGTGCGCTCAGCCGTTGGCGCGGGTGACAGCTTTCTCGGCGCGATGACGTGGGCACTATCCGAGGGCAAGTCGCCCGAGGAAGCCTTTCGGCTTGGCGTTGCCGCCGGCGCAGCAAAGGTCATGACGCCGGGAACCAGGCTCTGCAAGCGCAGTGATGTGTTCGATCTCCTTTCGAAGGGTCATGCCGGTTGACCGGCATTAACTCGGTTACAAAGTAACCGTACGGTGACTTACGCGGCTTTGCTTTGATTATTATTTGTAGCCCAATTCCACGGGAGTAGTTCGTCGATGCGGTTGATTTTGTGGTCTGCGATGCGGGCGAGAATGTCGCGGAGATAGGCTTCGGGATTGATGGCATTAAGCTTGCAAGTTTCTATTAATGAGTAGATGGCTGCGGCGCGTTTGCCGCCTT
>Ga0105047_10002690_pt1 | contig 31532 bp, 22 predicted proteins | sample MAT04_FD_78384 | JGI IMG/M metagenome (GOLD analysis project Ga0105047, IMG submission 78384) | Freshwater microbial communities from Lake Fryxell liftoff mats and glacier meltwater in Antarctica - MAT-04 (megahit assembly) | ecosystem: Environmental > Aquatic > Freshwater > Ice > Liftoff... | reverse complement strand
TGATATCCGCAAACGCGTCGCCGACGCCGGTCTGCACACCGTTTGTCAAGAGGCTGGCTGTCCCAACATCGGTGAGTGCTGGGAAGACCGTGAAGCGACGTTTCTGATCGGCGGAGATGTGTGTTCACGTCGCTGTGATTTCTGCCAAATTGGGACTGGCCGCCCGAGCGCGCTGGATCGCGAGGAGCCTCGTAAAGTTGCCGAATCCGTTGCCGCGATGGAACTGCGATACGCCACGATCACAGGCGTTGCCCGCGACGATCTACCCGACCAAGGTGCGTGGCTCTACGCGCAGACCGTGCGAGACATTCACGAACTTGTACCCGGCTGTGGCGTCGAATTGCTGATCCCTGATTTTTCGGGCGCACCGACTCTGCTCGCCGAAGTATTCCAAGCGCGACCCGAGGTGTTGGCCCACAACCTCGAGACGGTGCCACGGCTCATCCGACGCATTCGCCCAGCATTCACCTACCAACGCTCGCTCGATGTCCTGACAGCTTCACGTGAAGCCGGATTGATCACCAAATCCAATCTCATTCTGGGCATGGGGGAAACCCGTGATGAGGTCGAACAGACCCTTGCCGACCTTGTGACGGCTGGGTGTCAACTGATCACGATCACCCAGTATCTGCGCCCGTCTATCAAACACCATCCAGTCGAACGCTGGGTAGAACCGCAGGAGTTCGATGAATTGGCGCTCGTCGCTGAACAACTCGGCTTCCTGGGCGCCATGAGTGGACCGCTCGTGCGCTCTTCATACCGAGCTGGACGCCTTTACGCCCAAGCAATGGCTGCGTTGTAAGCGCGCCGCACCAGTGGAACTCCTTTGGGTCTGCACAGATGCAAAGCCCATGACATACCCTTGAGTAATGGCACGCAAGGACGGAAAACCCGGTCGGTTCGCGCAAATCCGCGAAACCTACACCCTGACCAAGCGCAACGATCCAAAAATCACCTGGATCCTGCTCGGCATCTTCTTCGGCATCTGGGCAGTTTTTGCCATCGCGGGCTACTTCCTAGGCATGCTGGGCTTCCTGCTGCCACTGGGCTTCGCAGTCGGCTTGTTGGCTGCCACTGTGATCTTCGGCCGGCGAGCTGAAGCCTCGGCGTATCGCCAGATCGAAGGACAACCCGGCGCTGCTGCGGCAGTTCTGGAGTCGCTGCGCAAGGGTTGGTTCGTCACACCCGCGGTGGCTATCACCAAGAACCAAGATGTCGTGCACCGCGTAGTTGGACGTCCCGGAGTCATTTTGGTATCCGAGGGGCCGTCGAGTCGCGTGACGCAGTTGCTAGCCGTCGAGCACAAGAAGACAGCCCGGTTCCTCCCTGAGACCCCCATCCTTGAAGTTCAGTGCGGCACCGAAGACGGCCAGGTTCGACTTCCCAAGCTCAACCGCAAACTGATGAAGATGGATCGCAATCTCAAGCCCGCCCAAATCACCGAGGCCCGCCGCCGACTTGAAGCTTTGAGCTCACAACCCATGTCTGCTCCGCACGGCCCGATGCCTAAGACCACTCGCGCCGGCCGACCGCGCGGTTAGGTAGCCAACTGTGTCAAGGCGCAGAGGATTCGCCCTGGCCATTTTGGCCCTTGTCCTTGGCGTCCTAGCCTGGTTGGCGTGGAGCTTCATTGGTGGCGCTCTCCAATTGCGCTCTGCGGCCAACCAGATAACTGCTGGGGCTGCAAATAATGACGCATCCGCCGTGACCCAGGGCGCAGAACAAGCCGAGTCGGCGATGGAGCGCATCCACGGCGGTGCGTGGTCACCTCCCATGCGTGCGGCGAGCCTGATTCCGTGGTTCGGCACGAGTGTTCGCGACCTGCAACTCATGGCCAACGGCGGCCTATCGGACACTCGAGCGTTCTCGATCATTGCGCCGGCCTACCGGGGGGACCTCTACAAGGACCGCAAAGTCAACCTTGATTCCCTGGACTCGCTACTCAAAGCGGCCGGAGCAAGCACGACTGATCTCACACAGGCAATGACAGCATTCGGAAGCGTCAAAGCCAACGGGCCGGCTGGCAGATTCTTGGGTACAGCTAGGGACGATGCCGTAGCTGGCAATTCGCTCGCCCTGCTTGCCTCCTCGCAGTTGGCACCTGCACGCGAACAAGTCCTCGATGCGCTGGGCCGTGCCGGGACGAAGAACTACATGATCCCGTTCCAAAACACTGCTCAAATGCGGGCGCCGGGGGGCGCACCACTGTCAGCTGTGGTGCTGTCATTCACGGACGGCAAGTTGTCGATTCCGTTCAACGGCTACATCGGACGTGACGCGTTCAAAGGTCACCCGACGATCAACTTCAAGCAGATCTCGCCAGCACCGTGGCTAGAACCTGGCGGAGTGTCCTACGTCAATGCCGCCGTTCACCCGGACTGGCGCTACGCCGGGGAAGACCTCATCCGGGCATGGAACACGGCCAAGTCCCCCAAGGTGTCTGGAATGATCGGTCTGGACACTCGCGCGATCGGTGCCATGCTGCGAGCTACCGGGCCGATCACAGTGGACGGTTACGGAGAACTCACAGCCGACACTTTCGGCCAAAAGGTGCTCGAGGATGCTTACCAGCAGTTCGGCAGTGAGGACCGAGCGCAGCGACGTGAGCTCAACGATCAGGTCGCTGCGATCATGATCAGTAAGATCCTGGGAGGCGACCCCAGACTGTTAGCTAAAGCGGCGGTGGAGATGGGTAAGGAAATCCCTGGGCGCCACCTGCAGTTCCACTTCACCGACCCCGCCCTACAGCAGATCGCCTTGAACAACGGTGCAGCAGGCAAAGTGGATGTGACCCCTAAGAGCGATGTTGTTGGCTTCTACTCGCGTAATCGAAACCAGAGCAAAGTCGATGTCTATTCACGCCGCACCTTGAGTTCCAAGGTCGTCATTGCCGCCGATGGGTCTGCCCAGGTGACCCAAACCCTTGACGTCAACAACGACACTCCGAGTCAACTGAGTTCCACAGAAAGAGTCGGCTACGTGACTGCCTGGTCAGCCAACGAGTGGTTCTTCTATCTGCCCGATAAGGCCAGCGACGGCGCGATCAAAACGCCGGCCGGCTACAAACAGCCTAAGGAGTACGCCGACGGTCTCGGTCGACGTGTCCTGGTTACTGAGGGAACGATCTCCCCGCAGGATTCGGCCAACCTAGCCTTTAGCTACACGCTGCCTGCTGGAACATTCACCGCGCCCGATGGCGGGATCGACTACAACGTCGAACTCAACCCGCAACCTCTTCAGAACGCTCCAAAGATCACGATTCAGGTCACAGCTCCAGCAAACCTGGCGTGCAGCGGGAGCGCATGGAGCGGCTCAGGCTCTTCGGCTACGTATTCGGCGCCCCTAGATGCCATCCGTGAAGCGACCTTGAACTGTAGCTAGAAACCGCGAAATTCTGTTTTGATCGCTTTTGTCCGTATATTCTCCCCGATCTTGGCTTCAATTTGGTGGTCAACAACTCCCCGAGGCAAGGCGACTTCCCTGTGTTCGTTGAGTGCTTAAGCGATCACGTAGAGCGACTCTGACCGGTTCGACAGCGTTGGTGGTAGTTGGCGTTTGTATGGTTCCAATGATTGCGACTGCCCAAGCCACGCCAACCGTGAGCCCCTCGCCGACACCGTCGGACACGGCGACCCCTACGCCTACAGGTACCCCAACTGTGACCCCCACGCCGACCCCGACTCCGACCTCGTCCTTGCCGCCCGAATTCGCAAGCGGAGTTGTCACGCTTGGAACTTCGGTGCAGGGCCGCAAGATCGTTGCTCGCCGACAAGGTAATCCCAACGACAAGAAGGTCATGTTGGTCATTGGCCAGATGCACGGCAATGAGCGCAAAGGCGTCGACGTGGTCAAGCGCCTGCGAACTGCGGCCGCCATTGATCCCGCCGGTGACACCCAACTATGGACGATCCGTTCAATGAATCCCGACGGGTTCAAGCATAATCGGCGCTACAACGCCCGAGGGGTAGACCTGAACCGCAACTACCCGACTGGCTGGCGCCGTAGCACTTTGGCGGCAGGCAAGAAGCCCAGCAGCGAACCAGAAGTCCGCGCAATCATGAGCTTTGCTTCAAAGTTACGTCCAGACGCAATGCTGATGTTCCACCAGAACTGGATGCTTACGATCGAGTTGCCCTCGAGCCGGTTGATCACTGCCACGAAGGTGCGCCGGTACGCCCGCGCCGTTACCGGAATGCTCGCAACTCTGCCCGACACGAACCCGCCCACGTTTCTGCCGTCGCCGACACCAACTGCCACGCCCTCAGTCACGGGAATCTCGAGGCGCTAACCGACTTCAGGTTGCTACGGGCGAGCTTTCAAAACCACGGTGCGGGCTGCTCGATCGTGCAGGCCGCGTCCGTCACGATCCCAAATGGCCGCTGGAATCACCAGGCAGATCAAGAATGTACGCAGGGTCGCCCGCAACGGATCAACGTACGGCGAGCGCAGCGAAGACACCCGAATCCCTAGCAAGCGTTGAGCAAACGACGCGCCGCCGAGAATCGTGAAGACCGTCTTGACCACGAAGAACACGCCCAAGGTCGCTAACGCCGAGCTCTGCGAACCATAGGGGTACTGCGGAAAAATCAGCTGCGCCACGATCGCCGAGGCGATCCAGTCGATAAACAATGCGCCGACACGCCGACCGTAACTAGCAACAGAGCCCACACCTGCCTCGGGTAACCCCAGGCGCTCACCCCGGTACCCGAGTTCGTAGCCCTGCGACTCCAACGCTTCGCGGGGCCCGGAAATCCAGGTGGAGACATCTCGGCGATTCATAGGACGAGGCTAACTCGATAAGGGAAAATTGTCTGCGTCGGTGTCGTGATCCCTCGCGATTAACATTCATGAAACAGTCGGGATACGAGGCCGTCATGCCATTCGCTTATCGTTAGTACCAAGTCGCGGTGCGGGTTGCCGCGCCGAACACAAGGCGTCGTAGCCACCCGGCACAGCGTCACCGAAGTCAGTATCCGTGGGGGTTGGTCCCCCACGGCCAAAAAGGAGGGGTGAATGTCCAAGCACCCAGATTTCAAGAACGCTGACGACGTTCAGAAGTACATCAAGGATGAGGACGTCAAATTCGTTGATGTTCGCTTCTGCGATCTACCAGGCGTCATGCAGCACTTCAACGTCCCGGCAGCATCAGTTGACAAGTCGCTTTTCGAAGACGGTCAGATGTTCGACGGTTCCTCGATCCGTGGCTTCCAGGCTATCCACGAGTCGGATATGAAGCTCATCCCCGATGTGACAACGGCTTACCTCGACCCATTCCGGGCCGAGAAGACGCTCATCATCAACTTCTCAATTCGCGATCCGTTCACTGACGAGCCCTACAGCCGCGATCCACGCCAGGTCGCTGCAAAGGCTGAGGCATACCTCAGGACCACAGGAATCGCAGACACCGCGTACTTCGGCGCTGAAGCTGAGTTCTACGTGTTCGACGACGTTCGCTTCGACACCCGGCAGAACGCTGGCTACTACTACATCGATTCCATCGAAGGTAAGTGGAACAGTGGTCGCGAAGAAGAGGGCGGAAACCTCGGCTACAAGACCGGATACAAAGGCGGGTACTTCCCAGTCCCACCAGTCGATCACTTCGCTGACCTGCGTGACGAAATGTCGTTGGCACTGATCGATTCCGGCCTTCAAATCGAGCGCGCACACCACGAGGTGGGCACAGGCGGACAAGCCGAGATCAACTACAAGTTCGACACCTTGCTTCAGTCAGCCGATGACGTGATGAAGTTCAAGTACATCATTAAGAATGTCGCCTGGCGCAATGGCAAGTCGGCCACGTTCATGCCCAAGCCGCTCTTCGGGGACAACGGTTCGGGTATGCACAGCCACCAGTCGCTGTGGAAGGACGGCGTTCCGCTGTTCTACGACGAGCTCGGCTATGCCGGACTGTCGGACATGGCACGCTGGTATATCGGTGGCTTGCTCGCGCACGCCCCATCGCTGCTCGCCTTCACCAACCCGACGGTCAACTCGTTCCACCGGCTAGTTCCCGGCTACGAGGCCCCCGTCAACTTGGTGTACTCCCAGCGCAACCGCTCAGCTTGCATCCGGATCCCGATCACGGGCTCCAACCCGAAGGCCAAGCGCATCGAGTTCCGCGTCCCGGACCCGTCGAGCAACCCGTACCTGGCGTTCTCGGCGATGCTGATGGCTGGCCTCGACGGCATCAAGAACAAGACCGAGCCGCCGACGCCAGTGGACAAGGACCTCTACGAATTGCCGCCGGACGAGGCAGCCTCCATCGCCACGGTTCCGGATTCACTCGGCGGTGCACTCGATGCTCTGGAAGCAGATCACGACTACCTGTCCGAGGGCAACGTATTCACCCCAGATCTGATTGAGACTTGGGTTGACTACAAGCGCGCTAACGAAATCGATCCGATCCGTCTGCGCCCGCACCCGCACGAATTCGAGCTCTATTACGACATCTAAGCCGTCGTAACGCCAAACCGGCCCTTGACCTTCGCAAACGCGAGGATCAGGGGCTGGTTTCGTCCCTGAACCTTCACCTGTGAGACCGCGCGGCAGGACTGAAGATCGACTGAATCGCGATCCTTTAACCAGCGACGAGGTAAGCAAACCACCCGCGGGTTTGACAACTCGTGTCACAAACGCTGCGACAGGTGGAGCCGTTTGGGTCGACGACACCGGCCTCATTGCCGCCCGGTTCAGTCGCGATGACGACGACTTCGTCAAAACTGCTACCTACCCCGTGCCAACATCAGCCCTCACCACCAGGGCAAGTCCGGATATCTGGTCTGTTTCGAGTCACCTAGCGACACCAAAGCACCCAGATAGTCACGACGTGACGCTTGCAGGTCAATTTGAGCAAAGTCACCTCGGTTCATACTTGCGCCAACCGATTGGATCAGCAGGCGACGGCTAACGTAGAGCCGATGAATGAGCAGCGGATGACGGACTCAAACTACTTGGGCCCCCGCGGCGTCGCACTGCTCGATGCGGTGATGGCGATTGGCGGCGACCTCGAGCTGCCAGCTGTATTGCGGCGCATAGTCGAGGCGGCGGTCACACTCGTGGACTGCGAGTACGGAGCCCTCGGAGTCCTTGCCGAGGGAGCGGATCCCCCAAGCCTCGTCGAATTCATCACCACCGGAGTAAGCACCGAACAGCGTCAACTCATAGGTCATCCCCCGCACGGCGCAGGCATCCTCGGGCTACTTCTGAGCGATCCGATGCCGCTGCGTCTGCCAAACTTGAATGATCATCCCGAAGCGGTTGGCTTTCCCGCGAACCATCCACCGATGAAGTCCTTTCTTGGCGTACCCATCCGCGTACGCAACCTTGTCTTTGGCAACCTCTACCTCACTGAGAAGGTGAACGAGCAAGAGTTCACCGAGGACGACCAGAACATTGTCACCACGCTGGCCACCGCAGCCGGAGTTGCTATCGAGAATGCGCGACTGTTCGGCGAGGTTCGTCGTCGCGAGCGGTCCCAATCCGCGGCGGCCGAGATCAACCGGAAACTGCTGGCCGGGGACGAGGCCGGGGAGGTACTAGAACTGATCGCTGCCCAGGCTCGATCCATCGCTGATGCCCAAATCGCCGTTATTGCATTTTCAGATCCTGACGGCAACCAGGTGATAGAAGTAGCCGATGGACAGGCGTCCAAAGCACTGATCGGAATACCACTGCCACTGCCCGAGCCGTCGATCACCGTGCCGCTGACTGGACCCACACAAGACGCCGTTATGTCGGTCGCGAATCTGGCCGGTGGGCAGGGTTTTCGACCCAATGTCACCCGCCAACTCCAAGCTTTCGCCAGCCAGGCCGCCCTGGCCCTTGAACTCGCTGAAGCTCGCCGAGATGCTGAGAAGGTCATCCTTTTCGAAGAGCGTGATCGAATCGCTCGAGACCTTCATGACTCGGTCATCCAGCGCCTCTTTGCTGCCGGGATGAAGTTGGAGAGCGTGAGTCGATCAATAGACGACACCGCCAGCGCGGAGCGCATTCGCGTGGTCGTCGACGACCTCGACGCAACCATCCGAGACATCCGCGCCACTATCTACTCGCTACAGACCTTGCAACGAAACGAACCACTTGGCCTTCGTGCTCGTATCGTGGGGCTTGCCGAACAACTCAGTCCGATCCTTGGTTCGAGTCCGGCAGTGACCATTGACGGACCGATCGATACGCTCGTACCCGAGCAACTGTCCGATGACCTCATAGCGGTGGTTCGCGAAACGCTGTCCAACGTTGCCCGCCACGCTCACGCCAAGCGAGTTGAACTGCATCTGGTCGCTAACGACGACGAACTTGTCTTCGAGGTTCGCGACGACGGCGTTGGATTCCCGACTGAACCTGCTGAGGGAGAGTCACTACGGCGTAGTGGCCTATCGAACCTTGACGCACGTGCCCGACACCAAGGCGGCAACTTCGAGATTTCTTCAACGCCGGGCAGGCCCGATAGCGATGGGTGGACAACGCACTTACGTTGGCAGGCTCCGATAGTCCGCAGCTAGCGGTTCGCGCGAACGGCGAATACGGCTGCTTGCGTGCGCCGTTGCAACCCGAGCTTGGACAAGATGCTCGACACGTAATTCTTGACAGTCTTCTCGGCAAGGAATAGTTCCTCGCCGATCTGACGATTGGTCAATCCCTCGCCAATCAGATGCAGGATTTTGCGCTCTTGCTCCGTGAGTTGCTCAAGTGGGTCGACCTTCGTGGCATCCGTACGAATCCGCTCCATCACGCGCGCCGTGGCCTGGGGATCAAGAAGCGAACCACCGGCTGCGACAGTCCGTACTGCCCCGACCAGATCGGTTCCCCGAATCTCCTTGAGCACGTAGCCCGACGCCCCGGCGACAATCGCGTTCAGCAATGCGTCGTCGTCGACGAAGGATGTCAACATCAGGCACTTCAGTTCCGGGAACTGCGATCTCAATTCCCGGCACACACTCACCCCGTCACCGTCGGGCAGTTGCACATCAAGAACAGCCACATCGGCCCGAACTGCCGGCACGCGCGCGAGCGCCTGAGCTGCAGTGGATGCTTCTCCGACGACGACGATGTCGCCTTCGAGTTCGAGTAAGTCAGCAACACCACGCCTGACGACCTCATGGTCGTCGAGCAGGAAAACGCGGATCTGTTCGCCATCGGTCACGGTTCAACGGTAGTCGCCCGACGCAGCCAACCATTGGTCAACCTCGCTGAAACGTCGCGATTTGTCCAACTTCAGGACTTAGGTCCTAGGAAGGACAGGAGTTCCTGCGAGTTTAGGGGGCCGGAAGCAGAGAGTCGATCTTCTCTCGACTGACAGGATCGGTTCCATGAGTGTCCTGGATCTGTCGCGCATCCAATTCGGAGTCACCACCGTCTACCACTTCCTCTTCGTTCCGATCACTATCGGACTTGGATTGTTGGTCGCGATCATGCAGACCAAGTGGGTGGTTAGCAACGACGAGAAATGGCTCCGAGCCACCAAGTTCTTCGGCAAGATCTTCCTCATCAACTTCGCCATGGGTGTCGTGACGGGGATCGTGCAGGAGTTCCAATTCGGGATGAACTGGAGTGACTTCAGCCGTTTCGTCGGCGACATCTTCGGCGCACCGTTGGCTATCGAGGGTCTGCTGGCGTTCTTCCTTGAGTCGACGTTCCTCGGACTATGGATCTTTGGCTGGGACCGACTCCCAAAGAAGGTGCACCTGGCCACCATCTGGTTGGCCTCCATCGGTGCGATCTTGTCGGCCTACTTCATCCTGGCCGCCAACTCATTCATGCAGCACCCGACGGCCTACACCTACAACGCGTCGAAGAACCGCCTCGAACTCACCAACATCATGGACGTGCTGACTCAGGACACAGCAGTTGTCACTGTCTTTCACACTCTTAGCGCGTCCTTCCTGACCGCTGGCGCGGTTGTGGCCGGCATCTCCGCATGGCTGTTGGTCAAGTCCAAGGGCCCCGATGTTGCTCGCTCCACCCTGAAGCTGGGTGTCGGGGTCATCCTGATCTCAGCCGCAGCCCTCGGCTTATCCGGCGACATGCAAGCGCGGGTCATGGTGGCCCAGCAACCGATGAAGATGGCAGCTGCTGAGGCGCTTTACGAGACCAGTGCTCCAGCCCCGTTCAGCCTGTTCACCATCGGCACTCTCGACGGCTCCAAGCCAATCTGGTCCCTGGACATTCCCCGTGGCTTGTCACTGCTATCCACTCACACGCTCGACGGCCAAGTTGAGGGCATCAACAATCTGCAGACTCAGTACGAGCAACAATTCGGCCCTGGTAACTACAAGCCGAACATTCCGATCGCGTACTGGTCGTTCCGGCTGATGATCGGCGTAGGCATGCTGGGGGCTTTGTGGGCACTGTTCGCCTGGTGGTCTATCCGCAAGGGCCGCACACCGACATCGAAATGGTTTGGGCGTCTGGCCCTGACAGTGCCGTTCCTGCCATTGATCGCTAATAGCTTCGGTTGGATCTTCACCGAGATGGGGCGCCAGCCGTGGGTCGTATTCGGAGCCTTACAGACCAAAGCAGGCGTCTCACCCACAGTGACGACCTTTCAAGTCGTGACCTCTTTGGTGGTGTTCACGCTGCTCTACGGCTTCCTAGCTGTGATCGAGTTCGGGCTTATTCGTCGAACAGTCATCATCGGCCCACCGGAGGAAGTGTCCGACCCGTTCTTGAACCCAGTCGATCCCGCCACGGGCGAGCGCGAACTATCCATCACCTACTAACCGTCCAACTGCAAGCGATACAGAGCATGAGAAAGGTTCGATCATGGAACTGACCACCGTGTGGATCATTCTGATCGCGGTGCTGTGGTCTGGATACTTCGTTCTCGAAGGATTCGACTTCGGCGTTGGAATGCTACTTCCCTTCATCGGTAAGAATGAAGGCGAACGGCGCGCGATGCTAACAACCCTGGGTCCAGTCTGGGACGGCAACGAAGTCTGGCTCCTTGTGGCAGGCGGAGCAACTTTCGCGGCCTTCCCCGAGTGGTATGCCACGATGTTCAGCGGCTTCTACCTGCCGCTACTGCTCATCCTGGTAGCCCTCATTATCCGCGGCGTTGCTTTCGAGTACCGCTCAAAGCGTTCAAGCATGAGATGGCGAAAGAACTGGGATACTGCCCTGTTCATCGGCTCGTTCGTGCCAGCGCTGCTGTGGGGTGTGGCGTTCGCCAACCTCGTTCGCGGCGTGCCGATGAAGGCAGCACCGGCAGGAAACATCCTGTATGACGGTGGCTTCTTCAACCTGCTCAACCCCTATGCGCTCATCGGTGGTCTCACGACGCTAACGCTGTTTCTAGCCCACGGCGCAGTGTTCCTGTCCTTGAAGAGCAGCGGCGTGATCCAGGAGCGCGCGGCAAAGATGGCAACTCCGATCGCGTTGGTTGCCACGGTGTTCGCGGTTGTCTTCCTGCTGTGGACGCAAGTGGCCTACAGCGACAAGCTGTGGACTTGGGCTCTGGTCGCAGTCGCTGCACTCGCCTGGCTTGGTGGCATCGCAATGCACAAGGCAGGTCGGGATGGCTGGGCATTCATTCTCAGCGCTGTCACACTCGTGGGCGCCGTCGCATTCCTGTTCTGCGTCCTTTTCCCGAACGTGATGGTTGCTTCCAACGACCCCGCGCTCTCGCTTACAGTGGTTAACGCATCTAGCTCGGCTTACACGCTAAAGGTCATGACGATCGTCGCTGCGGTAATGACGCCGATCGTCTTGGTCTACCAGTCGTGGAGCTACTGGGTGTTCCACAAGCGCCTGTCTGCCTCCAGCATTCCGAACCCAGAGGTGGGGTCGCTCGACTTCGCCGATGAGGAGACCAGATCCGCCGCAGTGGGTTAAGACCATTCGACCCCCGGTTGTTGCGCTACGCAAGCGCAACCCGGGGGTTTATGGCGGCCGTTGTTATCCTCGGCGGCCTCACCGCACTACTGGTCATAGTGCAAGCGTTCGCGATCACGAACATCGTTGTGCCGGCGTTCCTCAATGGGGCATCGCTGCACGACTTGAGGCCTTGGATCATCACCCTTGCTTGTGTGTTGGCTTTGCGCGTGCTCGCCAGCTACCTGTCCGACGCGATGGCCTTTCGCGCTTCTGCCGCGGCAAAGAGCGAGCTGCGCATTTCGGTCATGCGCCATATCGGTCGATTGGGTCCTGTCTGGTTGAGCAGACGCAACTCGGGGGAACTGACCCAAGTCGTCACCCGTGGAATCGATGGACTCGATGGGTACTTTGCCCGTTACCTCCCGCAACTCGTCCTAGCAGTGATCGTGCCTCTGAGCGTCGGCATTGTGATCTTGACTCAGGACATACTCGCCGCCGTTGTCGTTGCGGCGACGATTCCGTTGATCCCTGTATTCATGATCTTGATCGGCAAATACACCCAGGGTCAGGTGGAACAGCAGTGGGCGACGTTAGGACGTCTCTCTGGTCATTTCGTCGATGTGGTTGCCGGCATGTCCACCCTCAAGGCATTCGGTCGCGCCAGCGCCCAAGCAGAGAACGTGAGACGCGTTGGTGATCGATACCGAGTAAGCACGATGGGGGTGCTGCGCATCTCGTTCCTGTCGGCACTGGTCTTGGAACTGCTGGCGACGTTGTCGGTCGCTGTGATCGCTGTGTCTATCGGGCTGCGCCTCGTTGATGGATCAATGAACCTACACACTGGGCTACTCGTGCTCATCCTCGCGCCCGAGGTGTATCTCCCGCTTAGACAAGTCGGCGTGCACTTCCACGCCGCAGCCGAAGGGCTCGGCGCGGCCGGGGACATGGTCGAGATCCTTGAGCAGGCTCCTCCTATCAGCGGGCCACGGACTGATATCCCAAATCTCGCCACCGCAACACTGCGCCTCGATCACCTCACGGTTGCCTACGAGAACCGGGAGGATCCGGCGGTCAACGGGCTGTCGTTGACGATTAGCCCAGGCCAAGTCACGGCGCTGATCGGGCCCTCCGGCTGCGGCAAGTCCACAGTTTTGGCTGTACTGGAAAGGTTCCTCGATCCCAGTTCAGGCCAGGTGTCGATCGAATCAGCCCACACGTCGGTGGAGCTTAGGGAACTCGACATCCAAGCCTGGCGTTCGCAGGTCGCCTGGGTTGGCCAAGAACCCCACCTGATCAGCGCTTCAGTAGCTGACAACGTGCGAATCGCGAAGCCTGATGCCAACGCCGACCAAGTCTGGGCCGCTCTTGCTGCTGTTCAACTTGACCGACTCGTAGCCCAACTACCCGATGGAATCGACACGCCCCTAGGAGAAGGCGGCGCAGTGCTTTCTGTGGGCCAAACTCGCCGTGTTGCGCTTGCACGCGCGTTCTGCCAAGACGCATCGCTGGTGCTACTCGATGAGCCGACTGCCGCTTTAGACATCGAGACTGAGGAGTCGGTACTGACCGCCATTGCCGCGCTCGCCGTCGACAGGACGGTCATCCTCGTTGCCCACCGACAAACCCTCATTGACTTCGCTGATGAAGTGATCGAATTGCCAGCACCGGTCGACGCCGAGCGGGTCGAGGCATCAGTGGGGAGCAACTCTTGAGGGGTCCCAAGACTCGCCTGCCCTTGCGCCGTGTGTGGCTTGATATCCGACCTCGGAATGGGCGGGGTCTGCTATCTGTTTTGTTGGCAAGCTTGGCGGTCGGCTGCGCGATTGGGCTTATTGCCACTAGCGGCTGGCTGATTTCAAGCGCTGCCCTGCAGCCCCCCATGGTGGCCCTGGCAATTGCTGTTGTCTGCGTTCGAGCTTTCGGTATCGGACGGGGAACATTTCGCTATGCCGAACGACTCGTGTCTCACTCGGCCGCCTTGCGCGGCCTGACTGGACTGCGCGTCAAAGTGGTCGACAGACTCGCCGTGATCGCGCCCGTAGGACTACAGAGCTTGCGCGGCGGGGACGCGCTGCGTCGGGTTGTCGACGACGTTGATGTCACAGCTGACCTCGGACTGCGTGTCCTACTGCCAGGTTCCACTGCCGTGCTTGTGGGTGGACTACTCGTGGCTTTTGCATCTTGGCTCCTACCCGCAGCTGGAATTGCCCTGCTGATTGGACTGCTGATCGGTGGGATCGTCGCTCCTTGGGTTGCTCGGACCTCAGGTGTGCGCGCTGCTCGTCTTGAGTCTGGACTCAAGGGAGAGCTTGCGGCTAGCGTCAGTAATCAACTACACGACTGTGCCGATCTCAGCGCAGCCAACGCAACCGAGCGCCGCCTGCAACGGGTGATCGATCTCGATACCCAGGTCACCGACATCGAGCGACGAATGGCAAGCAGCCTTGGGTTGGCGACTGCCATCGGTGTTGGTGCCCAAGCGATTGCACTGCTCGGGATCATTTTGGTTGCTGTACCCGCCGTGAGCAGCGGCGCATTACAGGGGGTCAATCTGGCAGTCGTCGTCCTGATTCCTCTCGTCGCGTTTGAGCTTATCGCCGGTCTACCCGTTGCCGCATTGGCTCTAGCACGGGCTTCTGCCGCTGCGAATCGTGTGGTCGACTTGATCGATCGGCCAGACCCCGTACCCGATCCTGTGAATCCCGAAGCCCTCCCCCCTGGAGAAGCGACGCTGCGAGCTCAGGATGTCAATGTCACCTGGCCCGGCGCTGATCGTCCGGCCGTAACGGGAGTCGATCTACATCTTTATCCCGGGCGCAAGATAGCCCTGATCGGACCGAGCGGCAGTGGCAAGTCGAGTCTGGCGGCCGCGTTCGTGCGTTTCGTGCCTTATTCGGGATCCATCACGCTCAACGGTGTCGAACTCTCCGATCTACGCGGTGACGACGTCCGCAGTGTGATCGGGTTGTGCTCCCAGGATGCTCACATCTTCGATAATTCCATCGCGGAGAATGTGCGGCTTGCACGAACTGATGCCACTGATGATCAAATCCTTAGGGCACTCAATGCGGTCGGGCTCAAGGAGTTCCTGTCCTCACTCCCCCGCGGTATCCACACGGCCGTTGGAGAACATGGTGCGCAGTTGTCAGGTGGCCAGCGCCGTCGAATCGCATTGGCACGCAACGTCTTAACCGATACCCCGATCGTGATTCTTGACGAACCAACTGAACACCTCGATGCGCTCAGCGCAGAGTCAATCGTTCGCGAGATGTTGGAGGCGACAGCTGCAAGCGCCTTGTTGTGGATCACTCACGACCTACGCCACCTTGACGAATTCGACGAGGTCCTGCTGTTGTCTGAGGGCAAGATCCTCGCCTAACGCACAACGGAGTTCGCGAGGGATAGCCAGCGATCGTCACTGGCGGAGGTTCTCGCCAGCCATCCCTCGCACCGCCTCGGTGGTTCCCCCGAACCCACAGCGACGGTAGTCCTCTATGCCTCGGACATCACAGTCGTCGGGTCGTAACCGTAGAACGCCGTGCGTGCATCGCGGCGAGCCTGCGCTTCCTTCTCCTGCTCAACGGCGTACTCAGAATCCAAGGCCGGAATCTCAACGTCGGTCGAGGGGTCGTTGTCCTCGATCCACTTCTCAAGCTCGGGGCCCGACTCGTACGAGGTGATCAGGCAGTAGCGTGGCTCGGAACCCTGATGCCACACCGAGTGCCACATCCGCTCGGAGTCGACAACCAACTGCGCACCGGCGGGCAATGAGAGACGGATCTCGGTACGGGGGTCGGCGACATCCTCGCGAAGGATCATGTAGGAATCCGGGTTGTGCGTCAGCTGCATGAAACAGCGAACGATCCAACCTTCGCCTTCCGGGTTGAGGCGGTTGTTGTCGTCAAGGTGCGAATTATACAGGGCATCGGCGTAGGAATTGGGCTGCAGTTCGATGATGCGGCAGCGGCCGATGTTGGCACCAGGCTCTTGTGCACGCCACGTCAGGGTTGGGGATTTTTCGGTCTGCGAATCGATCCAGACGCCATCTTTGTCTGGCTTGGGCGGATCAAAATGCCAGAAGCCGTTGCACTCGATATCGCCGTAAGCGCTTGCCAGCGGGGCAAAGCGCGTGTCGCCGGAAGACTTCCAGTTGACGTACTCAACTGACTGCCATTCCTTCGGGTCCACCAGATCGCCATAAGGGTTGAGAACAACGAAACCTTTTTCCTCAAGGGCTTTCATCTTGTAGTGCGTCATCGGTCCTCCAGATTGAAAGGCTGCGTGGGGCGTCGCCTTCAACAATGACGGATCGCAGGAGCCAAACGGTGCAGCCAGGTGACCTAAGTCGCTGGGACCAAAGTCCCGAAGATTCCCAACGCCCCTTTTCCCACTTTGCCACCGTGCGGGCGGTGATTTCGGGGCGAATGCCCGAAATTCACCGCCCGCACGGTGGCAAAGTCGAGGAATGGAGCGACGTGGTTCAATGGAGTTGCTCAAGAGATGTGGCTGTCGGTACCTGGCCGGCCACTCAGCAACCCCCAGCCGCTTGTGTGGGGTGCTCCAGGGAAAGAGCTGGCTCGCGATCAACCGGTCCGAGCAAGACAGCGGGGCGCTGCCCCAAGTTACCCAGGAGCACCAATCACATGACGAAATGTCAGTCGTACGCACCGGGCCACAACGTCCATTGGATCCAATGGAAAATCGCCGCTGACACAATCAACGCAGTGGTGATCCCACCGCCAGACACCCAATGGGATCTTCCAGGGATTGAGCAAGAGTTCACACTCCAGGTCAACGGCCAACCGGCAATCGTTAAGACGTTTCGGCTCCACGATGCCAACCGGTTGCGTTCAATACTGCGCAATTCTCCGGTGCAAGCGACCTACTTCCGGCGCCATCAACTTCTCAGCGTCCCGACCGGGGATATCGCCGACAACACCTCAGCGCTGTTTTACCCAGCCTTCGATGCGATCGAGCAGTGTCAGCTAACTCCGGCCTACTCGCAAGCGACGCCATCATTGTCGTGATCTAGATGCGAGTTGACTGCGTAAGGCTTAGTCCCCCGACGAAGCGGAGCGGCACCCGCCGCCCTAGCAGCGGCGCAGTTGGCAAAGAACACTCCTGAGCCACTGTTCGGATTGGATCCCAACGGAGCCTGCACAGAACCCGGGTCAGATCCACCGGTATTCGATGCAATGGTCGGCTGAGCACCAGGTCCTGGGAGATTCTTGCCGGGGCACCTGCTGAGCACCCGACCCACCGCCGCAGCCTCTGAAGGTGTCACCCAAAGTTGGTACTTACGCTTCACAGCGACCTGGCGCGCAACGTAGGCACACCGGAAGGACTTGTTCGGTGGCAGCCACGTCGCCGCGTCACCAGCGCCTTTCTGTCGGTTGGTTGCCGCATCCACCGCCAGCAGGTTGAGTGGATCGTTGGCCAGCGCCACCCGCTTGGCGAACGGCCATGCGAACGCTCCGGTCTGCCATGCATCGTCCAATGCGACGACGTGGTCAATATCGACCACGCTAGCTCCGCGCACATAGCGCACGACCCGACCTGTGTAGGGGTCGTTCAATGACCCACCCGAAATCACGCAAGTGCCACGACTCGACTGGTTGGTGAGATCGCGCTTGAGGATGTCGTCGCGTGTGTCGCACCCGTTGCGGTTCACGTCGGTCCACGCCACACCGAAGCGCTCGCGGCTGTAGCCAGTCTGCGGCGCTCGGCCCTTGACTGGAATCTTGCGCAAAGCGCCCATTGCTGGGGAACCCGGCACTGGTGGATAGGACGACTGCGCGCTGGGGCTCACAACTGGGGATGGCCGAACCTGAGTCGCGCTAGCACGCGCTGTGTCGGGCCGACTGGACTGTTGTTCAGACGTGGTCGGCCCAGCGGCGCAGCCCGCCGCGACCGCAGCAACCAGCATGGCCCCAAGAATGGCCTCAAGGCGCGTTGCCGCTACGAGGCGGTTGACTGACATCAACGCCATCCCCCGCCCATGTCGAAATTCCTGACGAAACTACATCATTGCAAGTCCACCGCATTGCCTTGAGGACAAGCTAGCCCGAACCCCTGACACTGGCACATTCTCAAGATCTATCGCGCTTACTGCGCGTTCACCTAGAGTCTGCCCCCTTTGTGGCAATAGGTTCTCCGTTGACACCGTCTACATCGCCGGAGGCAGAAGTTGGCTCACCTTTCGCGTCGCACCTTTCTTGCGACCACCTCAGCGCTGGCCGCGGCCTGCGCCTTACCGACAGAACTGCTCGGCAAGGCCCTCGCTGCACCACTCGCGCCGTCTGGCGCACCCACGACGCTGCAACAGACAATTCTGCAAAGCGCCACTGCCAACCGCGGCTACCGCACATTGGTGTCCGCTCCTGGCGAGGCCTACATCGTTCGCCACGACATTTTGCGCAAGACACCCAGTCCTGCTCGCGTAGCAAACCGCCGTTCGCTGCTCTACATCGGCCACCTCAGCGACATTCACATCATTGACGCGCAGGGACCAGCGCGTATCGAACCTGCGCAAGAGGTCGCTCCCGATCTACTGACCGACGCGACCCGACCACAGGAGACACTGTGTGTCAACGTGCTCGCTGCGATGGTCGGAGCCGTTAAGGCAGCTGAATATAGCCCGCTGACCGGGGCTCCCATGGCAGCTGCAGTCAACACCGGCGATACGTCCGACTCCTTGTCCTCACAAGAACTCAAGTGGGCAATCGAAGCCCTCGACGGAGTGCCGATTACCCCCAACAGCGGCAAAGTCGGTGAATACGAAGGCGTACAAAAGTGGAGTGAGGCGACCTACGCCTACCACCCGGATGACCCGAGCAATGACGTTTGGGGGTTGCACGGCTTCCCCCAGATTCCAGGCATGCTTACCGCAGCTGTCAGCCAGACCATCAAGCCCGCCGGTTGCCCAGCACCGTGGTACTCAGTATTCGGCAATCACGACGTGGTCTTCGTTGGGTTCCTGCCAGTCGACGCAGCGATCCGCGCCTACTCGGTCGGGGACAAGAAAGCCGTCGGCGCGAGTGGACTGATCACCACGCTTACCGATGGTTGGGCATCCAACCCCAGCCTGTACCAACGCATGGCTAACCAGATCAAGACCGGTTTCGGATTCGTGCCTGGCATCAAGTCTGTGACCTCGGACTCCGGACGTAGTCTGTTCAGCCCCAAGGCATTCATGCAGATGCACCTGGACTCCCCCGCGCTGCCCGGGCCCGTTGGTCACGGTTTCACCCAGGCCAATATCGACTCCGGCCAGACATGGTGGATGGCCGACCTCAGCCCGCACGTCGTCGCTTTCGGTCTCGACACCTGCAACCAGACCTCTGGCGCAGACGGGGCCGTTCCCCAGCCGCAGTTTGATTGGCTCGAAGAGCAACTTGGGATCCTGCAGAAGCAGAACAAGATGGCGATCATTCTTAGCCATCACAACAGCTTCACCCTCGAGAACCCGGCACAGCCGACAGTCGGCAAGGCTGTTCCGCTGATTCACGCTGACGAGTTCATCGCCATGTTGCACAAGTACCCGAACATGGTTGCCTGGCTCAACGGGCACACTCACGTCAATACGATCACTGCTCATGCCAAGGATGGAGGTGGCGGCTTCTGGGAGATCACGACAGCTTCCTGCATCGACTTCCCGCAACAGCAGCAGATGGTCGAGTTGGTGGACAACAAGGACGGCACAATGTCGATCTTCACCACCGTGCTCGATAGCGAGGCCCCACCGCAGTGGACGGTTGGCGACTTCTCTCAGGTCGGACTCGCATCGCTTAGTCGCGAACTGGCGTCGAACTCGTTCCTGTCTCAACCCCTGATGCGGCGCGGCTCACCCCTAGACCGCAACTGCGAGCTGCTCATGCAGTCACCATTCGATCTCAACATCATCACCGATGCGCAATTGGAGAAAGATCAGATGATTGCCAAGGCCAGACTGACGGCTCACACAGCAAAGGCGGTGACGCAATGAGCACCGAGCGTAGGCGGCTCAGCCGCGGTACCGGGCTGGCACTAACTCTCTCATTGGGCATAGTGGCACTTAGCGGCTGCACGATGGCCGATTCCTTGGCTCCCGTGGCGGGCGACAAGCTCAACAGCGTGCGGTTCGCATCGATTGACATTCTCACCGAGAAGAAGATCGAAATCGCAGTTGCACCCGTGTGCACACAGACCGACACCGAATACTCCTGCAAGGGCGAGGCCATGGACAACAAGCCAATCGAGGTCACCGCACCCGTAGCCGACACGATCATCATGACCGTCAAAGTTGGCGGGGCAGAACTCTACAAAGGCAACGTGACCGAAGTCCTCGACCGGGCTGGACGGGTAGGCTGATGAGCACTATTGAAAGCGTAGAAGCAACGCCTGAAACACCGACCAAGTACTACGGCTTCTCGTCCTTGGTCTCCGGCTTCGGGAAGATGTGGCGATCCTTCATCCCCGCATTTGTCTTCGGTTTGGTCAACGCGATCGTGCAGGGCGCACTCGTCCTTGGCGATCCGACACCTGGATTCGATTTCCTGTTCATCATCGGCGCTATCGCCTCAATGATCGTGCTGTGGGCAACGTTCGCCATCTTGACGGCTTGCGCGCTCGGCGCGGCTGAGGGCAAGGTCAGCTTCGGCGATGCCATCGCACGGGTCAAGGCCAACCTAGTCAAGTACCTGTTGTGGACCGCTCTACTGACCATCGTCTATACGATCGGGGTCATCCTCTACATCGTGCCTGGGACGATCATTGCAGCGATCACGCCGTTTGTTGCTATCGCTGCGATGGACGGACAGAGCAACCCGCTCGGCGCCAACTTCCGGGTCATCGGCAAGCGATTCTTCCGGTGGCTGATCACCGTGATCATCGTCGGAATCATCATTGGAGTCGTCTGGTTCTTCGGTCTGCTCAACACTGTGTTCATCGGCGGCATGGCCGGATCGATCCTGTACTGGCTGGTGTTTGGATTCCTCGGTTGGTGGTTCCTCACCTCCCTGGCATTGATCTACCGAAGTGTCGAGTCTGGTTCTGACTCACCGGCAGCCGGCGACGTCGACGTTGCGCAGGGTTCTGCCGAGTAGCTGAGCCTGCCGCGTAGTCCGGAGGCTCTGTTGGCCGGACTAGTCACCGCGATGTTCACGGATTCGGCACTGCCAATCACCCGAACTCGTGACTTCGCCCTCGTCACTGCCGTGTAGAACATCTCGCGTGTCAGCAACGGGGAGTTGACAGGCGGCATCACTAGGCTCACGGCATCAAACTGACTTCCTTGGGACTTGTGCACAGTCATGACGTAAACGGTTGACACATCAGGCAGGAGCTCCGGGGAGAACAGCTCGATCTGTCCCTTTCTGAAGAATGCAGCGCGCAAGCGACCCGAGTCGCGAAGAACCACCCCAGTATCACCATTGAAAAGACCGAGTTCTTGATTGTTCTCATTGATCAAGAGCGGCTGCCCCGCGTACCAACGCTCCCGGCGCCGATCGATGCCGTCGGACTCCTGTAACCACCGCGCGACATCATCGGACCATCGTTGGACCCCGTACGGCCCGCGTCGGTGGGCACAGAGCAAACGATGGCGCTCAAGGGCCTTCAATGCGGTCTCTGAGTCACCATCCTGGGCCGCGTGCCTCATTGCGACTGCAGCGGCGATGACATCGGCGCGCAAGCGTTCAAGTCCCATCGGCTGGCGGCGCTCAATCTCGGCCTGCTCGACAAACTCGACCTCTGTCTGCCCACTTCTCAGAACTTCAACCACTTGCTCGCCGGCGCTAGTTTCGATCGCCACCGCGAGTTCAGCAATCGCGCCTCCGCTGGCAAACCGCCACGGTCTATTGAGTGTGACAACTCCGTTGAATACCGGATGTTCGTCGATGTCATGTGGCACGACTGCTCGAAGCCGAGTAGTGAGTGAGTCATCCTGTTCACCGGAGGAACGAACGATATCCCCCAGCACAGCGCCCGCCTCAACCGATGCGAGCTGGTCAGGGTCACCGATGAGTATCAGCCGTGCGTCGCTACGGGTTGCTTCAAAAAGCCGAGCCATCAGTCCCAGAGACACCATCGATGCTTCATCAACAATGACGACGTCATGGGGCAGGTGATTGTCAGCGCCGAAGGTGAAGGAATTGAACCGCGCACCCAGGAGTCGATGGACGGTCTGGGCTTCGATGTCTTGGACCGCCGCTTGATCTAGCGACGACATCGCTTGGGCCGCGCTGCGCACCGCTTCGGTTAGTCGGGCTGCAGCTTTGCCTGTTGGTGCAGCGACGGCGATTCGAAGTGGCCTTTGGGTATCTAGCTCACTGCTCTTCAGGGTTGCGATCAAACGAGCAACGGTGGTGGTCTTTCCGGTTCCTGGACCACCTGCGATCACCGTGAACAAGCTCAGTGCGCCAACCGCTGTCGCTAGTCGCTGACGGTCCGCAGGAGGGTCTGGGAAGAGTCGTTTAAGGGCAGCTACAAGTGCAGGCTGGTTAAGGTCTGGGGCGCCACCAGTTATTCGTTTGACGATCTGAGAGCGAACGGTCTCTTCCTGGCGCCAACTGCGATCTAGATACAGCAGTCCATGAGCCAACCGCAGCGGACGAACGTCATTCGTGGAAGCCAGACCTGAATCAATCATCGGGCTTGCCAGACAAGCGTCATACCAAACCTGCGGGTCCGGCCATGGCAGCTGCGAGACATCGATGAGTTCCTCAGAGTCGGTGAGGACCAATTTGTTGATTGCCGAAAGGTCAACACATACCGAGCCCTGTCGCAGCGCTCGTATGACGAATGCAGCAGCAAGGAGAACCTGTTCCTCGGATTCGCCGCAGACCGTCGCGACCCTGCGCGCGAAGTGAACATCGCCGGAGTCGAGCACACCGGCAGCGTTGAATTCCCCGACCAAGCCGGTTGCGCTCATGGCTATCACAGCCCGGCCCCTTGCTCGCTCAGTGAGCCAGATAACAGCGCAGAGAGTTCCTCAACAAGCGCGTGCGGTGGTCGCCAACTGAACACCCCACTTGGAATGTCATTCACTCTTGGAGTATCCGGACCCGCCATCCCTCGGACGAACAGATAGAGCACTCCCCCAAGGTGAGTGCTGGGTTCGTATAAGGGCTGACGCCACCGCAGATAGCGGTGAAGGGCCACTGAATAGAACAGCGCCTGGAGCGGGTAATGCGACGACATCATCGCCGCGCTCATTGCTTCGACGTTGTAGTGCGATACCAGCAAAGGTTCTGGACCAAGAGGTCCATACGGGCCCAACCAGTTCGTCTTGTAGTCGACTACCAAGTACCTCGGCTGGCGAGTCCCTGTCTGCGGTTCCACTCGCAGCACGACATCGAGACTGCCGGTCAAGAAGCCTTTGAGGTCCTGGTTTGCCACACCCGAGGACTCAAGGAAGTCGGCGTAGCCGGCCAGCGGATCGCTTGCCAGAAGGTGGCGACGAAGCAGATCCACGAGCCTACGCAGATCGACAGGATCCCCGGCAGAGTCTCCACCTGAGACCGGCAACTCGAAGTCCATTTCAGCGAGTCGGTCAGAGTCGGGGATCTGTGAAAGAGCCAAGTCCGCGGCCAATGGGCCTAGCGGAGTCGCGAGCACCGCAAGCAACGCTTGCGAGAGGTCATCAACGTCGACCGACCCCATCGACCGTCGATTCTGTCCGAGCTCAATCTGCTCGATCAATCGCTCGGGAAGCCCGTCACCAGAGGCTTGGAGATTCTCAAAGATCTCGTGGATGAAGGTGCCGAACGAAGCACCGGCCGGCAGGTTTGCCATCGGTGAAGCCATCGCTGTTGGCTGTTCCACTTCAACCCCATCCTTAATCGCGCCTTCTGCACCGCTGACGTCCGTCTCATCATCGACCTCCTCGAGTTCGGGTTCACTTCGTGCTCCAGTTAAGGCGTGACTCAGATTGTGTGCCCGGGAGGTCAGGCCGGTGAACGAGTTCCTTCGCCACAACAGATCAATTGGCCGATCAAACACGGCCGCTGAAAGCTCAGCGAGCTCGACGGCTGCTTCATCATTGAGTCCTGCCGTCACATTTCGACTGCTGTCTGCCAACTCCACCGCGATATTTTCGTCAGCCAATAACTGCAGCGTGGCAAGTGCCACTGCGTCATCAGGCACTGGTGCCGGTGTCAACGTTCCGTCAGGGGCCTTCCCGAAAAGCAATTGGTGCAGCGGTGATCGTTGCGTTTTGGCGTTAGGCGCCCACCAACACACGACTTGGCATTGTGCCCGGGTTAGGGCCACATAGAGAAGCCGCAGTTCCTCCCCGAAAGCCTCGCGCTCATGTTCGGCGAGTCTGGCCTGCCAGCCAGCACCCTGCCTTCCCCCCACATCGAGAATTCGCTGAGACCCTTCGTGCAGCCGGAGAAAGGCCGGCTCCTTCATGCCGTCCTTTCCGGTGAATTGCTCCCAGGCAAATGGGACATAGACAATCGGGAACTCGAGTCCCTTACTGCGGTGCACCGTTACGATTTGCACTGCGTCGGCGTCTGAGTCTAGGCGTCTCACGCGCTCTGGACTTGGTTCTCCTTGGGACTCTGAGATCCGTTTCCTCAGCCAGTCACACAGGCCAGTCGGACCAAGCTGACCCGCCAAGGCCTGCGCGTGCAGCAGTTGCCCGACATGACGAATGTCTGTCAACTTTCGTTCGCCGTCCACAGTACCCAGCACCCTCGCCGGCAATTGCGTCATCGCATCAAGGGAGTCGATCAGTCCCGCGACACTCCCGGAGGCGAGTTCAGTCCCGAGGCTACGCAATGCCAATGCTGTCCGTTCGACTACCGCGTCACCAGTTACGTCGGAGAGTAGATCAGCCACGGAATAGCCGAAGAACACTGTCAGTGCAGCGGCCCGGACTCTCGCGCTTCGGTTCGGCTGCTCTAACCCCTCCAGCAGGGTCAACCATTCACGGGCCGCGACGGTGGAAAAGACGCTCATTGCCGAAGCCAGCACCGCCGTGACCCCGAGCGTGGCCAGCGATTCGCGAACCAGGCTGGCCTGTCGGTTGGTCCGCACCAGGACACAGATGTCCCCAGGCTGCAAATCTCGCTGCACTTCGTCGAGCATGAGCTTTGCATCGCTCGCCAGCAGTGCCCCAATATCCTGGGCCACATCATCAGCCACACGCTCACGCACTGGGTCGATGACTGGCAGCCCACCCCGCCTAGCCAGAGGCAGTCCCGCGCGTGAGACCACTCGCAGGCGCAAAGAAGCGTTCTGAGGCGCACCAGAGAGTCTCTTGTCGTGAGTAGCCATCACTGGTCGGACGCGAATGCGTCGATCTCCTAGCGCAACCCCGCCCATCACTTTCTCCAAAGCCGCCACCACTTGCTCGTCTGCGCGCCAGTTGGTGGCCAACGTCGAGCGGGCGCCGGCTTTGCTCACGGCATCCAGATAGCTGTACACGTCGGCTCCACGGAACCCATAGATCGCCTGCTTGGGATCACCGATCAGTACAAGCGTGGCGTACCCATGAAATGCCCTATTGACGATCGCCCACTGGACAGGATCGGTGTCTTGAAACTCATCAACCAAGACGACCTGGAACCTTTGGCGCACCCGAGCACAAGCAACGTCACCTCGCACAGGGTCGCGCAGCGCATCAAGAAGCCGGGTAACCATGTCGTCGTAGGTAAAGACCCGCCGCACTCGCTTGCGCCTGTCAACCTCGCTGCGCACGGCCAAGCCGAAGCGGTAACGCAGTTGGGGCAAGCTGTCGGGCGCCGCATCCGTGGGTACTAGATCAGCCTGCCCATCAACCACTACTTTGTCAGCAAGTTCGTGTGCCAGCGCTGGCAAGAAAGCCGGCAGGGTTGTTGGTCGGCTGTACATCCGCAGATACAGGTCCTCGACAACTTCGGCAGTCAGATCAGTCATGTCCTCCACAAACGCGGCGCCGGACTCCCGATCTCCTGCGATCCCGAGCTCACGGAGCATTCCCTGACAGAACTGATGGGTAGTTGAAATTGTCGCGGCATCAAAGTCCGTGAGCGCACGAGTCAGACGAGACCGTCGCAGATTCAGTTCTTCATCATCACAATCGGCGATAAGCACCAGTAATCGATCGCTGGAGGCCCGTGCCGCGATCGAATCCCTCAGCCCATCCTCGACCTCAAACAATCGCTGCCACACGCGCTCGCGCAATTCTCTGGTCGCCGCACGACTAAAAGTCATGAGCAACAAGTCAGCCAACGCGACACCTTGCTCGGCAACATAGCGAACCGCCAGCGCGGCGATGGTGAAGGTCTTACCGGTGCCAGCGCTTGCCTCCAAGATCGTCGTCCCGGCGGGCAATGACGCGGTCAGGTCGAACTCTGCGCCTTCACTACTCATAACGAGTCCATTGTCTCGGAATTCAACATGGGACCAAATGCCCGCAAAGCCAATTCGCCAAACCGAGACTCCCGTTCATCGTTGGCGCCAGGTTGAGCTAGAAGTCCATCGAACTCCGACTTCTCACCCCAAGCCAAGATGTTCCACGGCTCATCTCGCTCAGCTCGTTCGTATTGAACCCAACTTGTCGCTGCAAGCTCACCCGCGGCCTGCGCACTTTGGCCTGCAGCACGCGCCTGCGCGTACTCAAACGAACCCTTGGCCGTAAATGGCAGAGGCTCAGCTAGCCCCTCGTCGTAAAGAGCCACCAGGTCAACTAACAAATTTGCGCTGTTACCAGCGAAGCTTAGGGTCGACCTACGAAGCCTGTTTCTGTCACGGCCGATGGTGACGGCAGTCAGACCGGTCACGGCTGACAGGCCCCGGTTATCGCCTTCACGTTGTTCCAACGTGGCATGCGCCGCGAGCAACCGAACCCACGCTCTAACTCGGTGTTTGGCGGAGAGTTTGGAGTACTCAATCCGGACGATCGAGTCGTCATAAACGTCTGCCACAGTGCCCAGAAGTTGGCGGCCGTCAGGTAGGTCCACTGCTACGTCAATACTTTCTCGGGTACCGACCCGGTGTGCGTCGGCGGAAACCACCAACTGCTCCACCTGGCTGCCAATGCGCTCGAGGTAGCCACTCCCAAGGGCGAGCGGTGGCAGCGCACCGCGACGAAGTTCTGCTCCGCGCACCTGCTCCGGCGAAGCGCCGCGTAGTCGCGCACCGAGCATGCGATTGCCGATCGCCCATTGCCCAAGGGGATCGATCTCAAGGGCGATCGAATCACTCGGGTCGCCATCATCGTCAAAGAAGCTCAGGCCGACCCGCTGCTGGAAGAACGCTTTGACCGGATTCTCCAGGAATCGGATCAGTGCGGCAAGATCCACATCGGTGACCTGCTGCGAAGGCATCGCAGAATCCATACCCAAGCCAGGAGTGCGCCGATTCGCAAGCATCGCCTCTGTCCCAGCGAGTTCGGTCTGGTCGAAACTGAACGGTTGCGGCGGTTCGGCGTGCACCAAAGCGCCAGCAACAAAATTTCGCCGATCGAATTGCTGCAAGGGATGCTTGGTAACGATGACGTCCTTTGCTGATTGCCCAGTTGGTCCGATGTGGGTACTGTCGATTGCCTGCAACAACTCAATCACCGGAACTGCCGGCGGCCTTGGTGAATTCGTCCGCTCATCAGCCCCTGAGTAGAGAACCACCAGGCGATCAGTCGCGGCCATGACGGCATCCAAGAGCAATTGTCGATCTTCGCTGCGCAAGTCGCGCTCGCCGATCAACGGGTCACGCGCGAGAACATCATCACCATCTATGCCGGGGTGACGAGGGAAGACGCCGTCATCGAGGCCGAGTAGACACACGACTCGATGGGGCACAGAGCGCATGGGGACAAGCGTGCAGATCGTCAGATTGCCCGTTCGAAAGTTCGCTCGAGTCGGGACGGCAGCGAACTGTTGATCAAACAGACTGCGGATATCCGACAGTGAGAGCAACAGGTCAATGCTCGGGCCTGCTCGGGAACTTACGTCCTCCAAGACTCGTTGCGCATGCGCCGTCTGCCAACTTTCGTCACGGCCGGCCTCAGTCAAAGCATCCAGCGCGTCGGCGGTTGCCGTGATCCAAGTCGCTAACGGTTGAACCGGACTCAGCGAATCGCACGCGTGAGTGATTCGATCAACTAGTTCTGCGAACCTTCCCAACAGGTCGGACTCATTGCTGGCCAACCCGTCTAGCGGGAGGGTGGTTCCGATCCAGCGAGAATCGTCGGAGTCCATCGCCAGCCCGAGCATCATTCGATCCAAGCCGACATCCCAGGTGTTCTGCTTAAAGGCGCCCAACCCGTATGGGGCTCGATGCTTGTCGTCAAAGCCCCACCGAATCCCGGAGGCGCCAACGATTTCACGCAGCCGTGCGAGGTCGTCATCACTAAAGTCGAACATCCGCCGCACGGGCTCCATCGCGGCGAAGTCCAAAACCTGGGTGGCTGTCATCCGACTATTGGTTAGTTCGAGGAGAACAGCGAGCACGTCGAGAAGTGGATTGATGTTGCGTAAACCACGGTCTGCAAGTCGCACCCTGAGCTGATGTCCAGGGTGCACAAATGTCGAACCGTCCTGGTCTTCATCACCGAGCACACCGTCGAATGCGGCGGCGATCAGCGGAGCGAACGTGTCGACATCGGGACACATCACCAGGATGTCGCGCGGCTCCAGGGTCGGGTCGGTAACTAGCATGCCTAAGATCAACTCACGAAGGATCTGCACCTGCCGCTGGATACCGTGGCAAGAATGAAGCGAAACTGAGTTGTCGGCCAGATCGACCTTGAGACGCTCTGACCTGTCCTGAGGTGGCGACTCATCCTTGCTCAGCGCCACCTGCAGCCGACCGAGCAAGGTGCCAGAGTGCAGCGAAGTCTCAAGTGGTTGGTCAACTAACGACGGGGTGGTGCGATTCAGACACAACTGCATCTCGGTCGTATCACGACCCAGTGACTGAAGCAGCGGGTTTCTTGCGATGCGCACTGACTCGCCCTCTGCTCTCCGCGAGGGCGACGCCGAGCCAATCTGGCCAGCCACCTTGTGCCAGAGCGCTGGGGAAGGGTGGGGAAGCCAGAGGTGAACGTCTCGCTCCACAGCCAAGGCATCAATCACCAACCGTTGGCTCATCGACAATCGTGTAGGTCCGAAGATCGACACCCGAGACGGCAACGTCAGCGCCGCTGGATCATTCCGAATCTTCTCCAAAGCCTCCGGGAGGAGTTCGGCGGGGCTGGGAGAACCGATCTGCAGCCGCAACTCGCGGAGTAGTTGCGGCTGCCAGAGGAGATCCTCAGCAAGCTTCCTACCCGTTCCGTCCTCGGGCCTACCATCAAGCCATGCCCGCATCATGTCGGGACGCTGGTCGGCGTAGGAGTCGAAGAGCCCGGCCAGCCTATGCGCGACCGCGTAGCGGTGGGAGTCTTGCAGTTCAATCACGCGCTTGCCGGCTTCGTCAAGCAGCCCGATGAAGCCAGCGAGTTCCCGGCACCAAAGCTGCTCGGCCTGCCCGTCGATGACTGTCAGCAGTGGCCAAACTAGCCTTCCTTTAGCCCATGGATCCTCAGCCGCATCAACGTCGGTCACGGTGGCCACGACCTGCGCGACGAGTTCATTGGGATGGGGAAATGCGACATTCGCGCAGATCCCGTCAGCGCAGGGTCCTGAGTTGGCTGCCCCGACGGTTAGGGACAACTGCTGCGCCACCCAACGCTCGACTCCACGTGCGGGCACACTGACAACTTCGACAGCCAAAGGATCGGGCAACGGATCGTTCAGCAAGTCGGCGAGGCCCGCCACCAATGAATCAGCTCGAACTGCCCTGTGCGAAATGAGCATGCTGACAGATCACCCCCCTAGTGGATCTTGATGCTAGGGGAAGTGATCAGTCCCGCGACTGTTACCGCGATAACGCTGAGTCCGGCGTTAATGCCAGCTCTTCCCTGTTTGGGGCTAGGAGTATTGAGGACGTCATCGGGGCAACCGACTCTATGTGCGCGTGACGGTCCACCGTTTGATGCCAGCGCCGCTGCATTAGGAAGGCTCATCATGCCAAGGGCGAGCAGCGCGGTCACGAGCAGAGTCGCGACAGCCGCGATCTTGGCCCTCGAGCCGCCGCTGGTCATCACTTACCCACGGTAACCGCCAGACGCCCGCGTTGCTTTGCCGTTGCGATCAATTTCAAAGAGTTAAGTAGCCTAATCGGTCATATGCGGATCCGGACCTCACCCGCCGGGACCTACTGAATTTCGTCGCCTCGACATCGACTCTAGGCTGATGCCAACGAAGGGACGCCAATGGAGCATCAACCAAGTGGGGTCATGGGACGTTCGATCCTCGATCCGGTGGGAGACCAGTGATAATCCCGTTCAATCCATCACTGCGTCACACGCTAGGCGTTGAGTGGGAACTCGCCCTCGTCGATCCCAAGAGCGAAGACCTCACATCGGTCGCCGACAAGGTGTTCGCGCAACTCGACGCCGGGCCCAAGCACCGAGTACACAAGGAACTCCTGCTCAACACCGTCGAGCTTGTCACTGGAATCTGCGACACAGTATCCGACGCGATGACAGATCTTGCCGAATCGATGACGACGGTTCGAGCCACGACTGACGCACTAGGGGTTGAGCTCTTCAGCGCGGGGATGCACCCGTTCGCATCGTGGGAGGACCAAGAAGTCACCTCAGCAGCGCGCTACTCCACCCTGATCGACCGCACGCAGTGGTGGGGTCGGCAAATGATGATCTACGGAATCCACGTTCACGTTGGCATGCCGGAACGTGATCGGGTCCTCCCCGTACTCAATTCGCTGCTTCGGCACTTCCCCCACTTGCAGGCTCTATCGGCTTCCTCGCCCTACTACATGGGCGAGAACACTGGCTACGCGTCGAACCGCTCGCTACTCTTCCAGCAGCTACCCACTGCCGGACTGCCGTTCCAGTTCTCGCAGTGGTCCCAATATGAGTCCTACGTTGAAGACATGACAACGACCGGCGTCATCGATGTGATCAACGAGATTCGCTGGGATATCCGGCCGTCCCCAACGCTGGGAACTATCGAGGTTCGAGTCGCCGACGCAATGGCCAGTTTTGAAGAAGTGGAATCAGTTGTCGCGCTCATTCATTGCCTGATAGTCGACCTAGATCAACGAGCTGCTGCTGGCGAAGTACTGCCGACACTGCCGCCGTGGCACATCCAGGAGAACAAGTGGCGCAGTGCCAGGTACGGCATGGACTCGATCATCATTCTCGATGATGCGAACCGCGAAGGACTTGTCGTCGATGACCTACATGAGACTTGTGCGCGCCTAGCTCAAGTCGCCGAGCGAATCGGCTGCACCTCCGAGCTCGCCGGAGTCGCCGACATAATCGAGCGGGGCGCTGGATACGAGCGTCAACGCAAGACCGCCCACGCGGCCGGCGGTGACCTGCGCAAAGTAGTCGCCTCGGTGGTCCAGGAGCTGCGGGAGAGCCATTCACGACGATCGCAGGGTACGCATTGATTGACACTCCAGCGTGCTTTGAAAAAGAAGTAGGACTTGAGAATGCGATAGCCAAGAAATCTTGAATTGGGTTGTGGGTAAGTCTGGTTTTTGGGTTGTGGTATCGGTTCTGGCCAATAGAGTGTACATATGTTCGAAGGGTTGAAGAAGTCAGGGTCCGCCGGTGACGGCGGTGATGGAGAACGCGCTGATGACGCGGCCGCCGATGTGCCAGTTCCGATGCCGCGAGGGTTCGTCGATGGTGTCTCGGCTGCTCGTGATGCCCGCGAGTTGACTGCTGATGAGCGGGTGGCTCG
>Ga0105047_10002689_pt1 | contig 31540 bp, 23 predicted proteins | sample MAT04_FD_78384 | JGI IMG/M metagenome (GOLD analysis project Ga0105047, IMG submission 78384) | Freshwater microbial communities from Lake Fryxell liftoff mats and glacier meltwater in Antarctica - MAT-04 (megahit assembly) | ecosystem: Environmental > Aquatic > Freshwater > Ice > Liftoff... | reverse complement strand
GGCGACGAAATAATGTGGATCGATTCATCGAGCGCATGTATCGCGAAATCCACCTCATCAAACCGAATATCAAAATCGGTATCTCGCCGTTTGGTATCTGGCGACCGGGGTTTCCGTCGGGCGTGACCGGTCTTGATGCGTTCGCCAGCATTTACGCCGATTCACGCAAATGGCTGCAGCAGGGGTGGGTGGATTATCTCGCACCGCAACTGTACTGGTCGATTGCGTCAACCGGGCAGAGCTATCCTGCGTTGCTGGACTGGTGGATTTCGCAGAGCACACTGGGACGCCCCGTGTGGCCGGGGCTGGCCACCTATCGTGTGGCCGATGGCACATCAAGCGCGTTTTCGACCGCCGAAATTCCAAACCAGATTACCGTGACGCGCGCGCGCGCCGCGGGGACCGGATACTTGTTGTACAACGCCAACACAACACTCAAGAAATCGAACGGCGCGGTGGCTGCATCACTGGCAACGTTGCATGCCGACGCCGCGTTGGTGCCGGCGGCCTCGTGGTTGGATGCAGCGCCGCCACCCGCGCCTGCGGTGAGTGTGTCCGCCCGCACTGTATCCATCAGCCCAGGTGTTGGTGAAGCCGTCCGTTGGTGGGTGTTGCGGTCACGCTCGTCGGGCACGTGGACGTCGCGTGTTCTGTTCGGAGACGTTCGCACCTACACCCTGGCCGCCAACGCTGAGCGCGTGCTGTTGAATGCGGTCGATCAAGCGGGCAACCTGAGTAGTGCTGCGGAATGGAAAACGCCGTAAGTGCAGCACATCGCGCGTGGCGCGTGGCGCTGGCTGTGGGAGTCGCTGCTGTAGCACTCGCGCTGGCGACGAACACGCCTCTGCTGCGCGCGCAACCAGATGACACTCTCCCTACAATTCGCCGCACCGACTATGGCGTGCCGCACATTCTCGCGAGCAACTTTCGCGGGGTCGGAGTTGGACTCGGATACACGCAGGTTGAGGACTACGGCGATCGCGTAATTCTGGGAGCGCTCCGGGCCAAGGGATGGATGGGGCGCACGTTTGGTCGCGACAGCATGGACGGCGATTTCGCGGCGCAACTGGACGCCATGCGCGTGCAGGAAACGTTTCCGTTGCTCGACGCCCAAACGCGTGCGGTGTACGACGGGTTTGCCGAAGGTATCAACATCTTCATTCGCTCGCATCCAGACAAAGTGGCAGCGTGGGCGAAGCCGATTTTTACCGGCTACGACATTGCGGCGATGGACATTGGCGACGCGGGAATCACGGCTGCCACGCGGCTCGTCCAGCGGCAACTCTCACGCGATTCTGCGCGAGCGGCCGGTGTGCCGAGGGATGATGACGAGAGCCCCGCGTATTCGGACGATGGGTCGAATGCCTGGGCGTTTGCGCCGTCGCGATCGAAAACCGGCAACGCCATGTTGTTGCGCAATCCGCATCTGGCGTGGACCGCTGGTTATTGGGAGGCACATGTAACGGTGCCCGGTCAACTCGATTTCTACGGTGATTTTCGCATCGGTTCGCCGTTCGCGGTTGTTGCCGGCTTCAACAAGAATCTGGGATGGGCCACCACCAACAACGCGGCCGATCTCGACGAAGTGTACGCGCTGGATGTCGATCCTACGGCGCCGGATCATTATCGGTTTGACGGCGTTTCTATTGCAATTCGTTCAGTCAACAACACAGTCAGCTACAGCACGGCCGCTGGATTGCAGCAGGAAACGCGAGTGTTTTTGACCACGCCCATTGGTCCCGTGGTGCATCGCACGAAAGACAAACTGTACGTGGTGCGCGCTGGCCCAGACGGCGAATACCGCGCGGGCGAACAATTTCTGCGCATGATGCGCGCGAAAAACCTGGCCCAATGGAAAGCGGCACTCGCGATGCGTGCGCGAGCCACTTCCAATCTCACGTACGCCGATCGCGCCGGAAATATTCTGTTGATCTGGATGGCTAGTATCCCGCGACGGACCGGTGCGAGCGGCGGCGATAGTGTGGCGCTGCCGGCGCACGCCTCGGGTGATATCTGGACTTCGCTGGTTGGACTGGACTCGTTGCCCCAGGTGCTGAACCCGCGTGGTGGATATGTGCAGAACTCGAATGACGCTCCATACTACACCAACCTGCACGCCATTCTCGATACGCTCAAGTATCCGTCGTACTTCGAACGGCCGGACTTTGGCCTGCGCACACAGCTCGCAGTGCAACTCATCGACAACACGCGCAAGCTGTCGCTGGAAGACGTCATGCGACTCAAGCACAACCTGCGTATGTTGTTGGCCGATCGCGTGAAAGTTGATCTCGTCAAGGCGGTGCGTGCGTCGTCGACTGATACTGCGCTCCTCAACGCGGCAAAGACGCTGGAGCGGTGGGACAACACCGTCTCCATCGACAGTCGCGGCAGTACGCTGTTTGAAGCATGGTTTCGCCGCTACACTTCACAAGCACGTGATTCGACGTACGCCGAACCGTGGACACCCGCCAAACTCACCACTACTCCGCGCGGCGTCGGGAAGCCTGCACTGGCCGTGAGCGCCTTCGCGTGGGCCATCGACGACGTGAAGAAGCGCTACGGCGCGAGTGATGTGACGTGGGGCGAAGTGCATCGCGTGCGTCGCGGCAGCGTGGACGTGCCCGTCGGTGGTTGCACCGGACTGCTCGGTTGTTTTCGCGTGTTGTCGTACGCTACTGCGCCCGATGGAAAACAAGTCGCCAACACTGGTGACGGATGGGTGCTTGGTATCGAGTTCGCAAAAGCGGGACCGCGCGCCCTTTCAATTTTGGCGTATGGACAGAGTCCGGATTCAACCTCACCGTATCATGCGGATCAAGCGGCGATGTTTGCAAAGGGCCAGATGAAAACCGTGCGCTTTACCGAGGCGGACATCAGCAAGTACACGGAGCGCACCTACAAACCAGGCCGGAACTAGCGGGCGATCTACGCGCGATTGTCAACGCGCAGCTCTCAATTCGCATCTGCCAAACCCCTCAGGCGTTTTACATCAATAGCCGCCGTTGCCGCACCGCTCAATTCGCATGTGCCAAATCCCTCAGGCGTTTTACGTCAATAGCCGCCGTCGCCGCACCGCTCAATTCGCATCTGCCAAACCCCTCATGCGTTTTACATCAATAGCCGCCGTTGCCGCCACGCCGTTATGCCTGATATGGCCCCAAGCGGCGCACGCACAACGCCCGATGCTGCCCATCGACTTCGTCAACTCGGCGGAATATGGCTGGCTGGCCAAGGAGGTTAAGGCCAGTCGTGTGCTCGATGACATGACGCAGCCGTCTGTCTGGAAATTCAGCGGCACTGGCACGATGTCGTTTCCGGCAGAGCCGCGATTGGGCGACATGCGTACACTGCGCGTCGACATGCAGATGTTTCGCGACACTCCGGCGCCTAATCGCTCAAAACTTTCGTCCATCAACATCGCGCGCGCGTTTCCGAATGAGGACTGGTCGCAGTACAATCGACTGTCCTTGTGGGTGCGTCCCGATTTCGCCGGTGTTCCGGTCTTGCCCCTGCAGCTGGTCATTCACAACGACGGCGCGGTGAAAGTGCCCGATCGTTATGGGAAAGAGGGCACACACTTTGTCACGCTCGCGAAGAACGGTTGGCAGCAGATCGTGCTGGAAATCGAGCCACTCGCGCGCGATCGCATCACGCGTTTCGAGATTGGGTATTGGGTGAATCGTATGCTGGCCGGGCCCGATGATCACGTGGCCTTCGAGATTGGGCGCCTGGAACTGCAGCGGGTCGACCCGGATGTGCACACCGGTTGGAGTGTGGGCGCCGACAAAATCGCGTTCAGTAACAGCGGATATCAGCCGGGACTCTCGAAGTCCGCTATCGCCAGTAATGTGAAGGCGAAAGATTTCGAACTCGTGCGCGTGAACGACATTGCGTTTGGCGAAACGGTATTGCGCAAACCGATGACAACCATCCACGCGGCGCAAGGAACGTTTCAACAGTTGGACTTCTCTGAAATCAATACCCCCGGTGAATACGTGTTGCGCGTGGCGGGAAAGAACACCAGGCCGTTTCGTATTGGTGATGACGCCTGGAAATCATCCGTTTGGAAGACACTCAACTTCTTTTACGGCAATCGGTGCGGATTTGACGTTCCCGGTATTCACCCAGTCGACCACCTGGATTGGTTCGCGACACTGGGCGACAAACGCATCACGATGAGCGGAGGCTGGCACGACGCCGGTGACTTGTCGCAGGGGTTGATCAATACCGGTGAAGGCACGTACGCGATGTTTGCGCTGGCCGACAAGGTGGCCCAGCGCGGCGATGATCCCGCACTCGTGGAACGTTTGCTGGAAGAAGCGAAGTGGGGACTGGACTGGGTGTTGCGCGTACGGTTTGACGGTGGGTATCGCATTGGATTTGGCAGCCACAACACCTGGACCAACAACATCGTGGGCGATGCCGATGACAAATCGGTCGAGGCCAAGAACAATCCCAACGCGAATTACATTGCCGCGGCAGCTGAGGCCATCGCGTACCGTGTGCTCAAAACGCGCGAACCAGCATTAGCTGCGCGCAGCCTGCGCATCGCGCGTGAGGATTGGGCGTACGCGATCGTTGGTATCGAAGGGCCAGAAACGTGGCATACTCCCGCCTTTGCTGCGTCACGGATGGAGCTGGCGGGTGTTGGCATTACGGCTTCGCTTGAACTGTGGCGTGCTACGGGCGAGGAAAAATATCGTGACAAGGCCGTTCAACTGGGTCGCATCGTGATGGCGTCGCAGCAGGTGTCGCGGGTAGGTTCGGTCTTCCCGTTGTCGGGATTCTTCTACACCGGCCCCGATCGCGACACCATCTTTCATCAGTTCCATCGCGCGGCCGATCAGGCACCAATTGTCGCACTGTCACAGCTGGTCGAGGCATTACCCGATCACGCCGAATGGATGCAGTGGTACGCGACCGTAGCGCGCTACGCCGAATACCAAAAGGCCAGCGCGGTGGTGACGGAACCATATGCGGTGCTGCCGGCTTATGTGTATCGTGTGGTCGATAGCGTGCAGGTGCCCGACTCTGGCGGACGATACATGGAGAAGCAATCCGAATACGCGGATCAGGTGCGTGCGGGCACGCCGATGGGTAACGGATGGTTTCTGCGCACATTTCCAGTCTGGTTTTCACGTCGCGGTAACTATGGCGTGTTGTTGTCGCAAGCCAAGGGGCTGTCGGCTGCGTCGCGCTTGCGAGGTGACAGTGCTGGGCTCGATCTCGCACAGAAGCAGGCCCAGTGGGTTGTGGGACGCAATCCGTTCACGCAAAGCACGATGTACGGTGAGGGGTACGATTGGGCGCAGCAGTACAGCGTATCAAGCAGTGACTTCGTTGGATCGCTTCCGGTTGGTATGCAGAGCAAAGGCAGCACGGATTTGCCGTATTGGCCCTCGCAAAACACGTACGTGTACAAGGAAGTGTGGGTGCACTCCAGCAATCGCTGGTTGTGGTTGATGGAGGATCTATTGCCGAGGCGTGCACAGGTTGATTCGGCGTCCGCGGCGAGTTTCGCTTTGTCCAGTACAACGACCCCCAACGGCGACGTAACCATCAAACTGTCGGCCACTGGTTCGGGTGCGCATACGTTTGCGCTGCGCACCGACAACATTCGTGTTCAGCTTCCGTCGCGCACCGTGACACTGACGACCGGAACTCCGGTGGTGGTCGAGTGGAAAGGGCGTCGCGTGAATGCGGATGCACCGTGGGTGGCGGTGGCGATTCAGGATGGACGGGTATTGCAACGCCACGAGCTGTTTGCCAGATAAGTTCTTCTCGAAGGGCGAAGGGCGAAGGGCGAAGGGCGAAGGGCGAAGGGCGAAGGGAAAACAGCGAAAGGCGAAAGACGAAACGCCGAAAACCAAAAGCAAAAGGCACAGCGACTGAAGATCGGCATCGCGGTCGAAGTTTCACAATCACTCACTGAACATCATGCTCACGAAACAGCTTCGCGTCGCTCTCACCGCCGTTGCCGTCCTCGCGTCGATCCCCGACCACGCGCGCGCACAAGGCTATCCCTTCAGTCAGCGGCAGCACATCACGCAAAACATCGCGCTTACGGAAATCTCCATCGAATACGGTCGGCCGGTCGCGCGAGGGCGTGAGTTGTTCGGCAAACTGGTGCCGTGGGATACCATCTGGCATCCTGGTGCCGATGCCGCCACGCGGATCACCTTCAAGCGCGACGTGCTGCTTGAAGGGCAGGCACTCAAGGCGGGGACGTATTCGTTGTGGCTCATTCCACGCCCAAACGCGCCATGGACGTTTATTGTGAGCCGGGTCGCAAACGTGTCGCACCTGGATTATGCGGGGCCCAGCAAAGATGCACTGCGAGTGGACATTGCTCCGGAAACGCAATCGCATATGGAGTCGATGACCTGGCATTTCCCAATGGTGTTGCGCGACGAAGGAACGTTGCGATTTCAGTGGGGAACGACAAGTCTGTCCATCAAGGTCAAGGCGCCGTACAAAAAAGAGTAGATAAGGCGTACTACCCCGATGCCAAATCGACAGGAGGCGGTACAGGGTTCACAGCAATCGGTGCATGACATAAATGTCCACCAACCCCAGCGCGCGATGATTGAAGGCGCCGGGAACAGTTCCCACAATGTTGAATCCCATCCGCTGCCAGAGCGCGACTGCTCGGCTATTCGTGCTGACGACCGCATTGAATTGCATGGCTGTGTAGCCCAGGGTTCGCGCCTCAGTCAGCGAATGTGCACACAACGTCGCACCAATCGATCGACCATAGAGCCCAGGCCGCACCATGTAACCCGCGTTGGAAACGTGCGCACCTAACCCGCGAAAGTTCGTGCGAAGCGCGTACGTGCCGACCACTTCAGCGCCGATATGCGCGATGTAGGTTCGGCAATCCGCCGCCATCCAGTGCGCGCGTGCGTCGGCTTCGGGCGTTTCTGGATCGAGCATGTAAGTATCGCCACCCGCTATGACGGCGGCGAAGATAGGCCATATTTCGGACCAGTCTTCTGGCGTCGCCACGCGGATGTTGATCGGTACGTTCATAAGTGAATTCTACTTCGGCTTGATTCCGTACTTCGCCAATATTTCTCGCACGCGATCAATCGGTAACGCTTCCACCGTGCGACCGTTTCCAGTAATCGTCGTGGCCTGGAACAGCGAATTGTAGATCGCCTCCTCAACGGCTTCGACCGTGGCCTGAAACACGCCGCTCATTTCTTCGTTGGCGAGTTCGGTGGTGGTAATACGTGGCGCATCAAACGCACGTCGCACGCTGGGTGCCGTCGAAAACGCCAACGCATAATCGCCACTGCCGTTGGACGCCGAACTTCCCGTCCGCCCCAAGCCCATCATCGCGCGCGACGCCACTCGGCCAAGATTTCTGTCACTGAGTGGTGCGTCGGTCGCGATAATGATGACAATTGAGCCATCGCCATTGTCTTGCGACCCGCTTGGCACCGCATTCTGAAATGCAAATCGTCCAAGCTCGCGACCAACCGGCGCACCCAAAATTTGCAGCACGCCGCCAAAGTTGGTTTGAACCAGCACACCAACCGTAAATCCACCAAGTGCTGCGGGCAGCACGCGCGATGAGGTGCCAATGCCACCTTTCCAACCAAATGCGGAGGTGCCTGTGCCGGCACCAACGCTGCCCTCGGCCACCGGACCAGAAACCGCACCGTCAAGCGCCGAGCGAACGTGTGCCGCCGTAATCGGTCGTGCACGGATGTCATTCAATCCACCATCATTCGTTTCGCCGACGACAGGGTTGATCGAACGCACCTGCTCCATTCCCGGTTTCGCCAACAGCCATTCCACCATCGCGTCGGCAGCTTTCCACACGCACAGCGTGCACGTGAGCACAATCGGGGTCTCGAGTTCGCCTAGTTCGGCGAGCTGGGTACTGCCCGCGAATTTTCCGAAGCCATTGCCGACGTGCAGCGCGGCCGGAACGCGCGAACGATAGGTGTTATCCGGGTGCGGCAGAATCGCAGTGATGCCCGTGCGAACGTTCGTGCCCTCGACAACTGTGGTGCTTCCAACGCGCACGCCGGCAACATCTGTAATCGCATTGTTCGTGCCCGGGGCAAAAATGCCAGGACTGACGCCGAGATCGCGCGCGTGTGGTCGCGGCTGCGAGGTGAGTGCGATGGGGAAGACAAACATTCCAGTCAGCCATAACACGGCACGTCGACGCATGCGAACTCTCCGGAGGACGGTTTACTTCAGGCCGAACACTTTCGCGGTGTATGCTACACCGTCCGGGGTGTCGCCCGCCATAAGCTCGCCAACCTGTTTTCGCCCCTTCACGTCGATGATGGCCACTCGACCCGCGTTACTGCCCACCCAGACTTCGTGTCCCTCGCGCGTGACGTTGATGGCCTCTGGTTGCGCGGGCACGGCAATCGTACGCAGTGAAACGCCTCTTGCGAGATCGAGTTCGGACACACTGTTACTTCCAATGTTTCCGGTCCAACCTCGGGTACCGTCGCGTGTGACGCCCACCATGTGTGATCCATTTTGCTCGGTGGGAATCGCCTTGACAATTTCACCGGTGGCTATGCGCACCATCAGCAGAAATTTGTTGGTCTCAGACGTTACGGCAACGATTGAATCGCCTGGCATAAACAGTATGCCGTGGGGACGACGATACACGCCCAATGAAATTGTGCGCGCCACGCGTTTTCCCGGAACGTCAATCACCGTGAGCGTGCTGCCGCCCGTCTGTGCGCCATAGTCGGTAATGACTGCGGTGGCACCATCGCGCGATATGACGATTTCGTGCGGCCCTTGTCCCGTTGGCAACGTTGCAAGAATGCGCCCTGACGCCACGTCAACAATCGTTGCGGTCGCAGGAGTCTTGTTTGTTACGATGACTGTGCCACTCAAACGGGCGACGGGTTGACTGGCATTGGGTTTGGCGGCGTCCTGCGCGTGCGCGCGAGGTGTGCGGGTCAAAGCAAGCGCCAGCGTGGCAAGCAGAAAAAGACAGCGGGAAGTCCGGTGCATCAGGAATACTCCAACACGGTTTGCAGATACCTGGGGGCGGAATCATCACCAATTTTGCACCCGGTTGCATCTAAAACCGTGATCTACGTTCGCTTGATTCTCAGGATTATTGCAATTGCCAACTCTCAATGCAGGTGACGAAGCCGTCGCCGAGGAGAAGGAGCCACGCCACGTCGATGACGCAGCGTGGTTACCTGGACTGCATTCCTGTTTTTAGACCCTGCGACGACGATAGCCGACCAATCCCATTGCGGCCAAACCGGCGCTGAACAACACAACTGTCGATGGCTCCGGCACAACGGCCATCCCACCAGCTTTCGGACCAAATGTCGTCACCAAGCCACTGCCACGCGAACCAGCGGTGACGCCGAAGAACGCCTGTGGATCGCTGCTGGTGGCAACCAACGTCGTACCGGGCACGTCAAAATACCGGTCGAAGGCGGCTCGTCCCGAATTGACCAAATTGCCAATCGGTGCGAAATCAATATCCAGCACGAGGTTCCCGCTTGCCGGATTGTAGTTGAACGCGTTCGTTCCAGTGAACGATAGAACGGATGGCGCATCGACACCCGCACCAATCACAAACGTCCCGAAGAACGAGCGGTTCGCGACCATTTCGTTGGCCGTCGGATTGCCGGTGTTCACGGCGGATGGTGCGGTGCTCGTGGTGTTGAAGTAGAAGTTGAAGGTGCCCTGCTGGAGAATTTCAGTGCCCGGCTTCGAATAGAAACTGACGGTACCAATCGAAAACGGTGACGTGAACAGCGAAGCGGCATACACCTGTTGGAATTTCGTGTATCCACCCGAAAATCCAAGCGGATACGTCGTACCACTACCTGCGTTCCCCACGGTGCCAATTGTCACTTGCGCTGTGGCAGTTGCGGCGATCATTGCTGAGGCGACAAGGCCAGAAAATGCGCGACCAGGATGATTCATGCTTACTCCAGGAAGAGGTTGATGTGCGTCTGAGAATTACGCCGCCGCCACCCTTGCCGGATTTCCCTATCATGAAAGATTTTCTACTATTCCGCTCGAATTCCGCGCAGACACCGGTGATTCCAGGACTTCGCATATTGAAGGCTGCACTTGGCCATGTGTATCTTCCGTTACATCACTTTTTCAGTGCCCAGTGTGTATTTCGTAATCCACGCGAATTCGCGCTTCATGCGATCGAGCTGGTGATAATATTCGCCTAAGCCGTGCCCTTCGCGTGGATAAAACACCAGTTCCACTGTCTTGCCGCGATCCTTGAGTGCGCGATAGAACTCCATCGGTTGTCCAATGGGCACGCGTTCGTCCGACGCGCCGTGCAAAATCAGCAACGGCGTCGTGACTTTGTCGGAGTAGCTGATGGCGGAGTGTTCGAGATAAAACTTGATGGACGGATTGATAATGGATCCATCGTATTGCGGCGCGCCGTTGAAGAACGTGCCAATGTAGCCCGGAATGTCGGTGGTGCCGTACATCGACAGCAGCGATGGTAATCCCGCGCCCATCATTGCCGCTTTGAAACGTCCCGTTTGCGACACCACCCATGACGTCATGTATCCGCCGTAACTCCAGCCTTCAAACGCCATCTTGGTTGAATCAACAACGCCGCGTTTGATGAGGTCATCAACACCCGTCATGATGTCGCGATAGTCGCCCACGCCCCATTCGGGAACGTTGCCGCGCATCCACTTCTCGCCGTACCCGGTCGAACCGCGTGGATTGGGATACAACACGGCCCAACCGCGCGCCGCCCATGTTTGCCCCGGACTCGTCCCGCCTTTGAACGCGTTGGTATGCGCGCCGGTGGGCCCACCGTGTGCTGAAACAAGCAACGGTACTTTTTGTCCGGCCGTGTACCCGACGGGTTTCAGCAAGACGCCTTCGACCAGTTGGCCGTCTTTGCTTTTCCACGTGATCACTTCCGCTGCACCCAGGGCGAGATCACTCAGCCACGGATTTGTGTTCGTGATGCGTTTCGGAGTGCTGATCGTCGCGTCCTGCACAAATACTTCACCCGGCCATTCCGGTGTATCCATGATGAACGCCATCTTCGACCCGTCTTTGCTTGGCGACGCACCCGATACGACTACATCGCGCGTCATCTTTGTGCTGGCGCTTTTGGCAATGTCGTAGTCGTACAAACTTTGCCACACGCGATCACTCGCGCTGAACCAGAGGTGTTTCCCGTCGGCCGACCACCGGGGTTGTCCAACACTGATATCCAGTGCCGTCATTGGATACTCGGTGACTTTGCGCGACGCGACATCCCACGACACGAGCCGCGCGTTACGCAGCGTGCGCGACATGACGCCGTCCTTCATGGGTTTCCATTCGTGCGGAATGATGGTGAACGCCAGCGAACGCCCGTCGGGCGAAAACTGCGGCGCACTTTCCACGTCACTGCCGGTGGTGATGCGATCGATGTTGTGTGACGCGACCGTTGCGATATACGCATCGTGGCGTTCATCGCGAATCATCGGAGTGGGCGACGCCTGAAACGCGAGTTTCTGGTTGTCGGGCGACCAGCTTGGTGCGGCACTCACGGTGAAATCGCCCGACGTCACCTTGTCGGCTCGCTTCGTCTCAAGACTGACAACCCAGATGTGGTTCAGTCTGAAATCGCTCTCAAATACTTTGGGATCATCGCGGCGGCGCGTTTTCGCTTCGGACTCGCGTGAGAGCGTGTCCGGGGTGACAAACGCGATACTTTTCCCGTCGGGCGACCAGGAATAACTCACGATGCCGTCGCGGGCGGAGGTGAGTTGCCAGCCCTCGCCTCCATCCGCATTCAGCAACCAAATTTGCGGCTTCGGTGGATCGTCGGCAGTTCCAGTACCGCGCGCGCTGACGAACGCAATCAATGAACCATCGGGTGACCACTGCGGTTGCGATTCACCGCGTTCACTGGACGTGAGTTGCCGCGCCTTACCACCGGCAAACGGCACAATCCACACGTGCGAGCGACGATCGTGTTTGTCGCCCAGCGCGGTGTCGCCCTTCGTATTGGCGTGTTCCCACGCGGAGACGGTGTACAACACGCGGTCTCCCGCCGGCGACAGTGACACACCGCCAACGGATTTCATTTTCATGAGATCGTCGTCGGTGATCGGACGCTTGTTTTGGGCGTGTGCAACGGCCGGCAGCAACAGCGCGAACACGAACGCGCTTCGCGAAAGGCTACGTCGTGGTGCGGCACATACGTGGCGCGTCCATTGAAGAATCGGCACGGGAGGGTCCTCGGGAATGAAGCAGGCAAAGCGGGTGTGCTTCATTCTGCAGTCACCGGGATTCGAGCGCCAGTGCGCGGCGCCCTGATCGGCTCCGGCCCGGCGTTGCCATCACGCTAATTCGGCGCCCTGATCAGCTCCAACCCGGCGCCGCGATCACGTTAATTTGGCGCTCGCACCCCGCTGCCACCGTAATTCCGATTGCCGCCGAGCACCGGACCATTCACGCCCACCCCATAGTCGTTGTTCACGCTGGAGATGTACTGCCTGATGCTCCCGGCAAACGGCGTCGTACGCGCGTTCCGCCCGAACGGATCGGAGTACCACACCGTGGGGCCATCCCCGTTGCTCAGGATGTTGTTGTTGACGTCAATCTGCCGACCAACGCCGTTGAACACCGATAAGGCATCATCGTAATCGATGCTGACCAACGCACCGCCAACCGTATTCGTCATTCCGTTGCACTCGCTGCCACGCGCGCGACGATCGCTGATGGTGAGCGCGCACAGCGCAACCGGGCGTCCGACAATGCCGGTTGCGGCCGCATCGTAAAATCGGCTTGGGCGGAACACCTGAAAGTACGGATCGAAAAACGCGAGCCGATGCCCGTCGGCGGTTTTGATTTCGTTCGAGGTTTCCCAACTCTCGTGCAGGTTTCCAAAGTCGGATCGTTGTCCCGACGGCACGAGAATACGCGACATCAAACACGCAGCATCCGGAATGCGACGATGCCCGCCACCGGATGGCGAATTGGCTGGTGTCGCCGTACCCGCTTGAATGGTGCCGCCGCATGAACTGACGAATTCACCGGGTCGGCCGATGGCGCTCATCAACGTGACATGCATTTCTGTTTTGTCGCTGCATTTGATGTGGTAAATCAACTCGTGCAGATTGTTGGTGAACGCATCCTTCGAGTGTGTGCCCTGGTGCAACTTTACCAACACGTCACAGCGCACTTCAATGGCGACGCCCGAGCCGCCAGCCACCTGAATGCGAATGTCATTCTCCCATTCCACCTTGTGCCCAACGTGATCTTCGTGTCGCTGCATTCCAAGTCCGGCTGCGTCGAGTTGTTCGTTGGCGTAGCCGAACGGTAGATCTCCAGCACCGGCGGAGAGTGCGGAGCCATGCGGATCGCGACCATGTTCGTGCCCGAACGTGCAACCGGTAAGGGGGTCGACGGGCGGATGCCACGTCGGATATTTCTTTCCATCAGGGCCGACGGTTGCATATTGATTATGAATCTCGGGTGAGCAGGTGTCGGTGCGTCCAGGTGTCCAGATACCAAACGCTTTGGCGGGCACTGCGGTGGCCAGCGTGCCCGGATTGGACGCTGTTGGAGTGCTCTCAGAACAGGCGACAACACCAGCGAACCACAGCAGGAGCGGTGCCGAATACCAGTGCGTACGCATCAACGAAACCAGGAAAGGGAAATGGTTGCGCGCAGCAGCCCAAGGCGTGCGTCGTCGGCAATGGAATTGCCAGTTCTATCACTCTCCAAACGACCACCCGTTGAACCAACGGCCGTAATGGCGGGCGTAATCGTGATCTGATCAATGCGCCAGTCGTAACCACTCGTGAGTGCCAGCGAGGGTGAGCGCGTACGAAACTTTACCTCGCCATCATTCACTTCGAAGCTGGCGATGCCCGCACCGGCCTGCACAAACAGTTTCGATTTGGCACTGCGATAGCCGCGCGCTACCAAATACGTGCCCTTTGCAATGCGATCTGCTTCACCGCCCATCACGTCCAACCACCCAAACGTTTCGGCTCCCACCAGAAATCGCGGCGACAAACGAATACCCAGGGTGCCTTCGATGGAATACGCGCGCGTTGTCGAGGTTGCGCAGGCAGCACAGTCGAGCGACGCCGCACCTCGGCCCACACCAAGCGACGCCCAAACGCCGTGTTTGTCCGCCAATCGACGTACGGCGGCTCGCATGGTGGGTTCGGCGCTCGCCGGTGTGGGTACGCTTCCAGCAGCAGGCGCCGGTTGTGCGTGTGTTGCTTCCGTTATCGCACCAAGCACCAGGAAGGTTGGTGCGATTGACAACAAGCGAGCGATGCGGCGGTGCACGGCGATCTCCAGTGAAAGGACTCATGCAAGGTGCGGCAGAGTTCGGGCTGCACTGATGCCGTCGCTGTGACCTGGTTCACACACGGTGACAGTTTGCGGCGATACTGTGACGCGGCCCACGATGAACCGTGAAGCGCTAACCACGCCCCACGCAGCGCGACGTGCGAACGCGAATTTTTATCGGACTCTGACATTCGGCCACGGCGGCCGGACTACCATAGAGAAGTGTTTCACCAACGACTCTCCGGTATTTCCATGCAACGCCATCTACGGCCCGCGCGCTCGCTCGCCCTCACCTTTGCGATTCTGTCTGCCGCGTTTTCCACTTCGGCTTACGCGCCGGGGGCGGTCGCGCAGACCGCCGTCGCGCAGACCGCCGTCGCGCCGACCTCCGTCGCGCAGACCGCCGTCGTGCAGACCGCCGTCGCGCAGACCGCCGTCGCGCCGACCGCCGTCGCGCCGACCGCCGTCGCGCCGACCCCCGTCGCGGGTGCGTGGTTGATGCGGTACGAGCGCATGGTCAATTCCGGCACTCTGCATTCGACCACAACAGACGCGGTCGAAGTGGTGCAGGGGCGACTGACGCTTCGTCAGTCGGGTGATTCGGTGTTTGGCGAATGGCAGCCAATGGTTGCCAAGGGTGATACGGCACCGCCACCCCGCAGCGTGCACGGTGTGCAACGACGTGATTCCGTATTGCTGCGCTTCGTTCCGGTGGTCGACAACGACGCGGGTATGATCGCGACGGCAGCGCATGAAGTTGTTGAGTTTATCAAAACGTACGTGCACGACATGCCACCTACGACTACCGCGCTTGAGGTCGCGTTGCGCGGTGACATGCTCACAGGAACGCGCCGCACCGTGCTGCTGGACGGGACGCCGCGCGGACAGCCTCAGGTGCTCACGGGTGTGCGTGCGAAACCGTGAACAAACCGGCTTCGGCGCCGGTTCGCGTTGATCTTTAAATGGGTTAGCTCCGTACTATTTCACGCGGAGCGCGCGGAGGTAGCGGACACGCGGAGAACTGCGCCCGAAGAGTAGGGTGGTGTGTCTGGACATTTTTTACGTTTTGGAAACTGCAATAGCATGTGTGCAGTGTTTCTGCGCGGACAACATTAAACAGCGGCCGCGTTGCTGCGTTACGCGGCGCTTTCTAAAGCTCGCGCAATATCGAGCAACATTTCGTCATTGCCGCGCGCGGCGATCATCGACAAGCCGATTGGTAGCCCGTTCAGCGTGCCAAACGGCAGACTGATCTGAGGCAGTCCGCCCAGCCCCGCAATACACAACAGTCCCAGCGCGCGTTCGCGAAACGTGACGGTTTCCTGCGGTGTGGCCAACAATTTCGGTGCGACATCAGAGATAGTCGGCACCAGCAACACAGCATTATTCGCGAGCAGAGTATCCAGCCGCGTGCGGATGTCGACGCGCGCTTGTTGCATGCGTGCGACTTGCGTGAGGTCGTTGGCCGCAACCGCCGCAAATCGCAGTTGCATTTGCGGGCCAAACGTTGGCTTCACATGCGTAATCCATTCGCCGTGCGCCTTCCAGATGTCGTCGTACTGTACGACACGAAACACATCGTACCACGCCGCCAGTCCCTCGCGGCTGACCGTCACTGAGCTTGATGCTCCAAGCAACGCACGCACGCGCTGGATGGCGGGTTCGAGCGCCGCCGCAACTCCGGGCATCGCGTATGCAAAGGCATCTTCCGCCACCAGCAATGGTCCGCGTCGTGTCGCGACCGGACTTGTCGTGGTGTTGCCAAACAGAACGTTTCCAACGCGCGCCAACAGTGACGCGCGCGACGCAAACCAACCACACGTGTCGAAACTTGGAGCCAGTGGGCACACGCCATCGAGGGCAATGCGACCGTGTGTTGGGCGAATGCCATAAATGCCACAGAAACTTGCGGGCCCGCGTACCGATCCACCGGTGTCGCTGCCAATCGCAAAATCGACGAGCGAACCGGCCACCGCCGCGGCCGATCCGCTGGACGATCCACCAGGGACACGTCCCGGTGCTGCGACGTTGATGGGCGTTCCGTAGTGCGCGTTTTCGCCCGTCAGGCTGAACGCCATTTCTTCGGTGTGAGTTTTGCCCATCAGCGTTGCGCCGGCGTCGAGCAATTTCTGCAACACTGATGCGGTGTGATGCGCGGGTTCGTGCGTGTTTAACCAATCAGGACTGCCGAAGCCGGTTTTGTATCCGGCGATGTCGTATATGTCCTTGAGTCCGAACGTCAATCCAGCCAGCGGACCGCTTGGCGCGCCATCAAGCGCCACGTGAGTATGTCGCGTGAAGGCGCCGAGTGAATCGCGATCGAGTATGTTCATGAGACAATGCTTGGGTAAGCGCCAATTCCCGCCATGCCGCTCCGTGCTGGTAAGCGGTTGTGACTACTGCAGCCGGGCAATCGCGATGCGCAGGTTGCTGGACGGCGTCGTCCCACCGGTGCCTCGCAGTTGAATGAGTTGATTCGCGAGTGCCGAACCCGATAACTCGTAGTACGAGTGTGCGCCTCCTCGCAGCCCCGTGCGCGCCGAGACAAACGACCCGAAGGTCAGCTGTACGGGCGCGATGGGGAAAGCGGTCGGGAATCGGGTGTTCCAGTTTGGACTCGCGTTCAGCCCCGCATAAATGCTGCGCAAATTCCACGTTTGAAATTGCAGATCGGGATTGATTGTCGTGAGGCCCGGATAATCGTCCGCGAACAGCGCGAGTCCCCAGCCGCCGATCAGTTGATCGAGCGACGTTCCGGCAACCGCGGTGAGATTGGTGACACCGTTGGTCGAACTGTTGATCAACGCCTTGAAAAACGTCGCGTCGGATGAGCCATAGCGATCGATCGCATAGCGCACCAACGACCACGTAGTCTGATAAAACACACTGCCAGTCTGCCCAGTCCCGTCGCCATAGGGCGACCAGTCCCACGGCGACAGCAGCTTGTCGCGAATCTCGTTGAATTGCCGACGCATGCCATAACTGGGCCGACGCAATGGATCGGCACCGTTGCACGTCGCATCGATTGGATGGAAATCGCAGTACAGCCCGTTAGTTCCGGCCGACCCAAATCCGGTGTTTGCTTTCCACGCGACGTGATGCAGGTAATCACGGACCCACATTTCTTCGGCGTGGCGCGCGGTGCCTTCTTCCAGCCATGATTGCTCGAACGTGGGCGCGTTATTGGCTACGCGCGCCGCCTGCGAGGCGATGTGTTTGACTTCGTGTACGACGGTGCGGGCCATGAAATAGAACCAGCCGTCCGGGTAGCTCGTGTTACCCGTATTGGATCCCGACAACGTCGGCACTTGCCCGTAAAACACTTCGCCGAAATTGCTGCCGGCGTTGACCGTGCGCGAGAACTGGTCGCACGACGTCACATACGCTGCTGCCCCGCTGCCGTTCAATCGCGACGAAAACACCATGTGCACACGGCCATCGGCATCGGTCAATGCGTCCCGCAACAACGGATCGCCAAAGTTGTCACGCACTGTTGCGTACTGATCCTGATCAAAGATCTGGCCAAGGCGCTCGTACAATGACGCGTAAGCAGGATCATTGCTGGACTGCAGCACATTGGCGCTGTCTTCCCAGATGATGGCGCGAGTGCCGACGTACAACGCCTTCATGCGCATGGGCCTGGAGACGTCCTGGCAACCACCGCTAAAGGTGAAGAAGAAGTCGCGCATTTCCCCAACAACCGGAAGCGGCGCCGCGTTGGCTGACGCTCGTGTTGCGGTCGCACGCGCACTGAGTACCGGAGTCGTGCGCGCCAACTGGGCGGCTCGTGCGCGCGACTGTTCGTAGTGTACTCGGTCACGTTCCAACATTCGCCAGTGCGCCGCATCGCGCGTCGCGTGCTCGCTCGATTCGGGCGAATCAGCTGTCGCCGTAAGCGCCACCGGTGCCACCACACGCTCGGCCACACCACTCGCGGCAGTGTTACCCGCAATCTCGAAGTTGACCAGCGTGTTTTGCGAGGTCGCGGCGCTGAAGACCGCAAGGAGGTAGCGCGCGCTTGGACTACTGGTGATCAACTCGTTGCACACCGATCCCGCGTTGTTGGTGAGCACCAACGATTGCCCAGTATTCAAGGTGCGTGCCGTGACCGCCACGGGTTGCGTGTAGGGTGGCGCTGCACTGCCTCCCGACGACACAACGACGCTGGCGCTTCCCGAGCTCACGCATGGCACCGTGACCGTCAATTGGGTGGCCGATGACGATACAACCGCCGCGTTCGCGCCTCTGATGGAGACTAGATTTCGACTATTGGCCGTATCGAACCGCGCGCCGGTAATCGTCGCGGTGGCGCCCGGTGTTAACGTCGCTGGTGAAATCGACGTGTCCACTGGCGCCAGGGCACTTGCCGCAATGAAAACGGTAACGGATCCTGTTTGCGATTCGCTGGCCGCCGTGATCAGTACACTTCCCGGCGCCAACGTTGTGACTAGCCCGCTCTCGTTCACCGTTGCAAGTGCCGTGTTGCTGCTGCTCCAGGCCACCACGCGCCCAGCGAGAGCATTGCCCTGGTTGTCGCGCAAGGTAACGGTGAGTTGTTGCGTTTCATTCACCACCACAATTGCGCTCGTTGGTGAAACAGAAACCGTAGCCACGGGAGCGGGCAGGACCGTGAGTGACGCGGAGCCCGTGATGCCCCCGCTCGAAGCAGAGATCGTGGTGATTCCCTGTGCGACTGCGGTGAGCAAACCGCTGGTGCTCACGGTCGCCACGCTGGAGTTGGCGGAAGTCCATATCACAGAACGATCGGACAACACGACACCATCCGCGGCTCTCACAATCGCGCTGAGGGTCTGAAAACTTCCTGGAATAACCGCGCTGTTGGACAGTGCCACGCTCACTGAAGCAACCGCTGGCGGTTCGCTGGGCGAGTCACCGCTGCAGGCTGGCACGGTTGACACAGTGACCAGACTGAGCAGGGAAAGCCAATGCCGACACGATGTGCGCCCGCGCCCCGTCATCGATCGGAAACGTGACCCGCGATGCAGTGAGCTGATCACTTCACTTTTGCTCCGATAGAATGCCGTAGGCCGAAGGAGTTTTGTCCAGTGCTCCCACTAGAAACACCCAACTGCCAACGCGCCCTCGCAATTCCTGCGGCAGGAACCGCACATCCTTTCGCTCGCCGCTGGAAGTGACGAGAAAATATTTGCCGTCGCGTTCGTTCAGGACACCATCGGTTGCAGTCTGCCCATCGGCGCCGCGAACAAAAAATAGCTTGACCTCAAAAACCGGGGCGCCGCGCGGACTGGCTGAAAAATCAAGCGTTTCGGACTTCGCTCCCTGCACCATGACCTCGAGTCCAACCGCCCGGCCAAGCGGCTCCAGCCTCAGGCCGCGTAACGCGTGTACGATGCCGGCGTTCGACGCCAGCACCAACACCGACACAGGATCATTCCCCACGCGCTGAATCACGCCGCGAATGGTGTCGAGAGCAATCGCCGGAGTTGCACTCCCCACAGCCGAACCGTTGGCCGGCACGTCAACCGTTGCCCGACGACAACCCGTCGCCATGACCGTCACGGCCAGCGTCGTGAATAGCAGATCCCGTATTGCCGGCACCCGAACGTCACTGGCAGCAGTTGTTGGGCGATTCGGAACCATCTCGATTGTTTTGGAGGGATTGCATACTGGCCAAAGCTCTGGTTTCACAAAGTAGCTGCGTCGGCCACTCCGCGTGAGAGGTTGGTACCGCAAAATCGGTCGGCATTCCTTGAGCTTTGAGGTCCCGCCGATAAGATCAGGCCATCTATGGATACGATCAAACGGATGCTGGTTGTTGGAGCAGGGCCCGGGGGCCTGTACTTGGCGCTTCTCACAAAGCGTCGCAATCCCGACATCGACGTCCTCGTTGTCGAACGCAATCGCGCCGACGACACATTCGGCTGGGGCGTCGTGCTGAGCGATCAGACCGTCGACAATTTACGCCGGGCCGATCCGAAGTCGGGGGTATTGATTGGAGACGCGTTGCATCATTGGGACGATATCGACGTGTTTTTTCGTGGCGCATCGATTCGTTCGTCGGGTCACGGGTTCAGCGGCATCGGCCGTCAGAAAATGCTGTTGCTGTTGCAACAGCGATGTGCTGAGCTGGGTGTGCGCTTGCAGTTTCGGACGGATGTTGATGATGTCGAAGCGCTGGTTCTGGAGCATCGGTCGGATATCGTGATTGCGGCAGACGGGCTCAACTCTCGTATTCGCGCTCGGTGGAGTGAGACGTATCGGCCGGACACCGATCTACGCGCGTGTCGATTTGTGTGGCTCGGCACCCCGCAACATTTCGATGCGTTTACCTTTGCGTTTGAAGAAACGCCGCATGGTTGGGTGCAGGCGCACGCGTATCAGTTTGATGAAGCGATGAGCACGTTCATTGTTGAGATGCCCGAAGAAGTGTGGCGCGCGAATCGTTTGCACGAGATGGAGTCGGCCGAGGCCATTGCGTGGTGTGAGCGTGTGTTTGCGCCATATCTGGGCGGACAGCCACTGATTTCGAACGCGTCGCATTTGCGCGGTTCGGCGCAGTGGATTCGCTTTCCGCGCGTAACGTGTGCGCAGTGGACGCATTGGCTACCGCTCGACAATCGGCGTGTGCCGGTGGTGTTGCTGGGCGATGCCGCGCACACCGCGCATTTCTCAATTGGATCGGGCACCAAACTCGCACTCGAAGACGCGATCGATCTCGACTCGGCGCTTGCAGGCGCTGATGTTGATATCGAAAGTGTGCTCGCGCGTTATCAGGAGCGCCGTGCCGTCGAAGTGCTCAAGTTGCAAAACGCCGCGCGTAATTCGACCGATTGGTTTGAACACGTCGATCGCTACGCGACGCTTAATCCGGAGCAGTTTGCGTATTCGTTGCTTACGCGATCGCAGCGTATTTCGCACGAGGGACTGCGGGTGCGTGATGCGGCGTATGTGGCGGCGTTTGAACGGTGGTTTGTAGAACGGGCCGAAGAAAGAGTCATAGCAGGCAACGAAGCCAAAGAGCCGGAAAAAGAACAGGTCGGAGAGCCGTCCAGTCAAAACGGACCCATCGCCGCCGATGATCACGCCGCTGAGAACGCGAGCGTCTCAGGCCCGGAACATCGTATCGTTCCACCAATGTTCACGCCGTACACGCTGCGCGGCGTCACGTTGCCGAATCGCGTTGTGGTTTCGCCAATGGCGCAATACACCGCGCGCGAGGATGGCACGCCCTCTGACTGGCACTTTGTGCATTTGGGCGCACGCGCCGCCGGTGGTGCCGGTTTGGTGATGACGGAGATGACGTGTGTTGCGCCAGATGCGCGCATCACGCCCTGGTGTCCGGGTTTGTGGAACGAAGCGCAGATGAAGGAGTGGGCGCGGATTGTGCAATTTGCGCACGAACACACGTCGGCGAAGATGGGATTACAACTGGGGCACGCGGGGGCCAAGGGGGCCACGAAGAAGATGTGGGAGGGTGTCGATCTCCCACTGCCCGAAGGCGCGTGGCCGCTGATTGCGCCGTCGGAAGCGCAATATCTCGAGGGCGTTTCGCAAACCGCGCGCGCCATGACCCGCGCCGACATGGATCGTGTGCGCGATGAGTTTGTGCGCTCCACCGAGTTGGGCGAACGCGCCGGATTCGATTGGCTCGAACTGCACTGCGCGCACGGCTACTTGTTGTCGGCCTTTCTGTCCCCGCTGACCAACCATCGCGAGGATGACTACGGCGGCTCGATCGCCAACCGCCTTCGATTTCCGCTCGAGGTATTTCGAGCAATGCGCGCGGTGTGGCCCGAGCACAAACCCATTTCGGTTCGCATTTCCGCGCACGATTGGTTTCCCGACGGAAACACAGCCGACGACGCGGTGGTGATCGCGCGTGCCTTTCGCGACGCTGGCGCCGACATGATTGACATATCCGCCGGCCAGGTGGTGAAGCGTGAGCAACCGGTGTTTGGCCGCCTGTGGCAAACACCGTTTGCCGACCGGGTGCGACAGGAGGCGGGAATTCCCACTATGGCCGTTGGCGCCATCACCGACGCCGACCAGTTGAACAGTATTCTCGCGGCCGGACGCGCCGATTTGGTGGCGGTGGGTCGACCCCATCTGGCGAATCCGGCGTGGACCCTCAACGAAGCCGCGCGATTGGGCTATGATGGTGCCGTGTGGCCGATGCAGTATTTGTCGGGCAAGTCGCAGCTGGAGCGACTGGTCGTTCGTGCAAAGGCTGAGGCAACGGCTACTGGCACCGCGCAGACCCCGTCCAAACCTGGAGAGTTGACGTGACATCGTTGGCCGGCCGACATGCGTTTGTTACTGGCGCGAACCGCGGAATTGGTGCGGCCATCGCGATGCTGTTGTCGCAGAATGGCGCGGCTGTCTCGTTGCTGGTGCGCAATCGGCAAGCCGGTGAGGCGGTGCAAGCAAAGCTGCCGGGCAAATCATGTGTTGTGGTGGCCGACATCACCAACGAAGGAGCGACGATGCATGCGTGTGTCGCGGCGGCCAAAGAACTTGGCATCATCGATATTCTCGTGAACAACGCCGGCAGTGTGGAAAGTGCGCCGTTCTCGCGCACCAGCCAAGCGCTATTTGAACGGATGATGGCCGAACATCTGTACGGACCGCTGTACTGTATTCGCGCGCTGCTGCCCGCCATGATGGCCGAGGGGTTCGGTCGTATTGTCAACATCGCGAGCGTGGCGGGCGTGGCCGGTGCGCCGTATGTCACCGCGTATTGCTCGGCGAAACACGCGATGGTTGGACTCACGCGCTCACTCGCGAAAGAAGTCATTGCCAAGGGTGTCACCGTGAATGCCGTGTGCCCGGGATACACCGATACAGACCTTGTCACGAAAGGTGTTGCGGCCATCACCGCACGCACCGGACGTTCCACCGAGGACGCGACCGGAATGTTGCTGGCGCACAATCCATTGCACCGATTGATCACGCCCGAAGAAGTGGCGTCATCGGTGTTATGGCTCTGCAGCGATGGCGCCGCGTCGGTTACCGGGCAGACGATTATCATTGATGGAGGCGAACTCGCGTGAGCGATCGATTGAAAGGATTGCGGCAAAGCCTGCGCGACTACGCGCCGCAGTATTTTCTGTGGTCGCTTGAAGGAGATGGCAAAATTGCGCGCATCTCGCTCAACCGCCCAGAACGCAAGAACCCCCTCACGTTCGAATCGTACATTGAGTTGCGCGACTGTTTTCGCGCGTTGGCATCCGATCGCGATATTCGCGCGGTGATTCTCACGGGCGAAGGCGGCAACTTCAGCTCGGGCGGCGACGTGTTTGAGATTATCGGACCGCTCACCGCAATGAGTGTGCCAGATCTTATTGCGTTCACGCGTCTCACCGGTGATCTCGTGAAAGCAATGCGCGCGTGTCCGCAGCCCATAATCGCGGCCGTTGACGGCGTCGCGGCTGGTGCTGGCGCCATTCTTGCAATGGCGTCTGATTTACGGATCGCGACGGATCGTACAAAAACTTCATTCTTGTTTTCGCGCGTTGGACTGGCCGGTTGCGATATGGGAGCGTGTGTGTTGCTGCCGCGTATCATTGGGCAGGGGCGCGCTTCGGAATTGTTGTATTTTGGACGTTCCATGAGTGCCGATGAAGGTCGCCATTGGGGATTCTGGAACGCTGTTGTGCTGCCCGAACTACTCGAACACGAAGCGTATGAGTGGGCGAATCGCATCGCGAGCGGACCCGGATTCGCACACAGCATGACCAAGACGATGTTGCAACAGGAGTGGAACGTTTCCATCGAGCAAGCCATTGAGATGGAAGCACAAGCGCAAGCACTCTGTATGAGTACGGAAGACTTTCGTCGGGCGTTCGAAGCGTTTGCGGCAAAACGAAGTCCGGTGTTCGAGGGAGATTGAGATGGCACAACCGGCGCTTTCCCCCCGCTGGGAGCAGCGACTCGCCCTACCATTTTTTGATGACGGCCATCGCCAGTTGGCGCGCGAGCTCGAAGCGTGGTGTCGCGCGCAGTCACCGGTCGACCACCACGACGCCGATGCGGGAACGCGCGAGTGGGTGAAACGCCTCGGTGCCGGTGGATGGACTCGACACTGCGTCCCGGCCAAATGGGGTGGCGCTCGCGACCAGCTCGATTCGCGCACACTCTGCATCATTCGCGAAACGCTCGCCTACCACGACGGGCTCGCGGACTTTGCATTCGCCATGCAAGGACTGGGTACCGGCGCCATCACGCTTGATGGCAGTGACGCGCTTCGGGAAGAATGGTTGGCGCGCGTGGCGCGCGGGCAGGCCATTGCCGCATTCGCATTATCAGAACCAAACGCGGGCAGCGACGTCGGTGCGATGACTACCAGCGCAACGCGCGACGGTACGCATTGGACGCTGGATGGTGTCAAAACGTGGATCTCGAACGGTGGTATCGCCGACCTGTACTGCGTCTTCGCCCGCAGCGACGCGGGGTCAAAAGGCGGCCGCGGCATCGACGCGTTTGTCGTGCCAGCCAACACGCCGGGATTGGAAATCACTGAACGCATCAATGTGATTGCGCCACACCCACTCGCAACGCTCACCTTTCACGGGTGTCGCATTCCGGAAACGCACCGTTTGGGTGCGCCGGGCGCCGGTTTCAAACTTGCCATGCGCACACTCGACATCTTTCGCGTGTCAGTCGCCGCGGCCGCGCTGGGATTTGCACGTCGAGCCATGCACGAAGTGCTCACTTACACATCCGAACGTGCGATGCTGGGCGCGACCCTCTCGCAGCAGCCCCTGGCCCAGGCCATGCTGGGTGACATGGCCACGGAGTTTGACGCAGCTGCACTGCTGACCGCACGCGCCGCCTGGCTGCGTGACACAGGCGCAGTACGCTCGACATCCGAAGCCGCGATGGCGAAATTCTCCGCCACCGAATGGGGGTCACGCATTGTCGATCACGCAGTGCAACTGCACGGCGCACGCGGAGTGCGGGTTGGTTCGGTCGTCGAACGTTTGTACCGAGAAATTCGCGCGCTACGTATTTACGAGGGAGCGTCCGAAGTGCAGCGACTGATCGTCGGGCGTGAAGTGCTGGCGGCGCATGCCAATCCGCACAAATCTGACAGCGGATCGGGCGGCGAGTGACCCGCGACACGAACACGCGATGACAGTGTTGCCGCTCAAGCCGAGCGCGCATGTGGATACATTTGCGCGCGACAGGTTGCCGCCAGCGGAATTGTGGCCGGAGCTGCTCTTGGGCGGAGCGTACGCGTATCCCGATCGGTTGAACGCGGCCACAAAGCTGCTGGATGACGCCGTGCGCGACGGACACGGCGATCACATTGCGATCATCTCCCGCGACAGCACCGGCGCCTTCACCGAAACGACCTATCGCGAGCTGCAGCGCCAGGCCGACGCCATCGCACACGTGCTCGTGCGCGATATGGGACTCGTCAGCGGCAACCGCGTGTTATTGCGCGGCTACAACGGTGCTTCACTCGCGGCGACATGGTTGGCGGTACTCAAGGCCGGCGCTATTGCCGTCACCACCATGCCAATGCTGCGAGCGACTGAACTGCAGGCCGTGTTGGAAAAGGCGCACTGCAGTCACGCGCTCTGCGACCGGCGTCTTGACGTCGAGCTGCGAACGGCAATCGCCGCCAGCAACTCGACGATGCAAGTACGCTACTGGGAGCATTCGACGCCCGGAGCCGCATCGTCCGACGCCCTTTCGCACAACGCCGCTTCGCCTGTCGCCGCTTCGCCTGTCGCCGCTTCGCCTGTCGCCGCTTCGCCTGTCGCCGCTTCGCCTGTCGCCGCTTCGCCTGTCGCCGCTTCGCCTGTCGACGCGTCGCCTGTCGACGCGTCGCCTGCCGACGCGTCGTTGCACACTCTGATGCAACGGCACACGGCACCCTTCGCGGCCGTCGCCACGTCGTCCGACGACGTGTGTCTCATTGCATTTACGTCGGGTACAACGGGCACGCCGAAAGGCTGCATGCACTTTCACCGCGACGTAATGGCGATGTGCGACGGTTTCTCCGCGCAAACCCTCCAACTCACAGCGCACGATCGCTGCATTGGAACACCGCCGCTCGCCTTCACGTTCGGCCTCGGTGCGTTGCTCGCGTTCTCAATGCACGCGCGCGCATCGACGGTACTGCTGGAAACGGCCACGCCCGAAACACTGCTTGACGCCATCGCAGAAACGCGCGCAACGGTGACCGCGACGGCCCCAACGTTTTATCGCTCGATGACACTGGCCATTCAGCGTGAACCGGCTCGCTACGACACGTCATCGCTCACACAATCGATCTCCGCAGGTGAAGCACTGCCGCGCGCGACCCGCGACGCATGGCGCGACGCCACTGGTATCGAAATGCTGGACGGAATCGGCGCGACCGAAATGATTCACATCTTCGTTGCGGCAGCCGCTCACGAAGTTCGATCCGGTGCCATTGGCAAAGCCGTTCCCGGTTACGAAATCGCCATACTCGGCGAAAATCTTGAGCCCTTGTCGCCGGGTTCTATCGGACGGCTGGCCGTGCGTGGCCCAACCGGATGTCGCTACCTCGCCGACGATCGACAGACCAACTACGTGCAAGGCGGCTGGAATCTCACCGGCGACGCGTGTACGATGGACCCCGACGGCTACGTGTACTTCAAGGCCCGCACCGACGATCTTATTATCTCGTCCGGCTACAACATTGGCGCCCCCGAAGTCGAAGCGGCGGTGTTGCTGCATGAGAGTGTCGCCGAGTGTGCGGTGATTGGCGTGCCGGATGCGGAACGCGGACAGTGCGTGACCGCGTTTGTGGTGCTCAAGTCATCGTTGACATCATCGCCCGAGTTGGTGCGCGACATTCAGGATCACGTCAAACGCACCATTGCTCCGTACAAATATCCGCGCAGCGTGATTTTTCGTGACGCGTTGCCCAAAACAGAAACCGGAAAGCTGCAACGCTTTCGCCTGAAGGATCCGTAATGACGCAACGCATCCTGCTTCCACCCCACTGGCCCCGGCCGTCCGGATATTCCAACGGTATTGCAACGACCGGCACGCAGATCTACATCGCGGGACAGATTGGGTGGGACGCAAGCGGTCACATTGTACGCGGCGATTTTCTTGCACAAACTCGACAAGCGCTGCAGAATATCGTGGCGGTCCTGGCCGCAGGAAATGCACGTCCCGAACACGTGGTGCGTCTGACGTGGTACGTCACGAGTGCGGAGCAGTACCGGCAGTCCGCCCGGGAGTTGGGCGCGGTGTATCGCGCGGTGATGGGCGATCACTACCCGGTCATGACCGCGGTGCAGGTGGGCGCTCTCATGGAACCGGATGCGCTGGTGGAAATCGAAGCGACCGCAGTGCTGCCGGAACCGCGCTAGGACATACCGCGGAGACCGCGACACTTCGCGACCCGGCGGGGTGTTCGGCTTCAGCACCGACGGCTAATGTGAAGCAGCTCGCACACTCCCCAAACCCGTAGCCTGTGGCGCCGCCCTCCGCTGAACCAGCGCAACCGCTGTACGACGTCCTCAGTCCCAGCCAGCTGGGACTGTTGCACGAATCGGCAGCATTGCCGCTCTCCGTTAGCGAACTGCGACATCTGGAAAGCCTGGGCGATCGTGTTTCGCACTCCGAAGTCACGAGTGTGTATGGTCCGCTCGCGAATCTCATTCGGTTGCACATTCAAAGCTCGGCGCGTCTCGCTGGTGCGCGATCAACATTGCTGGGCAGTGATCTCCGCGTTGCACCCTTCGTGATTGGATTGGCCGGGAGTGTTGCCGTTGGAAAGAGTACCACCGCACGTTTGTTGGTCGCGCTGCTTTCGCGCGGGGAACCGCAGTTGAAAGTAGCGCTGGTTCCCACCGACGGCTTTCTGTTTCCCAACGAGCGACTGGCGGCTCGTGGAATCATGAATCGCAAAGGATTTCCGGAAACCTACGACGTGCGCTCGCTCATCGCGTTTCTCTCCGAAGTGAAAGCCGGTGCCGAACACGTCAGTGCGCCGGAATATTCCCATCTCGCGTACGATATCATTCCCAATAGCCGAGTGGAGTTGGAGCGGCCGGATGTCGTGGTGATTGAGGGGCTGAACATTCTGCAAATGCCAACCGCCGGCACGGAATTGGGCAGCGCAGTTTCAGACTTTCTGGATTTTTCGATTTACGTGGATGCCGAAACGTCGATCATTCAAAAGTGGTACGAAGATCGGTTTCTGAAACTCCGCAGCACGGCGTTTGCAAATCCGGAGTCCTACTTTCATCGTTACGCGCATCTGGATGACGTAGGTGCTCGCGAACTGGCGCGCAATTTGTGGAAGGCCATCAACGAACCGAATCTCGTCGAAAACATTCTGAACACGCGACAGCGCGCCGACCTGATTATCCGGAAAGGCGACGATCACGCGGTTAACTCAATTCTCCTGCGCCGGTTATGACCACTGCCCGCCTGTCAGCCTCGCCCCAGTCGTTCAAACGCCTGCGCTCGATCTTTGGCGGTTCGGTTGGCAATCTTGTCGAGTGGTACGACTGGTACACGTATAGCGCGTTCACGCTGTATTTCGGCAAAGCTTTCTTTCCCAACTCCAGCCCGACCGCCGCGCTGTTGTCCGCGGCCAGCATATTCGCCGTCGGATTTTTCATGCGTCCTATTGGCGGATGGCTGCTCGGTATTTACGGCGATCGAAAAGGAAGACGCGCGGCGCTCACGGCGTCCGTCTTTTTGATGAGCGGCGGTTCGCTGCTGATCGCGATCATCCCGGGATACAACACCATTGGCGTGATGGCGCCGGTGCTGTTGGTGTTCGCGCGTCTGTTGCAGGGGTTGAGTGTCGGCGGCGAATACGGCGCGAGTGCCACGTACCTCAGTGAGATGGCCGGGCAGAAACATCGCGGATTCTGGTCCAGCTTTCAGTACGTCACGCTCATCATGGGGCAGCTGTCGGCGTTGGCTGTATTGCTGATTTTGCAGCGCACGCTCACCGAGAGTCAGCTCGATACGTGGGGATGGCGCATCCCGTTTGCCATTGGCGCCGTGTTGGCCGTCGTCGCGGTGTGGTTGCGGCGCGGGTTGGAGGAAACCGCCGCATTCCAGAATGTTGCACCGAAAGCTCGGCGTTCGAACGTGCGTGAGTTACTGAAACATCCGCGCGCCATTTTCACCGTGATTGGATTAACGGCTGGCGGAACCGTCGCGTTTTACACATTCACCACCTACGCGCAGAAGTTTCTCGTCAACACCGCGCACTTCTCGAAAAGCGACGCTACGCTGGCGTCGGCCGCGTCGCTGTTTGTGTTCATGTTGCTGCAGCCAGCCATCGGCGCGATTTCTGACATCGTCGGTCGTCGCCCGGTGCTCACGGCGTTCGGTATCTTCGGAACGTTGTGTACGGTGCCGCTCATGAGCGCGCTGAGCACGTCAACGAGTGTCACCAGCGCCTGGTTGTTGTTGAGTGTCGCGCTCCTGATCGTGAGCGGTTACACCTCCATCAACGCCGTGGTGAAAGCCGAATTGTTTCCCGCTGAGATTCGCGCATTGGGCGTTGGATTGCCGTACGCCGTGGCGGTCTCGGTGTTTGGTGGGACCGCCGAGTATATTGCGCTGGAGTTCAAGCAACAGGGACACGAGACGTGGTTCTACTGGTACGTGACGGCGTTGGTGGTGCTGTCGCTCGTGGTGTACGTGACCATGCCTGAAACACGGACGGCGATGGCGGCGGAGGACTTGTAGGGGACCGGTCGGACGTCTGGCGTGACTTCGACCGGCATTGGTGAGATGTGGAGATGGCTAACCGACTAACTGCCTTTGGACAACTCGGACAAGACCGGACTTTTCGGACGATGTCTCAATGAGGGCAGCCTTCGTACCGCGTCTTGAACACCCGTACGTTTTTTGGATGAACAAATCGCAACTGCAACGGAAGTTTACTCACATTGCGAATCGGTGCAGTTGCAGTTTCAAAAAAAGATCGGTATGGGGTGAACTCACTCCGTCACCAAAACCCACTCCGAAACTGTCCGAAAAGTCCGGCGTTGTCCGTATAGTCCAAAGGCAGTTGATCAGTTGCAGTTAATCCGTTGCAGTTAATCCGTTGCAGTGTGTCCGTGGCAGTGTGTCCGTGGCAGTGAGTCCGTTGCAGTGAGTCCGTTGCAGTGGGTCGCCCGCAACCGATGCCGCTACCGGTTGGCTTTCGTGTAGCCGTCTGGCATCACAATTTTCGACACGTCGACGTTGGCTTCTTTCACGTTTTTCATTTCCGCGGTCACCGTCGAGACAATCGATTGCCCCATTACCGAACGGGTGGTTGTGATGACCGCCTTGAGTGCAACTCCTGAAGCCGCGGCGGGCGCCACTTCGAGTTGTTTCTTCACCAACTCCGCGATGGGTCCCACGGTCGTTGCATTTTTAACGGCGGCCATTGGGTTGATCATGGGAACGGAAAGCTTTGCGATCCAATAGTCCGTGACAACCGTCGTCGGAATTGACTGGCCTCTGATGCCCTGCGTGTATGAAACCGTTGTGCGCGAATGCTCCGTGGGACGGCCATCAATCACGTCGGTACCAGCGACTTTTTCGGAGCTTGCTGTGACTCGGCTAAACGTCGCCTCGGCGGCCACCACTGGATCGCCAATATCCACATACGTCTTCGTGCCCGGACGTACCAGCAGCGATTTGCCTTCTCTCACAATGTAGTAGTCGCCAACGGCCGACATGGACGCACCTTCCAGCGCGGTGATGTCCATGCGCATCGCGCCGTCCGGTCCCACAATCCCGGTGGCGGTCATACCTGATGCAGGACCCGCGATCGTCGACGAACTCGTTGCCTTTGTCACCATGTCAAAGGTGTAACCCGCCGCACGAACGGGAGTGGGAGCGGTTGCCGAGGGCAAGTTCACCGACGTGAACATGGCCAAGGACACGGCACCTAGTGCGAAGCCAGCTTTGATACGGAGCATTGACGAATACCTCAAAAGCGGGATGGACGCAGCAGTCTCTGTAAGCAATCAGCCCATACCGCCGGAGGACAAGATCAATCGTCCCGGTTTAATGGCGATTCAGCCCAGCGAGCCGCGGCGGGAGGCCCATACTTCCCGGGATGTTTTTTGCGGGCCGATTATTCAGCACTCCCGGTATTAATCCGAGGTACATATTTTCTGTCACCACTGAGATATTGTGCGTCCCAGTCAATACCGCAGACTGTTCCCGCAATTTTCGGAGGATCGAATGATGAAGTTGCTGCGTTCACGGGCAAGCCGGGCCATCATGGTTGGCCTCGCGCTTGTACTACCAGTTG